>Ga0182024_10001276_pt1 | contig 65127 bp, 49 predicted proteins | sample P32metaG_FD_120480 | JGI IMG/M metagenome (GOLD analysis project Ga0182024, IMG submission 120480) | Permafrost microbial communities from Stordalen Mire, Sweden - P3-2 metaG (Illumina Assembly) | ecosystem: Environmental > Terrestrial > Soil > Wetlands > Permafrost | place: Sweden: Stordalen... | reverse complement strand
TGAACGGGCTCAGAGCACCAGGGAAATACCGACCTCTGTGCCGGCCGCACAAGAAAACTCTATCCCATGCCCTCCACCGTTTCATCCATGGCGGGTCGGCAATGCCGGTGGAGGACTTGTTACAAAGCTCCCTATTCGACGCTCCAAAGGAGTTTTTTCCGCAGCCCACGAAGCCGTGCCTTTCAGAACTTCGACTCATTCACAGGTTCTCTAACTTCCGGCGATGGTCATGCCGTCGATGCGCAAGGTGGGCGAGGCTACAGAACCGCGGAAGACCAGATCGTTGCCGATGGCGGTCACATTCTTGAGCATCTCGCCGAGGTTGCCGGCGATGGTCACTTCTTCCACGGCGTGGGTGAGTTGGCCGTTCTCGATCCACAGGCCGGTTGCTCCGCGCGAATAGTCGCCGGTGACCGTGTTGACGCCGAAGCCCATCAGGCTGGTGACGTAGAGGCCAGCCTGCACATCTCCGATGATTTGATCCACAGAGAGTGTGCCGGGCTGCAAATAGAGGTTGCCGCAGCCGATTCCGGGCGTGCCGGCAAGCCCGCGCGAGGCGTTGTGTGTGGACTTCATGCCCAGCTTACGCGCGCTATAGGTGTTCAAGAGGTAGGTGCGCAGGACGCCCGCCTCGACCACCACTGTACGCAGGGACGGCAGGCCTTCCCCGTCGAAGGGCGAACTGCCAAAACCGCCCGCGCCGGAGGGCAGGAGCATGAAGTTGTCATCGACGATGGTGAGGCTGGGCGCGGCAATCTGTTCGCCGAGGCGGCCAGCCAAAAAAGATGCATGACGCCAGATGGCGTCGCCCGAGGCGGCCTCGAAGACCGATCCAATCAGGGAGCGGGCAACCTCGGGCGCGAAGACGATGGGAACCCGCTGGGTGGGGACACGGCGTGCGCCAAGACGGCGGAGGGCGCGGCGCGCGGCTTCTTTGCCGACGGATTCGGGCGATTCCAGATCCTTGAGCCGCCGCGCGCCACTCCACCAGCCGTCGCGCTGCATGGCGCCGTTCGTATCCATGGCCAGCGGCGCCGCCGAGACCCCGGCATAACTGCTGCGGTAGCCACCGACAAAACCGCGCGAGTTGGCCAGCACCTTGCGCCCCGAGGCCACGTCGAAGCTGCCACCGTCGGAGTTGGCGATGCGCGGATCGACCGCCAATGCCGCGGCCTCGGCCCGCTGCGCCCACTCGATCCGCTCAGGACCGGAGAGGGAGTAAACATCGTCGTAGTAAAGGTGGAGATCGCCCTCGACCGCGCCGAATTCAGCCGTTTCCGGCAGCACGGTGAATGGGTCCTCCTCGGTGACTTTGGCCAACGCCAGCGCGCCCGCCACTAATTCGCGAATGCCATCGGGAGTCAGGTCGCTGGTGGAGGCCGAAGCGGATCGCGTGCCCAGAAATACGCGTAACCCGAGGCCCCGCGAGCCGGACTCCTTGAGTGTCTCGACCTGGCCCATACGCACGTTGACACTGAACTCGTCGCCCTCGCGGACAACGGCTTCAGCGTCGCTGGCGCCGCCCTTCAAGGCAAGCGCCACGACGTCGGCAGTCAAAGATTCTAGATCGAGTTCGGCTGAATCGGGTTGAGCGGCTGCTTGGGGCATGGGTCAACCTTAACAAAACAGGTTGCGGTTCGGCACCTGCCGCGGTTCCAGGAACCGTTTCGTTGGACGCCATTCCCGGAACCGCTTTTGGTAGGCGGCTTGTTGGACCGCCCGCAGCCTGATGCAGCAGCTACCGGTTACCTGTGACCACCACCGCCGCCGCCGTGCGATCCGCCACCGCCACCACCGGCATGTCCGCCGCCACCACCGCCAGCATGTCCACCACCGCCACCGGCAGCGTGTCCACCGCCACCGCCGCCGCTATGCGAAACCGCGGCACGGCCTGCGCTGGGACGCGCGCCGCCACCATTGAACGAACCACGACTTGCTCCTGAAGCGCGCGTTGAGCTCACACGTGCTGCCGAGGCACGGCCGCCGCCGGCGCGCACTGCTCCTCCGCCGCCTCGTGCAAAGTTACTGCGATTGGCCATGGCGCCGCCACCGCCGCGGTAGCTGCCGCCACCGCCGCCACTGAAGCGATGGCCGCCCCAGCCGTGGCCATATCCCCAGCCGGCCCACGGGCCCATGCCGAGGAAGATGCCGTTGTAGAAATACCCCGGCCCGTAAAAGCCATAAGGCGAGCAGGCGTAGGGCGCATAGTCATAGTAGCCATACTGACAGACGGGTTGAATGCCTAAGCCAATGACGACTTGCGCTTGCACCGCCGGCGCCAAGGCCAGCCCCGCGAGCAATGCTGTAGTACTGAGAATCATTTTGAGTCCGCGCATGTGTGACCCCCCTTAAGGTGTCTGCGGTTGCCTGTGTTGCGTGGGATGCCGCTGTTGCGGTTGACTCACAACCAGGCCACAGCAGCCACCATAAGGATTCTGAATCCGTTCTGGATGTCCCTCACAAGGTCGGGGGTTGATGTCGATCTATCCTTACGTTTCTGACTCTAGTCATCCTCGGCACCCGCGTCTGAGCAATACGACGCACGTCCTGCATCGTTGCTGCGCCCGCCTGTCCTATGTTCGGAGGGCAATCGTGCGAACGGTTCTCCTGCTCATTACCAGGATTCGATCCGTCCCTCCGGGGCGGATTCTTCCTCAAAAATCGCATCCTCTCCCCCAGGGCTTCACCCTGGGCTATTCTCGATGCCTCCCTCCGGGAGGGGAGCTGTGCCAGCGGTGATAGCCTGAATCCTGATGGGAACGGCTACTCAGGTGGATTTTCTGGTGATGGGGGCAGGCGTCGCCGGCTTGCGCGCGGCCATCGAACTGGCCCGCCACGGCGAGGTTCTGGTGGTCACCAAGGAGTCGCTTGGGGAGTCCAACACCCACTATGCCCAGGGCGGAATCGCGGTGGCCTTGGAAGGCGACGAAGACGTTGCGCTCCATTTGGAAGACACCATCAAGGCGGGCGATGGCATCGTTAACCAATCGGCGGCCCAGGCGCTGGTGGCCGAGGGCCCGGTGCGGGTTGCGGAGCTGATCGAGTGGGGCGCTGCCTTCGATCGCGAGGGAGGCACGGAGGCCGGTGAGCTGCTTCGTACCCGCGAAGGCGCGCACTCTCTGCCCCGCATCCTTCATGCCAATGGCGACGCCACCGGAGCTGAGATCAGCCGCTCGCTGGTCGCCTTTGCCCGCGTCCACAAGCGGATCCGCTTTGCCGAGTGGACCATGGTCACGGGCTTGGTTGTAGCTGACGGCAGGGTCATCGCCGCCGATCTGGCGAGCGCCGATCCGGTCGCGCACAGCCAGACTTCAAGTCGAATCAGCACCCGCGCCGTGCTCATCGCCGCGGGGGGCGCGGGGCAGGTCTACTCCGACACGACAAACCCGGCCGTGGCTACCGGCGACGGCATTGCCCTAGCTGCTCAGGCCGGGGCCGAGCTGGCGGACATGGAGTTCTACCAGTTCCACCCGACGGCTCTGTCACTGCCCGGAGTACCGCGCTTTCTGCTCTCTGAAGCCTTGCGCGGCGAGGGCGCCTATCTGCGCAACGACCGGGGCGAGCGCTTCATGGAGCGCTATCATCCGCTGCTCGAACTGGCTCCCCGCGACGTGGTAGCGCGGGCCATCGCGCGCGAGGGGATCGGCGCAACGCCCGGCGAAGTCCGCCTGGTCCACCTCGACATGAGGCACGTTCGCGGCATCCATCTTCACGAGCGCTTCCCTGGCATCAGCGCATTTCTGGCGCAGCATTCGCTGGACCTGGCGCGGGATCTCATCCCGGTTCGCCCGGCGGCGCATTACCTGATGGGCGGCGTTAAGACGGACCTGACAGGCCGCACTAGCTTGCCTGGTTTGTATGCAGCAGGTGAGGCTGCGTGTACGGGCGTTCATGGAGCCAATCGGCTGGCCTCGAATTCGCTGCTGGAGGGGCTGGTGTTCGGGGCGCGGGCGGCGCAGGCGATGCTGAGCGACGATCTGCCGCTGGTGGCGGACGATGCGGCTTCTGAAGTCCACGAGCCATTGAACACCGATGATGAGGTCCGCTTGGAGCAGTTGATCGCCGATTTGCAAGCGGCGATGTGGGCCTACGCTGGATTGCTGCGTGACGAGCGCACATTGCGGGAGGGTCTTGCGGCTCAGGCTGCGTGCGAAACGGCGCTGGCTCGATTCTCGCAGCAAGGGAAAGCAAGCCGACGCCTGAGCGAAGCGCAGGCCATGAGCCGCGTGGCTCACGCCATCCTGGCTTCGGCGCTGGCCCGCACGGAGAGCCGCGGCGCGCATTTCCGCAACGACTTTCCAAAGCGCGACGACGAACGGTTTTGCAAACACTCTGTCTTCGGGCGCGATGGGATGGTTGGATTCGAGAAGTGGTAGATCAACTGTAGTCAGCTCGTACGATGGACCTGCCTGTTCCATGCAAGACCATGCCGACAGATGCCGCTTCGTGGCCGATGCCGCTTCGTGTTAGATTAGCTGCCATCCGCCAGGAAATCGCGGAGGAAGGAGTGAACCGTGGCAAAACTGACACGTATCGCACCAGAGCTTCCAGTATCGAATCTTCAGCAAACTCTCAACTTCTACCAGCAGAAGCTTGGCTTTCGGGTTGCCATGCAGATGCCGGAGGCCAATTACGCGATTGTCGAGCGCGACGAGATTGCCCTTCATCTTTTCGAGGATGACTCCCGGCGACACTCTTCGGTGGGGATACATCTCTTCACCCCGGACCTCGATGCGCTCTGCGCCGAGGTCAAGGCACGGGGCGCCCATTTGTCGCAAGAGATCGAACGCAAGCCCTGGGGGAACCGCGAATTTCGCCTGAAGGATGAGTTTGGAAACGAACTCAAGTTCACTGAGCCGCTGGCCGAAGACAAATAGGTCTCAAAGATAGATCGGCTGACAGGCGGTTGTCTCTTCGCTAGGCTCTGTTCCCAGTTCCCTGTTCCCTGCTTGCGGCGATCCATGACACCGTTGCGCAGACCGTCAGAATTGCGCCCATCATTGCCAACGAGAGGACAATGGGAACGTCGATCCAGCGGGCGGTGAGCATCTTCAGCGCCACAAAGGCCAGCATGGCGCCGAGGCCGTAGTGCAGGTAGCGGAAGCGGTCGAGCAGCGAGGCCAGCGCGAAGTAAAGCGAACGCAGTCCGAGAATGGCGGCGATGTTCGATGTGTAGACCACAAACGGATTGTGGGAGATGGCCAGCACGGCGGGAATCGAATCCATGGCAAAGAGCACGTCGGTGACCTCGACGGCCAGAATGACCGGCAAGAGTGACCCTTTGGCTGGCTGTAGCTTGCGAATCCACTCGGGGATTGCCGCGTTGGCGGAGCCGCCGCGCACCAGCCGCCATGCCGCATAGAGCAGGAGCAGGCCGAAGATCCAGGTGATCCAGTCGAAGCGCTGGAGCAACGCGATGCCCGCGCCAATAAACAACGCGCGCAGCACTACCGCACCCGCTACGCCCCACAGCAAAGCAGTGTGCTGGCGCTGCGGGCTGATACGGAAGCCCTGAAAGATAACCAGGAAGATGAAGAGATTGTCCACGCTGAGCGAGGCTTCTATGGCGTAGCCACCAACGAATTCAAGTGCCGTCTGCCGGCCCTGGGTCATGGCGATCCACGCGGCAAAGCCGGTTGCAGCCAGCACCAGAACGGCCGTCCCTAACAGTGCATAGGCCTGCGCATGGGCCGTCGGGCGCCTATGCCCTGGTAGCAACGAATCCGCCACCAGCAACGCCGCAATCGCCGCGTGAAACCCCAGCCACCAAACCCAGGAGACGCCCGCAATCATAGGTGGATGCTACAGGAAAGCAGGGACTAGGGACTAAGGGACTGAGGACTAGGGACTAGTGTCCTGTCTCCAAAGTTCTTGGCATAAATCCAGAAATGCAGCCGCGGATCCTTCGACTCACCACCCCCAGACTGAAAAGCGTCTGGGGCCCCGTTCGCTCAGGATGACACCCCGTTTGGGGAAATTTTGGACTGTCAAATTATGATGCGAACTTTAGGGACAGGACACTAGGGACCAGGGACCAGGGAAAGATACGGCGCATCCTGAGCGGGATGCGCCGCTTTGCGTTTCGGGTGGGAAAGTTAGTTCGTGGCGGACGTGTTCGCGGGTGCGGTCTTGGCAACGGTCTTTTTCGCGGTAGTGGAGGTCTTGGCGACGGGCTTCTTTGCGGGCGCGGCCTTGACGGGAGAGGCGGTGTCGGCGAGGGCCTGGTCAATGGCCGGGTAGAGCTGATTGTCAGGTTGCTCGATCTCGATGAACGGAGCGCCCTTGCTGTTGGAGGTCACGATGAAGATGGTCGGGGTCTTGGTGACGCCGAGGCGCCTGCCGATCTCACCGTCGGCCTTGATGGCCGCGGCGATCGTGCCTTGCGGATCCATGGCAAAGGGCAGGGCGATCTTGTTGTTCTTTGCGAAGTTCTCAGTGAACTCGCGGAGCTTATCGAGGTTGTAGATCGAGGACTGGTTGGCGAAGACCTCATTGCGGTACTCTTCGCCGAGCGACTTGCTTTTGGTGTCGAACCAGCGGGCATTGACGGCCGCGGTCGGACTCCAGATATGGTTGGGAATCAGAAAGTCGTGGCGCACCCAGGGAATCTTGTAGGTGGCGGCGGCCTTCACCAGGATTGGGTTGGCGTGGGCGCAGGCGGGGCACTCCATATCCGCAAACTCGACAATGGCCACGCGGGCCCCGGCGGGCGGGTGGAGGGCGGAGGTGTCATGGACCTGCGTTCCAGGCGATGGAACGCTGAACTGGGCGTTGGCACTGGCGGTCACCGCGAGAAGCGCGGCGCAGGCGAGAAACAGGCCAGTGCGGCTGGGGCGAGCGGGGACGGGTTGGGCGAGGCGCAAAAAATGGGACATGGCGGTTAGACGGCTCCCTATGGGTGATTGTAACGGGGGAAAGGCAGCGAAGTCATTGCCGGTCGCGGCGGCGGGTGGCCATCCACTGCCGCCATTTGTAGTCAGCGATCAGGGAAGCGGCGATGAGAACTACGGCGAGAATGCCGAGAAGAATCTTCATGGCGTCTTCAGGATCGCATAGGTTGGGGGCTTGAGGTTGTGCTATCCACGGTTTCTCATGACGAGTGACGTGAATCTAAAGTTCCTCGAAGAACAACCGCAGATTCTTCGACTCACCACCCCCGAACTGAAAGACGTTCGGGGCCCCGTTCGCTCAGAATGACAGCCAGTTTTGTCTTGCGTATTTCAGACTCAGAACACTAGTGTCCTGTCTCCAAAGCTCTTGGCATAAATCCCGAAATGCAGCCGCGGATCCTTCGACTCACCACCCCAGACTGAAAAGCGTCTGGGGCCCCGTTCGCTCAGGATGACACCCCGTTTGGGGAAATTTGGGACTGTCAAATTATGATGCGAACTTTAGGGACAGGACACTAGAGCATTTTCGCTCTAACTGTTTATTGTTTGCCTGGGCTTCTGTGCTCTCCCACCCATTGTGCAAAGGACGCACAATGGATCGGGCACGGTGGATTGTTAACACTTGAATTGAAAATGCTTTAATAGGCGGGCGGAAGAGTGGGGTCGCGGAAAACGGAGTTGGAGCGGCGGATGTCGCCGACGGAACCGAAGTTGGCCAGGGTGAAGCTGTAGAGGTACTGGGTTTCGTCGCGGACAGAGCCTAGCTCAAAGCGGCGGTAGCCTAAGGTGAGGCCGCAGCAGTTCCAGTTATAGGCTGCCTGCGCTCCGGCGTATTGCAACTGGCCGAGGACAAAGTCGTATCCGGCATTGACGGCCAGATTGAAGCCTGCGCCGCTGGGCTTGCCAATCGAGAGGTAGGGCTGCAATTGCTGGCTCTGGATAGTGGAGGCGGCGCTGCCGCTTTCGTCGACGGCGTTGAGCAGGGCATGGCCGACGCCGATGGTGGTGCGGCCCCAACAGTAACCGGCAAAGATGTTATCCGAATCCAGCCGTCCGCCTTTGGGGTCGTAGTCCAGATCCCACTCGATGCGGAGATTGTCGATGGCTTCAAAGCGGATACGCGAGGTGACGGGCGCCAAGCTGCGCGGGGCGGTGAGGAAGGCGACGCCGGTCAGGTCGAGTGTGGAGTCGAAGACGTTGCGCCGGTTGGGGATGAGTGCGCCGCCGAAGTTGCGGTCGATGAAGAACTTTTGAGCAATCTGCCAACTGGCCCATTCGCGCGGTTTGGCGGCGCAGTCGCCGGATGGCTGCATCTCTTCGGGGGCGCAGGGCTTCTGAGTAGCCGGGCGCAGGTAAAGGCGCTGGGTGAGCGAGTAGCCGACTTCGTTGGTGTTGGTGGCGATGTCTGTGGTGTCGATCAGAAGCACATTCTGTGCCTGGGAGCCGATGCCGCCCACATAGCGGTAGGTCAGCTCCGGTTCGATGACGTGGCGCAACTCGCGGTTCCATCCGGTGAAGGCAAAGTCGCGCTCGAAGGCCGGCGGGCGGATGTCCACAGAAGCCTCGACGTCAGCGCGGTTAAGCGGGTCGTGACTGATGGAAGGAGTGCCGCTTCTTGCGCCCGTGAGATCGGGGATCTGGCTGATGGTGTAGAAGGTGTCGCGCACCGCGACCTCGGGAACAAAGCTCCAGCCGCCGGCAGCAAGCGGCAAGGAGAGATGCGGGTAGACGTCGACGCGGCCCACGTTACGGGCGTGAAAGTGGGGCTCCGAGCGGGATAGGTAATTGAGCGAAGATTCAAGCCCCCCGTAGAGGGGCGATGTGAACAAAGGCCGGTCGAGCACATCGTAGCGCAGGCTGGGAAGATGTATGATTCTCGCTTCGTCTCCATTGGTGGAACTGGCAAATGTCTGGAAGCGGTCGAACGAGACGGAGGGAGCAAAGCCGTTTCGCTCGTGGGTGAGCGCGAGATCGCTGGCCACTTCGGAGCTGACAGCCTGCGAGTAGTTGTCGTTGAAGACGAGGCGATAGAGGTAGCTGGAAAGATATTCAACGATACCGGCGACGCGCGTATTGGCAGTCAGGTCTTTGCGGCCGAGGGCGACCACATCGACGCCGCCCTGGTTGACCAGCTCCTCGCCGACCGGGCCGGGCAGGAGATCGGCTGGGCTCGCGGCCTCAGCGTGGCGCGTGGAGGCAGTGGGGAGGGTAGCGCCTACCTGTTCTTCCACGCCGCGATCGAGCAAAGCATTCCAGCGAAGGGTCAGGTGGTCGATGCCTGGGCCCTTGTAGCGGAAGTCGCCGTTGGGCGCCCAGCCGCGCTTGGAGTAGTACTCCGCACCGACGATCATGTCCATGCTGCGGCTGATCACCCAGTAGGCCTGTTCGCCCACAATGAATCCCTTGATGGAGGAATTGCTGAGAACGGGGATCAGCAGGCCACTCTCGCGGCCAGTTTCGTCCACGGGATGGCGAAGGTAGGGCAGATAAAAGAGGGGCACGCCGAGAAATTCAAAGAAGGCGTTAGAGGTGGAGGCTTTGCCGTTGGCGAGGTCGATGGCGTGGGAGATCAACCGCCAATCCGGCCTGGGCAGGCGGCAGTTGGTCATCGATCCGTCGATGATCCGGTAGATGCCCTCGCCGTTCTGGAGCAGAACCCTTCCGGAAAAGAGGAGCGGGTTGGGGGTCGAATAAACCACGGTGTGGCTAGCGGTGCGCACACCCTGAGAACCGTTGACGTTGTAAAAGCGGGCGGTGTGCATGTCAAGGCGCATGTCGCCGCGATCGGCGTTGATGAGCACATCGTTGGGCCCGCCGGCAACCTGGAGATGGCCGTCAGCCTCGAGCTCAGTGGTGGATCGGTTATAGACAACCTTGTCGGCGCGGAGAATGTAGTCGCGGTAGTGGACGACGACATCGCCGGTGAGGGTCAATAGATCGCCGACGAGGGTTTGGCGTTGCGCGTCGAACTGGACGGGAACACCGGCTGCGGACGCCGGTTCTGGCTGGGCTACAGGCAAAAGCTCCTGGCCGGGGTCGTCGGGAAGGGACGGGGCGGAATTGTCCGAACCTGGGTTGTCGGCGCTGGGCGCAGCCGTGCTTTGCTGCGCGGGAGGTGACGCATTGGCCGATGCCTGCCCCCCAAGTTCGAGGCGACAGAGGGCGAGCAGCGCGATCAACACCAAATAGCGAGGATGCATCCCAGGACCAAGACCGGTGTAAGGCTCAGGATAGCAAAAGCGCGCTTGTTGGGATGGGGTGCACGCCGCGCGGGTTGGGCGGCAGGCAGGAATCGGCGTGTTCTCGATACACACGGCTCGGGCGGTCGGCGGCTTGCCTGTGTACCGCGGCGATACCTCCTCTGCTTTTTTGAGTGAAAAGCCAGCAATGCCGCCGCTACGATTGGCTTAGGAACCGTAGCGGCGTCCCAGGCCTGCAAGCAGGCCTGGGACGCCGCAGCAGAAGGGGCATTGGAGCATTGAGTACCTCCGCAGTACAAGCCGACGTTACGTCGTCGTGGAAGCAGGAAGTAAACCGGCGCGTCGCCGCGCACCATAGCCGCAAAGGATCTTCGACGGCGGAGCCGAAGCAGCATGGGGAGTCGCACCCCGGCACAGGAAGCCGTGCCGCGGAGGCCGCAGCGCGTGTGGCGGCCCGCTATGCCAAGGCTCCCAGTTACAGCGAAATGCTGGCCAGCGAAGCGCGCGCCGCCGTACGCGCCGCCGAGGCTGTGTCCAAGGCCGCGCTTGAAGCGCAGACTGCCGCTGAATCCCTGCTGGCTGGGTTAGAAGCCGCGGCTGTTGAGGAACGCTCATGGCAGCCTGCGCTTGTTCAAGACGGAGCGCCGGAGCGGGTTCTGGAACCAGCGCGCAAGGATGCGGCCGAGCCTGCCCAGCCCGAGGCTGCCTTTTCAAGCCATACAACCGAAAAGCGGTCATTTGGCATCCTTTGGGAAGCGGATATGCCGGTGCGCGAAGCGACGCCGTCTGCGGTCCGCGCGACGCATGGGTCCCATGTTTTTGGGAAGCCAGCAGGCAACTGGTGGGAGCAGGAATTGGCAGCGAGAGATGCACAGGAGACCGATGGCATTGAGGTCGTTGAACCGGCTCAGCCGATTCACGCCAACCTGATCGAGTTTCCTCGAGAGCTCGTAGCTACGCGCAAGCTGCGCCCGCGGCTGGCAGAAGGGACCCATGGAGAAGTGGGCAATGCCGTTGGGCAATTGAGCATCTTCGAGGTGGACCCAGGGAGTATCTCATTTGAGCCAGCGGTGGGAGCTGCGCCAGAGGCAGCAATGCCCGCGTGGCAATGCCCGGACTGGTCGAGCATTCAACTGGATGCGGACGCGCAATCTGTGGATGGGACGGCTTTTGAAGACGCGAAGGCCGGAGCGGTTCCGGCACATGCGGTTCTTGAACTGGCGCCGGTGAGCGAGCGGCTACTGGCAACTGTGGTGGATGGCGCGCTGATTGCGGGCGTGCTGCTGGCGGCAGCCGGGACGGTCGTGCACACTACTAAGGTTTTGCCCCCGGTCAAAGAGATTGAGCTGGCGTCGGTCATAGGGCTGGCGGTTATGACCGCGCTTTACCAGGTGTTTTTTTTCACTATGGGTTCTGCCACTCCCGGCATGTGCTGGGCTCGTCTCTCGCTGTGTACATTTGGCGGCGAGAGGCCAGCCCGCGGGCAACGGTTCGACAGGCTATGGGCTCTGGCCCTGTCGCTGATACCGGTCGGGCTCGGCGTGCTCTGGGCCATCTTCGACGAGCAGCATCTGAGCTGGCACGACCGGCTGTCGGAAACCTACGTGCGGAAGCGCTAGCCAACAAAATCGTGGTTTGCAGGCCTCTCGATGAAGGCATATACTTTTATATATGCCAGGGGTAAGTGAGGGCGCAATGCAGCGTACAGCCAAGATATTCATGAACAACCGGAGCCAGGCCGTCCGGCTACCGAAGGAGTTTCAGTTCTCAACCTCCGAGGTCTTCATTCGGAGGCAGGACGGCGAGGTGATTCTTTCCGCGCGCCCCAAGGACTGGTGTGCCTATCTGGCATCGGGTCCCATAGCTTCGGAAGAGTTCATGGAAGGGATTGAGGATCTGCCGGTGCAGGAACGTTCGCTCTGATGGCGATCTTCATGCTCGACACGGATATCTCTTCCTACATTATAAAGCGCTGCAACGATGCAGTGTTGCGAAGGCTTGCGACAGTAGCCGTTGCCGACGTCTGTATTTCCGCGATTACAAAATGCGAGCTGGCGTACGGGATTGAGTTATCTCCGCGGCGACAACAAGACCAGAGCGCTCTCGATGCCTATCTGCGGCACGTGGAGGTTCTGGACTTTCCTGGCGGGGCAGCGATCGATTATGGTCTCATCCGTGCCGATCTCAAGGCGCGCGGGGCGAGGATTGGCGCGAACGATCTGCTCATCGCGGCTCATGCCCGCTGGCTGGGACTGACGCTGGTGACCAATAACACGCGGGAATTTGGGCGCGTGCAAGGGCTCAAAGTGGAGAACTGGAGCGAATCGAGCAGTTGACCGCCTGACCTTTGCAGCAGTGCCTGAGGCTCGCTACACCTCCCCACCCCACAGGAAGCTCACGTTTTTATACGAACCGCAGAGCAGGACGCTAGCGTCCTGTCTCCAAAGTTCTTGGCATAAATCCCGAAATGCAGCCGCGGATCCTTCGACTCCCCCCCCAGACTGAAAAGCGTCTGGGGCCCCGTTCGCTCAGGATGACACCCCGTTTGGGGAAATTTGGGACTGTCAAATTATGATGCGAACTTTTGGGACACCACACTAGATGGGATTGGGCGTGGTGTTGCGGGCGCCGGTCACATTATCCGCGGTATCCGAGAAGGATTTACCCGATCCATAGGCGAACTTCTGGTACCTGGGGCCGACCTTGCGGATGGCGTCGCGCCAGCCATCGTCCCAGGTAATGTGCGCCTCGCCGTCCACATAGACCCAGCTGCCGCGTGAGCTGCCCATCGACTTGCGCGCGTTGCCATCCTCGTCGAGCGTGATGTAAAAGGTGCTCGTCGTGCCGTCGCCAACGCCAACTTCCCATTTGCCGAGGAAACGGCCTCGCGACGGCAACGGGGAGTTGCTGGAGCCTGTGTCACTGGCCGCAGCCGCGGCAGAGGCCGCAGGAAACTCGACCCGGTCAATCTCGGAGAGATTGAAGCTCTGACGGTGGCCATCCTTGAAGACGATTACGATTGTGCCCGGGCCGCTCTTGGGGGCCGTTGGCGTCTTGGCAAAACCACTGGGGACCGCGAGACAGAGCAATGTTGCCAAGCCGGCAACGCTGACGAACATCCGCATAGGATTCTCCTTGTGATATCGGCGGCGCGACGGCAATCCATAGCTGACCGCGCCACTCAGTTCTACGCGACTGAGCTGTGAATTGTTCCCCGGAATCGATTTCCAACCGAAAATAAGGGGCAGCACAAGATCAGGCTTCTGTGCTCTCCCATCCATTGTGCAAAGGACGCACAATGGATGGGGCACGGTGGGTTCTGTGAACACTTGAGTTGAAAATGCTCTAAACCGATACAATCAAAAGAGGAGAGTCTTCATCGGATTTTCCGCGTCTTTAGTCAATGAGGGGTCGATAGCTGGGAATGGCAGTCAACAAACGGAGGAGCAGAAAGAAGGCGAGATCCGGCGTGGCGCGATTCTTGAAGGCAGTTTTTTTTGTGGCTCTGCTCGCGGCTGGCGCGGCGGCGTGGCTGGTTCTAGCGCCGTTCGGGCCACGGAGCGAGACGTTTGTCGAGCTGGCGCCGGGCTCCTCCACAACCACGATCGGCCAGCAACTGGAAGCGGCAGGCGTGGTGCGCAACCGGTTCGCCTTTGATCTGCTGCGCTTGTGGAAGCGGGGAACGCTCAGAGCGGGGGAGTACCGGTTCGATCATCCGGCTCCGGCGATTGAGGTCTATGCGCGGATCGCGCGCGGGGATGTTTTTACCAAGACGGTTTTTGTTCCGGAGGGCGCGAACATCTTCGACATCGCGATGAGACTGGAGCAGGCGGGACTTTGCCTGCGGCAGGATTTTCTTGACGTTGCAGTTAAACAAGTGAAGCTGGTGGCCGATCTGGACCCGAAAGCAAAGAGCCTGGAGGGCTATCTGTTTCCTGACACATACCGGTTCCCGCGCAAGGCCACACCGACGCAGATTGCCGCGACGATGGTGCGGCGCTTCCGCGCGGCGGCCGCGCAACTTGGCTTGAAGAGAGATTTTCATCGTGTGGTGACGATTGCTTCGCTGGTGGAGCGGGAGACGGCAGTGGATGGGGAACGGCCGGTGGTGGCCAGCGTTTTTGAAAACCGGCTGGCCAAGAATATGGCGCTGATGACCGACCCCGCGGTGATCTACGGACTGGAACTTGCAGGCAAGTGGCGGGGCACAATTTACCAGAGCGATTTGAGCCGCGATACGGCCTATAACACCTATCTGCACGCCGGTCTGCCGCCGGGACCTGTGGCGAATCCGGGGGCTCGGGCGCTGCGCGCGGCCATGACTCCCGCCAAGACGGATTACCTGTATTTTGTGGCCGCTGGAGCCAATCCTCAGGGACGGTCGCTGTTTGCCCGCACTCTGGATGAGCAACAGCGGAACGTTGCCGGCTACCGGCAGGCCGTGAAGAAGGCTGGTGGGCGATGAGAGCACGATGTCGCCATGCGTCGTTTGGGGCGCTGCTTCTTCCCATCCTGCTGACGGGCTGCTCGCTTTTCCCGACGACTCGCAAGTTGCCTGTGCCCAAGGCTCCCTTGATCACCCAGACCGTCAAGCCGGACGAGCTGGTTGCGCAGCTGAATCAGCGCTGGGACGCGCTGAAGACCCTGACGGCCACGGTCGAAATTCAAGCCAGCGTGATCAAGACAAGTGAGGGAGTGGCTAAGGACTATCCGACATTGCGCGGATTCATTTTGATGCGCAAGCCGGCGATGCTGCGCGTGGTGGGGCAAGATCTGGGCGTGCGTATGTTCGACATGGCCAGCGACGGCACGGATTCCACGCTTTACATCCCGCTTCAGAAAAAGGCTCTGAAATTCTCCAACTCCCTGAAGAAAAAGTCGGCTAACGCGCTGGAGAACTTACGGCCCGAGTTCTTTCTGGACGCCATGGCGGTGCGCGGGCTGGAGGCGGACGATTTGTATTCCGTGGTAGCGGACTCGGAAACAGTGGAAGACGCGGCCAGGAAGCACCTGTATACCGTCCCGGAATACGTTCTCAGCATCAGCCGCCGCACGTCAGGCAGCCGGCAGTTGACGCCGGTCCGCGTCGTGACCTTCAATCGCGACAATCTTCAGCCGTATCAACAGGATATATACGACAGCGAGGGCAATCTGGAGACACAGGTCTTCTATTCCGGCTATCGGGATTTCGATTCGGCCACTTACCCTTCCACAATCACCATCAAGCGGCCAGTGGAGGAGATTCAGATCGTTCTCACGGTCGAGAAGGTGACGGAAAATCAGACGCTCAAGGACGACCAGTTTGTGGTGACAGTTCCCGAGGGAACCCAAACGCAGCATCTGGAATAGGGGAAGGACAGGGACTAGGGACTAGGGACTAAGGGACTAGAGAGCAACGTGGGCAACAATCCGCGCAAGCGAGGATTACGAAGAAGCGTGTCTAATATGGCGCATGGGGAGATCGTTCAAGTGAGCAGCCACCCTACGGGATTGCTGCCGGATGCGCACTCCGAGCCGAAATGGTTTGCGGTCTATACGACTCCGCGCCATGAAAAGCGTGTGGATCAACACCTGAGCCTGAGGGAGATTGAGCATTATCTGCCCCTCTACCGCACCCAGCGTAAGTGGAGCGATGGATCGAGGGTCACGCTGGATCTGCCGCTGTTTCCCGGCTACATTTTTGTGCGCATCGAGCGGAAGCAGCGCGTGCGGGTACTGGAAGTGCCGGGAGTCGTGGCCGTTGTAGGGGGCACCGGGGGAGAGCCGGCAGCCTTGCCCGAGACCGATATCGAGGCGCTACGATGCGGCCTTCCTCTGCGCCACGTGGAGCCGCACCCTTTGCTGACTGTGGGGCAGCGTGCCCGCATTCGATCCGGCGCCTTCGCGGGGATGGAAGGAATTGTGGTGCGCAAGAAGAACAGTTTCCGGGTTGTGCTGACTCTCGACACCATCATGCAGAGCTTCGCCGTGGAGGTGGACGGCAAGGAACTGGAGCCGCTGGATTCCGGAGGCCTTCCCGGGGCCTGATGATCTGCGACTAAGTCAACTGCGCAATCAAAACTGGCACCCTGCACGCTGATCCAACTCGAAGGATCAGCTGTAGTCTCAGGCTACAAAATATATATGCAAATAAGGATTCTTATCCTATAATTACATACATGCTGGCCCGTCGCCTCAGTTCCCCCTTGAATAAGCTGCTCCGCCATTCACCGGCTGTCGTGCTTTTGGGGCCGCGTCAAGCTGGAAAGACCACCCTCGCCTTGCAGATTGGCGAAAAGATAACTTCGATCTACCTGGACCTCGAAGACGAAAATGATCGCGCCAAGCTCGCCAATCCCAGCAAATATCTTGCAGACCACGAGAACGAATTGGTCATCCTCGATGAGGTTCACCGCGTACCGGAGCTGTTTCAGCAGTTGCGGGGCGTCATCGACCGAGGACGTCGTCAAGGAAAAGCCAACGGACGGTTTCTGCTGCTTGGATCAGCCGCGATGGATCTGCTCAAGCAATCCGGCGAGAGCCTGGCTGGGCGTATCTCTTATTTGGAACTCGATCCTTTCGATGCCCTGGAGATCGATCGGGCTTCCCTTGAGACGCTTTGGGTCAGGGGAGGATTTCCGCGCAGCTTTCTGGCCGAGTCCGACGACACAAGTCTGCTGTGGCGGCGCAATTTTGTCCGCACCTATCTGGAGCGCGACATCTCGCAATTCGGCCCTCGGATACCAGCTGAGACTTTACGGCGATTCTGGACGATGCTAGCGCACAACCAGGCTCAGATTCTGAATGCCGCCAATCTGGCTCGCGGTCTGGCCGTCGATGGCAAGACGGTTGCCGGTTATCTCGATCTGCTGGTTGACCTGCTGCTGGTTCGACGATTGCCGGCCTGGCATCGGAACGTTGGCAAGCGGCTGGTCAAGTCACCCAAGGTGTATGTGCGCGATAGCGGCATCGCGCACGCACTGCTCGGCATTCGAGATAAAGAAGCGCTGCTTGGTCATCCAGTTGTTGGGCAGACCTGGGAGAGCTTTGTCCTAGAAACTCTGATCACCACAGCGCCGGAGGGAACCGAGGCGCACCACTATCGAACCTCGAACGGAACCGAGGTGGACCTTCTCCTAACGCTTCCCGGCGGAGAGCTTTGGGCCATCGAGGTCAAGCGCACGATGGCGCCGAAGATCGAGCGCGGTTTTCATTCCGCCTGTGCCGATCTGAATCCGCAGAAGCGATTCTATGTGTATCCAGGCCCAGAGCGATTTCCGCTCGACGACAGAACGGATGCCATCGGCGTTGTCGAACTCGCAAAGGCATTACGGTCGGTCACGTGAGGGCCAAGTCAGAATACAAAGAATGCTGCGAGGCGCACGAAGCCGGATCAATGCACTCCGTCAGCGATGACATTCGAGAACATGCCGGACTCCCAGATTTGAAAATCCGGACAGTTTCGACAAGCTCAGTGCGGGCTCTCGAGCACCCGGCGAGAGAGGGCTAGAGCATTTTCACCCTAACTGATTACTATTCGCCCAGGCTTCTGTACTCTCCCACCCATTGTGCAAAGGACGCACAATGGATGGGGCACGGTGGATTCTGTTAACACTTCAGCTGAAAATGCGCTAACAACCCTTTTTGGGGTTCTTGATGGGGACCTCGGTGGTCACCCAGTCCGACAGGCGCTTCGCATTGATTTCATCCTCCCCGGCCTGCGGGGAGAGCGAAGACCAGGCCAGCGCCGCGGTGACCTTGACCTTCCCGGTCATGCAGTAGGCTCCGGTCAACTGCGCGAGTCCCTTATCCGCCTCTTCCATGTAATCAGCAGGAAGGGTTCCCTCCGCGCCGGAGATATTGACCGGGGCCATGATCATCTGGTTGACGATCAGCTTGTCGGTCTTGACCCCAGAAGAGTCGTACCGAACGATGAGGGTGGCTCTCTTCTCGAGCGCGTCGGGGTTAGCCGTGAAATTGAGGGCCGGAAGGGTGATGCTCTCCGGGCTGGGCTTGGCCGCCTTGGTGTCAAACGCAAGACGATACGGAAGTCCCTTCCATTTGGGCGTGACAGGAATGCCGGGGGCCTTGTCCCCCTGGTTTTCGCAACCTGCCAACAGTGCCAAGCCGCCGATCGCCAGAATGATAATTTTTTTCGCGTCATCCTCCTCGTAACTCAGAAATGACGGGCCATCATACCACTCCGGCGCGGCATTGTGATGTGATTCGGAGGGGGCTGATCCCTGCGGAAGAAACTGCAGGCGCGGTGGCCAGTTAGTCTTGATATCGCGTTCCCTCGATGGTACGCTCTAGGCAACCAGTTTCTTCCCCAACGGTAGACGCCAAATCTAACCTCATCAACAATCCAGACCACCCATGTTCCCTTTGATTCGATTTACCCCCACGCGTTGTGACCGCCTGATAGGAGGACACATGAAGCTCTCTCGTCCTGGTCTGCTCATCTTCACCTATGTCTTTACCGCCCTCAACGCATGCCTGGCTCAGTCAACCATGGCACCGTGGCTGACCCGCTCCGCGGACAACTCAAGAAGCGGCTGGAATCCGAACGAGACGCAACTGACCCAGGCGTCGGTTGCAACCAAGGGAATTATCCGCGCGACGATCATTCCGCTCATCGGGGATGCGCGGGGGATGGAAGCACAGCCGCTCATCTTGCCGAATGTGGCAACTACACTCGGAACACGCGATGTGATGGTGCTTCCTTCGATGGCCGACGTCGTGCGCGGCGTTGACGCTCACGATGGCTCCGGTATTTGGGAAGTCCCGCTGGGAATGCCTGTCAATGGCTCCTCGGTGATCGACATGCATGTCATCAATCAGCATTGGGGCTGCCTCTCAACGGGAGTGATCGACGCGGACACGAAGCGTCTGTATCAGGTCTGCTGGGTTTCGCCGGATAACACCGGCAACCCGCAAACGGCGCTTTACTACATGTTCGTGCTGAACGTGGCGGACGGAAGCCAGGTAGTTCCCAAGGTGCTGATCCAGGAGCCGAGCGGGAATCTGGTTTTTAACTCGCAGATGCGCAAACAGCGATCATCGCTTGTCGAGACGAACGTCAATGGCGTAAAGACGGTATTCGGGTGTTCTGGAACTATCTATGAAACCAACCCCGGCGCTGCCGGCTATTGTTTTACCTTCGATGTGGCAAGCAACACGGTAAGCGCGTTGCTGCCCATGACGGCGGGCCAGGGCGCCGGGATATGGATGGCTGGACAAGGACCGGCGGCGGATGCGCAGGGCAACCTCTATCTCGTCACTGGAAATGGCGGCTTCGATGGCACGAGCAATTGGGGTGAGTCGTTCCTGAAATTGAGTTACACACCCCCTTTAGGCGGTGTTGCAGCGAACCTGCGGGTTGTGGATCACTGGGCCCCATGGACTGACCTCACCCGAGCCGGGCAGCAGGCCGCTCCGGCCGGCCGATTGGCTGGAGCGAGTGCCGCCTCTGAAGCTCTGAAGCCTGTCGGCGGCGGTATGAACATGCCGCTTAAGACTGGGAAGTGGGCGTTGAGAGTCGACAGCAACAACACACCCTCTTTGCTTCTCCAACTCCCGCAGCTGGCTCAAGGCGCGTGGTCCGATGAAGATTGGGGATCAGCCGGTCCGGCCTGCATCTTCTCCATCGGCGTTTGCGTTGCAGCGGGAAAGGATGGAATTGGCTATCCAATCAAAACGGCCAGCCTCGGGGGAACCACTCTCGCGGACATCGCGAATCCGAAGAAGAACTGCGCCAAGCTCGCTGCACCTCCCGTTTGGCTGACCATGAGTCCGGGGCCGGTGGATCCATGCCCCACCGATCCCACGACATTGAACTTCTTTCCATGGGGAGATACGGCGCATCTGCACATGACCCCCGTTCAATTCTTCGATCCGGTGCTGCAATCGTGGACGATCTTCGCCTGGGGCGAGAATTCGCAACTGCACAAATGGTCCATCAGTTCGACCGGAAACCTGGCCTATGTTGCGCAGAGTCGCGAATTCGCGAGCGCGGATGTGCGGGGGAATCCTCCAGGAGGGATGCCGGGCGGATTTTGTTCCGGTTCGAGCAATGGAGCCGATCCTAACTCAGCGATCCTGGTATGCACCATCCCGTACGGCGACGCCAATGCCGCGGTCGTGAACGGCCGCTTGCTGGTCTACGACCCTGTCCATCTCAACCCCGATGGGTCGCTCAAGGTTCTATGGGACTCGCAGCAATGGGGCGTCCAGTTCCTTTTCAACAAGTTTGACCCACCTGTGATTGACGGGGGCCAAATCTATGTGCCGAACTATAACGGCGGCGTCGATCTTTACCGGCTGGCGCCCTGAGAGAGTGATGGTTATAGGAAGTTAATTGGATCCGGAATTGGGGCACTTCGACAAACTCAGTGCGGGCACTGAAACCCGGCCGGTGTTAACTGAGAAATTATCTGCAAGGTTTTGAAAATAGATAGGGGGGGTGGGGGGTATTAATTAAATCGACAACAGGAGACGGTGCGGATCGGACAGGTTTCTGAGAGATTGATCCGGGGAACGCGGACGCAATTTTCATTCCTGCGGCGACTTCTTTCATGGGTTGCTCTATTCCCATTGTGCGCCTCCGGGGCGTAATTTTGTGCAAGGGGCGGGGGAAAGAATTCCAGTTTCCCAGGTTCTCCGCCTTCGTTCTAGAGCGAAACCAGAGTTAGTGTCCATGTTGAATTCTGTGCAGGGTCGCCGCTCCTTGTTGGTCGCGTCGACTTGAGCGATGTGGCTTCGGGATACAGTCACTCTGGTTTCGCTATAACGAGAGAATTGTACTTCCGATCCGATGGTCGTAATGGGTGGGAGCCCACCCTTCGTTAGAAAAAACGAAGGATGGGGCACCAACTGTTGAGGGAATATTTAGATTCTGAAAACTTAGGGTGCGCCACCCGCCGCCTCTTTACCTTCGCGATATTCGTGTTTCATTTGTCGAGTCCCTCATGTGCATCTACTTTACAGTTCACGTTTGGGTTTACGTGAGTGACAGAAATCCAAAATGGGACAGTTGGAGTTAAAGGAGCACTTGCGGTGCTCTCGGTAAAAGAATTCCCGGATCGGTAAGTACTCCACCCCATCAATACCCCTACACCGCCCATTGGCCCAGAGGACATATTATAGATAGGCTCATCGCAGGTGCCTTTAATGCTGATTGGTGATACCGATCTGTTAGCGACAACTAAGAAAGTGTCATAAAAGCCGTTGAAAGATTGACGAGGGGGGCTAGTTGTCAATCTGCGATCTTTCTCTACAGGAATTACCACAATTTTCAAAGATTCTGGCGTAAGCAACTTGGTTGTTTGGGTCAGACAGGTATCGACAGCATTCTGTTGATCTCGATTCTGGGTCTGCAAATCTGTACTTATGGCTTGAGAATTCGCACACTGTGCGCGCATATCTGCGATCTGTGTCTGAGCGGTGCCAGCTTCATCCCTCTGTTGTTTTATCTGTGCGAGAAAGTAGATGTGATCCTGATAGACAGCCTTACCAACTGACCACACAATCACCGGAATGTAAATCACTGCGGCGCACACGAGAGAAACACGCAAAGCGATTTTAGCGTCATCTTCCCAGTGTTTCATCATGGCATCCGCTCCATGCTTGCGGCGGATGCGCCACAAAGTTGCCACAGTGGTTGCCAACGCAAAAGCAATTCCAAGCCAGAGGCCAAGGAATGTCGTACCGATAGCGTCCACAAAAATGCTGGCCGCATAAACAAGCAAGTTGAACAGATGATGGAGCCACATGGCGAAAGGGTACGCTCCGAACCCTTGTGCGTCAAGTATGTAGTTACCCTGAGAAATTATCTGCAAGGTTTTTAAAATAAATAGATGGGAGGTTGGTATTATTTAAATGGTAAACAGAGGAAGGTTCGGACCGGGCGAGTTCCTGAGAGATTGATTCAGGAAAGACGGACGTAACTTTAACCCCTGCGGCGAGTTCCTTCATGGGTTTCACTATCCCCATTGTGCGCCGGCGGGGTGTAATTTTACGCAATGGGCAGGGGAAGGGTTGTGGTTTCCCAGGTTCCGAAGGCAAGACTTGGGCCGCCCGCTTAGAATTGGAGCCTGTGCTTGCATCGTATCGATATCCCCGGTCCCCAAAAGCGAGGGACCGGGGGCACCCTCATCGTGGTTGGAAAATTCACCGGGGACCGGGGGCACCCTCATCGTGGTTGGGAAAGGTCACCGGGGACCGGGGCCACCCGCCCCGAAGTTCCAAAGGCGGGACACCCGGCGACGAAGCTACTAGATCGGAGAACGGACGGTCGAGGTTTGTGCTATCCCACCCTTCCGCGAAAAAACTGCGGAAGGATGGGGCACCCGCTTTTTGAGGGAACGGTTGGATTTTGAAAAACTTAGGGTGCGCCACCCTCCCTCAAGCTGCTGTAACTTCTTTCTTTGGCCTGCCGCCCATACGGCCGTTCGCTCGTGACGCCCGGGCCTTCGCGGCGCTTTTAACTTTGCCGCCTAGCTCTCCCAGGCGCGCGGCCATCCATCGTTTCGATCCGAAGAACCCTTCTAACAGCGCCGGAATGTATAAGTCGGCGTCGAGCGCGGGGAAGTGAAGGCCGAAGCCCGGCGGGTCAATCTCGATCTCCCGCAACTGCTCCACTGTGGCCGTTTCCAGCCCTTGAGCATCGCGCGGCGAGAAGGAGATCTCCAGCCCCGTGCTCAGGCGCACCACAACGCGCCCGATGCGGCGATCGTAGCGGGCGCTGACGGCGTGGGGAAATGCAGCCTGCATCTCTTGCCCTCTGCGGTTGGCTTCCTGGAATTCTTTATGCTCGTCCATGTATCTCCTCCCATGACCTGCATAGTTCGGCGATGCGCTCCAGCAACTTCGCTTGTATGTCGTGTAACTGGCGATATGGAAAACCGAAATTTGCCCGCAAACTCAGCGGGCCAGCCGGACAATTCAAGTTGAAAATGGCGCTGTTTCCCTGCCCGATGACGTGAACGTGTGCCGGCCGATGATCGTTGGGGTAGACTACGACGCGCAAGCTCCCCAATCGCAAGACGGTTGGCATGAGAGCAGAGTACCATAAACCTAAGCGGTTAGGATAGAGTCTGGATCAAGATGGTCGCGTTCGAGAGCTGGGGTTTATGCGCTGCTAGCTCGCGGCGGCGTGGATCGCCAGGAGCTTTTCGAGGAGGGGCTTGAGGAGCTTCAGGTCGAGGGCATTGGCTCCGTCGGATTTGGCGTTGGCGGGGTCGTCGTGGACCTCGAGAAACAGGCCGTCGATGCCCGCGGCCACCGCGGCGCGCGCCAGCAGCGGAATGAACTCGGGCTGACCGCCGCTGACTCCGTTGGCTGCGGAAGGCTGCTGGACGGAATGCGTGGCGTCGAAGACCACCGGCGCGATCTGCCGCATGACCGGGAGCGAACGGTAATCCACCACCAGGTTGTTGTAGCCGAAGCTTGCGCCACGCTCGGTGAGAAAGACCCGCTCATTGCCCGTGGAGCGCACCTTCTCGACGGGATGGTTCATATCCCAGGGCGCCACAAACTGGCCTTTTTTGATGTTGACGGCGCGGCCGGTTTTGCCGGCGGCCACCAGCAGGTCGGTCTGGCGGCAGAGGAAGGCGGGAATCTGGAGCACATCGACGGCTTCGGCGGCAATCTCGCAGTGGGCAGGCTCATGCACGTCGGTCAGCACGGGCAGGCCGGTTTCTTTGGCCAGGCGGGCCAGGATGCGCGTGCCCTCGACCAAGCCCGGTCCGCGAAAGCTCTTGACGCTGGTGCGGTTGGCCTTGTCATAGCTGGCCTTGAAGATGAAGGGAATGCCGAGGTCGCCGGCGATGCGCTGAAGCTCGTCAGCCATGGTGCGCACATGGGCCTCACCCTCGATGACGCAGGGCCCGGCAATCAAGAAAAGCTGGCCCGCGCCGACCTGCACCGGCCCGATTTCAAAGGAGTTGGTCACGAAGGCGATTTTACTCTGCCGGCTTCCCATCGCTCGAATAAAAACGCTTGAAGGATGGGACAGACGCGGAGCATCGTGCTATCCCACCCTAGCGACAAAAACAAGAACGTCGCGAGGATGGGGCACCCATCGCCTTGTATTGTCCTTAAGAGTGCTTAATCTCCTCGGGTTCTGGACCATTGCCAGAGGCCGCGCTCGAGAGTGTGGAGCGGGGTGGGGGCGGGAAGATCCTGTTGCGCCTTGACCATTCCACACTCGGCCAAACGAGCGCAAAAGGCGTTGTATTCGACATAGAACCCGACATCGTGACGCGCGTGGCCAAGAGCCTCGAGGGCGCGATAGTCGAGCACGGTATAGCGCTCAGGGTGGATGGCGGCCAGAATCGCGGTGGCTATGGAGATATCCACGCCGCGCAGGCCGGTAAGAGCGTTGATGGCGTCGGCGGTCTTGGCTTTGGGCGAGGCGGCAATCGCCAGCGCGCTTCGGATGTTTTCACTGCCGTTCCCGATGAGGTAATGAACGACACGTTCCGATTTCCAGCGGACGATGGCTTCAAGATTGGGCAGCGTGTATTCGCCGGCGCGAATCGCTTCTCCGGCTTCAAAGGCCGCTTTCTCAAGTTCCCGTTCTCTTTCGCCGGCTTCGTGCCAATACCGGTCTGCTAACTCTTGAAGATCCGATTCCCCCGGTTGAAGCTGGAAATAGGCCATAAGGTCAAGTGCTCCTTTCACATAAGCGACCCAACGATAGGCTGCGCGCCTGCCTTTGTCAATACTGCATTGGGTATATCAATTTGGGGAGGATTCCGGTTGCCGGGCCGGTTCCAGAATGGCACAAAAAGGGCTACCGCTCGGGCGGTTTTTGGTTGTGCAACTGCGCGAATGATGCAGGCGCGCGCACTGAGCCGTATCAAGGAATCTCTGGCTCCACGAGAACCGCCGGAATATTCCTCTTTCCATGGAGTATCGTGACAATCTGCAAAGGCTTGGTGTCGGGGCGATAGACAACGATGAAGTTGGGAAATCGGGTTATCGTCCAAAACCGAACCGGCAGCAACGTGAGGTCGGTTCGTTTGGAGCCGAGCAGCGGGTGCCTCGAGAGGCTGTTACACGCCGACAAAATAGCCGATTCCACGCGATTTGCCGCGTTCACATTGTCGTCCGCAATAAAGTTCCATATTTCGTCCAGATCATTGAGCGCCCGCAGGGTGAACAGATATGGAGTGGGCATTTCTCAGGCGATTCGGCGCTTCGCACGGCGCTCCTGGAGGATGGCCACCGCTTGCTCGACATCCAGAAGATCTCCCCGTTCCGCCTGCGCAAAACCCTCCGCGATCTGGGAAGTAATGGCCTCTTTATCGGCCAGAAGCCAGTCCTCATTCCGGTACTGCTCCTGGATGACGGCAAAGGCCTGATCGAGTATTTCTTCCGGGTTCATGCCGGCCCGTACAGCCCGATCAAGCACTTTTTGATGCTCGGGTTTCAGTTCAAGGATCATGGGTACCCCCATTGTGCCGCGAAGGCAGCTATGTGCTGGATTATACCGCGTTGCAATGTAACTGCCGCTTCCGTCCTCGCCTAAGAACAGCCCGCGAAGCTCTACCGCTCCGGCGGCTTTTGGTTGTGCAACTGGCGGAGGGCGCGGTCCAAATCGAGCTTTTGCTGGGTGAGCAGGGTTAGCTCGGTGAAGTCGCCGCGGCGCTCGGCTTCGGCGATGAGGACGCGGAGGTCGCGCTGGCGACTCTCAATGGAGCGCTCCTGAATCTCCTGGATGGCGCTTTGCACCTCGCTCTCGGAGGGCGGCTTGGTCTCAGCAAGCAGGGTCTCGGCGAGCAAAGCTCGCTGCGCCGGGTCTTCGACCGAGTTGATGGGGTCGTGGGCCTGGCGGGCGGCGAGGGCCTGCATGGCCGCAAACGCGCCCAGGTGCTCAAACCAAGTGGGTTGTTCCGCGAGGGCCTGGGCAGCGAGCCGTCGCGCGTTCTCGTCTTCAGGGTCGGTGATGGCCAGGGCGCGGAGCAGCACCCGCTCCACCTCGGTGAGCGTGGCGGCCCGGACCTCGATATGGTCGCGACGCTTGAGCGCGGCCTGGCGCAGCTCCTCGCGCAGGACGACGGAATCGATGCCAAGCTTTTGCGCGGCGTCGGCGGCAAACTGATCGCGGGCCAGCTTTTCGGGCATGCGGCGAATGTGCGGCAGCAGGTAATTCATGGCCTTGACCTTCTGCTCCGCGCTGGCGCCGGGGAACGTCTGGCGTGCGCGCTCGATGAGGTAGTCGGCCTGGCGGCGCGCGCCGCGCAACGCCGCGGTGTAGGCCTCGACGCCACGCTCGCGGATGTAGCGGTCGGGATCGAGGCCGCCGTCGAGGGTGACGATCTTGATGGTGAAACCCTCCTCGGTGAGCAGGGCGATGGACTTTTCGGCAGCATTGCTGCCGGCGGCATCGGGATCGAAGTTGACGACTACTTGCGAGGTGTGGCGGCGGAGCAGGGCGACCTGCTGCTCGGTGAAGGCGGTTCCGCTGGTGGCGATGACGTTTTGAATGCCACGCAGAAAGACGCTGATGCAGTCCATCTGGCCCTCGACGAGGAGGGCAAACTCGTGCTGGCGAATCGAGGCCTTGGCCTTGTCGAGATTGAAGAGGACAAGACTCTTGCTATAGAGAGGCGTCTCAGGCGAGTTGATGTATTTGGCGCCGGCTTTGTCGCCGGTTTCGAGCGTGCGGGCGGTGAAGGCGATGACCCGGCCGCTCTCGTTGGCGATAGGAAACATGACGCGCTTGCGGAAGCGGTCGTAGATGGGGCCGAGGCTGCCGTCGCCCTGCTCCTTTGCGCTGAAAAGACCGCTAGCGCGCAGGGTTTCGTTGTCGGCCATGGCGCTGAGCCGGTCACGGAGGGCGTTGAAGCTGTCTGGAGCGTAACCGATACGGAAGGCCTTGATGCCCTCGGGAGTGAGGCCGCGGCCAGCAAGGTACTCGCGGGCGATTGCGCCTTCGGGCGAGCGCAACTGCTCTTCAAACCAGGCGGTCGCGGCCTCGTGCAACTCAAGGAGCTTCGCTCGCATTCGCGCCCCGGCGGCTTCTTCGGGAGAGGAAAATTCGCGCTTGGGGAGGGGGATGCCGCACTTTTGCGCCACGATGCGCACCGCCTCGGGGAAGCCGACGTTCTCAATCTTGGCTACGAAGCTGAAGACGTCGCCTGACGCCTGGCAGCCGAAGCAGTGGTAGAACTGCCGGACCGCGTGGACCGAGAAGGACGGCGACTTCTCCTTGTGGAAGGGGCAGAGGCCGGAGTAGTTCTGTGCGCCTGCTTTGCGCAGGCGGATGTAGCCCTCGATCACCTTGACGATGTCGGCCTGCTGCTTGACGGATTGGGCGAAGTCGAGCATGGGAGGGTCTGTATTGAGGATAAGGCCGGAGGGTGAGAGGCGATGTGGAAGGCGTGGAAAGCGAGGCCGCTTCGGAGATGGGAACACCTAGTAGAACCGCCCATTCGGATCGCTAAGCGCACTTGCGGTTTTGCGAAATACCGTGTGAAATCGTAGGTCATGAAGGTTCTGGGACTTTTCTTCGCGTTAGTATGCGCGCTTCCTACCATGGGCCAGCACGTCGCGAACCCGCGCGCATCCGTGGTTGACGTTCCCACCCGCCAGGCCACTTTGAAGTCCACCACTGACCCGGTTCTGCGAACAGCCATCGGGGGCCTGAAATCCTGTGTCGCCATGCCATCCATCGCTGCGCCGACCGGCAGCATGGACATTCCGCACCATTATCTCTCCGGCTCGAACGGCCCCATTAACCCCGACGAGGCGGCCGCAACCCAGATCTACCGGATGTTCGAAAGCCGAATTACCGCAGGGATGAACCGGTATCTTGCCACTGGCAGTCACACGGAATCCGCTTGCGCGCTTGACCAACTCGACGCGTGGGCGCAGGCACATGCCCTGCTCAACTATGACCGCGAGGAGTCCTCACAGGCCTGGTATCAAGTGGAGTGGACGCTCAGCTCCGCCGGCATCACAGACTCTGTCCTCGTCAACGACTCGACCCTGAACCCAGTTCAGCAGCAGCGCGTCACCGCGTGGCTACGCGACGCTGCCCGCAAAGACATTTCGCTTGAAAAACCTGGGGATTCCCGCAACAATCACCATTATTGGCGCGCGCTGGCCGCAACCGCCATCGGTGTCACCTCCTCCGACGACAAGCTCTTTCGCTTCGGCATCGAAACTTACAAGGAGGCCATCCGCGAAATCGACTCCAACGGCGCATTCCCGAAGGAAATGGCCCGCCACGAGAACGCCATCCACTATCAGGGGTTCGCACTTCAGCCGCTGGTGCTCATTGCGCAATTCGCCACGCGCCAGGGCGTCGACCTGTACGACTTCAAGGCTGGCGGCCACACCCTTCGCGATGCCATCGTCTTTTTCGGCCGGGCCGTCGGCGATCCCAGCCTCGTCAAGCCGTACACATCCGACAAGCAGTCCAGCGTCTTCAGTTCCGGAGATTTCGCGGCGTTCGCCTTCTACGCAGCACGATATGGCGTTGAGGGTCTGCCGCCCTCAATCGTCAATGCGCTTAAGCAACCCACGACAGCTACGCACATCGGCGGCAACACCACCCTCCTGGCTGCCGAGAAGGAGACGTAAGTGCTGCCGGACTGACCCTATTTCGGACCCAGGGTAACCCCGAATCAGGAGAGAGCGCGTTTTGGGAGGACCGGCCATGGGGGGCCGAAAAGTTGTATTTTTTGCGGCATCTTCTTTGTTTTAGATTGCATCGTTTCTATTACCATAGGTGCAAATGGCGTTTCCCATCAAAGTGTGTGTGGTCTGCTCAGAGGAGTTTGAGCTGAGGCCGGACAAGCCCGGCTTTGCGAACCGTTGCCCCGCTTGCAGCGAACCCGAATCGACGGATACGAATGCGACAGAGTCCGGCGCGAAGCGCCCCATGGACGCTGTGGAGCGCAGGGCGGCGACGGAAGCGAACGCGGCGCGAAGGAAAGCAATACGCGACCTGCTGTATCGCAAGGACAGCTGAGCTCCTGACACAAGGACGGTTGCTCGGGCCGGGGGTGGAGCGGTATGGACTAGCTCTCCCTCAGGGGCTGAAGCCCTACTCATTCGCTTGACCTTATCGGCCCGGCTAAAGCCGTGCCCTTGTTACAAGGCTCCTTCGATGGTGTTTTTTTTCGCAGCCTCTAAAGCCCGTACTCTTCACGCTGAAGCCCGTACTCTTCAAACTGAGCAACACCCTGGACCCAGTTGAGCAGCATTGGCCGGTGGGCTCGTTTACCCTAGTGTTCAGGGAGAACGTGAACCCAACCATGGCTCATCCTCAGATCAAGTTCGGCACCGACGGCTGGCGCGGTCTCATCGCCGACGATTTCACCTTCACGAACGTTCGCATCGCCGCCGAGGCCGTGGCCGCTTATGTTCATGCCAAGGAAGACCCCGCAAAGGGACTCTGCATCGGCTACGACACGCGCTTTGGGTCAAGAGATTTTGCGCGCGCCTGCGCCGAAGTGGTGGCCGCGACCGGGATTCCCGTGTTGCTGGCCAACGGCATTACGCCTACCCCGGCGCTCAGCTACGGGGTTTTTGGGCGCTGGGCGGCCGGCGGCATCATGATTACCTCGTCGCACAATCCGGCGGAATGGAACGGGGTGAAGTACAAGGGGTGGTATGGCGGCTCGGGCAAGCCGTCCATGATCGCCGAGATCGAGTCCTATCTGGGCGAGCCTGCGGCGCGGACCGCGCAGCCGGCTCCGATTCGCGAAGTCGATTTTCTGCCTGACTATCTCAAGGCCATTGAGAGCTTCACCAGCCTCGACAAGCTGCAAAAATCCGGAATGAAATTCGCGATCGACTCAATGTACGGGGCCGGGGGAACGATCCTCTCCGAAATATTTACCCGGTTGGGCGTGGCCCACGTGCAGATTCGCGGCAATGTCAATCCGCTGTTTCCGGGCATCAACCCTGAGCCCATCGAGCCGCACATTCGCGCCCTCGGCGAGGCGGTGGTCGCAAATGGCTGCCAGGCAGGGCTGTGCACCGATGGCGATGCGGATCGGATTGGCGCGACCGATGAGCACGGGGAGTTCGTCGATCCACATAAGATTTACTGCGTGCTGCTGAGTTGGGTACTCAAGTACAAGGGCTGGCCTGGAGCTGTCACTCGCGCCTTTAACACCACCAAGATGCTTGACCGCATCTGCGCGAAGCACGGGCGTGAGCTGATCGAGCATGGCATCGGCTTCAAATATGTAGTGGACCTGATGCTGGAGCGGGAAATCGTGATGGGCGGCGAAGAGTCGGGCGGCATCGGCTTTCAGCGCCATCTGCCGGAGCGGGACGGCCTGCTGAATGCGCTGCTCTTGGCCAACGTGATGGCCGAGGAAGGCAAGACGCTGGGCGAGTTGGTGGCGAATCTGCAGGCGGAATACGGCGAGCATCAATACGGACGCATCGACCTACACATCTCGGACGAGGTCAAGAACGGGGCGATTGCGCGAGCGCGGGCACTCAAGACAGGCGACCCGGTGTTTGCAGGCATGCCCGTGCTGCGGCAGGAAGACCTGGATGGGGTGAAGTTCTTCCTCGATAACCCGGAAGCGAAGACAAAGCCGAATGCCGCAGAGACCTGGCTGCTGTTGCGCGCGAGCGGCACCGAGCCGCTGCTGCGCATTTATACAGAATCCTGCTCGAAGGAGTCGGTGGCGCGGCTGCTGGAGTCGGCGCGGGGGTTTGCGCTGGGCGGGTGATTGGAACTTAGCAGCATTTTAAGGAATTGTATAGACCGGAATTTTGTAGGTATCCCACCCATTCCGCCGAAAAACGCGGAATGGGTGGGGCACGGAAGTCTGAAGTAAATCCGAAATGCTCTAGCGGGTGTTTCAAAAATGACAGGACGATTTGGAAATTGCGATCCATCAGGGGCTAAAGCCCGTTGTTTTTGCACTTCCTTTCGGCATGACTGAAGTCGTGCCCTGTTACAAAGCGAGATTTTCCTGATCCGCTACCGCCGCAAGCGCTTGCCCGAACAAGATTGATATTCATCAAGCCAAAATGCTCTAATTGCTGCCTCACTGCTGCGCAGGAGCGTAGCCGATGAATTTGTCGGCCCACTGGATAAACCACTTCATGTTGGGGGCGTCGGTGTGGCCGCCATCGTGCTGACGCCAGGCTAGCTGCCCGTCGAGGTGCCCTTCGTTTACCGGCGGCATCTTCGCAGTGCGGTAATCCCCCTCGATATCGAGGCCCTTGACGCCGAGCAGAGTAAAGACGCGGCTTGCGTCGATGGTGGCCATGAAGCTGCCTTCGTGGTCGAGCCAATGAGCATCGCCTTTTTCCGGAATGCCGTAGCTGATGAATGTCAGGCGCGGAGCGCAGAGGGCGATGAGTTCATTGGAATCGACGGGGATGTCGCCGGGGGTCTTGCTTCCGAAGGTCGCTTCGGAGGCTCCGTACTTGATGAAGTTGCCAGCCATCCAATAGTACTCGCCGCCGGTGAGGCTCTCGACGGCTTCGCCGAAGTTGCGGCGCAGGAGCGTGGCTCCGCCTTTGCCGGACGAGCCGACGAGGACCATGGCGAAGCGCTGTTCAAAGGCCATGGTTACAAGAGCAGCCTTGCCGTAGCGGGAGACACCTTCGATTCCGACGTGCTTGGCATCGACGGCGGGATTGGTTTCAAGGTAATCGAGCGCTCGCCCCGCACCCCATGCCCAGGCACGCAGCGCGCCCCAGTCATCCGGCTTGCGCGGCTGTCCGTGGTTGACGAGGCCGATGATGCCACGGGTGATGCCTGCGCCGTCGTCAGCCTGCACGCTGGCGGGATCGAAGAGCGCAAAGCCCCAGCCCGCGGCGACTAATTGCCAGGTGTTGGGCGGGTCGCCATCTTCGTTCAGTTCGGGGCGCTGGAAGAACGGGCTCTCCTTGAGCGGTTCCCACGCGGGATGCTGGGCAAAAACATCCTTGAGCGAGGGATCCTGCTGGACAAGCAGCACCTTCCAGGCGTCGTTAATGCGGTTGAGATCTTCACCGCGTGGCTCGTTGGGATTGGGAAAGCCGGCGCGGCCGAACATCATCAGCACCGGCACAGGCCCTTTTACATTGGCGGGCGTAACCAGCGTCATGTGGAGGCGGACTTTGATGGCAGGGTAGGCGGAGTTATCGACATCACCGATGAGGTCGGTGGCGATGACCGGCGTGAAGCCGATCCTTTCGCGATCCACCGCAGTCACAGTCCACTTGACTCCGGGCACGTTATTGGGGACTCGCCCGTATACGTACTTCGAGTACATGTCGACGATCTCAGGCCTACGCTGGTCCCACCACATTTTGGCTGTGGTCACCTTTTGGCCGTCGTTCATGGTGAGCGGGTCAGGGATGTTGGGATAGGGATTGGCCAGCGATTCGTCGGTGTTGGCATGGTTGGGCGCCTTGTCATTGCCGCTGGGGCCGGGCCGCAGGGCCTTGATGCCTAACTGATCCATCATGTTCTGATGATCCTGATCGGCGGTGAAGGTGACCGGAGCAGGCGTTGCGGGTGCTTGCGCGATTGCGGGGGCGCACACTGCAAGCACACAGGGGAGGCAGATGGACTGAAGAGACAACCGGAAGGATAGACGCAAGCGAATACTCCAGAGTGATATTCTTGTTTCGCTCTTGGGAAGCGATTTACCTAACGCCACCATGGTAGCTGGTCTCCTATGAAACAGGCACGAGATTTCTTTGCATTGATTGGCGTCGTTGCTCTCGCAAGCTGCGCCTTGGCGCAGGCCGGCCTTCAGCCGGCGAGCACAACACCGGTGTGGGTAGCGAGCTGGGGTACTTCGCAGCAGGTTCCCGAACCGCAGAATGCACTGCCTGCCGAGGACCTTCGCGACGCGACGGTACGGCAGATCTTCCACATCTCCGCCGGCGGCCCGGCGCTGCGAGTGCATGTGTCGAATGCGTTCGGAACCGAAGCGCTCCATTTCACATCCGTACACATCGCGCGAGCGCTCTCACCTTCTTCCTCAGCAATCGACGTGAAAAGCGATCAGCCGCTGACCTTCGCAGGGAAGGCCGATGTGTCTGTTCCTCCGGGAGCGGAGTTTGTTTCAGACGCGCTGGAATTTTCCGCGGCACCCTTTTCGGATGTGGCAGTGACCTTCCACCTGGACGCACCTCCGGCGGGAGAAACGGGACATCCTGGATCGCGGGCAACCTCGTATTACGTGCATGGAGACTTTGTAAGCGCCGCGGACCTGACGGAACCCAAGCACGTGGATCACTGGTACCAGATTTCCGCGATCGACGTGCAGGCCGCGCCGGGAGCGGCAGCGGTGGTGGTGCTCGGGGACTCGATCACGGACGGACACGGCGCCACGACCAACGGAAATGACCGCTGGACGGATGTGCTGGCGCGACGGCTGCAGGATGCGCCGAATACAAAAAATATCGGAGTATCGAACCAGGGCATCGGCGGCAACCACCTGCTGACCGATGGCCTGGGACCCAATGCTCTGGCGCGCTTCGATCGCGATGTGCTGGCGCCTGCGGGCGTGCAATGGGTTCTTGTTTTCGAGGGCGTGAACGATCTGGGTGGACTGGCGCGGAACGGCGAAGTGTCTCCTACAGAACATGCCGCCCTGGTGCAACGGGTGCTCAGTGCCTATCAGCAGATAATTGCGCGCGCCCATGCTCACGGTTTGCGCGTTTACGGAGCGACGATCACGCCCTATGTGGGCTCCGGGTACTACCATCCTGGGCCGCTGAGCGAAGCGGACCGGCAGGCCGTCAACCAATGGATCCGGCTGGCGGGACACTTCGATGAGGTGATCGATTTCGACAGCGTTGTCCGCGACCCGCAGCATCCCGATCAATTGCTGCCTGCGTACGACTGCGGCGATCACCTGCATCCCTCGCCCGCCGGCTACAAGGCGATGGGCAATGCAGTGCCGCTGGCGTTGTTCGCGCGGTGAAAAAGCGCGGCGGGACAGGCCCCTCATGGTACCGGTTGGATTGAAGCACCGGCTCGCAGACGCTGCGCCGGTTGCTCCGCTTCCCCATCCTTGTCACGATGAGACAGTGACAAGGATGGGGCGCCCGACGAATTCGACGAGGTACGATCAGATCGTCATTGGATCGCGATGCCGCTGACCATCGGGCTCTGGACTGCTCCGGGGCTGAACTCAATCACGATGTCCCCGCTGCTGTTTGCTGTGGTCGTGAAGGATTTTTCGACGGCCTTAAACTGTCCTCCCGCCGCCGCGTATACGTCGTAGTTGGAAAGCTCCTGCGTCCCATTGATGAGCACGTTGAACTCGCGCTGACCGGTTCCCGTCACGTAGTTCTCCACAAAGTACAGCGTGACGGTGTGCGAAGAGCCCGATGTGTATCCGGGAATGGTGTAGGTGAATGAGCCGTAGCGCTGGCTTTGCAGCACGGTCTGCGGGGGCGCGGTCCCGGACAGCAAGGAAGTGGAGACGGCGTTGGTGTAGGTCAACGCAGTGCCGCCGCTGAAGTCTTCGTCCGCAGCCCATGAGCCGGACGCAGCCCCGCCCGCATCGATATCGAGCGCCCCGCCGCCACCGCCGCCACCGCTTGATCCAGTGCCCACGAAGGTCGTAATGCTCTTTCCCGGTAGCGAGTACGTGAATGTGTCGTTTGACACGCTGACGGCGCTGAGCTGCGCCAACTGATTGGAAGCCGAGGTCTGGTAGGGTGTAACCGAGGTCAGAGTCGCGCCGGTGATGGGAAAGGAAATGTTGGAGGCTCCACTGTTGGCGTTTACGGCTACGATCACATAGTTGTTATTTCCCTTGTAAGAGGTGACGTAGACGCCTGAGGTTGGATTGTTGTTGGCTCCCGTCATCACGTAGCCAGGTCTGACGAACTTTGAGTACTGACCCAGTGCATAGGCATAGTAATTGGGGCTGTTTCCGTTCAATAACAATGGCGTCCACCAATAAACATAGGCGTTGTATTGCGCCACAGCCATCGACTGGTGATAGAGCTCGGCTGCCGAGATGGCATCGCTGATGGTAGGTTGAGCGGAAGAGCCAGCCGCGGGCGTATAAGTGACTTCGGTCATCCACACGTCCTTGCCCTTGTTCTTGGCATTGGTGTAGTAGAACGGCGTGGTTCCATAGGTGTGGCCGGCGACGATCGAAACGTAGCCAACCGCACTGGAGTCGTCCAGCGTAGGATCGGACTCACTCGTATTGAAGGTATCCGACTCCGGCATCATCAGCTTGGTCGTAATCTTGCTGCCTTCCTTAGCGATGAAGGCATCCATCTGCGCGCCCGTGTATCCGCAGGACTCATAGTCGGGCAGATAATCCGGCTCATTTTGCACGGAGATGGCGTAGAGATTCACACCGCCGGCTTTCTCGTAAGCGACAAACGCATTCAGATAGTTGGCAAAATTGTCATAGTCAGAAGTGTTCAGCGTGCCGTCGTCGACACTGCCATTGCTCTTCCAAACCGCAGGCGGGGTCCAGGGGGTGGCGAAGACAATGACTTGTGAATTGATGGACTGCGCCTGTTTTCCGTTGGCCAACTCGGTGGCCCAGTTGGAGCCGCCTGTGGTGGAGCTGGGGTCGATGCGGGACCGCAGGATGGTGAGGCCGACCTGGCCCGCGCCGGTGCCAAACAAGTTGTTGGCCTGAGTCGAGTTCAGCACCGGCTGCCAGGCGGTCGAGGTGCCGTATCCGCGGATCGTCTGGTAAGTGGTATTGAAGTTGATGTCGTCTGCGGTTTGCGCGCCGGCAACTGCTGCAAATGCGAACGCGGAGATAACTGAGCAAAGTACGCGAAGTTTCATGTTGCTATCCTTTTCCTTGGTGAAAGTTGCGTGGGGAGTGAATGGACATGGGGCGTAGAGCTAAATTGGACGCACAGATCCTCATAGGCGTGTCGAACGCGCCCGCAGAGTCAACTTGCCCGCAATAGGGTTCCTTTAAATCAAGGTCAAACAAACTAGCGAAGATACGAGAGACCGCGGGAAACGGCCCCTTCGCCGGGGAACGGCCACCTGGACGCAGTGGCACATAACGAGTTCAATCCTGGTTCCAGCATGTGGCCTGAACTTGCCGCTCGATTGGACGGGAGGAGTCTGCCACTTGAGTTGCCGCTTATTGACGGCGGAGCGAATAGTAAATCAATTTACTCCAAATTTGCAACATTTATTTGAAGCCGTCGACTTAATCGTTTAATTTACTCAAACGTTTGAGTAAATGAATCCCATGAATGAATCGTTTGAGTTACCTGGCGACCAGATGAGCGGCGCAGAGAGTCGCACGGCTTCCAATAACTCAAAGTAAGTATGTAGTCCGGGAGGCTATGGCTTTGCCAGCTCCGGCTGTTGCTTAGCAATATTCGCGCCGGGAGCGAAAATGGTCTCCCTTCTGCGAGACCACGCGGCCAGAACAAAAGCCGGCAAATTAGAAAACAGAGCGGGAAGTTGTGGGCGGTCTTCCTCATACAGCCTTCTCAAGGAAACTCCGACATGAATACGATGCGTGATGCGCAAGGGGGCTGGTTCAGCGGACTATATTGGGAGAGAGAGTTCGCTGTAAATTTAGTCGACGCGAATTGAGGGACCGTGGTGAGAATCATCTGGCATCTGAGCATACCGCTCGTTTTCTGCACCGCTTTGTCGGCGGTGATGCTGATTCCAGCAAGCGCAGAGCAAATTGCTTTCACATGGGACGATCTGCCGGCACACAGCACGCTGCCGGCCGGGGAGACGCGGGTCGACATCGGGCAGAAGCTGATTGCCGCTATGCGCGAGGCACATATGCCACCCGCCTATGGGTTTGTGAACGGCGTTCAAACGGAACGGGAGCCGCTCTCTACGCCAATGCTTCAGGCGTGGCGGGATGCGGGATTGCCGCTCGGCAATCATACTTGGTCGCACATGAACCTGAACCAGGTGCCGCTTGCCGATTGGCAGGCCGATGTATTGAAGAACGAACCCATCCTCAAGAAATACATGGGCAACGGCGATTGGCATTGGCTCAGGTTTCCGTATCTGGCTGAGGGCGATACCGCGGAAAAGCGCGCGGCGACACGGAAGTTTCTAGCGGAAAAGGGCTATCGAATTGCCGCGGTGACAATGAGCTTTGGCGACTATATGTACAACGAGCCGTATGCACGGTGTGTGGCCAAGAACGATAGCGCCTCCATTACTCGACTGGAAACAAGTTATCTTGAAGCAGCGGACGCCGCAATCGACCGCAGCCGCGCGATGGCGAAGGCGCTGTATGGCCATGACATTCCGTACGTCCTGCTGATGCACGTGGGGGCTCTCGACGCGCAGATGCTGCCGCGGCTGCTGAAGCTCTATCGCGACAGGGGTTTCAGCTTCATCACGCTGGAGGAAGCGGAAAAGACCGCCTTCTATGCAAGCGATATCCATCTGGACCTTTCGCCCGCGCCCGACACGCTCGAAGAGGCAATGCACATGCGCGGGCTCACGATCCCGAATGGTCCCGCGCCGAGCATGGATGTGAACTCGGTATGCCGGCGATAGAGCCTGCTACGAACGACAGGCATCGTGATTTGCAGAAATATAGCGATTGGGCCTCCTGTAGAATTTACATATCATGATTCGGTTTTCTTCGATAATTAGCGCTTGTTTGCTGCTCATCTGCTTCGTTTTTGCCGGCCGTGCCCATGGGCAAGGAATGGGACATCCTGTACCACCACCGCCGCCACCCGGCGCGAAGTCTCCCAAATGCGCAAACCGTCCAGTGCCGCAGTTGGAGGATGTTACCGCCAAGGCCGGAGTTACATTTTCACACACGTCCTCTGCCGACAAGCGATACATCTTTGAGTCGATGAGCGGTGGCGTCGTCCTATTCGACTATGACCGCGACGGCTGGCCCGATATTTATTTCACCAATGCACCGACGATCGACATGGCGTTGGCGGGCAAAACAAGCCTGGGCGTCCTCTACCATAACAATCACGATGGAACCTTCACCGATGTAACGCAGAAGGCGGGGTTGACGAAGGCTTGCCTGTCGATGGGCGGGGCGGTGGGCGACTACGATAACGATGGCTGGCCCGATCTCTATATCACGTGCCTTGGCGGTAATATCCTCTATCACAACAATGGCGATGGAACGTTCACCGACGTGACTGCGAAGGCCGGTGTGGCGGATGGCCGGTGGTCTTCGGGGGCCTCGTTTGGCGACTACGATGGGGATGGATTTGTTGACCTCATGGTCGCCAATTATGTGGACTTTCACCTAAACGACCTACCGCTGTTTGGTAGCACGCCTTATTGCAAATATCGGGGAGTGGACGTGCAATGCGGGCCGCGGGGCCTGAAAGGCGCAGGCGATGCGCTCTTCCATAACAATGGCAATGGGACATTCACCGATGTCTCGAAGAGTGCGGGTGTGAGCGACCCAGACGGCTATTACGGCCTGGGCGTGATCTGGAGCGACTTCAACGGAACCGGCCGCCCCGACATCTATATCGCCAACGATTCCACGCCGAAGTATCTTTACAAAAATCTTGGCAATGGAAAATTTGAAGAGATTGGATTTGAGTCGGGCACAGCGCTCAGCAATAACGGTTCCGAACAGGCATCGATGGGAATCGCAGTGGGCGACTATAACCACACGGGACGCCCGTCTTTATCTGTCACGAATTTTGAGAATGAGAACGACGATCTCTATCGCAACGACGGCAACTGGAACTTTTCCGAAGAGTCGTTTTCATCGGGTCTGGCGCTGGCGTCTCTGCCGTGGGTGAAGTGGGGCACGGCATTTGTGGATCTGGACAACGATGGCTGGCTGGATTTAATTACTGTCACCGGCCATGTCTATCCGCAGATGGATTTACTGCCATCGGACCCAGGCTATCGGCAGCCCGGGCTGCTAAACATGAACCAGGCAGATGGCACGTTTTGCGATGCCAGCGATGAAGCCGGCCCGGCACTGAAGGAGAAGCGGGTCGCCCGCGGTCTTGCCGTAGGTGACCTGTTCAACGATGGAAACATGGATGTCGTGATCAACGACCTCGACGGCAGCCCGATGATCCTGAGGAACAAGGGGATTCCGGGGCGCCATTGGGTCAGTTTTGAACTTGCGGGCACGAAGAGCAATCGCCTCGCTTTGAATGCACGCATCCAGATTGTATCTGGCGGCATGACGCAGACCGACGAGGTTCATAGCGGCGGAAGCTACTTGTCACAGAACGACCTACGCGCGCATTTCGGTCTTGGCACGGCTGCAAAGATCGATAGCGTAGAGATTCATTGGCCGTCTGGGGCCATCGATAAGATTGGCAGCCTTGCCGCCGATCGATTCTACGCGGTGCAGGAAGGCCACGGAATCGTTCCTGCTGAGAGCATCCGGCCGCAATTGACGGCGCATCCGGTCAAATAGGGGAACGAGAGAAGTTACATTGGCCTATCTTGTGCCAGCTCGATGTTTCAATGACTCACTCATTGCTCATGCTTATTTATTTTGCGGGAGCGGGGGCATCTTGCGCAGGCTGCGCCTGGGACGTACTCAGCTGGTTATAGATTTGTAGTTCTTTAGCCGCGTCTGCCGGCCGCAGAGCGAGCTTGTATGCGCCAGCAAGATCCTGGTGAAATTTTGGATTGGGGGGCTGGAGCCGGACAGCCGATTCAAGCTCAGGAACTGCCGATGCGGCATCGCCGGCCTGTAGCTCTGCCTTTCCCAGATTGTCGTGCGTCTCGGGATCGTTCGCATTGAGACGAATCGCAGTTTGCAACTCGCCAATCGCCTTTTGCCTTTCTCCCTTGCGTTCATAGGCATCTCCAAGGGCGCTATGAATATCCGCGACCTCGGGTTGAGATTTCTCCAGTGCTTCGAGGTGCTCCACCCCGGAAGATATCTGTCCGGTCTTCACCAGCGAGTCAGCATAAACATACTGCACCTGAGGGATGGAAGACAGCTTGGCTTCGACGGGTTGCAGGGTTCCTACGCAGTCCTTGTAATCGTGTGTCATGAATTGACTGATCCCCAGGGCGGCCCGAATGCCCGAATCGTCAGGGTGTGCGCCAAGATAGCGGGAAAGAGGAGCGATGGCCTCTGAAAAGCTGGATGCCATAAACGCTGCATGACCCAGGTTGGAATCGAGCCCGTCAAGCGCAGGGTTCCATTGAGCAGCGCGCTTGAAATATTTGAGAGCATTGACATAATCATTGCCGGTCGCGGTGATAGCTCCAAGATTGTTATAACTATCGGCAATCACAGGGCTCATCTGCTTTTCAAGGACACTCAGGCCGACGTCGGCTCCGGGATCTGCGTCGTGCGGAATCGACTGCGTGGGCACTGCCGGGTTGGCCGGCACACCTTGAGGCTCGTCCGCCGCAGTGAGGCTGGGCAGAAGGCCCGCGAGCTGACTCTTATCTTTTGCGAGCGTTTTGTTCGCAAGGGCTCGCGCGATCTGCATCTCAGCGTGGGCTTCGTCCTGCCGGTTTTCCTGCATCAGAATTCGGCCCAGCAAGAAGTGGGCTTTCTGGATCTGGTAACGATTCAGCGTCACGTCCGTTGTAAGTTGGACGGCCTGAAGAAGAGCGTCCTTCGCTTCGTCGGAGCGGTTGATATCGAAATACATCTGCCCCAAATAGAGGAAGGCATCGGGATTCCTTGGATTGAGGGTTGTGGCCTGCTTCAGGTATTTTTCGGCTTGAGGATATTGATGAGCGGCTGCCTCGATTTTGCCGAGCGCCGCGTAGGTAAGGAAGTCGCGTGGAGAGATCGCAAGCTCTTTTTTCAACTCTGTCTCCGCCGCCTGCATGGTCTTTTCGTCCTGACCTGTTGCCAACAGGGCAGCAGCCAGGGCGTAGTGCGCGCCGGGGAGGCGCGGGCTCTCCGCGATCGCTTTGCTGAACTCCGCAACCGCCCGAGGCGCAGAGTCGGAATTCCCATAGGCGCGGCCGAAGTCCATATGGATAGCAGGGGTGTCTCCGAAGGAAGCCTGCATCTCATCGAAGAGTTGCACCGCGCATTTCTCGTCGTCGAGGTCCAGACAAACGACGGCGAGGGCGTACCCATTCTCGAAGCTGGGATCGAGCGCGACGGCTGTCTCCAGCTCTTTCCGGGCATCCTGATCCTGATTCATCTTGAGAAGCGCGCGCCCGAGAATCTGGTGAGCCTGGGCCAAGCTTTGAAAATCGCTCGCGTCTTTGAGGGTGTCTCTTGCCAGCGCCTCGGCGTGAGGAAAGTCGCCAGCCAGAAGCGCAGTCCTCGCATATTCCAGACGCAAGGCCGATGAGCCGGGCGCGAGCGCCAGCGCTTCGTCTAACAAGGAACCGGCCGCAGCATACTCCCCGGCATGGGCGCGGCCAGCGGCTATCTCACCCAGAGCATCGGCAATGAATGCCCGATACTGCGCGGAAGATTGAACGAGATCGCCGGCCTTCTGGAAGCGCAGGGCGGCATCGTAATGCTCGCGCAGCGCAGAGCCATCCGATTTTGTGTCTTGATTCTGGGCCTGCAGGAGAAGGGCAGGACAGAGGGCGACAGCAACACTGACAACAATGCGTTTCACCCGGATTAACATAGCAAAGTCGATTCTACGGCATGTGCCCAGCAACTGCGGAGTTGATGGCGCGGCCAATCAGCTTAGAAAATCACGCCACAAAAAACAACCGGAAGGTGGAATACTCCACCTTCCGGTTCAGGAAGTGAATCAAACGAATTGAATTAGAAGGAGTACTTCACATCCAACTCGACGATGCGCTGATAAGGCGCCTGCGACTTGGTGGTCATCACACCAAATGCGTTAGCACCGGTGTTCGCTGGGTTGTAGGTTCCGACCGAAGTGGCCTTGGTGGCGTAGTTGACATTGTAGTTCAAGGTCAGTGGCGTCAAGCTGGTAAACTCCGGCAGCGCGTGGTTGAGCCAATCGAATGCGCTGACCCGGAACTGTACCTGTTGTTTTTCGTAAATGTGGAAGGCCCTATAGAGCGCCAAGTCGTTGTCGAAGTATGGCGTGGCCTTCATATAGGGGTACGCCTGGCCTCCCTGAGAGCCGACCGCAGGCGCCGCGAAGCAGGCCCCATTGAGGACCTGATACTTGGCCAAGCCCTTGGTGGGATCGCAGGTCAGCACCGGCATAATCGGGATAGCTTCGTCGGTGCCGAAGTACGTCGGATCTCCGATGCCGGTGGTGATGCCCGTGTCAGTTGCCAGGTTGCAGTTGGACAGACTGTAGACGCCATTCTTCGTGCAGGACGCACCAGTGGTGTCCGCCGGGAGATTCGTGTACTGCTCGCCCAAACCGAAGTTCGGGACGCCGTTGCCGAGCGCGGAAGGAATGTATCCGCCCTGCTGCCACGTGGAGATGCCGGATATGGTCCAGCCTCCACCAAGCTGATTCAGTACCGTGCTGCCAGAATGCAAAGTGCCGCTCTGGTAGGTATAGGAAGCGTTGAAGACAAGCGGCCGGTCGATAGCAGCCGGGCCGTAGTTACCAGCGATGTTGTATGGGTTCTCTTGCAAGCTGGTGGCCAGCGCCTTCGACCATGCACCGTTCAGGTTGTAGGTCAGCTTTCCACTGGTCTTCGTCCAGGAAACCTGCAGGGCGTTGTAGTTGGCATATCCGATGTTTTGGATCATGTATGCCTGGTTGGTGCCGTAGGCATAGCCAAGCGGGTGGTAATCCGCAAGCTGATTCCCGGTAGCTGTCTTAGTCATATTCGCGAGGTTCGGATTCTGGGTGACGTTTTCCGGGTTGGTTGAAAGAACGCCCGTCTTGGGATCGGGCGCGAAGAGTGCGCCGACCGGCATCTTGTTCTGGTTGGCCAGCTCACTGAAGACGCTGCCCTCGTAGTCTTCGGCGGCATCGGGAAGCTCACTGGTCTTGTTCCCGACGTAAGCGACTTCGAGCTGCGAGTGCCAAGGCAGCTTCTGGTCGATGGTGAAGTTGTAAGCCTGGGTCATCGGCTGGCCGTAGTCACTCGGGTCGAGGCCCCACTGCGATCCGCTCCCGCATTGTTGCAGGCAGGGCACATATGCCAGGTTGTGGAGGTTCTGTAGTTGGACGCGCGTTGAACCAGGCAGGTTATAACCCAACACATCCTGCGCGGTGAACAGCGGCGAGTCAACCGTGTTGACCTGGGTAACGAAGCGATAGACGCCCCATCCACCGCGGGCCACCGTGTTGCCGGTTCCGAATACATCGTAGGAGAGGCCAAACCGCGCATCGGGATAGGCAAAGCGGTTGGGCTGGCCGCTCAGAGGCACACCAGCGTCAACCCCATGCCAGTAGAACCCCGGAGCATACTTTCCGTCGTTGTAATCGGCAAGTACCTTTTCCGGGTAGAAAACCGCCACGCCGGTGCCGTCGCGGTCATACCAGTGGCCGACGTGCTCCATGCGTATGCCCAGATCCAGGGTGAGGCGCTTGGTAGTCTTCCAGGTATCGCCCACAAAAGCCGCAGTGGCCATGTAAGCAAAGTCCTGGATAGGCGCTGTGTTGTTCTCGGAGTAACCCGAGGCAATGCCTGAAACGAAGTTGGCGACAGCGTTGTTGGGAGCGCCAATTTCGGTATTTGTCTTGTTGACGAGGTCGGGGCTTTGCCCGGCCGCGAAGCTCGCATCGCCATCGAGATAGCTGCTGAATGTGCTCTGATCGTTATCGGTGGTCTGAGTGAATCCGCCGATCTTGAGGGTGTGCGCTCCCCAAACCTTGGTGATGGTATCGCTGAATTGTGGAGCTTCCTTGACGACCTTGTACTGTCCCGGAGGATTCTCAAAGATCGAGTCCTGCGAGAAATCGGGGAAGGTTTCGTTTCCGGCGCTGTTGTAAGCAGGAATGTTGAGAGACGTGGTCTGGAAGATCTTGCCGTAAGGATAGCCCAGCGTTGTCTTATACGCAGCCGCGGGGTTCGGCTCGGTGAACGGGAAGCTGCCGAAGGACCAGGCCGCCATGAAGTCCATGGTGGTGGTGGCGCTAAAGTTGTGAACGAAGTGGCCGGCCATGGCCTTGCCAAAGAAGCGCTGCTGTTCACCGCCTCCGGGGTAGGGGATGGAGTTGCCTGGCGTCCAGTAGAGGTGCGAGCCAGTGCCGCTCGCCAACTCCGAGTTGAAGGCCTGCTGGTAGGTACCGTAGATCTTCGTGTTCTCGCCCCATAGATAATCGACGCGCGCACGATAGACCCATCCGTTGTTGATGTTAGGAATCGGCGCCAGCCAGTTGACCGGGTTTGCGGCTGTCGGAGTAAAGTTGGCAGCAGGCCAGATCTTGGCGAGGGCCGCAGAGCCCGGATCGAGGAATCCAGCGGGAAACTTCTGGCCGGCATCGGTAGCGTGGGTTCCAGATGTCCCAGTCTGAGTCGGAGTCGGTAGCGTCGCAGTGGTCGTTCCATTCGCGAGCACCGCTCCACCCAAGTCGCTGCACCAAGATCCTCCCTGAAAACCTGAGGGGGGGGCACCCTGGTAAAACCCGTTCGGGCAGAGGGCCGCGTTGCCGGCGCCATTCATGCTGAAGTCGCCGCCCAACATGGCCGGGGTGGGAACATACGACGAGAGATGGTTCGAATTGCCCTGGTTCTGTAGCCAGCGCTCGTAGCCGCCCCACATCAGGAGCTTCTTGTGCGTGAAGGGAATGGGACCGCCCACATCGCCGCCAGGATAGTAGTAGTGTTGAGGCCCCTGGGGGGTGCCGGAGTTATTGTCCTGCCAGTCGTTGGCGTTGAGGACGCTGTTGCGGGCGTTAAAGAATCCTTCGCCGTGCAGGTTAGCGCTGCCGGACTTGCTGATGGCGCTGACCACGACCGGACCGAATGGTGTATCGGCGCCGAAGTTGGAGGACTGCACGCTGACCTGTGCCGTAAATGAGGGCACGACGATCGAGAGCGATGACGCATTGTCACCCACATCGATGATGTTTGCGCCGTCAGAGAGCAGGGCGGTGCCGCTGCGGTTGACTGCGCCGTTGAGGTCGATGCCCATGCCGATCGAGCTCTGTTGCACGGTAATGTTGATGTCGCTGAAGGACGGGCTGGTCTGTGTCAGACCGCCGGACATGGTGGTTGCGCCGGGCAGCACCTTGAGGAGCTCGGTGGTGTCCTGGCCTTCGAGGGCGAGGTTGTCAATATCCGCGGAACTCAGGACGTCGACCTTGGAGCCGTTCTCGACGGGAATCATTTCCTCGTCGGCGGATACGGTGACCGTGGTTGCTTCGGAGCCGACGGTGAGGGTCAAAACCGGAGAGAGCGCGTCGCCGGCGTTCACAACGATTCCGGTTACCTGCCGGGCCTTGAAGCCCTTCGCGGCCGCCTTAAGCGAGTACTTGCCAGGCGACAAGGACGGAAACGCGTAAAGTCCGGCGCCGTTGGATTCAATCTTGTGGCTTTCGTTTGTTGCTTCGTTGGTCAACGTAACCAGCGCCCCGGGGATCACCGCTCCAGAAGGATCCTGTACCGTGCCGGAGATGCTCGCGGTGGTCTGGGCGTGCGCGGTTGACGTGGAGAAGGAGAACGCAAGAGCAAGCAGCAGAAGGGGAACAAGCCCCCACAGGTTAAACGAACGCCAGCCTCGGCTGGCGAACACGCTTTTGGGGAAGGCGCACACAGACGCGACACACGCCTGGCTCTGCTTCCTTAGGTTTTTACACATCATAGTGCCTCCTGAATTTCAAGCCCAGCCGCGGGACCTTCTTCCGGGCTGTTGGTCAACATTCCGTTGGGATCGGATTGATTCTGTTGGATCTGATTGCCATTTACTTCGGTTGAATTGCATGCTGTCATTATTCATACGGACCGAACGACATCCCGCACTTCGACTCGGATGAACTATATGCCCCACCATGAAAACCTGTCAATGGAAATTCGCCTAGAAAAGCGATTTATTCGGCCCTTTCCAGCGACATGACCAGGATCTGCCCTGCCTGGAGGCACACGACGGCAGATTGACTTCCTTATCATCAATAGATCGTTACAGATGCGATTTTGGCGGCATCCGCCGCCGCCCCGTTACTCTTTGGGAACAGGCTCTATTAGAGGGCTTCCGGTGGGCAATTCCGGCGGCGCGTACGCCATTAACGCTTCGCGTAGAGAATCTCGCGGGGGCAGCTCGACGGTCACGCTCAAGGCTTTAAGACCAAGGGATTTTACGACGCGATCAGCCGGGGGCCTGCCGGAGCGCAATTCGTGTGAGCTGCGGGCTGACGCTTTCTCTATTCAAAGCGGGCCGCAGTTAGACGGTTGCACAGTTTATAAACTTCCGTGCTTGCCGACTTTTAAAAAAGTTGATTTCGGATAGTTTAAATAGGATTTTTGCACGGATGCACATTGACACAGGGGCTGTGCTTCTATGCTATCTTCCGCGGCAGACTATTGAAAATGAGTTAGTTATTTTTGGCAGCACAGTTAGGCAGCGCGAAAAACGACGCGAAAGTTTGTTGTTTTTGCCGGGAAAGCCGCGGCTGCGCGGGGGAAAACGGGTTTTTCGCCGTCGATTTTTAAGGTAATGTTGCGCATGGGTTCTCTTCCTGGAATGGCAAGTTTTTCGCAGGTTTGTTATATCCAGTTTGCGCTCCAAGAAGTCAATTATCGGCAAACCACCTGCGGTGGGGCGGACTTGCCTACCCGATTTCAAAACCAGATCTATTTTGCTACCATCCCCGGTCCCCAATTGCGAGGGGGGCACCCTCATCGTGGTTTGGAAAAACCATCAACAATGGGGCCACCCGCCGCTGGCCGGAGCCGCATGGGCACAAGTCATTCCGCCCAGCTTTTCAGTTAGATATTTATCACCGTGGACGATCCGGTGACCTCTTTTACGTGGGTTTCCGAGGGAAATCCTCTGCGGCGCTTACTGGACCGCTTGAAAGGAGGATAGGTTGGCGATTTCGTCTTCGTATTCATGGCACACCTCCTATAGGTTGCAATCCAGATTACCATGAACGCATCCTAAGAGCCCTCGATAGTTAGTGGGTGAGTTTGAACTTGAGCGCGGCTGCGCCGCGTTGATCGATTTCGTAAATTGCAGAGCCGCATTGAGGGGCCTGAAGGCCCCTGCTCCCTCCACACGAAATGGACTGCGGGGATTGAAGATCCTTGCTTTTTGGGGAGAGTCTGAGCGCGGCTTCGCCGCGTTGGTTGATTTCTAGAGTTAGCGGGCGGCCCAAGGTCTGGACTTTTCAGAGCCGGGAATTCTAAGGATGGCTTCCTGCTATCCCATGTCTCAAAATCGAGACATGGGGCACCCAATCATTTGTTGATGATCAGAGATGGGACGCCCGCCCGTATAACTCCATCTCGAATCTCCTTTTCGACTCATCTATTGCTTTGGCTCCTCAAGGTTTTTGAGGTCGATTCCTAGCTGCTGACACTTCTTGTAGAGGTGGCTTCGCTCCAGGCCCAGGGCCTTGGCGGTTTGCGTAATGTGCCGGTTGTGCCGCTCTAGTTCCTTGAGCACTTCGGCGCGTTCGAAACTTAACACCCGATCAGAGAGTGCGCCGGAATCAAGCGAGGAGGGTTTGGCCGTGCCCGCTTCTTGAAAACGATGAGTTGGATTGGAGTGAGCGGCGGGCAACGCTAGGGCGACGGCCTCGGCATCGACGGCGGCTCCCGCCAATAGCAGAAGGCGCTCGACAACGTTGCGCAGTTCGCGGATGTTGCCTGGCCAGGGGTATTGCTTGAGCGCATCGATGGCGGAATCAGCGAAGGGAATGGACTTCCAACCGTTTTGCGCGCTCACCTGGCGGGCAAAGTGCTCGACGAGCGCGGGCAGATCTTCGGGACGCTGGCGCAGGGGCGGGAGCTCGACAGGAAAGACAACGACGCGATGGTAAAGATCGCGCCGGAAGCCGCCGGACTCAACCAGCTGCTCGAGATTGCGGTGGGTGGCCACGACCACACGCACATCGACGGTGGTGGGCTTGTCGGCGCCGATGCGCTCGACTTCACCCTCTTCAAGCACACGCAACAGCTTGGCCTGCATGGAGGGCGGCATGTCGCCGATTTCATCGAGGAAGAGCGTTCCACGATGCGCCTGCTCGAACTTGCCGGTATGGCGCTGCGCTGCGCCCGTGAAGGAACCTTTTTCGTGGCCGAAGAGCTCGCTCTCGATGAGTTCGGAGGGAACGGCCGCGCAATTCAACGTGACAAATGGGCCAGCGGCGCGGTTGCTTTTTTCATGCACGGTGCGTGCCACCAATTCCTTGCCCGTGCCGGTTTCGCCGTAGATGCAGATGCGCGCTTCGCTGGCGGCGACGCGCTCGATCTGCGCCATTACGCGGCGCATGGTTTCACCGGTAAACACCAGCGTGTGCTTGCCAACGCGGGTGCGCAGGTCCTGATTTTCGGTTTCGAGACGAGTTAGCTTGAGCGCATTTTCGACGGTAACTAATAGCTTTTCGGTGGACAGCGGCTTCTCAAGGAAATCGAGAGCGCCCAGGCGGGTGGCGCGAACGGCCATCTCGATATGCGCCTGGCCGCTCATCATCACCACGGGCGCGGCGACGCCGGCGGTCTTCAGATCTTCAAGCAGCGCCAGCCCATCGCGGCGAGGCATCACCACATCGCTGAGGATGAGGTCGAAGGGCTGCGTGCGAGCGAGTTCAAGCGCGCGTGCGGCGTTGTCGCAGACCACAGCTTCATGGCCCGCAAGGCGGAAGGCGCGGGAGAGCGAAGCCAGCGTGTTGGCCTCGTCATCGACAATGAGAATCTTTGCTTTGACGGTCATGATTTGGTCTCGCTTGCTTTTGGCAGTGTAATCACAAAGGCAGTGCCGCCGCCCGCACGGCTCTCGACCGCAATGGAGCCGCCATGGTCGGCGATCACAGACTGCACGATGGCGAGACCGAGGCCCGTGCCATGCTCCTTGGTGGTGTAGTACGGGGTAAACAGGCGCTCGCACTCCTCGGACGTCATTCCTTCGCCAGTATCGGCGACGCGCAGTTCCACTGTTTCACTCTTTGGCTGAGCGCTGAGAGTAAGCACGCCGCCGTCGGGCATTGCGTCCATGGCATTGAGGACAAGGTTGCTCAGTGCCCGGTGAAGGAGTTCGGGGTCGGCATCGAGCGGCATGGGCTTCGCGGAGAGTTGGACGTCGAAGCGAATTTTTGCGGCTGCGTCACCGGTCGCGACGCTTTGACCGGCCGCCTCGTAAAGAGAGCACACGCGCTCAATCGCATCCCTGGCGTCGATGCGCTCCAGCTCAGGCTTGGGCATCTTGCTGAAGTCGCTGAAGCGGCCAATGATGGTTTTCAAATTGGCGATTTCCATGCTCAGGGTTTGCGTGCTCTCGCGGAAGACCTCGTCGAACTCAGCCTCGGGAAGTTGGCGCGCGCGTATGAGATTTTCAACCGTCAGTTGCAAGGGAAACAGCGGATTTTTTAGTTCATGGGCAAGACGCCGGGCGAGTTCGCGCCATGCGGCAACGCGCTCGGTTTGCACCAGCCGTTCGCGCTGGCCGATGAGTTGGCTCGTCATGTGGTTGAAACTGCGCGCAAGCACGCCCACCTCGTCGCGGCCGCGCTCGGGCACGCGCGTGTCCCAGTGGCCGCTGGCTACCTCTTCAGCGGCCGCCGCCAACTGCTCGATGGGACGCGAGACCCGCGCCGCGATCCAGAGGCTGCAGACGATGGCGAAGAGAATGCCACCGGCAGCCACGCCGTAGGCAATGGCGCGAATATGCTGCTGCGCATCGACCATGCCGCTGCGCGAAATGGCTACAGTGAGGACGGCGAGGACGCTGCCGGTGTCGCTCTTGAGGGGAATAGCCGTGGCGTTGACGCTGTCTTCGCGGCGATCGGTCAAGTAGAGAATGCCACTCACTGGCTGTCCGCTCTGACGCGCGGAATCGATGAGAGATTGATAGCGGGCCGCGTTGGCGACCTCTCCGTCTGTGCCCATCAGGAGTTTGGGATCAAATGGCGCGGGGCTGGAAACAGAGGCCGCGGCGGCCTGGCTTCCGCCGGAAATCGGATTTGAGATTGCGTTGCTGTAGAGGTAGATGTGCATCCCCGGCGCGACGGGCAGATCAGAAAGAAAGCTCTGGTCGAGCCGTTTGCCGCCGATGAGCCGGACGGGCCGCTCGACTTCGCGTACTGTGCGGACCGCGAACACTCCCAGCGCCGCAGCGCCATCGGGCATGTCTTCGCGCTTGAGAAACGCCGCTTGGGCCGCGGTGGCCGCGGGTTCCGGGTAGCCAAAGCGCGCGGGCCACTGTGCCGAGCTGACGACATTGCCGTCGGGGCCGACGATCTCAAGGAAATCGAGTTGGGCGTCCTGAGCCAGTGTTTGCGCTTCGTTCAAATACGGAGATGCATCGCCGGTCTGCACCAGCTCGAAGGCCATACTGCGCATCCGCTCGCTGGCGGCGAGGCGGTCGACCGCAGCAGCCACCTCGGCGGAGCGGTGCTGAAACTCGCGCTGGAACTGGCTGACGAAGAGGGCTGTCTCCTCCTGGTCGCGCTGCTCGAAGACCTGACGAATGCGGACGAGAACTGTCCACGCTACCGCGGCCACGGCGGCGGCGACGGTGAGCGAGAAGAGGAGCAGCAGTTTTTGGCGCAGGCTCATAACTCGTCTTTCATGGCGCGTCCTCAAGGGAAACATCGGCGAGCTGGGGCGCGCCGTTGGGGCTGAGGCGTAGATCGCGAATGCGGCCGCCGGCGGCATACGCGCGAGGAAGATAGAGCAGCGGAATCAGGGTGTGGGTGTCAAGAAACTCGTGCTCGACGCGGAAGATGCCGGCGGGGGTGTTCTCAAGCACGGGGTTTGCAACGCCCACGCCGCGCAGCAGCGACTCAAGCGCGGCTTGCGGCTGGTTGGATTGAAGCGACAGCTTGAGCAGCACGAGGTCAGTGTGCAGGGGCTTGCCTGCTGGAGTTACTTGCACATTGAATCCGGCCTCGCGCAGATTGAGCGCGATACGCTGCGCGGCCAATTGCATGGCCGCGCCGCCCTCTGTGCTGAGCATGAGCGGCGGAGGGGTGAGGCCGCCGCGCAGTTCGTGAGCCTTGTTGACGTCGCGGTCTGTTGGAAAGAGAAACGAGTAGCCGGTGAGCGCAGAGGGCAACAAGCTAGCCGTGATCTCGCCCTGCTTTTGAAAGATTACGTTGGAGAGCGCGCTGCGATCGACGGCCAGGGCGATGGCTGCGCGCAGGTGGGGATCGCCGAGAACGCCGCCGTCGGCAACAGCAAGCGCAAGCAGATCGACCGGCGGGGAGACAGCAACTGCGAGGTGCTGATCGCGGGCCTGACGCAACTGCTCGGCTGGGACATCAACGAGATCGGCGCGGCCCACGCTCAGGTCGAGCCATTGATCGCGGATGGATTTATGGCCGTAGATTTCAATTTTGTCGAGAAAAGGACGGCCCTGCCAACATGAGTCGTTCGCTGCCAGAATCAACGCGCCGTTAATTAATTCCGCGAACTGAAAGGGGCCGGTGCCAACTTGACGGGGCGTAGCAATTGCACTTGGCGACGTTGGGCTCCATGATGCGGTGAGAGCGATCAGGTAATCGTCGCCGGCCAAGAGAGATGGAAGGTTGGGCATCGGCGAGTCGCCCGTGAAGACGACCGACGAGCCGAGGGCATGAACCCCTGACCAGGGGCAGGCGGTTCCGCAGGCAGCGCCGAGCGAGGCTACAACCGAATCCGAGGTGAGCGGCGAACCATCGTGGAAATGCACATCGGGCCGGAGCCAGAACTGCCAGCGGTGATTATCGTTCTCCGATTTCCAGTTGACTGCGAGAGCAGGGCGAACGTTTCCATCCGCGTCGATTTGGGTGAGGCCGTCGAAGATGAGTCGGCGCGCGAGGGTGCCGTGCGGCGGACCATTTTGTGTCCAGGCATCGCCTTCGACTTCAACGCGCAGCGTACCGCCGTAGTGGGGGCGGGTGCGCGCGGATGCGGGCAGCACCAACGAAAGAAGCAGACAGCTAATTGCAACTTGCCGTAACACGGTCCACCTCATATTGGTCTGCGGCGTTGCGAACGACTGCGAAGACGCTATTGCTGTCGGGCGCGCTCCACAGCGCCGTCACGGTGCCCTCCATGGCCAGCGGCGCGCTGGCGGGGATCGCTTCCAGCGCGGGTACTTCGTAGGCGCGCAGGCTGTCGGTGAGCGCTTCGCCGGAGCTTGAGGCGACGATTTGCGCACCCGCGCCGCAGCCGGAGTTGAGCGCGGCAAAGTCGCTGCCCCAGTCGCGGGTGCCGGCAATTGGCTTCAGTGTGGGGCCGTCCCAAATCTGGACTTTGCCATCGATGCCGCCGAAGAGGAAGGGCGCACTGGAAGTGGAACGAATGATCTGGGCAGCGGAGTAAAACGGAGGCAGGTCAATGCCAAGACTGGGAGAGACCACGCCGGTGAAGTAGTTGCGCGCCGCGTTGTAGAAGGCCTTGAACGGGGTAACGCTGACATTCATCTGGGTCGCAGTGCCTTGGGTTGCAGTTCCCGCGTCGGTCACCGGCTGCTGCACGATTGTCCACGGATCGTCGCTTTCGCGACAATGCACTGTCCATTCGCCTGTTGGCTGCGCCGGCTGGTAGGCGCCGCTGCACACCATGCCTGCAATGGATGCCTCGAAGCCATCGCCGCTGGCTGACGGAAATATCACACCGCGAGGATCTCTAGCGAGCGGCCTGGTTTGGCCAATGCTTACCCGTTTTCGCTCGCGCCAGCCGTCCGCGGTGTGACGGTAAATTACGATCTGCTCCGGCTCGACGGCTACCAGGCCGTCCGCGATCTCCAAGGTTGCCAGTATCTCTTCGCGCGCGGTGAGCACGGTCTGTTTGCGCAGCGTGAGGCCGGTTGAAGACTGCGCCTGATGTTGAGTGCCCGGCTCGACATGAACCATCGCCACGCGCGTTTCGCTGCCTTCGATCACTTCAGCCACCCACACCCGCTCCCGCGTATTTTCGCTCAACGTGACACGGATGGTATTGGCGCTTTCAGCTCCTGAAGCCAGGACGCCGTGGGCCTTCAAATCCAGCTCCAGAAGCCGCCGGATTGCCGAAATCTCGGCGGAGGAAATTGTGGACTGATTACGAATGGTGAGGTACGCCTGGCCAGGACCGAGAATCCCGGCAATCTCATCGGCCAGGCTTGCCGCCGGCTGCTCCCATGGGCTGGGCGCTACGTTTGGCGTCTGTGCCATCAGGCCGGCCAGCCCACTCATAATCATCGCAATTAGCCAGACCAGCTTCATTGTTCTCCTCATTCATGCACAAACCAAATGCGTGCCACAATCAGTAAGGAATGCCGCCGATCTGAGTTGGTGAGCCTTCGCGAAGCACGGACAGGCAATAGTTGATATAGAAAACAGAAAAGAGGCCCGTCCAAAGCAGTTTGATCTCAGGATCAAAACCCTCAGTGTCTCGCAGGTACCGTTTGATTTCCCTACGCAGCACAAATCCGGCCGCTATCCAAACAACCGCGACGAAAGTGCCGATGTCCTCCCATGGAATGCTCATGGGAAAAAACCTGTTGGGGATCAGCGAGACACCGAGGGACAGAGCAAAAAAGAGATAGAGAAACAGAGCGATCCCCTTTTTTCTCCTCGCTCGCGCCCAATAGGAGAGATAGAGCCCGAGTAGGATCAGCGCCGCTCCCGATGTGAGGGAGCAAAGCAGAATGACCCAAGACCAATGAAACTTGGCGGTCAATGGCAAATAGTCTCTTTGCACGGGTTCCATGGTTTCTTCGAGATTTCTGGGCATACCGGCGTGTGTTTTAGTCATATTTCCTTTGCGCGGATTATATCGCTTGCCGCTTCCAGGCTCAGCCGGGACGAACTACTCACCCCGGCTGAGTCCTCTTTTCAATGCCCCGGCGCGGGCGCAGGCTCGTCCTGGCTGTCCATCTCTTGCTTCACTACGGGGCTGTTTGCCATGCCTTTGAAGACATCGTTGGCGAAGAAGAACTTGCCGTCAGAGGGGACCATGAGCACCTGGATCTTGTCGGAGAGGCGCTCGGCCACGATCTTGTTGATGAGCAGCGGCGACTTGTTTAGCAGCTCCGCCTCGCTGGTCATGCGCTCGGCATTTGCTTTCGCCATAAGCCGCACGCGGTTGGCTTCGGCATCGGCAAACAGGTTGCGCCGCTCAAGCTCGGCCTTGCTGTCAATCACCTTGGCCTGGGCGTCGGCCTCCGCGTTTTGGATGGTCGCTTCCTTGCGCGCCTCAGCCTCGAGCTTGCTCTGCTCAATCTGCTTCTCTTTGAGGGGCAGCGTGTATTGCATAGCGTCCGCCTCGCCCTTGGCCTCGACCACTTTGGACTGCGCTTCACCCTCGGCCTCCTTCACCTTTTGCCCTGCCTCTGCCTCGGCTTGCAACTCGGCAATCTTCACCTGCTTCTGCTGAATGTCGGTGACCACGCCCATCTGATCGTCTTCCTGCTCCTTGAGCAGCAGGCCTTCAAGGCCCTGCGCGTATTGCTCGGGCAGTTGAATGTCGGAGAGCATCACCTCTTCAACCACGATGCCGTCGGAGTTGAGCTTGCGGGTGATGATGGTTGCCGCTTTGGCCCGCACTTCTTCGCGCTTGGTGCTGAAGATTTCGCGCACGGTGTATTGCGGCGCCAGCTCGCGCCATGCGCTTGCCACTACCGGCGGCACCAGCTCTTTGTCGACCGGCTGCGGCATGTGCGCCTGTACGCTATCGAGCTTGTTGGGATCGAGGCGATAGCGCACGGTGACGGCCAGGCCGATGTTGAGGCCTTCGAGCGATTGCACCGTTAGGCCGTTCTTCTGGATTGTGGCCTTTCCACCTTCTTCCACAGTGCCTGCCGTAAACAGGTGATCGCGGAGGTCGAAGGTTTCAATGTTTTCGACAAACGGCGTGACGAAATGCACGCCTGGATAGAGCGTTCCGGGCAACGTGCCGCTGACCTGGCTGACGCGCACGCCGCCCATTCCGCTGGGCACTACGACGATGCTGGCCGCGATCAACAGCGGCAGGCACGCCACGAGGACCAGCGCCAGAGGGCCGCGCCACGGGATCTCTTCGAGCGGCGGCCATGCGGTTTTGGCTATTTCGGTTTGGCCGGGTTCGCGCTCGGCTGCGGCCTTGCGGCGCGCACGGAGAATGCGGATCACCAGCCCATACAGTGGAATTCCCAACGCGGCAGCCAGCAACAGCACTCCCGCAATAGTCAACAACAGCTTCAATGCGATCATTGCCCTTCTCCTCTTTTGTTTTTGTGATTGCGCTCAATTCGTTTCCCGATTGACGGCCGTGGAGCAAGCAGCAGCCGGACCAGTCCTCCGAAGGTCAACTCCTCAAACAGCAGCCCCGCCACCACCGGCAGGAGAACCGCGCTCAGGGCATTCGTTGCTTCCGTCAGCAGATTCATTGCTGGGCCTCCTTACAGTGCAGCTGCCAGCGACGCGAGGGCGGCAGAGGCTGGATTCGTCTTCTCGGTGTTCGTCGTCTCCGGGGCGGGGCTCTGCGCCGGGGTCGCTGGCGCGGCGATTGCCGTCTGGATTGGCTGCGTGGGCACTGCTGGATTCTGTACCTCGCCAAATAGCTGCGCGGTCTGCTCGTTGCGCTCACCCACCAACTCGACTGTGTCGCCCTCGGCAACCAGCGCATAGAACTCTTCCAGGTCGGCCCGGCTCATGCGAATGCAGCCATGCGATGCGGCTTTGCCGATGGACTTAGGCTCGTTGGTTCCGTGGATTCCGTAGCCGTGCTTGCTTAGCCCCATCCAGCGCGTGCCGACTGGATTGCCGGGGCCCGGCAGGACGGTCTTGCCATTGTGGTGATAGGTCGGGTTGGCCACGCGACGCTCGATGGTGAAGGCGCCCACCGGGCTGGGTGTCGAGGGCTTGCCCACGGCTACGCTGTAGACCTTCTTGACCTGCCCATCTTCGAGCAGGGCCAGCTTGCGGTCTTCGAGACTCACGACGATCACGCGCTTCGGTTTTGCCACAGCTTCACTTGGGTTCTCGGCGCTCGGGTTCGCCGCGCCCTGGGCAACTGCCTGAACCGCTACTACCGTCGCTATCGCCGCTGCCATTGCCAACCTGCTGAGTATCCAAGCCGTCATCGCATCCCCCTTGCAAAATTGCCTGCGCCCAGACAAAGTGCAACGGGATTGCCAATTGCTGACGATTGAAAATAAATGGGTTATGGATGGAATGGAGGAGGGAGGGCGTGTCAGTGAACACACGTTGTGTGCGCGGTGACACGGCGCGATTTACCCATGCGGGGGTTGGTTCTGAACATGCGAGAAAGCATCCCTCAGGGGCTAAAGCCCTGCTCGTTCGCTTGACGTTATCGGCCCGGCTGAAGCCGTGCCCTGGTTACAAAGCTCCTTCGATCGTGTTTTTCCGCAGCCTGAGAAGTTGTGCGCTTTCAAAGCAGACGATTCCGAATCCTTGGGAGATCAGATCATTACGGAAGACGGTTAGGTTCTTGTGCTAATTCTGTGCTCGACCTGATCGCAGAGATCGAAACTACGCGATATTCTTCCCGAAACTTCCCCATAGCCGTCTACTCAGCCGCACTGCGAATAAAAGACGCAGAATCGCTCTCAAGACACGCGGGGTCGAGGCCTTGGCGTTTGGTCGAGTCGAATCTCCTATTCGGCTGGCGGTATGATTATCCCTAAAGGGGAAGCGATGGAGGAAGTGCAACGCGGGTGGAAGCTTCTCGGCCAGCGGTACAAGAACTTTGAAGACCAGAAGCTCGCTGGATCGATATTCCGAGATCAGCGTGGTGCGTTCGGTTGGTATCTGCATTGGTCTGGGCAGGGCCAGATACTAGCTGAGTACTGGTTTGATAAGGGGGATTTCTTCGAGACCGTAAAGCTGGACAATGACGGCCATTGGGAAAGCGGAAATAAGCTAACCGAAATCGATCCGTCCACAGAGTTGTGCATGCGCGAAACGATGAGCGTTTGGGAAAAACAAGAACGTGAGCGGGAGGGCTAAGGTCAACTCTGAATCGTTTAGTCCACCTCTGAGGGAGTGGTCGGCAATTGGGAAGTTTCGGCTAATACATGCATCCGTTCCGTGCTGGGATTTTGTGCTAACTTGTGCTAGCGGTCTGGCTATTTTGGCTATCTCGGCTATTGCAAAATCAATAACTTGTTTTGATCACTGCTCTTGTTGTGCCCTTTCAAAACCGGGATTTGTTTAGAGATTCCCGGCGCGGGACGATATGGCTGGGTGCGGATGGCTGGGCCTATATGCTGGGCGGGGTGTTTTTCTTTTCTTCGTGATACTCCATCTCGGTATTGATGGCCCAGATGTTGTCCTTCGTCATTACCCCGTTGACGATGTTCTCGACGGCGGTCATCGCGGTCAGCATCGAGTGGTCCTGGTTGTTGTATTTATGCATGCCGTTCCGGCCAACCAGGAAGAGGTTCTCGAAGCTGTCTGTGTATTTGCGAATCACGTCGAAGCGGTTGTAACTACCAAAATATGCGGGGTAGGTCTTGGGAACGCGCACCACATGCGAATCTTCCACGTCTTCGGCTTTGAGAATTCCGATCCGGGCAATTTCCTCGACGGCCAGGCTGGTCATCTCCTCATCGGAAAGGCTCCACAGTGGATCATTCTCGTTGCAATAGTACTCAAGGCCGATCCACACTTTAGCGGGGCTGTCGACGAGCCATGGGCTCCAGTTGTTGAATATCTGCACGCGGCCCAGTTTCACGTCCGGTTCCTGGATATAGATCCAGTTGTCCTTGAGCGGCGAACCGTCTTGCTCGGTGACGGTGAGCTTGGTGGCCAGCAGGCCAACGGTGATGAAGTCGCGATACACAAGGCCCTCGCTGACTTCCGCGACCTCGGCAGGAACCTCGGCGTCGATGGCGCGAATCAGATCGCGGACAGGCATGGTGGAGAAGAAGGTGTCGCCCGCATAGGTCACGCGCTTTCCGTCGTGGTTCAGGCCCTCGACAGAAACCACTTTGCGGCCGTCCACATGAATGCGGTCGATGGCCATACCTAAGTGGATTTCGCCGCCGCCTTTCACGACCAGACCGGCCACATGTTCCCAAAGCTGGCCGGGACCGAGCTTGGGATAAAGGAACTTTTCGATCAGCGAGGTCTCGGTCTGCTTTTGAGCGATGTCGCCGGAGTGTTTTGGCGCGAACGGCTTCTTGAGGAGATGCAGCACGACGGCTCTCAGCGACAGGCCCTTGATGCGCTGCGCGCCCCACTCGGCGCTGATCTGGTTACAGGGCACACCCCAGACCTTTTCGGTATACGACTTGAAAAAGATCAGATAGAGCTGCTTGCCAAACCGGTTGATGATGAAGTCCTCGAGGGAAAGCTCTTTGCGCTGGGGCAGCACAGCCGAGCGCATGTAGCTGAAGCCGCAGCGAATGGTCCGGACCAGGCCTATGCCCCTGAGCGTAGCAGCGCTCAGGCTGATGGGATAGTCGAAGAACCGGCGCAAGAAATAGATGCGACTTTTACGCCGACGGACCAGCATCACACGGTCCTGGGTTTGAGGGTCCGCCACCGTGGCATCTGCGGGAAGGTCGCGCTGCTGGCCCTGGTAACGGAGCGCGCCCTCCTGGCCTGAGCCGGCCTCGACGGGAAACAAGTCCAGCCACCAGCGCATGACGCGATCGGACTTTGAAAAAAAACGGTGACCGCCGATGTCCATGCGGTTGCCCTTGTAGCGGACGGTGCGCGAAATCCCTCCGATTTCGTGGCTGGTCTCAATCACAATCGGCTTGATGTGGGTGTGCCGCTGTAGTTCAAGTGCGGCTGTTAGTCCGGCTGGACCTGCGCCTATGATGATCGCTGTGCCTTGCTTCATTCCGTACCCATATCCCCGCCGCTGGGCGGCACCAACCGCTCAACCCAATCCCTATGTTTGCCTCGCCCATTATAAGCGGCGGTGGATGCTTGTTCCGCTCGAGAGTCGGGTTGGCGCGCCCCATCCCTCGTGGGCATTTCAAATCGCCTTTGTGCCCCCGTCTGGTTTCGGCGTTTCAAGCGCACGGACAATGGCATGAACAAGAAAGTTTGTATGAAATGCTGTTTTGAAAGGGCACGACTTCATAGGCTGCGGTAAAAGGCCCCGATGTCGGCCTGGCCGGGCAAGAGCATCCCTCAGCGGCTAAAGCCAGCTGTCTGATCTGAGCTACTTGCGGCACGGCTGAACAGGCTGCGGAAAAAGGGCCTTTCGGGAGTGGAATTCGAGCTTGATAGCGGCAGGGGCTAAAGCCCGACGTTAATTTGATTGCCTTTATCGGCCTGGCTAAAGCCATGCCCTTTTACAAAGCTCTCTATTCGACGCTTCAAAGGAGTTCTTCCGCAAGCTCTATAGCCCCAAGACTTTTTCGTGGCCTTTGCGGCACGACTGAAGCCATGCCCTTTTACAAGACCTGGACCGAAACGAAATTTGCCCGCATGGCTGTGTTTTTCCAAAGCCTGTTTAGCCCCCGAGTGACGATTTTGAACGGAAACGCACCACTCCGCGGCTAATGCTGGGGTCATTTAGACCGAATGCTATGATGGGAACGAATTTGGGACGTGGCCGCACTCTCTTGTCTCGGGTTCGGAACAGGACGCGGGACGACATCACGCAATGGCGAAATATCTAGTCACAGGCGGGGCGGGTTTTTTCGGCGGCATTCTCAAAAGCAGACTGCTGGGCGAGGGCGCGGAGGTCGTCAGTGTGGACCTGGTTCCCGAGGGGACCAGCCATCCGGCTCTCACCAGCTTGCAGCAGGATATTCGGGACGAACCCGCCATGCGCGCCGTATTTGCCGCGCACAGGCTTACCGCCGTATTTCATTTTGCCGCAATGCTGGCACACGGCCGTATGGACCGCGACCTGCTTTGGACCAGCAACGTGGATGGGACCGGCGTGATTGCGCGTTGCGCGCGCGAGGCTGGCGTCAAGAAACTGGTGTTCACTTCGAGCAATTGTCTTTGGGCCAGCAATCTAGGCCGTCCCGTACGGGAAGACGACCCGCCTGCCCCGGCGGAGGTCTATGGCGAATCAAAGCTGGCCGGCGAGAAGGTGCTCAGCCAGTTTGAGGATGGTCTCGATGTGGTCATCCTGCGCTGCCCCACAATCATCGATAGCGGGCGACTGGGACTGCTGGCGATCCTTTTCGATTTCATCCGCGACAACAAGACGGTGTGGGTTGTAGGCTCGGGCGGCAACCGCTACCAGTTCATCCACGCGGGAGACCTGGCGCAGGCGTGCATCCAGGCGTTGGATTTTGCCGGGTCGGGGACATTTCATGTGGGCAGCGACCGGGTTCCCACCCTGCGCGCATGTTATGAGGCTGTCATTGCGGAGGCCGGCAGCCGTTCCCGCGTGCGCTCGTTGCCCAAAGGACCGACACTGGCTGCGATGCGCCTTGCGCACGGCTTGAAAATTTCGCCCCTGGGGCCTTACCACTACCGCATGATTGCCGAGGATTTCGTTTTCGACACAAGCCGCATCCGGAAGGCAATGGGCTGGCAGCCTACGGTCACAAACTCGGAGATGCTCACGTTGGCTTACAAGTATTATGCGGAGAACCGCGAGGATATTCTGGCCCGGCAGAATGTCTCCGCTCACTCGCGGGCTGCGGAGATGGGGATACTGCGTCTTTTAAAGTGGGTTTCATGAGCCAGCCAGCACCGTCCTCTTTTGAGGCCCGCTTCCGTTCTCCGCGCATCATCTTCTGGACCGCATTGGTTGTGCGCGTGGCCTACATTGTGCTGGGTCACACCTACCGCATCACGCCCGTGAATCATCACTTTGAATTTGGCTGGGAGACCGGCCGCGTCGCTGCTTCAGTAGCCGGCGGCCACGGCTACGGCTCTCCATTCAGCGGCGACACGGGTCCAACCGCCTGGATGGTGCCCGGCTTTACGTTGCTACTGGCCGGCGTGTTCAAGCTCTTCGGCATCTATTCGGCTCTTTCGGCTTTTGTGATCCTGACCGTCGACAGTCTCTTCCAATCCCTGACAGTGCCGCTGGTGTATGAGTTGGGGGCGCGCACGGCGGGGCCGCGCAATGCGCTATGGGCCGCGTGGATTTGGGCGCTCTACCCCGGAATTATGCAGTATGGCGTGAAATGGGTATGGGAGATGTCGCTCTCGACCATGCTTTTTGCGGCGGTCCTGGTGCTGGGGATGCGCATGCGGGGCATTGGCGCTGCGGCTCCTGAAGGACACCGGGTGCGCGACTGGACGCTGTTTGGGCTGCTGTGGGGAGTCCTCTCCATGACCAACCCGACCCTGCTGCTGATGGCTCCGGTGGAGGGCATCTGGATTCTGGCCGGCCTTCCGCAGCGGAGGAACCTGCTTCGCGGCTCTGCCCTGGCTCTTCTGTCGGCTGTTCTTTGCGCCACCGTTGCAGCGCCCTGGGTCATCCGCAATGAGCTGGTGTTTCACGCCTTCATTCCGACGCGCGGCAACCTTGGCGCCGAAGCGGCCATGGCCGTGTCGCCAGAAACCGGCGGCATGCCCTGGGGAGCGACCGTTCCCACCGTCGAAGCCGCACCCGAGCACCAGCTCTATGCTCGCATCGGAGAACTTGCCTACGTTCGGATGCGCGGAGGGATGGCCAAAGAGTGGGCGCGGCGCGATCCTGCCCGCTTCTGGAAGCTCGTTCTGCTGCGCATCTATATGTTCTGGGCTAGCGTCCCTCATGCTGCCGGAGGCCACGCCGCGGCGGAAGCTGTTCGCGAGTGGGCGCATTGTCTCAGTTCGATCGCCGGAATTCTAGGGTTGATTCTGGCGCTGCGCCGTAAGTTTCCCGCTGCCGGGCTGTTCGCCTGGGCCATTGTTCTTCTGCCTTCCATTTACTACTTCATTACCGCTGGATCGCGCTTCCGCAACCCGCTGGAGCCGATCTTTGCTGTCCTGACCGTGTACCTCTTCCAGCAGGCCGAATTGAGATGGGGGTTTACGCTTCCGGGGCTGCGAAGGCTTTGGCCGGTCAGCGAGGCCGAGGTGGGGCGAGTCTGAAGTTCATCGAAGAACAACCGCAGATTCTTCGACTCACCACCCCCGAACTCCACCCCAAAGAGCAAAGACCGCTCTTCGGGGACCCCGGAACTGAAAAACGTTCGGGGCCCCGTTCGCTCAGAATGACAGCAGGAGTATTTCGGACTCAGGACACTCGTGGGATCCGCCGGAATCAGGGTCATTTGCGGATTCCTCGATATTGGCGCTCATTGCAGGAGATCGTTCCTCAGGGGCTAAAGCCCGCGTTTGCTTTGTTGCGCTTACGGCACGACTGAAGTCGTGCCCTGACGCTTCTTGCGCTCCGGGAGGAGTTTTTTTCAGCCTGTAAAGCCCAGATCGTTTCATGCCGTTTATAGCACGACTGAACAGCTTGCGGAAAAAGTCCGGTTTGGAGGCGAAATTGGTTTAGAGTGTGCTTCCGGGGCTGAAGCCCACGTTGATTCTTTGGGCTTTTGCGGGGATTGAAACCCCCGCCTCCCTCCGAATCGAGCCTTTTAGCAGGCTTTGGAGTCGTGCCCTTTCAAAACAGCACCAGAGGTCAAAAGCTGGCCTCGAACGTTCGGAAGCGGTGTTCGAGCTCCCATTGGGCTGAGGCTTTTTCGTTGCTATCGAGGAAGGCCTTGCAGGCGGGGGTGGGTTTCTGCTGGCCGAGGGGCTGCGCCTGGCAGGCGGGGACGGGCGTGGTGAATGTATCGGGGGCGGCCCACAGGCTGGAGCCGGGGAGGAAGTTGTGCTCCATGCCCGTGCGGGCCAGTTGCTTCAGATCCTGGTAGGTGAGGTGGTAGTCGAGGGCGGCGCGCACGTATTCATGGGTGATGTCGATGCGGCTCACGCCTTCGTCGTCCGTCGAAAGCGCGACGGGAACGTGGGCGGCGCGGTAGAGGGGAAAGGGGTGGTCGATGCCCTTGACGCCAAGGATGCCCTCGTTGGAGCTGAGATTGATTTCGATCATCACATGCTTCTGGGCCAGTTCCTTGAGCAGGGCGGGTGCATTGTCCTCGTACATCAGGTCTACGCCGTGGCCGATGCGCTCTGCGTGGCCCAGCTCGACGGCCTGGCGGATGTGGAAGCGCAGACCCTCTGGAGGAACCAGGCCGGGGGCCAGCTCGCCGGCGTGAAGACTGATGTGCACCTGCGGGTAGATGGAGTGGAGGTAGTCGAGCATCTTCATCTGGAGGGTGTAATCGTGCATCGAGACAAAGCCGTCTTCGGGCTGGACGAAGTTAATGCCGACGAAGCCGGGCTCGTGCGCGTCCATGGATTGCCGGATGGTCTCGAAGCCGAGGAGGGTCTGGGCGAAGACCTGCTCGGGCGCAGCCCCACGGGCAACCTGATAGATGTAGCGAATCTCGACCTGGCAAGCAGGCGTGGCTTGCGGGGTATCGCAGCGCTCGATCTTCTGGCGCTGCGCCTCGGCATCGCTGACGTCTGCGCGATCAGCGGCGACTTCGTTGAACAGGCCTTTTTGAATCATGGTCTTTTGCAGACCGGGTAAATCCGGGTTCCAGCCGAGATCGCGGGCGATTTGGGCGGCCTGGTCATGGGGCGGAGTCTCCATGAGCTCCAGATACTGCTGATTCTGGGCGGCTGCGCGAGTGGCTACCTCGTCGACCCACTCACCGTTGTGCATTGTTTTGTCGAGCCAGGGAAAGCGGCCGAAGGTGGCGAAGAACTGGTCGTGACCGCTGAAGCCGGAGGTAGGCACAAAATCGCGCATGGAGAGGGTGTCGATAAGCCGGTCGTAGAGGCTCTGGTTGGCTGGGGTCATGTTTCCAGAGAGCTGGGACGCGGGAACCAAGTTCTTATCGCAAGGCTCCGTCATTGGTTTCTGATTTGGTGTCAGAGCGAACCTCAGTGCTGCCGGGTCGATACAGAGGCGCTCCTCGCCCGCGTCGCGGATCAAGGTCTCGGCATAGACCGCGCCGGAGAGGTGAACGTGCAGGTCGGCTCCCTTGGGGAACTCGGCTAAAAATGCGCGAAGGGCTTGAGGACCCTGCTGCGCGGCGGCCTGGTAGGCGCGGGCGGCGCGTGCTTCCGGATCTGAAGCACGAGGAGTTTGGGCGCAGAGGGTGGCGGTTGCGGCGGCGAGGACGAGGCAGGCGATCGAGCGGGCAACGGGGCGCATGGTTGCCTTCCAGTGTAGAGCATGGCTGAGTTGGGAGGGATGGAGTAGCCCGGCAGTGGGTCAGTTTGAGAGGGCTCTCCCTCAGGGGCTGAAGCCCACGTGGATTTTGCTGGGTTAATGTACGGGCTGAAGCCCGTACCCTTCAAAGCCCGTACCCTTCAAACTGACCCACTAGGAGCGGGCGGTTTGGCGTAGGGAAAGGGAGTTGATATACTGATCGAGTTGTTGTTGCACTGTACGTGGACTCGCCCACCTGTTCCGGCGACGCCGGATTCCACGCGTAGACGTGCAACCGAAGTTTGCACTGAGGCCAGATAGCTCAGTGGTAGAGCGCGGCCCTGAAAAGGCCGGCGTCGGCGGTTCAATCCCGTCTCTGGCCACCACTCCTTGAAGTACCCAAAAACTTATGACGAGTCCCGACCGCTGCGCATGAGCGCGACGTATCTCTTTGATCGGGCAAGCGGGCGTGAGAAACCTCTTTTAATCTCCGCTTTTGTGATTGATTGCAGTGGTTCCTGCTTCTTAGAGCATTTTCTGGAATTGTGTAGACCAGAATTTTGTAGGTATCCCACCCATTCCGCAGAAAAACGCGGAATGGAGGGGGCACGGAAGTCTACAGTAAATCCGAAAATGCTCTAAAACGGTTTTGCGCGGTTTTCGGCGTGTTCACATTGCTAATTCATTGATATTAAATCGGTTACATCCGCGCACGTGGTCCCGGCTGTTCAGTTTTCTCTATCTGCTTTGAGCACAATTCAACTACTCCAAGTTCGGAAGATCCTCTCGCGCGAGCAGGAGCCGGATTGATCGTCCCTGCCCGGGAACCCGCTCAATGAAGCCGTTGGCTTCCAGGGTGAGGACCATCTGGTGCACGGACGGAGGGCTCACGCGAAAATATCGCTGCATGTCGGCCTCCGCGGGCGGACAGCCGTTGATCCTGCTGTAGTAATGAATGAACGCGAGATACTGCCCCTGTTTATGCGTGAAGGGTTTTGTAGCAGGGCAATCGCATGAACGATGATGTTGTCTGAGTAGATGCGGGATCAGGATTGATACTCGTTTTTGCTTGTCGTCGGTTTTTTCTGTTTCCAGGAGGAGTGATGGAGACAGAAGGCAGATT
>Ga0182024_10001275_pt1 | contig 65209 bp, 51 predicted proteins | sample P32metaG_FD_120480 | JGI IMG/M metagenome (GOLD analysis project Ga0182024, IMG submission 120480) | Permafrost microbial communities from Stordalen Mire, Sweden - P3-2 metaG (Illumina Assembly) | ecosystem: Environmental > Terrestrial > Soil > Wetlands > Permafrost | place: Sweden: Stordalen... | reverse complement strand
GCCGGCGGAGGAGGCGGCGGAGCGGGGACGACAACCGAATTGCCGGGAGCGAAGCCCGGAGGCTTCGGCACCGAGGTAACCAATTCCAATCCAAAGGCCGCCTGGCCGGCATCATACAATCCCCCTTTAAGTCCTATACGCGGATCGTCGGACGAGGCGCGCGGATTGGTATAAACCGTGGATTTGGGCGGCGCAGGCGCGGCGGTTTGCGCGGCGCACAGCATGGGGAAGGTGACAGATAGTGAAAGTGAGGCGGTCAGGACACTGAAGGCCGAAGCACGTCGGGAAAGCCGGGGCGTTAGTTCGTTGATCATTTTTTCTCCTTGAGCAGCATGCCCTGCATGATGTTAATCTCCGCGCGCTGGGTATTATCCACATCGGTGGCGAAGTCAAACAGCACGGCATCCTGGCCGGCTCCTGGCGTGTCGAAGAGATCCTTCACCATCACCAGGGCTCCAGTGTGGTGTTGAATCATGCCAGTTAAAAACAAATGGTCGAATGCACGGCCGGTCGCCTTGGACAGGGCCTGCATTTGTTGTGGGGTCAACATGCCGGGCATAAGCGGCATGGAACTCATATCCATACTTTTCATGTCTATACCTTTCATGGCGCCCATATCATGTCCGGCAGACACAGGCTGGCCGCGATCCTGCAGCCACTGCTTCATGTATTGCATTTCGTCGGTCTGCGAGATACTGATGCGCTTGCCCAATGACTGGAGGTCTTTGTTGCGGCTCCGCGTGCGCAGCAAGTCGGTCATCTCGACAGCCTGCGAATGGTGCATGATCATACCCTGCATGAAGCTGATGTCGGGAGCCGAAGGAGGCCGAAAAGGCGCGGCGGCAGTCGCCGTGGAAAGAATCTTACTGTTCTGCCCGGGCGCGCCCGGTTGCACGATGGGAGCGGTATCCGCGGTGAAGCTTGACTGCTGGGCCAATACTGTTGCCGCAGTCAGAAGAAGAGAGGCAGCGGAAATACGCCAAGCGCAAATTCCCATGAGCCACTATACAATTTTTCTTGGGTTCAGTAAATCGCAATTGACACTTGCTGTAACATCGTGGTAGTTTCATTCAATCTGGAAATACCTGTGGGCATCCCTCGTCGTATCGCCCTGTTGGCTTCCCACGTCGGCTCCATCTGAAAATCTCTGAAACCACGCAAGAGCAGCCTGCTCCGTGAGGGTATCCTTGTCCAGACGGAGATTCTAATCGGTCCAGACGGAGATTCTAATCGGAGGCCACAATGAAGTTACTACTAACGCTCGCTCTGGCAGCTGCGGCTTTCGGTGAAACCCATCGGTTTGAGCCCACGAAGTTTTATAACACTTTCTCCGGCGCTCACCCACCGGCGCTTCGTATCAAGCCCGGTGATCACGTTGTGACTTACACGATCGACGCGCGCGGTGTCGACTCCGCTGGTGTACAACGGGGCCAGGGACCCAATCCGGAGACAGGACCCTTCTATATCGAAGGCGCGGAACCAGGCGATACTCTGGTTGTTCATTTGCTGCGTCTGGAAACCAATCGCGCCACCGGCTATTCCGCATCTCTTCTGGCCCCCTACACGGCCGATCCCGGCTTCTTACGTCTGGAAGCACTAAGGGACCCGAAGCAGGCGGCATGGCAGATCGATAAGCAAAAGGGAATCGCCTATATGGACCCCGGTCCGTTCCAGGGGCCGCGCATCGAGTTACCTCTGCGGCCGATGCTGGGATGCGTCGCCACAGCGCCGGCCAACAAGGCTGCCATCCCCACCAGTTACCCGGACAACTTCGGCGGCAACATGGACTACAACGGCATGGGCGCCGGCGCCACGCTGATGCTGCCGGTGTTCGAGCCTGGCGCGCTGTTCTTTCTGGGAGACGGCCACGCGCGACAGGGCGATGGCGAAGTGGTGGGCAGCGCCATTGAGACGTCGCTCGACGTTGAGTTCTCGGTGGACCTGATCAAACGGAAAAAGATCAGCTGGCCGCGCCTCGAAAACCAGGATTTCATCATGGCGCTCGGCAGTTCCCGAGCCCTCAATGAAGCCTTACAGCACGCGACTACAGAGCTGATGCGATGGCTTATGGAGAGCTATGGCTTCGACGAACGCGGCGCCAGCCTGCTGCTTGGCCAGGGAATGGAGTATGACATCTCGAACGTAGTGGATCCGGAGTTCACAATCGTGGCGAAAATGCGCAAGCGATACCTGGGGCCAGCACGATAAGATGCCTAAGCTCGAATGGGATCAGGACAATCTCGGCAAAATTCTGGCTCAGCAGATAGAACGGGAGGAGATAGAGCAGGCGCTCCAAAATAATCCGATTCCCGTTCTCGAGCAGGACGTTGAAGGAGACTTCAGCTATGTGTACTACGGTGAAACTAATGCTGGCCGCCCGCTCTCCGTCGTCGTCATTGAGAGCGGCGACGACGTGCGAGTTTTAACAGCCAGCGAACTTAACGCGGAGCAAAGGCGCGACTACCTTCAGAGAAGAGCGTAATCAGGCGCGCGCGTATTTGTTGAACCAGTCGATTGTGCGCGACCAGGCAAGGTCGGCGGCGGCTTTGTTGTATCGTTCCGGCGTCGCATCGCAATTGAAGCCGTGAACGGCGCCGGGATAGATATAACCTTCGTGGGGAACGTTAGCGGCCTTCAAATCCGCGTCGTACGCCGGCCAGGTGGCTGCCAGCCGCGTGTCAAGTTCTCCGTGGTGGACCAGAATCGCGCCCTTGATCTTCGGAATTTCCTCCTTGGGAGGAACGGCTCCGTAGAACGGCGCAGAGGCCGCCAAATCGGTTCCCAGCCGGGCGGCCAGAGTGTTGGCGATGCCGCCCCCGTAGCAGAAACCGGTGGCGCAGATCTTGCCCGTGCAGTCCGCGCGCGATTTCAGCCACATGGCGGAGGCCACCATATCTTCGGTCATCTTCTTGCCGTCGACTTTGTTGAACAGTTGGCCGCCTCTGTAGTCATCACCGGGAAACCCGCCAAGAGAGGTGAGTCCGTCGGGCGCGAACGCCATGAAGTTCTGGAGGGCGAAGCGGCGCGCCACGTCTTCGATATGAGGGTTGAGGCCTCGATTTTCGTGGACGACGATCACGCCCGGCAATTTCACCGGCATCGCGCCACGCGTGTCGGCACTTACCGGCCGGACAAGATATCCTTTGATGGTTCCGTTTCCCTGCGGCGAGGGGACGGTTTCATATGTGGCCTTGATCCGGTCGTCGGTCTTGGACACTTGTTGCCCGAGAGCGTAGTTGGGCATTAAAGCCTCGACAATCGTTGCGACGGCGAGACCGCCTATCGCAAATCGCTGCACACCATCCATAAAGTCGCGACGACTTATCTCGCCGTGAATAAAGAGGTTATAGAGTGCTATGGCTTCGCTCGGCAGTTTGGGTCGCATTGGTTTAGTTGGCTCCATTGACTTACTCCTTTTGCGGAGAATCTTAGCACGTCTTACTGGCGATGAACAAAAAAATCTGAACAAGCGTCGAGATGACTATCGACGCGGCACGCAAAGAGTGCGTGCGCCACGCTTTCAAATTTCTCGTGACAAAGACTCGTTGTCGCGCTATCATTTTTCCCATTATGCGTAACCTGACCCTTGCAATACTCAGTTGCGCGGCGGCTTTTGCACAAACTGCGCCGCGTCCGATAGTCCTCCACGCGGCCCGGGTACTCGATGTCGAGTCGGGGAAAATGATCGCACCGGGGGAAATCCTGGTTCGGGGCGAGCGCATTGCCGAGGTCGGTCCGAGCGTCACCCATGATGCCGGAGCCGAGACTATCGACCTTGGCGACCGAACCCTCATGCCGGGTCTGATCGATGTGCACGTCCATCTGTTCCTCCACCCTGGCGCGGAAGATCTTCAGACCGTTGAGGAATCGGTGCCCCAGCGCACCATTTCGGCCCTGCTGGCGGCGAGAGACGATCTGATGGCGGGGTTTACAGCGGAACGCGACATGGGCACCGAAGGCGCCGGATCGGCCGACACCGCGGTCCGCAACGCCATTAACAAGGGACTGGTCCCGGGGCCACGGATGCGCATCAGCGGCAATGCCGTAAGTATCCTCGGGGGCCACGAAGACGCCATCAACTACAATCCCGAGCAGCACATTTTCTCGAATGCCACATACGCCAACAATGCGCTGGAACTGGTTGCCGTAATCCGGCAGCAGTTCAAAGAAGGCGCGGATTTTATCAAGATCTACGAGACAGGCCGCGATACCCTGCGAAACGGCGTTTACAGCAGCATCTATCAATACACCGAAGCTGAAATGACGACGGCGGTCCAGGAAGCCGCAAGGTCGGGCAAACGCGTGGCCGTGCATGCGACGGGAGAACCGGGTACCGGCTATGCCGTAAAAGCCGGCGTGGCGTCGGTGGACCATGCCTATTTCCTTTCGGACGAGACGATGCGAATGATGCACGACAAGCAGATATACGCGGTGCCCACGTTTGCGATTGCCGAAGCGCGCCTCGAAGAATCCAAAAATCCGCGTCACGAGGCGCTGGACTTCCACATTGCCCAGTTCCGCAGGCAACTCGCCGCCGGAGTTCCTATGGCGGCGGGCTCCGACGTGGGGCCTTTTCCGCACGGCACGCAGGCTCGCGAATATGTAGCGATGGTGAAGCACGGCATGACCCCGCTGGCAGCCATTCAGGCCGGGGTCTTGAACGGCGCAAAGCTGCTGGAATGGGACGGACAAATCGGAGCTTTGAAACCCGGTTATTTCGCCGATATTATTGCCGTGCCGGGAGATCCGCTTAACGACATCACAGCGCTGCAAAAGGTCGCGTTCGTGATGAAGGGCGGCGTCGTTTTCAGGAAGTGATCGGCCGCGAGCGACAGCTGCGGGCGTGGCGGCGGCCATTGACTTAATGCCAGGCGTCTGGTACAAAAGACACATCCTCGTTTGATTGGCCGACGACAGGCCCCTTCTACCTTGGGAGATCGTTTTTCCCGAGGCATCCTGTTCCAGATCGAGACTCCAATCAAAATGAGATTCCTCCTCAAACCGCTGACTGTTATCGCTGGGATTGCCCTTGCGGTTTGCTGTTTTGTCGCCGCAGGAGCGGCCCAATCTCCCGCTTACACTGGACCGCGAACGGCCGACCATAAGCCCGATCTGAACGGCATCTGGCAGGCGATGAATACGGCTAACTGGGATCTCTTGCCCCACACCGCACAGGGCGGCCCCGTTGTTTCACTGGGCGCTCAAGGCGCGGAACCGGGAGGACTCGGGGTTGTGGAAGGCGGGTCGATTCCATATCTTCCCGAGGCGTTGAAAACGAAGGCTGAAAATTACAAAAAGCGTTTCACGGACGATCCGGAAATCAAATGCTACATGCCGGGCGTTCCCCGCGCCGTGTACGAGCCTTTTCCGTTTCAGATCGTCCAAAGTGCCAAAGTAGTCATGGTCTCTTACGAGTTTGCGGCCGCAAGCCGCACGATCTTCCTGGGCACGGCGCCGACGGTCGAAGAATCGTGGATGGGCACGTCGGCGGGTCACTGGGAAGGTGACGCGCTGGTTGTCGAAGTGACCAAACTGATTGATCGGACCTGGTTCGACAGGGCGGGCGATTTTCACAGCGACGCGCTGCATGTTACGGAGCGGTATACCCCGATTAACCACGATGTGATGCAGTACGAAGCGACGATGACGGATCCGAAAGTTTTCTCGCGGCCCTGGAAAATCAGCATGCCGCTCTACCGCCATCTGGAGCCGAACGCACGGCTGATGGAGTTTCGGTGCGCGGAGTTCATCGAGGAACTGCTTTACGGAAAGTTCCGCAAGAAGTCCGGATCATAAGAGCTTCAACCGAGTTAAGGGAATTACTGAAAGAGGTTTTTTATGCAACTTCGAACTTTTTCATTTCCGGCGATCATTGCGATGACGGCCGCAGCGCTGGTGGCCTTCGGACAGGGTTCGGCCCCAAGCGCACCGGCAAAGAGCAAAGTATCCGATCCGCGCACGCCCGATGGTCGGCCGGATTTGCAGGGGATCTGGAACACCAGCACGGTTACTCCCATGGAACGGCCGCGGGATCTGGCGGGAAAAGAGTTCTTCGCGTCGGAGGAAGAGGCGCGCGCATACGAGAAAGTAGCGTACAACAAGAGCGAATCCGGCCTCAACAATGGCATTGGCTCGTATGGCGACCTTTATTACGAGTTCGGCACAAAGACCGTTAAGACAAGAAGAACCTCGTTTATCTTCGATCCACCCGACGGCCGGGTACCGGCGTTGACGCCGACGGCGCAGGCCGCTTGGGACAAGGAGCAGGAGATCAGACGCCGTCGCCCGAACGGACCGGAAGACCGGCCGACCAGCGAACAATGCGTGGCGATTCGCACCGGCGTGCCGCCCATGACTCCCTGGGCTTACAACAGCAACTATCGGATTGTGCAGTCGAAAAACCAGGTTGCGATTTATATCGAGATGATCCATGACGTGCGCGTTATTCCGCTCGATGGACGCCCTCATCTTCCTTCCAACATTCATCTTTGGTACGGCGATTCGATAGGGCACTGGGAAGGTAACACGCTGGTGGTGGATACGACCAATCTAAGTGGTAAGACGGGATTCTATGGAGCGGATGAGAACTTGCACGTAATCGAACGTTTCAGCCGGTTGGACGGCGATACGCTTCTTTACCAGTTCACGGTGGACGATCCCTCGGCATTCACAAAAGTATGGAAAGGCGAGTTGACCATGTCAGCTGCTCCCGGCCCTATTGTCGAGTATGCGTGCAACGAGGGGAACTACGCTTTGGCAGGGATTCTCGGGGGAGCGCGAGCCGACGACAAAGCGGAGGAAGCGGCGCGAAAGGGAAAGTAGGTCAGGAGGTCAAATAGCAAGCGTCGGCGGAATGCCTCCCTCGACGGCGCGGCGACCGCCGATGTGAACGCGTTGAACGTTCGCCACGAAACCGCCCTGTACGGGGCGGTTTGCAGAGGCGCGGATTCCGTGTTCCAGTATCTGGTATAAAGGCGCCAGACTCGACATAAAGGATGTCGAGGGTAAGACCGCGCTCGACGTCGCCTGAACGGTATATTGAGGGGCGATTCCGTTTTCGGAACACACCGCTATCCTCATGAAAAAGCTGACAGCCGCTGCCGGGTCCCGACAATAATAGGAATCGACCCGATGTTGACGGGCTCGGGTCCTATATAAGTTTCATATCAGGCAGATATGAGTAAATTATCACGATAGAAAGCAAGAATAAGCTCCATCAGTTCTTGCGATGCAAGTTTCGCGCCTTTCTCGCGTATCATGGAATTTCCGGAGCTAAGCAGGTCTGGAAACGATCAAGCACCCCCGTCTGTCGCAAATCACAAAAACAAGGAGTTCTCTGTTCATGACTAAGTTCACGACACAGTTGTTTTGTCTGGCGACCCTCGCACTGGGGATCGCAAACGCAGCCCCATACGATCTAACGCTTATCGAAAACGTCTCGGTGGGTAAAACGCTACTGAAGGCCGGTGACTACACGGTAGAGATGAAGGGCGATAAGGCCGTGTTTACCTGCAACAAAAAGACCATCGAGATCCCGGCGACATTAGGAAAGAACGATCAGCCGTTTGCCTCGACAATTCTGGTTTCGCAGCATGCGCAGCTTCAGGAAATCGATCTTGCCGGCACGCAGGATAAGATCATTTTCAGCGCGGCAGCGGCACGCTGAACAGGCTGCTGAAAGAGTCCCAAACATTACTGGCCGCCGATAAACGCCGATGCGGCAGCGATAAGCTTGATTTCGCCTTATCCGCTCATGTGTATTTGTCGGCGGCTGGATCTTTTTTTTAGCGTGCGGGCCTCGCCTTCCGTGCTGCCGATCGTCTATAATGACGAATGACCTGATCGTCCAAGGTCGTCGGCTACGTCGCCATCGAGGTTGAGATGTCCGCGATGCGCGCATGATCGTCGACTCCATCCGCGATTCCAATACTTAACCCGCTTACCGATCTGTGAATTACGGTCGACGACCTGTCATCGTCTGCTAAGCCCCGGGCAGCTCAGATTCCCTGCTATTGAACCCGAGGGCTGTCGTCGCAGGGGAAAACAAGATTTAGAGAGAGGGATAAAATGCGAATCAAACTAGCAGCGTTTCTTGGCGCCGGCATGCTCTTGGCCGTGCCAGCCTGGGCTCACCATTCTTTTGCCGCCGAATTCGATTCCGCGAAGCCGGTTAAGCTCCGCGGCAAAGTAACGAAGGTGGAATGGATCAACCCCCACTCCTGGATTCATATCGATGTCTCCGATGCGGATGGGAAGGTGACGAGCTGGATGATCGAGGGAGGCAGTCCCAATGCGCTGATCAGGCGCGGGCTGACCAAGACCAGCATTCCGGAGGGAACCGAGGTCGTGGTGGACGGCTATGCCGCCAAGGACGGAAGCTTCCGCGCGAACGGCCGGGATATAACGCTTGCCGATGGGAAGAAGCTCTTTGTCGGGAGTCAGGGTGCGGAAGAGAAGGAACAACCCGAAGCCAAGTAAGAGCGCCGCAAGACAGATCGAGGTTTCAATGAAGACGTATCGGATGATTCCCGCCGCGATATCGGCCTTTCTCCTGACACTGCCTGTCGCAGGCCAGGCGCCGCGCACGCCGGATGGCAAGCCGGATCTGCAGGGCGTATGGACCAATGCGACAGTGACACCGCTCGAGCGGCCCGTCGAGTTGGGTAACCAGCAGTTCTTTACTAAGGAACAGGCCGCCCAATACGCGAAGACTGTAGTCGCCAATACTAACTCCGACCGCCGCGATGGCGGCGCGGAAGCGGATGTCGGCCGCGCCTACAATAACTTCTGGAAGGACGGTGGGACGAAGGTCGTTCCGACCATGCGAACTTCCCTGATCGTGGATCCGCCCGACGGGCGAATTCCCGCCCTTACGCCCGAGGCTCAGCGAAAGGCGGCCGCGCGGGCGGAGGCAAGGCGATTGCACCCGGCGGACGGGCCCGAGGACCGGTCCTTACAGGAGCGCTGCATCTTGTGGCCGGCCGCGGGTCCGCCCATGATGCCGGTTGGCTATAACAGTAACTACCAGATCGTTCAGGACCGGGGTAACGTGGCTGTCATCTCTGAAATGATTCACGATGTACGCGTCATCCCAACGGACGGAAGCGCGCACTTGCCTTCGAATGTCCGCCAATGGCTGGGGGACCCGCGCGGCCACTGGGAAGGCAACACTCTGGTTGTCGACTCCACTAACTTCACGGATAAGACGAACTTCAGAGGATCCGGAGAGAACCTGCACCTGATCGAACGCTTCACGCGCACGGGACCGGAGTCGCTGATGTATGAATTCACCATCGACGATCCGGCCACTTTCGTGAAGCCCTGGACGGTGCAGATTCCGATGACGAGGGCTGAAGGCCCCGTGTTGGAATATGCCTGCAACGAAGGGAATTATGCGATGCAGGGGATTCTTGCCGGCGCCCGCACCACCGAGAAGGCCAAGCAGTAAGAAGTATCCGATACGAACCAAATCCGGCGGCCGATGCTAAGTCGGTGATAATCCAAATAAAAGGATTCTATAGGATTTTTTCGGTTCGCGGTAATGTACGGGTGCTATAATCAACCAACTCGCTTCTGCCCAGCTTTTTCACTACTGCAGGCGGGTATTGAGTGTAGTTCCTTTGTCCAACGTCAGGACAAGTGCCGTGATACCAGCTGCTTCGTTGCAGTAACATTAGCCTTCGCATTTCAAGTTCTTCAAATCCGGTAGCGCTTGCCAGGTTGCTCTCTCTCCAACGTTTCGAGACCGTAGTAGCGTTTGTCGTGGTGCAGCTCCCCGACAGACACTGAGATACCAGAGGTTTTCAAACTAACAATCCAAGTATAAGAGGGGGCATATAAATGACGAGTCTTCGTTTCTTCGACAGAGGCTTCAGGCTTTCGGACCTGCGCTTCATAGCTGTAACAACGGCACTTATTCTGCTTGGGTCAAGCGCCGCGATGGCGCAGTCTACGTTCGGCACGGTTCTCGGGACCGTACGGGATTCCTCTGGCGCGGTCGTCGCGAAATGCGCGATTGCCGTCGATAATACAGGCACTGACGCCCATCGCGCGACTTTATCCGACGCCACGGGCAACTATTCCATTCCTAATCTTGAACCAGGCGCCTACAAGATCACGATGACGGCACCAGGATTTCAGCCGTTCGTCGCCCAAATCACGCTTACTGCCCGCGAGACCGCGCGACTGGACGGGCAGATGGCCGTGGCGGGACAGGCGCAGAGCGTGAGTGTCGTATCCGAAGGCGCGGCCGTCGTCAATACCGATGTCTCCAACCTTGCGGAAACGAAGACGGGCCGCGAGTTGGTCGATCTTCCCGTCGCGATCGCGACCCGCACCAGCGGCTCGACCAGCCCCATATCGACTCTGACCAGCCAGCCTGGCGTGCAGACGGATGGCTCCGGGAATATTTCCGTGGCGGGCACGAAGCCCACCATGCTCTCGGCCAGCATCGACGGTATCAGCAGCACGGGCGCCCGGGCCGCGTCAGGGAGCGCTGGCGGGCCGATCGCCGAAATGTTTCCTTCCTTCAACTCCATCGAGGAGATCCGGGTCAGCGAGGTCAATAACGCAGCCGAGTACGGCGGCATCAGCGACATCACAACGATCTCCAAGAGCGGAACGAACACCTATCACGGCGGCGCGTTCGAGAACATTCAAAACACGGTTATGGACGCCCGCAACGAGTTCGCCTCCACCAAGCCGATCGTGAAGCTAAACGACTTTGGCGCCTACGGCGGCGGAAAGATCTGGAAAGACAAGACGTTTTTCTTCGCCAGTTACGAAGGACTCCGGTTGCCGAAAACATCGCCTATCGATGAAAGCGTTCCTTCTCTTGCGCTGCGGAGCGGAGATCTGTCGGCCTATTCGACGCCGGTGTACATGCCGGGAACCGGCACACCTTTTCCAAACAACCAGATTCCTCCGAGCATGATTTCATCGGTTTCGGCAAACGCCCTTAAGTACCTTTTCCCTTTGCCGAACGCCGGATCGCCCAACGCCATCTCCAACAACTTCGTGGAGAACATTGCAACGCCTATTACAAGCGATCAGGCCGACCTCCGGCTGGACCACAATATCAGTTCCAAGATGACGATATTCGCGCGCGGCACCTATAAGATCCGCTCCTCAGAGGCTGTACCCAGCGGAACCCCACTCGAGGGCGCATTTACGAACCCCGAGATCGACTTTGGTTATACCATTGCTTTTAACTGGATCATCAGACCAAACCTCATCAACGAAACGCGCGGCGGCTTCAACGGAAATCATACGGGTCAGAGCGTTTCCGACATCGGATCGGCTGCATATGTGAATGAGATCGGCCTGCAGAATCTGCCCCAGCCTTATCCTTCGAGCGGCGCCGTACCGTGGTTCAACATCACAGGCTTTCAGCCTACGGGCGCCTCAAACACGAATTCGACCAAAGGGAGAAACGGGACTTCGCAGATCATCGACAACGTGACTTGGATCAAGGGCTCCCACACAATGAAATTCGGCGGCGATGCCCGCTACCTCGTTTACCACGGTCAAAACGTTTATGACGCTTACGAACTCGGCCAATACGCCTTTACGGGGGCCGTCACGGGCACCCAGGGAGCGAAAAACGCTTACATCGGCAATCCATACGGAGCGTTCCTGCTGGGCATCCCGGATAAGACCTATCTCGATACAAACACGCTGGGCGCTATCGACGGATGGGATCCGGCATACGCGTTCTTTGCGCAGGACGACTGGAAAGCAACGTCGCGGTTGACGCTCAACTTCGGCCTGCGGTACGAACTGCACCCGAGATTTTACGATCACGACAGCAATATTTCCAACTTCCTCCCGAACTACCAGTCCATCGTAAACGGGCAATCCATTCAGGGAGCCGTGGTTATACCGAACAGCGGGTTGGGCATTCTCAGTCCCGCCTTCGCGCAATCGATCGCTCCCACGCCAATCCTGCTCGCCTGGCAGGCGGGGCTTCCCAACAATCTCCATATCACCAACAAACTCGACTTTGCGCCCCGATTCGGCTTTGCGTACCGGTTGACAAACGACAGTAAGACAGTGATCCGTGGCGGCTATGGCAAGTTCATCGAAATCCCGCTGGGAACGCTTCTCGGCGCGGGCTGGGCCATCCACAGCGCCGATCAGGCTTTCTTTAACAACACCATTAATGCGAACGGAACTCCCGCCCTGACGTTCCCCTCTCCTTATCCCTCGAATCTGGCCGTCAGCGGAAGCCAGTTCTTCCAGCAGGCCAGCGATCTCCATTATCCGGAAGGCGTCGTTCAACAGTGGAACCTGACGCTTGAGCGGGATTTGGGATTCAATACCGGCTTGCGGGTCTCCTATGACGGCAATCATGCCAGCAACTTGGGTGTGCAGGTCAATTTGGGCCAACTTCCGCCGAATACTCTCGGCTTCAACAATGCCACGTCACTCCTGAAGTATCCGCTGTTCGGCGAAGTGGAGTCCGAAGTCGGCGGCGGCATTCAGAACTACGATGCCTTTACCGTTTCTTTGAATAAGCGCTTTTCGGGCGGCTTGCAGTTCCTCACAACTTACACATTTGCGAGGAATCTGACCGATGCGCAGGGTTTCAATCCAACCGGTTTCGCTTCGGAAGCCGGCGGCAACGCCACGGATCTGAACAACTTCATGCTCGATTACGGCAATGTAGCGTTCACCCGCCGCAACCGGTTCCTAGCCACGTTCCTCTATGATATGCCGTTCGGAAAGGGACGCCTGAGCGCTGGCCCGATCGGGAACCAGATTATCAAGGGATGGGAACTGGCGGGAGTTGTGCTTGTTCAGAGCGGTCCTTTCCTGACCGTAAGCGTAGCTGGCGCCGACCCGGCGGGAGTCGGGTTCCCGCAGATCGAAGGAAATGGACGCGCCGATATCCTCCCCGGAGTATCCGTGTATCCCACGAATCAGAGTATCAGCGAATGGCTCAATCCGGCGGCTTTCGCCGTTCCTCCGAATAATATAGGGCGCTTCCCCGACTCCCCGGTCGGTGTGGCCCAGGGGCCGGGCACGAAGTCGGTTTCGATGTCACTGCTCAAGACTATATCGATCAAGGAGAAGTACCGGATGCAGCTCGGGGCGCAGGCCGCGAATCTGTTCAATCATGCGAACTACTCGCCTCCGAACACGACGTTCAACACTTCGGCCTTCGGCACTATAACCAGCCTGCAGACCGCCGAGGGCGCTGGCCCGCGCACCATTCAGGGCACGTTCCGCGTTTCGTTCTGATTCCGCTGTTCCCTGGGGCCGGTTCTTCTCGACAAGAGACAGAACCGGCTCTTTTCTTATTTGACGAGCCGTGGCAGATTCGCGGCGCTGACTCACCGATTGTCCAAATAGAAGGATTCTATTGGAAACGTTGTACGTCAGGAAAGACACCCGTGCTATGATAAGCCCACTTACTTCTTTCCCACGTCGTCGGCAGGTATCAGTAATCTCTTTGTCCAACGTCAGGACAGCTACGGTAATCCAAGCTAGTTCGTTGCCGCAGCTTTAGCCTTCGCATCAAGTTTGCGAGCCGGGACATCGAAATCCGGTTACGCTTTAAAGTCGCTCTCTCCCACGTTCCCGAGACCGTTGGTGGTGTCTGTTGTGGCGCCACTCCCCGACACCACTGAGATTCCAGTGGTTTATCCAACCAATCAAACTAAGAGGGACATAAAATGACCAATCTTCGGTTGTTCGACAAAGGGTTCAGTTTTTCGGGGCTTCGCTTGTTAGCCGGAACAACGGCATTTATCCTGCTCGGATCAAGCATGGTGATGGCCCAGTCTACGTTCGGGTCTATTCTTGGGACTATAAAGGACACGTCCGGAGCGGTTATCGCGAGCTGCAAGATTACGCTCGATAACACTGGTACCTCTGCCCATCGCGCCACGTTAACCGATGCGGGAGGGGCTTATGAGATCACCAACCTCGAACCCGGTTCCTACACCATCAAGGTTGAGGCGCCAGGATTCAACGTCGCTACCTATCAGGTTGAGCTCACTGCCCGCCAGACCGCCCGCGTTGACGCGCAGATGGCGGTGGGGGGACAGACTCAAAGCGTGAATGTCCAATCGGAAGCCGCTGCAATTGAGACTGAGGTTTCCAACATCGCTGAGACCAAGACGGGCCGGGAGCTGGTGGACCTTCCCATAGCTATCGCGACTCGGAGCAGCGGCTCAACCAGTCCGATGTCCACCCTTACCACCCAGCCCGGCGTGCAGACAGATGCGTCCGGCAATATTTCGGTGGCTGGCACGAAGCCCTCGATGATGCAGATGAGTATCGATGGCATCAGCAGCATGGGGGCGCGGTCGAGCGGTCCTCTCACAGAATTGTTCCCTTCGTTCAACTCCATTGCCGAGATCCGGGTTAGCGAGGTTAATAACTCAGCGGAGTTCGGAGGCATCAGCGACGTTACCACGATTTCCAAGAGCGGAACGAATACCTTTCACGGCGGAGTGTTCGAGAACCTTCAGAACACGGTTCTGAACGCGCGAAACACATTCAGCGCGACCAAGCCGGCGGTGAAGATGAACGACTTTGGCGCTTTCGGCGGCGGCCGGGTCTGGCGCGACAAGACGTTTTTCTTCGCGAGCTATGAAGGTCTCCGCCTGCCGAAGCAGACAACTATTCTCGACACCGTTCCTTCCCTCGCGCTGCGGAGCGGAAACCTGTCGGCCTATTCGACGCCAGTCTACGAGCCCGGAACGAATACGCCGTTTCCAGGTAACCAGATTCCGATCAGTCAGATTTCACCGATCTCACTGAACGCTCTGAAGTATCTGTTCCCCTTGCCCAACACAGGGTCCGCCAACTCGCTTGTCAACAACTATGTGGAAAATTTGCCAACGCCCATTTCAAGCAATCAGGCGGATCTTCGGCTGGATCACGTCATCACCTCCAAACAGACGATTTTCGCCCGTGGCAACTACAAGATTCGGAGCGTAGAAACTACGCCGACAGGGTCCCCTCTTCTCGGCGCATTTTCGACGCCGGAGATAGATTTTGGTTTTACGGCCGCTTGGAACTACGTCATCTCGCCCACCCTTATCAATGAGACCCGGGGCGGCTTCAGCGGGAATCACACAAAACAAAGCTACGGCGTGTCGGCTGTCGATATGGAGAGTGAGCTCGGTTTGACAGGTCTGCCCCCCGCTTCGGGCTTTTCGGCCGGTAACGCCGTGCCGAACTTCAACATCGCGGGGTTCCAGCCTACCGGTGGAGCGGCGTCCAGCGCGTCAACTAACGGAACCTTTCAGATCCTGGACAATCTCACCTGGATCAAGGGCAGCCACACGGTCAAAGGCGGCGGCGACTACCGATATCTGACTGGGCACTCCGCCGGCGTATATGGCAGCTATGAACTCGGCCAGTATAACTATAACGGCGCGGTTACCGGCACCCTGGGCGCTTCCAACGCGTATATCGGCAACCCCTTCGGCGCCTTCCTGTTGGGCATACCCGACAAAACATACCTCGATACAGTGGTGCAGAATAAGCTCTCCGGCTACGATCCGGCCTACGCTTTTTATGTGCAGGACGACTGGAAGGCGACGGCCAGGCTCACGATCAACTATGGACTGCGATACGAACTCCACCCGAAGTTTTACGACCACGATTTCAATATTTCGAATTTCCTTCCGAACTATCAGTCGAACATCAACGGGCAGTCGGTACTTGGCGCCGTGGTCATACCTAATGGCGGGCTCAGCATTCTCAGCCCGCTCTTCGCCGCCTCAATCGCTCCGACGCCAATCCTGCAGGCGTCCCAAGTGGGACTTCCCAACAATCTCCATTACACGAACAAGACCGATTTCGCGCCCAGGTTCGGCGCCGCCTGGCGCGCCACCGCGGACGGCAAAACCGTGATCCGGGGCGGCTTCGGCATTTTTGTCGAAGTGCCGCTGGGAACGCTTCTGGGCGCCGGCTATGCGATCCACAGCGCCGACCAGGGTTTCTATAACAACACGATCGTGAGCGGGCAGCCGACCTTGGCGTTCCCCAATCCGTTCCCCTCCAACCTTGCCGTCGCGGGAAGCCAGTTCTTCCAGCAGGCGAGCGATCTGCACTATCAGGAAGGTCACGTCATGGAGTGGGATTTTACTGTCGAGCGCGACTTGGGATTCAATACCGGTCTGCGGCTCTCCTATGACGGTAATCACGGCTACGACCTGGGAGTGCAGGAAAATCTGGGGCAGCTTGCGCCGAACACCCAGGGATACACTGCGGCGAGCAAATTCCTCCAGTATCCGCTGTTCGGAGAGGTGGAGTCCGAGGTCAGCGACGGCAGACAGAATTACCATGCGCTGACAGCAGCGATCAGCAAGAAATTCTCGGGCGGCCTGCAGTATCTATTCAGTTACACGTTCGCCAAGAATCTTTCCGACGCGCAAGGTTATAACCCTTCCGCTTTCGCAACGGAAGCAGGCGGTATTTCTACTTACGTCAACCAGCCCAATATCGATTACGGAAATGTGGCGTACACGCGCCGGAACCGGGTTCTCTCCACCTTCCTCTATCAATTGCCGTTCGGCAAGGGGCGCTTGAGCGCCGGACGCATCGGGAATTCGATCGTGCAGGGATGGGAGCTGGCCGGAATGCTTCTCTTCCAGAGCGGTCCTTTCCTGACCGTGACCGTGCCGGGAGCCGATCCGTCCGGAACTGGGTTCACGCAGATCGTCGGAAACGGACGCGCCGACACCGTTTCGGGTGTGGCGATGTATCCGGCCAATCAGAGCATAAACGAATGGCTTAATCCCGCGGCTTTCGCTGTTCCTCCGAACAATGTGGGGCGCTTCCCCACATCAGGCGTCGGTATCGCCACCGGCCCGGGAACACAGGCTGTTTCGCTGTCTCTGATGAAGTCCGTGTCGTTCAAAGAGGGCATTCGGTTCCAGATTGGCGCGCAGGCGGCAAATCTCTTTAATCATCCGAACTACTCGCCTCCCAACACAACGTTCAACACGTCGGCGTTCGGCACGATTTCCAGCCTGCAGTTAGCTGAAGGGGCTGGCCCTCGCGCCATTCAGGCTACCGCGCGTTTGACCTTCTAGTACACCGGGAGCGCCTTCCTCAGGAAGGCGCATTTCCCGAATTGGCTGCCAGCACCGCACAGACATTCTCGTAAGAGCGGTGCTCCAGCCCCTCGCAAATCCGGACCACGAACCCGGTGGCGTTGGCCACCGCAAAGCTGATCCCGTGGAGATTCTTCGCACGAGGCACTCCAGGCAGCGAACGAGGGTATCCCGATGCGCTCAGCACCAAGCCCTGGGGCGCAGGCTTGCAGTAATACGCCTCTCGCGGATAATCCCAATCAAGATCGACTCCGATTACTCCCGGGAGGCTTCCAGGCAGCGCCGGTGTTCCATCCGCGTCGCGGGCGGAAACCAGGATCGGGCCCTTTTCCAACGTCCGGGCAATCACTGCAGCGAATCGTTCCCGGTGCGCCGGATTGGTTGTGCCAAGGCTGAGGTTGATCACGTCGATCCTGTTGGCGACGCTCCACTCGATCGCGCGTAACAGCAAATCGACTGTGGTCCGGAGCGAGGAGTAAAACACGCGGACCGCGAAGTACTCGGCGTCCGGCGCTTTCTCTTTGATCGCCGCCATTACGGCCGTGCCGTGCCCGATGACGTCGATATAGTTCTTGTCGTCGAGATCCGCGCCGATTGTTACGCCACCGGCCACGCCGCCGATGTGCGGGTGGGACGCATGGACGCCGCTGTCGATCACGGCGACTCGCACACCTTTGCCTGTACGGCCGGCAAGAGACTCGACTGGACTCACGCGGGCGTCAGCTCCACAACGAGTTTCTTTCCGTCGACAATTTTGCCGTCCCTGAGTTGAAGAACCGTGTCCGCGATTTCAGCCAGCGCCGGCCGGTGCGTGATGATTATTACGGTGCGGCCGTGAAGCGACTGACGAAGGTTCTGCGCGACGATCCGCTCGGTCTCCGGGTCGAGGGCCGAGGTCGGCTCGTCAAGAATCAACACGCTCGGGTTACGCAGGAGAGCGCGTGCGAGCGCGATTCTCTGGCGTTCCCCGGCGGAAAGGGCCAGCCCGCGTTCGCCCGTCTTCGTGTCGTAACCATCGGGCAGGCGTTGAATCATCTCATCCAGCCCGGCTTCGCGGCCCGCCGCTTCGATCTCGGCACGCGTCGACTCGGGACGGGAATACGAAATGTTTTCCGCTATCGAGGAGTTAAACATGTGCGGCGTCTGATCCACCAGCACCATCTCTCTGCGAAGGTCCTCGAGCCGCAAGGCGCGAAGATCCGTACCATCGACCGTGATGCGCCCGGTGTCCGGGTCGAGGAACCGGACCAGCAGATCGGCGATGGTCGATTTTCCGGCGCCGCTCGGCCCGAGAATCGCACAGAACGTTCCGGCTTCGATCTCGCAGGATACGCCTTTAAGCACATCCTCGCGATCGTGCCGCAACACAACGTCTTCCAGAACGATCCGGCTGCGGACGGGCGCGAGCGCCAGCGCGCCGGGCCGCTCCACTACTTCAGCCGGGGTATCCAGAATCTCGAAGATCCGGCGCAGCGACACGCGCGCGGCCGCCAGATTCGCGGAAAGGCCCATCATGTTTTGGACCGGCGACAGAAGGCGCGTGTGGTAGGCCATGAACGCCACCAGAGTTCCGATGCTCATTTTGCCGTCGATGATCATCCTGCCGCAATACAAAAACACCAGCGACGTCGAAACGGTGAGAATCGTACCCGGCAGACCGCCCGACAGGAACGAAACCATTTGCAACCGCAGTAGGGTGTCTACAAACGCTTTGTTCCGCTTTCCAAAACGCTGCGACTCGTATTCGCCGGCGTTCGCTGCCACAACGGAACGTATGCCGATGAGCGTCTCCACGAACAAGCTCCCCACGTCGGCGGCACGCTCGCGGAGCTCTTTTGTAAACACTGTGAGTTTGCTCTGGTAGTGAGTGAACGTGTAAATGCAGAGGGGAAGAAGGGCGGCGCTGAGAAGGAACAGCTTCCAGTCGAGCCATAGCATTGCCGCCACGCTCCCGATCAGGAAAACGACGTTGCTCAGAATCGAAAGGAGCGTATCGGCGGAAACGCGCTGTACTTCGCCGATATCGTTGTTCAGCCGCGACACCAGGTCGCCGAGCCGCCACTTGGCGTAAAAGCGCGGTGAAAGCCTCTGCAGGTGACGGTACAGCGCCACGCGCATATCGTACAGCATCGCGGCCGAGACCCGCACGTACTGGTAGCTCGAAAGGATGTTCAGAACGAATTCCACAACGCTCGCCGCAAACATCAGGCCGACTACTTCGCAAAGGATCGTCCAGTCGCGATGCGGCAAAGCGAAGTCAATCAGCAGTTTTGAGATGAGAGGCTGCGTGAGACCGAGCAGCGTGGCGAGGAGGTTGATTCCAAGGATTCCGGTGAGGCGGCCCGCATAAGGCTGGACAAAAACCCGCAGACGTTTGTATTCGCCCCAGCTTACGGCAACCTGGGAGGAAGGTGAGTCTTCTGTTAACCCGTTTGCCCGCCCCAATAAAAACTCCTCGCGGCGAAGCTTGACCAGCTTCGCCGCGAACAAACGTCTGAAATCTTTGCCCGATCGTTTAACTTACTTCGCAGCCAACGTAACGAGGTTGGTTGTTGTGTCTTTGTTAAGGAAAATCAGCTTGCGCGACTTCAAAGTATCGCCATCGAAGACTTCGAACGAAGAACCGGCTCCGTAGAGGTAAATCTTCTTCCCGTCGCCACTGAGACCGAACTTCAAGGTAGGGCGCGCTTCAAAGGGCACCTTCTTGATGACCTTGTGGGTGGCCAGATCCCAACTCCAGAATTCGGTGTCCCGGTTCCCGCCCACGCCGCTGAACATGATGGAATAACCACGCTTGTGATCGGGGGAAATCAGGAATCCCAACGATGGCAGTGCGGCGCCGATGGGAATGAAATTAGATTTGCGGGTGTTCAGGTCCAGCGTCGCCAGTCCCAGAGTGCCTTTGTGGACGACCGGATCCACCGCCGTGAAGATTGAAGTATATACGTTGTCGGTGGCGTTTGGATCGTCGTTCAGAGTCAGGCGATAAGGAGAAGCTCCGGGGTATTCGGGCTGGGCTATCTCAAGGCGATCGACCTCCTTGAAAGTCGCGAGGTCGTAAATGAGAAGGTCTTCGTCGAACACGTAGAGAGACTTACCGTCCGGAGACACCTTGTAGGAAGCGCCCGCGCCGAAGCCCTGGTCCATCTCAGGCGGAAACGTGTAAGATTGAGCGATCTTACCAGCCTGCAGATCGATCTTCACGAACTTCGGAGGGTCCATGCGGTAGTAGTCGGTCTCGCGCACCGAGGCCCGCATGGTCGCGTACATATAACGACCCGTCGGATCGAGCGCCAGTCCCCCGCCGCCCCGTGACATCCGCGGCTTGCTCCTGCCGTCGGCAAGCTCGAAGTGCTTTGTCATCTTCCGAGCCTTGAGGTCCACCGTCTCCACGGCCATGTCCGCCGTCAGTATGACGAGCGTCGACTGGTCCCGGGTGAGCGCCGTCTGCCGGGGGATTCCCTGGAGAGGAATCTCGCCGACCACCTCTTCTTTGTTCTCGTCATAGATGAGGAGCTTCTTGTCGAGCGTGCCGATGTAAGCCGTCCCCGCCGCGCTCGACTTGGTCTGAGCGATAAGGGAAGGCGCCCAGCAGAGCGCCCCGAAAAGCAAGCCTGTCTGAAAAGCACGCAAGGTGCGATTTGTATGCATTTCGAGCATGGGTTTCCTCCTACGGAAATACGATGTCGACTTTTCGCCAGTCATTAGTGGCCGCGGCGCACTTATCGGTCCAGTCGGGGGCATTGTTCAAATGATCCGGGACCTGCGCGGGCCAGCCGCAACCGAGGTAGCAGTCGAACAAATCGCGCTCCACGGGCTGGCAGAGACCCGCCGTGCCACCGGAGTTGTCAATTTCCCAGCCGGGAGTGAAATTCAGCGTACACCCCATCGGATAGTAGATTCGTCCCGGGTTGGCCTTCGACTTCTTTTGAAGGGCTTCGACGTCGCCGTTGGCGGCAACGATCATCTGTTCGACCTTGCGGGCTTTCTTGTTAACAGGATTCAATCGGCTCACTGCATTCTCCTTTTTCGTGAAACTGGTTGGTTGTTTACCTTTGCGCGAACGGCCTGAAGCCCGAAGCGCCTAATTTTCGAAACGCTCCAGAAACGCCGGATTGCGAACGCTGATCTCCCCCAGAATCTGCAGGCAGAGGTCGTTCCATCCCCGAATCCAATCGCAGTAATGCAAATTCGCAGCCGAGGTCTTACCGTAATGAATGTAGGCCTCGTGAAAACACCCGCCGGAACACACCGGCCGTGCCCAACACGTGTGGCAGTCGTATCTTGCTCCGATGTGATGCGTGGCAAGAAATTCGCCGCGGGCTTCGTGGTCCACGCCGCCGTTTTTTACGTGACCCATTTTGCCGACAGGCGCATCGACAAAACGATGACAGAGCGAGACGTCGCCTGCCGTTCCAACGCCGAGTAAACCTACGCCGGCGCCGCAGGGATAGGCCTTGCTAACGCCCGAATTCAGCTCTTTCAAGGTGTCGCTCACGTTGGTGAAACCGTGCTGGCGTCCCTCGACCGCGTAGTCGCGATATTCCATGGCTAGTTCCGCGAACGAGTCGAGGATGTTATCCATCTTCTGAGCCCCGATGTGGTACAGCCTGTCGGGACTCGCGGTAGCGGGCGAGAATCCAACGGAATCGAAACCCAGTTCGGTCGTCAGGTGGCGGTAGATCTTCTTCACGTCGCTCACCTGGGAAGTAAGAGTAACCCGCGCTCCAATGGAATTCGTCCGGTGCTTTTTCAAAAGGTTCTGGATTTTCGGCGCGATAACGTTGTAGCTGCCTCTTCCATCGTGAAAGACCCGCATCTTGTCGTTGAGTTCCTGGTCGCCGTCTATGCTGACTGTGACGCCGATGCGGTATTCAGACAGGAAGTTGACGATCTCCTCGGTGAGAAGAGTAGCGTTGGTCGTGAGACTGAACTCGATCCGCTTGCCCAGTTCGGCGACTCGGCGCGTTGCATATTCCACGGTCGACCGCATAACGGGAAAGTTCAGCAGCGTTTCGCCGCCGAAGAACGTCACATGCAGCCCTTCCCGGCCGGCCGATTCCTTGATGAGCATTTCCACCGCCGACTCGGCGATATCCGCGCTCATGTACTTCGGTTTGCCATCCTGCTGGGCAATCCTGTCGGCGCTGTACTCATAGCAATAAGTGCACGCCAAGTTGCACTGGTTCGTTACATTGAGAACCACGCGTTGCAAGGGGAAACTTTGCAGCGGCACCACCGGGGCCGGTGGTTTCGAAAGCCCCGAAGTCAGTACTTCGGCCTGATCCAGTTCGTCGATCGTTTCCTCGATGTCGGCGAGGCCGTAGCCCCGGCTCGAGAAATACTCCACGATGTCGCTGCGCATCATCGGGCGCTGACGCACCAGTTCCACCACGTCCTTGCCAAGGCCTTCCATGCGGAAAATCGCCCCGCTTGGCACAAGGTAGAGAAACTCGGCGTCCGCCGCCCGAAACGGATGAGCTTCGGCGGGCCTGTAGGCCATGGACGAAGTTACTTCGGCGATTGTGCTCACTGTGAGACCTCGGGCTGATCGTAACGGATATATTGGGGGATCGTGACTACCAGGTACGATCTGGATTTGAGTGTGACGCCGTCGATATCAACCGCCGCGTCTACCCACACATCGCCCCAATTGTTGGTGCCAAAGTTATTCGACTGTTTCTTTCGCGCGGGGTTAGGACCCTCGCCAGCTGGCGTGAACAACCCCGAATCATTAACCGACCCGACGAAGTTTATGTCGTCATCGTCCGGAGTCGAATAAAGCTCCTCGAGCGACCAGCGCGCAGTCACGGGTCCCAGCGGCACATCGTCGTCCGTGTCTTTCTTTCCGTCCGGACCCGCTGCGTACGCTATGGCTTCCAATTGCGTGTACTGCTTGGCCGCAATACCCCCACCCAACCGGGCGAGGCTGGCATCGGGCGCCACCTCTATATAAGCAACCTTGTCGTATACAGCCAAAGCCTTCACGGCAGTGGCGGAGCCGACGGAAACATTTCTGACTCCCGAGGGAAGACCTTTTGCGACGGCTACCTCGACCGTAGCCACCGACGGCGTTGCCTTTATCACCCGGGTCACAGTCACGCCCCGCCCCAGATCCACATCCGCCGGTTTCAGGTTTGCCGGCAAGTTGGCTCCGAAGATGCGTAATTCACGGGCCGTCGCCGGCGACTGCAGCGAATACAAATCGGTTCCGAGGACGACGGGCTGCGGCCCCATGCGTGAAAGTGTGACGTCGATGCCGAATTCGCTGTACCCGCCCCAGAACCAGCGGCCATGCATGCTGTTCCCGTCGCGTGAAACCATCATGGCCTCGCGCCATTCGGTCGGATTACTGCCGGGATCGGCGCTCGGAGCAGGGGCCGTGTCGGCCTTCTCCCGTCCGCGCCAGCTGTACCCCGTATAAACGAGCCCCTTGCCCGACCTGGTCAACGTCACGTCTTTTGCCGGGTAATAAAGTTGCAGTTTGGTAGCGAACTCGTCGGGGACCGCTGTCGCCTGGATGGTCAGCGTGCCAAAGGCCTTGCCTTTACCTGGCTGATAAGCGCTGACGGCCCAAGTTCCCGCCAGCTTTGGATTGGCCAGGGTTGCCTTCCAAGCCGTCCACTCGGGAGTGATCAAAGGCTGGTTCTTAGTCAGATACTCGAGTATCGTGTCGATAGGATAGGGCGTTTTTGTATCCTCTGGGCGCCTCGGGATCTGAATTCCATTAGCCGCGGAACTGGTTTGTACCGCTGCCTCGGGAAGAGCGCTCCTCCGTGATCGCTGCGGGTGAAACTGGTTTTCAGCGCCCGGAAATAATGCGACATGGAGTGCGAAGAGCTTCTCGTAGTCGTCGCGGGTGCGGCGCTGCAGAAGTACACGGCCGATGGTGTGGCAGTAGTTGCAGGTCTTCCCGAGAGCGTCGGGGACATAATCGAACTGGTGCCCGGGCAGGCTGTGGTCTATTTCCCAGAACGCCGCCTCCTGCTCCTCGGGAGCCAAGCCGTTGTTGTTGCTGAGGTACTTCACGATTTCGCGCACTTCGGCGGGAGTTATCGACAATCCGTTGAGGCGCATCATGCGCTTGATGTTCTGTTCCCACACTTCCGGAGTGGTACGAACATAAGAAATCCGGCCCATCATTCCGTCCTGATCTCTCTTATGACAACCGCCGCATTTCTGAATGGTCAATTTATCGTCGATGGGGATACCTTGCGCGGGCGCCTTGCCCTGTGCCACCAGCGAATCTGCCGCGGCAACAAGAATAATAGCTGTGAAAAACGACCGGCTGGTTAATGGATTCCGCATTGTATTCTCCACCGTTTGGGATTGAATTTTAAGTCGATGAAAACAACTGCTTCACGGCCCGGCGCAAAACGGCGGCGAACCCTGACAAAAGGAAGTGATGCCCTACGTGGGGATGCGGTTGGAATGTTTCAACGAATGGACAGGGGCAGAAAAACTACGCCTCATTCGTCACTAACAGGGTGAGGTTACACTACGACTTGGCTGCCTCGCAGTATAACCATTCAATCGACATTCTGTCAATGGGTTTGTGAGCCCAAATAGCTCAACATTCTCCGTGGTTGACATGAAACCGCCATCCATGTCACCCTTCGTTCGTCTAACCCCGTCGTTCGTCAAACTCAGTTCGTTGGTCCGCGCCTGTCCTGTCTGGAAAGTACTGGTTCGACTCGTCTTTCAAGCACGATTTCAAGCCCGGACAGATAAAAGAACGGAGGTCATCGACATGAAGAATATCGGCCTCGCCGTGGGAGTGACCGCGATGCTGGCGACGGTTGCGGTCTTAAGCGGCCAGGGCGGCCGTTCCTACGGTCCGGCCCATGTCTGGTGGGATGCCGGTCAGGGGGGCAACCTCCCGTGGGAAGAAGACTATGACAACGCGGCCGGTCAGCTCAGCATCCTGAACACGACCGGGCTGGTTCACACCCAGGGTCACCCCTTTTTCGAGCCGTTGGGCGTCAACGGCCGCGCCTGTGTGACCTGTCATCAACCGTCCAATGCCATGAGCGTCTCAACATCCAGCGCGCAAACCCGCTGGAGCGAGACACAAGGAAAAGATCCCTTGTTCGCCGCCGTTGATGGATCCGACTGTCCGGACTTACCACAAGGAGTCGTAAGTTCGCATTCGCTGCTTCTCGACCGGGGCTTGTTTCGGATTGCACTGCCCTGGCCACCAAAAGATTCAAGCGGCGCCGCCATCGAGCCCGAGTTTCGCATTGAGGTTGTGCGCGATCCAACGGGGTGCAACACAAGTCCGGTCTATGGACTCGCGAGCGAACATCCCGCCATCTCCGTTTATCGGCGTCCGCGCGTCGCCGCAAATCTCAAGCATGTAATCGCCGGGCCTGACGGCATCAGCTTCATGGCAGACGCGCGCGAACGTTCTCTTCGGACCCAAGCCATAAGTGCGGCAATGATCCACGAGCAGGCGGAGACGCCGCCGAGCGCCGAACAACTTCGTAAGATCATCGATTTCGAGACGCAGATCTATGTGGCCCAGAGTGCCGACATTCGCGGTGGACGGCTGAATGAAAGCGGCGGCCCGGGCGCGCTCGGTCCGGAGAATCTGTCCAACGCCGCAGCAGGTCTGCCCGCCCCGGTTTCATTTCATGTCTGGAGGGAGCGGCAACAGGAAGGGGACTGGGGCGTGCAGCGGGAGTTCCGCGCATCGGTGGCCCGCGGGAGCGACCTGTTCTTTGGCCGCCAGTTTCAGGTGCGCGGTTCCGCGCTCGAAGCTTGCTCGTCGTGCCACCTATCCGGTAGTACGCGATGGATGGATATCGGCACAACCAACATTGATACAACCAACAGCCCCGAGGCGAAGAGTGCGCCCGAACTCCCACTGTTCCGGATCACGTGCCGCGAGACGGCCGCTCCGCACCCGGCCCTCGGACGCGTGATGTATACCCAAGACCCCGGACGCGCGCTGATTTCGGGCAAATGCGCCGACGTCGGATCCATTGTGTTGCCGCAGTTCAGAGGGCTCGCCGCGCGGGCACCCTATTTTTCGAACGGCTCAGCTAAGAAACTTCGGGATGTTGTCGAATTCTATGACAAGCGCTTTTCGATCCGGTTTACCGAAAAGGAAGAACAGGACTTGGTGAACTTTCTGAGCGTGTTATGACCGTTCAGAGACTTCGGAAAGAGTCGAAAATAGTAATTCGCGGGGACAGCGCCGCCGCGTCGTGTTGCGCGCATCTTTTAACCAACGCGGGTTTCAAGCCGGTGCTGCAGCGTGCTGGCCGTGCGAGGCTGCCCGCCATCATGCTGAGCGAGGCCGCATTGGCGCTGATGCGGGACGTGTTCGAACGGCCCGATTTGTTCCACACAGCTCCGCGAATTACCCGCCGCGTCGTCAAGTGGGGCAGGAACGCCGAACCCGTGGCACTCGATCACGCAGCGGTGGTCGTGTCGGAACGCGAACTTCTTAATGCATTGCAGCCGCAAACGGAACTACTCGATGAACCAACGGCAGACGAAAGCGACTTCACGATCTTTGCATCCCGTCCGCTGCCGTCGGACACGGTGGAACACTGCTTCGGTTCGCGAGTCGCATCGGCAGCGCCGGTCCGACTGAAGGACGCGGACGATTCGGCATCGTGCTGGATCGAATCCCTTAAAGATGGATGGCTGTTTTTGATTCCGGATGCGGCTGAGTCGGGATGGCTTCTCTCGGTGGGCTGCCCGCTGCAGGAGATTCCCGAGCACAGCAGCCTGATCGCCGGCCGAATAGAGCTTATGAACGGCGCAGCGGGACAATTCCCCGCGAGCCCCCGCATCGTGTCACCCCTTTGCGGACCCGGGTGGATCGCCTGCGGTACGGCAGGCATGGCCTTCGATCCGATCTGCGGAGATGGAACCGCGCACGCTGTCAGGGAGGCCATTTTGGCGGCAGCGGTTGTAAGAGCTGTTTCAAACGGGGGCGATACGACGGAACTCCTTCGCCACTACGAAGCGCGCCTCACCGTGGGGTTTCAACGCCACCTGGCGGCCTGCCTGGACTTCTACCGGTCGGGTCATGGCGGACCATGGTGGGAAAAGGAATTGGAACTTCTTATTCAGGGAATGGAATGGTGCGCCGCAAAGCTGGCCAGCTACCGTGAATTCCGTTATCGATTGAATGGATTCGAATTGAGGTCGATTGACAACGGGCCGGCTTAGATGCTACGTTGCTGAAGACAGGATGTTTCGGGCATTTTGGCCCCATCGTTTACCCTTCGCGTAACGTCTTCGCGATTGCTTTTCTGAGTCCACGTACCAGACTTCACCAGTCGATTCTTCGATCAACCCGTAAACCTTACCGGGTATTTGGACCTCTCGCACAAGAAAAAGGGGTAATTCATGTTCCTCAGAAGCGCCTTTCATACCGGACTCGTTTTCGTTTCTTCAGCATTATTGCTGGCTCAGACCGGCCGAAGCCCCGCGGAAATCGGGAAGAAGGCGCTGGACCTTCTGCTGGCGGAGAAATACCCGGAGCTCACCGGGATGTTTTCCGAAAGCATGAAGCAGAGCATCACGCTCGGGTTTCTGCAGCAGAAAGTCAGTGCCGAACTAAAGGAGTTCGGCACGCCGCAAAGCATCGGCGACGCGATTCTGGGCGCCGACGGAACGAACAATCTGGTCAGCTTTCCGGTAAAGTTTTCGAACACAAGTATCCACGTTCAATTCACGCTGAATCCCTCCGGTCAGATTGCCGGAATGTACTTTCGTCCGCCTAACAAGCCCCTCCCTTATACCTGGAAACGGCCCTCATACAGCAAGCCGGAATCGTTCCACGAACGCGAAGTCACGGTGGGGAGCGATATGTGGAAATTGGGCGGGACCCTAACGATTCCGGTGGCGAAAACAAAAGTGCCGGGAATCGTTCTGGTACACGGCCCCGGACCCAACGATCGTGACGAATCGATTTTCGCAATCCGCATGTTCCAGGATCTCGCTGAAGGTCTGGCTTCACGGGGCTTTGCGGTGCTTCGCTACGACAAACGTTCAAAGGTTTACGGCGAGGAGATGAGCGAGTCGAGTTACACGATAGACGACGAGACCGTGGAAGATGCGACACGCGCTATCGCTCTGCTCAGAAAGCAGCCGGAGGTCGACCCGAATCGCATCTACGTGCTTGGCCACAGTCTGGGTGGTTATGCCAGCCCGAGAATCGCCGCCCGCGACCGCAAGCTCGCCGGCTTGATCCTGATGGCAGGCCCCGCCAGAGGGGTGGAAGATGTCGCGTTTGACCAGACCGCGTATGTGCTGTACCTGAAAGGCGAGCCCGGTGCGAGTGAACGAGCTCACCTCCAACAGCTGAAGGCCGAAGCCGACCAGGTCAAGAAGCTCGATCCAAAGGGAGATAACCCGCCGATCCTGCTCGGCCTGCCTACTGCCTGGTGGCTGAACGTGAAGGGATATGATCCCGGCGCCGAGGCAAAGCGCCTGGGCATACCGATGCTCGTGATGCAGGGCGAACGCGACTTTCAGGTGACGATGAAGGACTTCGCTCTATGGAAATCGGCGCTGGGCGCGCGCGACAACGTCGCTTTTCACAGCTACCCTGCGTTGAACGATTTGTTCATTAAAGGGGAAGGCAAAGGATCGCCGTCGGAGTACCATAATCCCGGCAACGTCGCACCTGAGGTTTTGGACGACATCGCGAATTGGCTGTCCAGCCAGAAACATTGACAAGCCGACGGAGATTGCATGGACACGGCACGGGAGAATCCCTGCTTTACTAAAGCAGGCAAACGCCTCATTAGTGCGGCTGTGGCAGCGTTGGCTCTGGGATGTCTGGTGGCCCTTACGGGCGCGCCCGGAAAACCGGCTCTGCTCGTGGAGGCCACCGAAGACGTGAGCGCCGATTTTATGGGCGCGCCGCGTTTGCAGTCCTTCGTCTCGGCACAATGGGACGGGAAGTGGGTTTTTATCGCCGGGCGTACCGGGGGATATCACGGAGTCGGCCAGGGCGACGTGGATTTTCCGCGGGCAAGAGCAAACCAGCAAATCTGGGTTGTCGAACCGCCGGCTTCCGGACCCGCGAAAGTGTACAGTTTCCCGGTTGCGAATCTGCCTGCTTCGTTAAGCCTGGTGAAAGACCAATGGATGGCTAGCAATCTTCTGCACTTCCAGGACAAGGACACTCTGTACCTGGCAGGCGGATATGGGGAGAATTCCAGCGGCGAAACGGTAACCTATCCCGTCGTGTCTTCGGTAAATCTGCCGGCCCTGGTGGAGGGCGTGATCCATGGCAATGATACCTTCTCGAGAACAATCGCGTGGACGGAATCGCCGCTGGTGCAATCGACCGGCGGAGAGCTGGTGAAGCTTGAGGATGGATTCTTTTACTTAATCGGCGGGCACGTCTTCATGGGCACCTACCGCGGTTTCGAAGCCGCGGACGAAAAGAACACTCCCAAGGCATCACAAACTTACCTTGGGGAGATCCGCAAACTGCGGCTTACCAGTTCCGCACCGGGCAGGCTCGATGTTTCCCTGGTCGAGAGTTTCAAGGACCCCGAGTTTGCCCGGCGGGACTTCAACGCGGGACTGACGATTCTTGAGGACGGGAAATCCCTCGGCGCCACCGCATACGGCGGAGTGTTCACGAAGGATCAATTGAATTTCACTCATCCGATCTCTATAACCGCCGGGTCCGGTCCAAAGGTCGACGATGGCGTCGAGCAGAAGATGAGCGCTTATACGTGCGCCACAATGCTTCTCTACGATCCGGAGTCGTCAGGAATGTACACGACATTCTTCGGCGGTATCAGCCGCTGGCGCTGGAACGACTCCGAGCGCCAGTTTGTGCAGGCGCCTGTGTTGGGAGATAAAACCAAGCAGACCGGGTATCTCGACGGCATGCCGTGGATCAATGAAATCAGCACGCTGTTGAGGAGCAGGGGAAAGACTTTCGAGTTCGTTCAGCAGAACAATCGTCTTCCGGGATACGTGGGAGCCAATGCCGCATTCCTGCCCGCGGCTGGCTTAAAGAAAATCCGCGAAGACGCTGACATTTTGGATCTGCGCCAGTTTCGCGGAAAGCGGACTTTTGCGGGGTATCTGTTTGGAGGAGTTCGAGCCTTCCCGAAAGAGTTTCCGTACACGGACGACGCTCCGGAATACACCTCGGGCAACGTCCCTGCCAAAGCCAGTGACATGATTCTGAAGGTTTATGTCACGGCCCCGTTGTAGGTCCTGCTTCTGAGAGATACTGTCTTGAGGAAGGCATTTGCCGGAAGGGTGGTATTCCGATGATTGAAAAGCGCTTTTACCTGCACTTGGTGCTGCTGGGGCTGTTCGCCCAGCCTTGGCTTTTTGGCCAGGACGAAGGCGCACAGACCGGTCGTTGGCAAGCCCGTTCGATGGTAGAGACAAAGTTCGGAATTGTGGCCACCAGCCAAACCCTGGCGTCCGCCGCCGGCGCGCACATTCTGGAAATGGGAGGTAACGCGATCGACGCCGCCATCGCCGCCAATGCGGTGCTCGGAGTGGTCGAACCGATGTCGGACGGTATTGGCGGCGACCTGTTTGCGATCGTCTACGAGGCTAAAACGGGCAAGCTGTACGGTTTGAACGCGAGCGGCTGGGCGCCAACCGGCCTCACCATCGAAGCGCTGGAGCGCCAGCATATGGAGAAAATGCCCCAGCAGGGCATCTACTCTGTGACCGTTCCCGGCGCGGTGGCAGGTTGGGACATGTTGCACACGAAGTTTGGGACCATTCCGCTCGATCGCATCCTTGCGCCCGCCATCTACTACGCCGAGAATGGATTCCCCGTCACCGAAATCATCGCCGGCCAATGGAAGGACGGAACGAAAAAGCTGTCGGCGACAAAAGGCGCGAAAGACACTTACCTGCCCGATGGCCGTACGCCCAAAGTGGGCGAAATTTTTCGCAACCGCGACGTCGCGGCTTCGCTGCGTCTCATCGCGACTCATGGCCGCGATGGTTTTTATAAAGGGGCCACCGCGCAAGCGCTGATCCGCGAGGCCAAAGACGACGGCGTCGAATGGGCACCCGCCGACCTGGCGGACTTTCATCCTGAATGGGTGGAGCCGGTATCCACCACTTATCACGGCTGGACTATAACGGAGTTGCCCCCCAACGGTCAGGGAATCGCGGCGCTTTCGATGCTCAATATGATGGAACGATTCCCGTTAACCGAGTATGGGCATAACAGCACCAAGGCGCTGCATGTGATGATCGAGGCGAAAAAACTCGCTTACTCCGATCTCCTGAAATACGTCGGCGACCCCCACTACAGCAAGGTACCGGTAGCGGAACTGCTGTCTAAGGACACTGCGGCGGCACGCGCCAGGTTGATCAATGCCGAGCATGCGACTTGCTCAGTGGTTCCTACTCAACTCGCCTGGCTGGCGCAATTGCCCGCGGCCGACACCATTTACATGTCTGCAATGGATCGCGACGGAAACATGGTTTCGCTGATCCAGAGTAACTACGCCGGATTCGGCTCCGGAGTTGTCGCTCCCGGGACCGGCTTCGCGCTGCAGAACCGCGGCGGTCTGTTCTCACTCGAACGCGGCCATCCGAACGCGCTGGCGCCGCACAAACGTCCACTGCACACCATCATCCCGGCGTTCATGCAGAAGGGTGATACACGCATTGCTTTCGGAATCATGGGAGGGTGGAACCAGTCTCAGGCGCATGCCCAGTTTGTTTCTAATGTGGTGGATTTCGGAATGAATATTCAGGCAGCGCTGGAAGCCGCTCGCTTCACCAAAGGATCGTTTGATGGTTGCGATCTCAACATGGAAACGCGGGTGTCTCCCGCGGTCATGAAGGAACTTGAATCCATGGGTCACGTCATAAAGCCCGTAGGTCAGTATTTCCCGGGAATGGGTGGAGGGCAAGCCGTAATGAGCGTCACCGGCGGAGTCCACTTCGGGGCTTCGGATCCGCGTAAAGATGGCGCTGCGATCCCGGAGAACCCTTCATTTAAGTAATCAGGGAGGAGCGCTTAGGCCCTGGAAATGTGATGAGCCGATGAAAGGCATGTACATGGGATCTTTCATATATACAAGCATCACGGCGGCTGCCTTGTTGACCGTGTTTTCGAACGCGGCGTTCGCGCAAAAAACATCCGCCGGGCTGGACTGGAGCCCTATCAAAGCCGCCGCGTATCTGGACGAACGATCGGGATGGTGGATGACGTGGCCGAAATCGGCGCGGGACCACGGGACGTTCTGCATCTCCTGTCACACCGCGGCGCCTTTTGCCCTCGGCCGCGCGGCGCTCCGCAGCCCGCTCGGTGAAGCGTCCGCCTCGGCCAATGAACGGAGATTGCTGGATAACGTAATCAAGCGCGTCCGGCTCTGGCGCGAAGTCGAGCCGTTTTATCCCGATCAGACCAGTGGCCTTCCGAAGACTTCCGAATCGAGGGGAACGGAATCGATTCTCGATTCTCTGATACTGGTGTGGAACGACATACCGGCCGGCCATCTCAGCTCGGATGGAAGGCTCGCGCTCGATAACATGTGGGCCCTTCAGCTCAAGTCCGGCGACATGAGCGGATCCTGGGCATGGCTTCAGTTCCACAACGCTCCTTGGGAGGGTGACTCGCAGTTTTACGGTACGGCGCTCGCCGCGGTCGCCATTGGCTCCGCCCCCGGAGACTATCAGTCGGAGCCCGGCATTCAGGCCGGCATTAAGATGTTGCGTGGATGGCTGGTCAGAGGCATGGACGCACAAACACCGTTGGATCGGGCAGTGCTGCTGTGGGCTTCCGCGAAATTAAAGGGCCTTCTGGCGCCATCTCAGCAGAACGCTATTGCAGATGAAATCCTGGCCCGGCAACGGGGGGACGGTGGGTTCAGTACCTCGTCACTCGTTGGCTCGTGGAAACGGAAGGACAACACGCCCCTGGACGTCGAAAGCGATGGCTACGCGACAGGTCTTATCGCATTCGCCCTGGAACAACTCGACGCGCCGCAAGCTCGGCCCCAGCTGAAACGAGCTCTCGCATGGCTAAGCTCAAACCAGAACAAGTCGGATGGTCGATGGCCGGCTTCTTCACTGAATAAGCAGCGTGAGCTGTCGTCCGATGCCGGATTGTTCATGAGTGACGCGGCTACGTCGTACGCGGTCCTCGCGCTGACCAATGCACCGGCGCGATAAGGTTTCCTTACTCCCGCAGTTCCAGCTTGAGCTCCCCGTTTAACGAGCGGATCCGGAATACGTGCAGCGCGAGAACGTTGTTCCTCGCGGGATGGCCTGTGATGGTGAGCTTGTCCCCCGCCTCCAGCGAAGCGGCGTTCCATCCCCGGCGCGACAGTACGCCCGGGTTTGAAAATTCACCCTGCCATTTGCGGACATGGCCCGTTTCGTCCTTCACGTCGAATTCCACCACGCAATGGGGATTCACGTAGTGGAAGTCCGTTACCGTTCCTTCCACCGTGACCTCTGCCTTTTCGTCGAATTCCGTCCACCCGTGGTGTCCTTCGGCCGAACCGGGAATCAAGAGTAAGTTGATACTGAGAGCCGCAAAGGTCAACAACGTGATTTTCATCCTCGATCTCCTGTAATCACTGTTTGCCGGAAGCAGGCCCGTCATCAACCCACCTGCCGAGTTCCCGAACATACTGGCGTCCGTTGATCGTATATGTCGGGATAGTAACCACCATGTAAGACTTACCCACCAGCGGTTTGTCCTTTTGATCTTTCTCTCCCGTGGCTGTCGCGGTCACCCAGGTATCGAAATTGATGTTGGGGTTGTCGGTGGCCGGGGTAAAGAGACCCGCGGCGCTCATCGCGCCGACCAAGTCCGAGCTGCTCCCTTCGACCTCGTGAAATACCTGTATCGACCACGCGACGTTGACAGGGCCCAGGGCTACATCGTCGGCAGTGTGCGGTTTGCCGTCCGCGCCCCGCTGATACCCGATCGCCTCGAACTGTTGATATCCCTTTGGGTGTGTCCGGTCGCCAAAAGCGGCGACGATCGAGTCCGGCGTTACTTTGATGTAGTCGATTCGGTCGTAGATCGCCATGGCGTCCGGCAGTACCGATCGGCGGAAGGCAACACCGCGTTTGCCGAGCGGCGCATCCGCTGCCACGTCCACTTCCGCCACGATCTCGCCCGGCGAATGGGAAACGATGCCGCGCAGGCTGACACCCGGGCCGAAGTCCAGATCGCCGGGCGCAACCTCGTTCGGAAAATTATCTCCTGTCAGGCGAATGCGCGTAGCTATCGAACCGGTCTTCAACGACGATCGATCCACCCCGATCAACGTCGGCTCGGCGGAGGCTCGCCGCAGTTTCACATTAAACTCGAACTCCTGGTATTGGCCCCAGAACCAGCGGCCCTCGGCTGTCGACTGATCCGTTGCGATCAACAATACTTCCCGTGCCTCGCTTCCAGGATCGTCCGGAGCCGAGCTCGCAGGCCCCGTGCCTTTGGACCGCCCGCGCCAGGCATAGCCCCCTAACACTGCGGTGCGTCCGGAGCGGAGAACGCGGGAGCCATCCCGGATCGATGTCAAACTCACGCGCGTGTTGTACTCGCCGTCGCCAGTCCGCTCGACTTGCATCTCGCCGTAGTAGTTGCCATTCCCGGGAACGGAAGCAGCCACCAGCCAACGGCCGGCCAAGTCCTGTTTCGCGGCGCGGGAGTTCCAGGCATCCCAGGCGGGAGTGTGCAGTGGGGCGGCTTTGGAGAGGAACTCAACCGCTTCTCCGGTAGAACGAATCTTGTAACGCGCCGCGTGCGAATCGGCAAACTGCTGCCAATCGGCAAGCGACCGCCTCCACGATAATGCGCGGGCGAATGAATGGCATTTCGTGCAGGTGTCGCTCAGACTCTCGCTGGGAATGTCGGTTTCTTCGTGAACCCGCCGCTCGGGGTCGTACATCACGGGTCCGGCTTCCTCCGGCGCCAGCCCGTGGGATGAGCTAAGGTACTTGACTATATCCCGCGCCTCTGACGGCGTGACCGAGAGTCCATGCAGCAGGATCATTTGCTTCAACTCGTCCTGCCAGCTTTCCGGCGTCGTCCGCGTCCAGGAGATACGTTGCATATTTCCGCGCTCGTCGCGGGTGTGGCAGCTTCCGCACTTGGCGATGACCAGTGGATCGGCGACAGGGATCCCTTCTTCGACCGCGCGAGCTGTTTGCCGGCTATCCTGAGCCGCGAGAAGAGTACAGAAGGCAAGGCTTCCGGCCAGGCAACATACCAAACCGCCGCCCGGCGCAAATGCACTCCTTCGGAATGTCGCTGTCATTATTTCTCCACTACCGCTGTACCCTTCCGATGAGTTAACGATATGAATACCGACGGACAGGGAATTTCAAGACTGGACGGACAACGAGGTAAGTGTGACCTACAGGGTCGGAAGGCGACCAGGATCTAAGCTCCGGTCGATAAAAGTATAACGCATCTATTTTGACTCATGACGAGGAATATTCAGCTTCCCGGATGGTATTTCCGTTCAGTGTGTTTCTCGATCTGCGCCGGATAGAAGTAGACTTCCCGCAAGTCGCCGGTGCTGTACCGTTTCGCCTCATCGTTGAAGTGGGGAGACATTGGATGGCCGCTCTCACCGCCAGCGGTCACGGCCAACGCGCGTACGCGCTCGCCGAACTCGACCACAGCAACGAAGCTGTTTCCGCTGGTCCCATACCACTTCTTCGTCCGCGGGTAGGGGCGGGCGCCGAATGAGGCGAGGGACCCCCAAACGGCGGAGGTAAATCCGACTGGAATGCTCGGCCCTGCGTCGTCGAACGGCTGGACTATATCGCCGGTCAGGCGCTGGAACCTGTTGATGTCGCCCCACGGCGTCTTCCAGCTTCCGAAATCGGTCCGGAGTCTTTCGGAGGCTGCCGCGAGCGATTGCAGGAGTTGCTCCGCCGAAGCTTTGCCGGCGATGTAGTCTTCGTTCGACAGGCCCACCTTTCTCGCATCGTCGACAACCTTGTGCTGGATATCCTCACCCCAGAAGACTGCGAGTGACGTGGGCAACGAATCGACTCCCCAGCGGTGGTCCCAGGCGCGCAGGAGTTCTATCTGGCCAGCCAACTTCTGTTTCACGGGATTGGAGGGCGGCGTTTCATCCCACGCCCGGATCAGGGCTGGCAGCGGCTTGTCGAACCACGTGAGATAGCTGTCGTATGCCGCGGCAATCAGAGAGTTGAGCGTGAAATCCTTCTTGTTTTCGAGAACGCGGACTGCATGGAGCCCGCGCGCCGATTCGCGGCCGTTTTCCACATAAGCGGGATAATCTTCTTTCTTCAGGCTGCTCGGCCCCGCACCGGACCATGGCCAATTGTTGGAGTTGTAGAGCCAGCCGCTCTTCGGGTTCAGCAGGTGAGGCGACTCCTCCACGGAGAGAAGTCCCTTCCAGTCGGTCGCCGGATTGCTGCCGTCCACCGGCTTAGTCCAGTCGAAGCTGGTGTCGCGCCGGGGAATGAAGTTTCCGTGGAAATAAGCGATGTCACCATCGGCATCGGCGAAGATCGTATTGTTCGATGAGTTCGCTTTGAGTTCCATGGTCTTGAGGTAGGACTTGTAGTCCGTGGCCTTAGTCCGCAAGTAAGATTGCATCAACGCCTTGATCGGTTCCTGCATGATGCGGAAACTCACCCATTTCCCATTGGCTTCGCGAACGACCGGCCCGTGATGTGTGCGGTAGACGGTGAACTTCCTTTCCGCCATTCCCTGGCTGGTCCGGTAGGGAACCGTGATTTCGACCGGCGTTACCGGTCGCTCTTCGTTGCCGTATTTGTAATAAAAGCGCCCATCCTTCTTCTCCACTGTTTCCAGATACTCGTCGATCGCGTCCACGCCGCTGGAAGTGTGCATCCAGCCGGCGCGCGGGTTGAATCCCTGGTAGATGAAAAACTGGCCCCACGTCACCGCGCCGTAGGCATTAAGGCCTTCGTTACTGACCATCTGAAGTTCTGATCGGAAGAAGAAAGAAGTGTGAGGATTGATCAGCAGCAGAGCATGGTGCGCGGCGGTGTTGGAAGGCGCAATCGCCATGCCATTCGATCCCCGGGGTTCTTCTTTGAGACCTTCCGGCTCGCTTGTGCCGTGAAAAATCCGACTGACAGGCCCCTTACCGTAGAACGCCTCAAGGCTGTTAAGGTTGACGCGCTCGATGTCGCCGCCGATACTCCCTTCGGTGAAGCTGAGGGCCATCCAGGGTTCGAACCGCCGAATGACCCTCGGTTTCACTTCGGGGTGGTTCGCCAGGTAATAGTTCAAGCCGTCGGCGAACGAGTCCATGAGTTTTTGCAGCCATTTCGGGCTCGCAGCGTACTGCTTCTTCAGCTCCACGGGATCGATGAAGAGCTTCATGCGCAGATCCAGATAGATTCCGGACTCGCCCTCGGCCTCCGCCAGGCGGCCCATCGCGTTGATGTAGTTCGTCTCGATGCGATTGAAGTCGTCCTCGGCCTGCGCGTAAATCATGCCGAAGATCGTGTCGGCGTCCGTCTTGCCGGAGATGTGCGCGATGCCCCAGTCGTCACGGACGATCGTGGTGTTTCGCGCCTCCTGCTCCCAACGCGCGGCTTCGGCGTTTCCGCGGTCCTGCGCCGGCAAACAGGCGCACCCCGCCGCCGCAAGGAAGAGAAGCAGTTTAGTGCGCCTCATTTTCGATATACGACGCCGCCCTTCATGACGAAGGATACCTTGCTCAGCACGCCGATGTCCTTGAGCGGGTCGCCCGGTACAGCGATAACATCGGCGAAATAACCGGGTTTCAATGCTCCGATCTGGTCGTCCCATCCGAGCAGCTTCGCGCCGTTCCGCACCCCGGCCTGAATGGCTGCCAGCGGCGTCATTCCATACTTGACCATCGATACATATTCGCGGGCTTGGGTACCGTGCGGGAAAGGCCCCACGTCGGAGCCCGCCGCCATTGGAACTCCCGCCGCCAGTTGCTTGCGGAACTGGGTAATGTGAAAGTCCAGCGACTCGTGGCGAGCCGGAGTCTTCGATTCTTCCGCGAAGTATTCGGAAATAGCAAAAGTGGGGACGGCGTAAATCTGCTTGTCGTGCATCATCCGCATCGTCTCGTCGGAAAGGAAGTAGGCATGGTCTACCGACGCCACGCCGGCTTTTACGGCATAGCCGGTGCCCGGCTCCCCCGTCGCATGTACGGCCACGCGTTTACCCGACCGTGCGGCTTCCTGAACCGCCGTCGTCATTTCGGCTTGGGTGTATTGATAGATGCTGCTGTAAACGCCGTTGCGCAGAGTATCGCGGCCCGTTTCGTAAACCTTGATGAAATCCGCGCCTTCTTTAAACTGCTGCCGGATTACGGCAACCAATTCCAGCGCATTGTTGGCGTAAGTGGCATTCGAGAAAATGTGCTGCTCGGGATTGTAGTTGATGGCGTCTTCGTGGCCCCCGAGGATACTTACTGCATTGCCGCTGATGCGCATCCGTGGCCCCGGAACCAGTCCCTTGTTAATGGCGTTGCGGACCGCGGTGTCGGCCGATCCGGCGCCTTCGGTGCCCATGTCGCGTTCCGCTGTAAACCCCGCCATCAGATCGTCTCTCGCGTTCAGAAGCGCAATTATGGTGCGTTGAGGAACCGATTCCTGAACGGTCTGAAGATCCTCAGCGCCGGGGTGCAGGAACAGATGGACGTGCACATCGATGAGGCCGGGCATCAGGGTATGGTCGCCAAGGTCGATGGTCTCCGCGCCATCCGGGTGGGTGACTTTGACGCCGGCCTCCACAATGCGATCTCCCCGGATGAGGAGTTCCCCAGGAGTCAGCATACGGCCCGTCTCGATATCCAAGAGGCGCGCGGCGTGGAGCACGGTTGCGGTCTGCGCGCGAACAGCAGTCAATGCGAGAAAGAGGAGAAGGACGGGCTTCATGGTGTTTGGCGGGCGATTCTCAAAGTCGAATTAAATGCCTCTCCTCCGCGGGAAGACCGGCCGCAGCGTTTCGTTCCGGCTCGTGCGCGAACGGGAGCGCCGGCGCGGGCTCCTCGGAATCATCCTCCGCTTCGCTAATCTTCAGCGCATTTTCCGGAGCGCCCTGGCGGTTCAGATCGTCGGCGAGGATTACCGCCTCCGCGAGATCGCGCATCGAGCGCCGGAGCCTGCGGCTCTGATTGCGCAGGCGAAGGTAAGCTTCCTCCTCCGTGAAATGGTGTTTGTACTGGAGAATCCCTTTCGCGCGATCGATCAGCTTGCGAGCTTCGAGGACGCGCTTCATCTCCAGCGTCTCCGCCATCAGACGCGCGTTCTGAATGGCGATCGCAGCCTGACCCGCCACCACTTTGACGAAGCCGATCTCAACGTCGCTGAACGCCCGTTCGTCGCGGGTGTAAATGTTGATCGATCCGATGACCTTGCCTTGCGAGATCAGCGGCGCGGCCAGCAGCGACGCCAGTCCCGACCTGCGGGCGAGCTCTGGGTAACGATAACGTTTCTCGTGGTTAATATTCGGAACAATGGCCGGACTGCCGTGGCGAATGACATGCTCCATCAGCGATCCCTCCACGAGTATGGGCATCCGGTTCAAATAATCCGGAGCGGAGCAACGAGCCGCACTCACGGTCAGCTCTCTCGTGACGGCGTCCACAAGCAGGATGGAGCAGACCGCGGAATCGAGCGTTTCGGCGAGCATTTCGGATATGGCCTGGAGTATCCGTTCGATGTAGCTGCCTCCGGAAATAGCCTGGGCAACCGCGGCGAGCGTACCCATGCGGCGGACAACGCTCTGCGATCGCTCGGTGAGCCGCGCTTTGGCGATGACGCCGCGCATCTGTTCTCCGATGAAAGTGACGAGAGCCACCTCGTCGCTGGTATGCTCGTGGACTTCTTTGTGATGCACATTGATAACCCCGACGATTTCGCCGCCGTCGATCATGGGAACCGATAGAAAGGCCTGGTAGGTGTCTTCCTGCAGCGAACCGAAGGGTTTAAATCGTGTGTCCGACGAGGCATTGCGCGCCAGCGCGATCACCGATTTGTGAGACGCAACCCAACCAGTGATCCCTTCGCCCATTTTCATTCGCACTTTGCCGATTTCCGCGTCATGCGGGAGTTGCGAAGCGCGCAGAACCATTTCGCTGGTGGCGTGGTCGATCAGGTAGACCAGCGTAGCGTCCGAGTGAGTCACGCTTGCAGTCAGCGTTACCACTTGATGGAGGATGGACTCGATATCCAGATCCGAACTCACGATGCTGCTGATACGGTGCAGCAGCGCCGCGCGGGTTTTTGCAGCCTCGGCAGTTTGAGCCATGGTCCGCCGTTTACTCCGAATAAAACCAAGGCCGCGGGCATGCCTTCGCGTCCGCGCGTTTTGGTTTCGCCTTAGTCGAATCCAGCCGCGACCTGAGGGCCGTCGAGGGAGCTGCGGAAGTAGGTAAGCGAGGAAGCCTCATTGTTATGTTGGTCATCGATTTCTGTTATAAGAGCTATAAGAAACATTAGTGATCGGCTGAGTAAATACTTAGTGAATAAACAACTTGGGTTCGCCACGAACTGCCTGCGGAGACACCAGTTGGAAAGACTATAGGTCAGACTGAGCGGTTAGTCAATTAGAGCGGGAGCGTATGACTTACGACACTTCTGTGGTAATTCGTTTAAAGAACGTCATTTGGACGATCCGGTTACCGTAACCAGTTACTGTTTATGCTGTAACATGGACGTCGGCGGGCGAAAATGGAACTCCACTTTCGTCAAAGGAGTTTCATTCGACGCAGCAGATCGGCAAAGCGAGGATCGGAGCGAAGCGGCGCATAAGGTGAATCGTACTGCAGGAGGAGGTCGAGATCCCTCTGCGCAACGGCCTTGCCCAACCAATGGAACGCCCGATCCTTGTCTCCCAACCCGATGTAAACCTGGGCAATCGCGAGCGCAGGAAAGGGACCTCGCCGATCCTGATCGAGGAAATCGCTCAGAATGCGGCGAGCCTCGGTGGTTTTTCCCATCACCCCATATCCCCAACCGAGGAGCGCCATCCTGCGCGGACCGGCCATCAACGTGCTCGCGGTCTGCAATTCAGCTACGGCTTCAGGGTACATTCCCTTGAGAACATAAGCTACTCCAAGACCTTGGTGCGCCAAGCCGAAACCAGGCTCGAGACGAAGGGCGTTTTGGAACTGGTCGATGGACTCGTCATAGCGCCCGGTAGCGGACAGGTAACCGGCAATGGCCTGGACCGCGTAGGGGGAAGCCGGGTCCACCTCGACGGCGATTCGGCGTTGGACGATAACTTCATTCACGCGTCCCACCAAAGCGAGGTACTTGGCATACCATAGATGCCCGACCGAGTCGGAGGGGCTGAGTTTGAGACCTCTTTCGAATTCTTTCTCCGCCGTATCCCAGTCGTATTCGTATTCGGCGGCAACGGCGAGATCGATATGAGCCTCGCCGAGGTTGCTGTCCAGTTGGAGCGCTTTCGAAGCGGCGCTCTTTATTTTCGCGATCACCTCGATTGCCGGCGTCGTGGCTACCTGAGGAGCCATGACGTAACAATCGGCGAGCGCGGCATAGGCACGGGCGAAAGAGGGGTCTTCCGCAATGGCCTCCTGGAAGAACGAGGTGGCCATCTGCAGGCTGTCAACCGTGAGCTTGTGCCAAACGTAAAGGCCTTTGAGATAGTTTTGCCAGGCGCCGGGGTTCGGAGAAGCGGAACTGGAGAGGGCCCGCGACATCTCCCGCTCGTTACGGGCGAGTCCGATTCCCAGGACGTTGGTGACCGATTCCGCGATCTCCCACTGGATGGTCCGGGCGTCTTTCGAGTCGCGGTCGAAGCTGCCGGACCACAAATGATAATTATTCGCTGTGCTGTCGAGCTGGACGGTGATGCGCAAGCGGTCTCCGATCCTGCGCACACTGCCGACCAGTACCGTGGTGACGTGGAGTTCCCGGCCGATCTGCCGGACATCGATGGGCTTCGATTTAAAGCCGAAAGAGGAAGCCCGCCCGACGACCTGCAGTCCGGGAACCTGTTGCAGCGCGTCGATCAACTCCTCAGTGAGGCCATCGCTGAGGAACTCGTCTTCATGGTTGTCGCCGAGGTTGGCGAACGGAATTACGGCTATGGAAAAATTGCCCGTTGGCGGCAGGTGCGCCGGCGATCCCGATCGGAAAAGATAGAAACCGGCGCCCGCGAGGATGAGAATCGCGAGCGCAACGGCAATAAATTTCCGACTCCGCCGCGGCGCCGCGGCGGGCAGAACTGTTTGCGGAATCGAGGTTGTAACCCAGGGAACGGTCGCGGGGCTGATCGCCGGTTGGGGAGGGCTCGGCACGACCCTGCTGAACGTCGGCACATATGAGCCCTTGTGGAATTCGATGCGCACCGGATCCTGCGCCGGGTCCTGGGCTTCAGCTTCGTAGTACTTGTCGAGGCGCGCGCGAAGCTTCCTTGCCTCGGTGCGCACGATCGGATCCAGCCGGGGGTCGAAAGCCTCTCCCCGACCGAAAACTTCGGCGCCTATCACATATTCCTTGACCGTGTGGCCGCGGCCCGCAATTGTCTGTTCAACCGCGAAACGAAGAAATCGGCTTTGGCTTTGAGCTGAGCGAAACGTCCGGCTTCCGAGAATCTTCCCCAGTTCGCTTCGTATGGCTTCGGCGGAAATTGTGTCGTCTTCGACGACTGCAAAAGTATCGAATCTGGTTTCCGTGTCTTGGGTCTTCGCCACTGATGCCCTCCAGCGGGAACTCGCCTCGCAAACAATTTAGCGGCAGATACGGGCTGCCATGCTTCCGGGATAGGAACTTCACCAGCACTCTCGTGGTTGCAAGCGCAACGCGGCAGGCTCGAAGACCCGGAGGACCGGGTAGCTAATACTTTAGCACTCGCCGCCGTTACCGTTTGGATCCGTTCAATTGAATTTGCTTTACGCCGACGTTTCGGGGAGCGGGCAGGATTGGTTGCGGGGGAAGGATTTGAACCTTCGACCTTTGGGTTATGAGTTCGACAGCGGTTTAGCGCGGATTCACGATAATTCATATTATTCAAGAGCTTGCGCGTTTTGCCCGGTGCTGGTTCGGCTTGTTTCGGATGAGTTTCTCTGGTGACTGGTAGCGTGCTGGTAGCACTCAGCAGGCTCCCACGCGCGCCTTTGGCGTTCTTCCCTGTTGGTCGGCGTCATGGTTCTCCGGATTCCAGTTTCCCGCCCTCACGCGTTCGATCAGTTCCATCGAGACGCTATAGCGTTCAATTGAAAGGAAGTGATAGGCGTCGCTTTGATAGATGTCATCGATGAGCCGCGTGTAAGCTTCCCGATCTTGCGGAAGACCCGGTGCGCGCGGAAGCGCCTCGATTGCGGATGCGCGCATCGACTGCCACTTTGCTTGCAGTTGAGTCGACTGGATCTATGCAGTGGCGAAGAAACTCGCCGAGGTCCACAGTTGAACCGCGGGGCGCACGTGTGGGCTCGATGCACTTTACTGATGAACGTTGTATGACAATCAACTATGGACTTGGCCATTCAAGCGGAATCGCGGCGAATCTAGACACACATGACTTTTGCTGAGGCTAAAGAGTTAGAGCGTTTGAAGCGCCAGGAGGCGGCAAATGCGCGACTCAAAGGGCGGGATTCGAAGCAGGAAGAAATCGACCGCACGATTTCGAGACGGTCGGGGGCGTGGCATCTGGCCAGAACGCAACTGGCTTTGTCATGGATCGGAGACGAGGTCGAGAGCCGCATCGCGATCCGCCAAGAAATGATCGGCCGGTGCCCGGAACTCGCGTCCCCGTATGAAGCTCAGCAGTTTGAGCAACAGTGCGGATCCTTCATCGAAGAGATCGCGCAGTCGATCCTGAAGAACTTTACCGTAATGGGTGTACGCCCACCAGCTACAGAACTTAGCGGCCTGCACACGCGTAAACTCTCACTCAAACAGAGGGTGCAGACGGCGCTGAGGATGATGCAACTCGAAACACCAAAATCGTCAGAAGTTGTTCCATCTTCGCCGAAGAAGGCGAACGGAGCTTTGCAATCTGAATACCGCTTTCAGATCGCCCTCTCGTTTCCCGGCGAACACCGAGCGCGGGTGGAGCACATTGCCGAGATCCTGAGCACGACCCTCAGCAGAGACGCCATTCTTTACGATCGATGGCACGCAGCGGAATTCGCGCGACCCAATCTTGATGTTTACCTGCCGGATCTCTATCATGAGCAGTCGGGTCTGATCGTCTTCTTTCTGTGCAGAGCATATGCTCAAAAAGAATGGTGCGGGCTCGAATGGCGAGCGGGACGTGACCTACTCAAACACCGAGAAGACCACCGCCTGATGCTGCTCCGGCTCGACGATGCTGAAATCCCAGGGCTCTATTCAATCGATGGTTATCTCGACATCATCGGGATGTCTGATGATGACGTCGCGGCAGCCATTCTGAATCGCCTGCGCTCGCTTCCGGGTCGACCGACCGAAAATATCGTCAACCCGCCGGCGCTGACCGCTGCGCAAGAAGCCCCTGACCCAGATCAGTATTGGCAGCAGCGCAAATTACTCGGCGACACGGCTGTCTTCAATAAGATCAAAGGTCAGGCGAGATGGTGCATCTGGATTCGGCCGGTCGTTTTCAAAAGGGCTCGATTCCAGAGCATGGATCAATGCGAGCGGTTTATGGAATCGCTCGGCAATCGATTTGGTCCATCGCGCTATCCCCGCTTCCGCGCGGCTTCGCTGGAGAGGGACAAAGAGTGGATTGGATGCGAGGTCGAAGAAAACGGAAACACCTACAGTCATTTGGAACGATGGGTCCTTTTTCGCAGCGGCCAGTTTGTTTGGAACCTCGCCCTGGAACACCAGACGGCTCTGGGCGATCGCACCCATGTTCTCGAAGTTCTGGACAGAGCCACGGCGGCGTTCGAAGTCGCCGGTTTCATGGCTAAGGAAGGCTTCGTCTCTGGGTCTGTCCGTGTCACCTTCGACCTTTTCGGGGTTGACGGGCGCCGACTTACATGGCCGCAGGATGCGATTGGTGATATAGACGCGGTCGGTCCGAACTGCTGGAGCGAGGATGACCGGATTCAGGTGACACGAACGCTTTCGACAGACAATCTCGTTGCTCGGCGACGCGATGTCGCCCTTGACGCGGCAATGGACGTTTACGCGGCGTTCAGATGGTCCAACGCCTCCCGAGCAGTCGTGAACGCCGAGCAGAGTAGACGATTCGGGCACGTCGTCTCCTGACTATGCCGGACGAACTAACAACACGAGTCGCAGTTCTGCAGTTGCGAAAAGCGCAAATTGCCGACTCGATCAGCGGGTGGTGACGGGCGCTCCTTGGCGCCAATACCCAGTAGCGGCGGGCTGGTATCTCCAGTGATCACACTCCGCCTATGTCTTCCGATGCGTCGGAACATTTATAATGGATTTGTGGAGGACATTATGGGTGCTGCAATCGACACTCTGACGCCTGCCGAAGCGGCGGTCGTAGCGGGGGTATCTATGCGCGACGTGCATCGAGTGATCGACGAGCACATTCTGCCGGAAAGCTTTTACGATATTCGAGAAGCCAGATCATTCAGCAGTCACGCCTGTGTGTTTATCGCGTTCTACTTTGAAGCGGCCGACAGGCTGACCTCCGAGGAGCGACAGCGCGCAATCGCACTGGCGAGCCTCCATTCTTCCAGCCAGACGCCATTCACGAAGATTGTCCACGACGGGTTTCTGACTATCGACTTCGCGCCGTTCTGGACGGGCGTGGACGAGCGCCTCCAGCGTCTGAATGCAGCTCGCGGTCAAGTATCTATGGACAACGAGATTCTCGGCGGAACTCCGACAATCAGGGGAACCAGGGTACCGATCTACGATGTCGCCGCGTCCGTTGCGGCCGGTACTCCGATAGAGAGGATTCTTTCTTCCTATCCCAGTCTGAATCGGGAACAGGTGGAACTCGCCGCGCTTTTTGCAGAAGCGAACCCACAGCGGGGGAGACCCAGGCAGCGCATTGTTCCGCCCCCAGGCACGAAGGTCATCTCGTCTCGTCGTAAGCCGCGGTCCGTTCCGCGGTGACTAGACTCCTCATCGACGAATGTCTGAGTTCAGAACTGGCTCTGATGGCTCGCAAGCGAGGCCACCACGAGGCGTCTCACGTGGTCTGGATCGGCAAGTCCGGCTGGAAGGACTGGGAACTGAAGCGGTTCCTGCTGGCCGAGGACTGGGTGCTGGTGACCAGAAACAGTGACGACTTCCGTGGGCCTCGTGAAACGCCAGGTTCGAAGGGCCAATTTTCCAATGTGTCGCTCCATGCCGGGCTGATCTGCCTGAATGCACCAGCTGGCATGGACCTCGCCCTCCAGAGAGACCTGTTCTCCGAAGTGCTGGACGAACTGGACGGCGACGCGGACCTGACCAATCAGATTCTGGAGGTGACGCTCGAAGACAGTGAGGCCAGCATCCAGATTGAGCGGTACAGGTGTCCGGCGGAGTGAGATCAAGCGATATTCTGTAGCGATGGTGGAGACCCCGTTGTCCGAGAGCCTTGAATATGCAGTTCTGGCAATTGTCTGCGGGAATCCATCAGACGCACGGCATCAGGACCATTGGGGCGGTTGGCGAGCAGCAATACAGCGCAGCGTGCCGGATTTTGCGGACGCCGCTCTTCTAGCGGCATTCAAGCGTCTTTGGAAACGTGGTGTCCTCAGACTCAGTAAACCTGACTCGCAGCGATACCACTCTCAGGAATACTCGGGCAACGAACTCGACGACGACTCGTTCTTTTTTACTGGGCGATTCAATGCCACCATTACCGATGAGGGTCGAAGTCATTGGGATCGAAGTGAATCGCCAAAAACTTCGGTTTTCATCAGCCACATCGGTGAAGAGATGGCCGTGGCGCTAAAACTCCAATCCTTGATCCAGGCCGCCTTCTCGAATGCTTTTCCGGTGTTCGTTTCCAGCAATCCCATGAGCTTAGGCGGTGGTGAGGAATGGTATCACTATATTCTTGACAATCTTGCGAAGGCGAAGGTCGTTCTGGTACTTCTATCCCCGGAGTCCGTGGAGAAGCCGTGGATCAATTTCGAGGCGGGTTGCGGTAAGGGTCAGAAGTCACGGGTGATTCCCCTCGCTTTCAGGGGCTTGACGTTCGATTCGTTGCCATATCCCCTGAAGGGCTTGCAAGGATACTATCTTCAGCAGTTATCGAACATCCTAAACGAAATTGCGAGGCGTATGAATGCTCCGATGGGCGCGGTCGATTTGGATGTCACGTGGGAAGAGATCGTAAACATTCAGGCAGTGCTGCCGACAAAGAAGCTGGCGCTGGAATTCCGCCCCGCACTCACCTACCCGAAATGGAACTGCGAGTTTGCCATCGCCAATAATGGAAGCCGGGATGTAGAGCCGTTAGAGGTCACAATTCTGATCCCGTCAGATATCCTCTACTGCCCGTACAACCCCGTTGTTGATTCAGCGATCCTCGACGTTCGTCAGATCAGCGAAAACAATGTAATGTGGACGGAAATCAAGTATCGCAACAACCGGGAACCCCAACCTAGTCGATTCCCAAGACCGGAACGGCTGGTGACTTGTGTTTCGCCGGGGAGCCCACAAATACTCCAGCTTGTCCATCCCGAAATCCGCTACCCGCTGAAACCGCAAGAATTGGAGCGGCCAATCCGCTACAAGATAGCGGCCAAAAACATGCAACCCGCCGAAGGGATAATCTCCCTCATTGACAAGCTCGTCGTGAACCCCTAATCGTCTCCAGCCTCGATTGTCCGAGCAAATCCAGCTCGAACTGCGGAAAAGACCTGGTCGATCGTGATCTCTGCCCCGTCCCTATCCCTCCAACGGGTCTCACCGTTACGCCTGACAGACTGCCAAAGCCTCGTCGCAACGGGTTCAGGGGCACTGCCGCCCCATGTGGAATCTTCCAGAGGTTCTCTGGAATCCCGCAGAATTACCATTCTGATCTGATCATACTTGCGGCTTCCAGTGCCTGGTTCGCCCGGTTCGATGTGGTTCTCCGTGAGGTCCAACCTCACTAGCAAACCGTTCGCCCACAATTGTGCGCTCGTCCTCTCGGCCCCGTCGTCAACGCGTGATTGCCAGCTTCCACAAAACCGCTGAAGCTCCGCATTCCACGTGTCCACGAACGCTTTCAGATCGACATCGCCCATGACGCTCATCTGTGCCTTATTCTAGCCTCAACCCGACACGCACCTACATTTTCGTTTTGAACGAACGGTTCGCGGCATTCTCGCTGAGACGCGCATCGCGAACACAGTAGCAACGAGCAACCTACAGGCCGGTAGTCAGTACTGTCAGCCCACTGCCATTACCCTCTGCGACCGGTAAAAAACTTCTTCAGGTCAAACCCGATGCCGCCGATTTTGGGCTGCAATATGACTGCATCCACGAGCGCCCCGGCCACGCCGCGACGCATCTGTTTTGCAGCCTGGAAATCCGACAAACGTTTCTTGTTCCTGATATCGTCGAACACGCGATGAATCGTCTCGGCAACCTCCTCCGCGGATTTGCAGAGTTTTCGAAGCGGAAGCAGAAGGAGGGCGTCTCGGTTCTTCGGGTCCGACCTCAGCATGCTGAAAGATTCGCGGAATGTGGACGGATGCCGTGTGGTAATTAGAATAGCGGGGAGAACGCCCTCGGCGTCCTGTCCGTTGACGCGATGCCAGGAAAGGACCTCATCCTCAAAATGTACGCCCCGAGGGCCGTAGATCACGACCGCATCGGAACGCGAGGCTACGTCAGCCATCCGGGGCAGGTTCGCCCGCACAGCCTCGCCCAAAGGTTCCTCCCAGCCGTAGTCCAGTAAGTACACGTAGTAGGAGCGTTCCGCGCTTTCCGGTATCTCCCCAAGCGAGTGGACGTAGAGGCCCATGGTTACCTCCTCCCCCGGCGCGCAGTTTCGCCCGGATGGTTGCCCTTAATCACCATATCGGCTCCTTGAATCCGGGATCTGCCTCTCGAAAAAGCTTAAGCGCATCGCGGCGGAGGCGGTCCAGTTCGTAGGCGGCGTCGGAGGGCATGAAAAAGACCGGGCAATCAGGTTTATTGCACGCACAGTGACGAACGATTCCGGTACGAATCAGTTCATCAAACTTTGCCCGCAGCGTCGCGAGGGCTCTCTCGACGGCCTGAAGTTTTTTTCGCAGGCCGTCGTTCTTTAGCTGGTGCCGAGAAGGAATCCGGGCAATCACCTGACTATCGCGTGCTTTCCAGATGCCTGTTCCGAGCGCTTGGATTGTATCGGTGATCGCCTGTTTGAAATCAGGAAGGCTGCTCTCCGCGTGGATTGGGGTATAGAAGGCGGGACGATCAAACAGCTTTGCCATCAAAGCAAGAGCGTCATCATCGCTAAGTGGACTGTCTGCCTGGGCAAACGTAATCAAGTCAGGGGCGGCGTCGGGAAATGCCTCGCCTTCCGTAAAGCGCTTCAGGAGAGATTCTGCGTCTCGCCGCAAGAATTCCTCGAACTCACCGCCGGACCAAACGTCAGCGTGGGAGACGCCGCTGGCCAGCGCGTGTTTCTGGATCTTCTCGCGCATTGTCGCGGAGACAGCAGCACGCGTCACCACGCGGAACCGTTTGGGAACGCCATTCACCGCTGTCAGAATTTTGGAGATGTCGGCCCGAACTTTGTCGAACTTGACATTTCCGCGATTCACGCACTGTACGCAGACCGACTCGCCGGCCTTTGTCCCATCATCCCGAATACCCCAGATGTCGCGCCCGAGGTCGCTCCCGCTCTGGCCGTACCATTCGAGCGACCGCCAGTTTTCGGCGCGGGCATGGTACGCAAAAACGAGGCGCTCGAATTCGAGGCCATCGAAGTCCTCAAAATGGATCGGCTGGACGTATTTCGCGGGCTGGCCCATGTTCGATACTCTCTCACGTGCCACATGGTTAGCGGCCAGACACGATTGTGTCAACGCGCGGAGGTGGTGGCTCGCACCCTGGCGAATTGCTCCGCGCATTCCGGTGCCCCACCCAGAAGCGCCACAGCGAAATCGCCAGCCGGGACGCGCCAAGGCCGCTACGATTCGCCGGTCATTTTGCACCGGATCGTCAAAACGGGTCCGCCGGAACCTCCCGGAGAGAATCCAATTTTCTTGTCACAACACCGCCGACATCTTGCATTCTCTTCATGAACGCGCTGATCCAACTTCAACCAGGCAGCGCAGCGAAGGAGATTCAAAGGCTATGAAAAAACTGAGCTATTCCAGCACGATTCACCAAAAGGTGAACTCAATCTTCACCCTCGGGCTGGCCGGCATGATGTCTGTAGCACTTTGCCAAGCGGTCGATGCTCAGGAGACGAATGCAATAAGCCAGATAGCTTGGCAGCACGGACCAGCCGTCGTAGAACTCGGCGATCAGGCGACGATGAACCTGCCCAAAGGATTTGTTTTCACCGGCGCGGGCGGAGCAACGAAATTCCTCGAACTAACCCAAAACCCGCCCTCTGGGCGGGAGTTGGGCATTCTCGCATCCGAGGACGTGTCGTGGTTTGCCATCCTTAGTTTCTCGAAGGACGGCTACGTCAGAGACGACGAGAAGGATTCGCTAGACGCCAATGGAATGCTTGTTTCCATTCAGCAGGTAACCGAGGAGGCAAACAAGGAGCGAAAGCAGAGAGGCTGGGGCAGCATTTCGGTGCTCGGCTGGATGCAACCTCCTCACTACGACGGCTCCACGCACAATCTGGAGTGGAGCATCAAAGGTCGCGACGAAGATGGCCAGGTCGTGGTGAATCACTTTACTCGACTTCTCGGTCGCCACGGCATCATGACCGTCGATTTTGTCGCCGACACTGCTAGTTTTCAAACGCAGATCGTATCTTTTCGGCAAGCGATGCAGGGTTTTGCTTACTCCGCCGGCAATAGCTATTCAGCCTTCGTGCAAGGCGACAAAGTTGCTGAATACGGCTTGAGCGCTTTAGTTGTGGGCGGCGCAACAGCCGTCGCGGCTAATGCGGGGCTCTTCAAGTACCTGTATAAACTGATAGTCGCAGCAATCGTCGGTATTGGCGGACTACTCAAGAAACTATTTTCCTCTCGGCAGAACCGGGGAACATCGGAGTACAGGTGAGCTGCCATGACCCTGTCATTGGATTTCTTGGCTGTCATGGTGGTTCTCTACCTCATGGAATGCCTGCGGCGGGTGGGCCCGGACGAACTGACGCTTGACCGCAGATTAGGCTCCGGTTTTCGGCTAAAGTGGCCTGCGGCCTATCCGAACAAAGCTCGCTGGGGGTGGGTCTTCCTCAATCCGTTAAGGCCGGATGGCCCCAGTTTCTCGTTGACCCCCGCAGTGTGCCTGATCGAGAACTTTGAAGAAATTCGCAGTGCGGACTTATGTATCCGCAATCTGGACGCTGCACGATTTGATCTCGACAGGATCAGGGATACCTGCGTGACACTGCGTCAACAGACCGTCGGAATCAGGAGGGCCACGATCATCCTTCTTGTGGCCTGTTTTGCCCTATTTCCCGCCTGCCTGGCGTTGATTGGCTTGCGGGCAACTTTGGCGCCCGCGGCGGTGGTGGCTTTACTCGTGTCGATGTTCATAGCGGGCCTATACGTGCGATGGGCCAAAGTGATAGCCCAAGGCACAACTTCGTTGGATGTCTATGGAAACGCAGTAAGGCTCATGCTCTACCCGTTCTCGGCGATTCGCTGCGCAGATCTCCTCACGCGAAACTCTCTGGCGGCATTTGATCCTATCGCAGTAGCGACCGCACTCTGCAGCCCTGAAAAGGCCGCTCGGCTCGCCCTAACGGAAATCGCCATCCTGCGCTACGGAGTTCTGCCGCAGGAATCGGATATCGCTGAATATCGAGCCGCCAGGCTTGAGCTCCTCGACTCATTTGTGAAGAAACAGGGGCTTCCGGTGCAGGAGCTTATCGGCCCGCGTCAAGCAGAGACCTGCTGTCAGACGTACTGCCCGGCTTGTGCGGCGCAATTCAGACTAGTGGAAGGGGTTTGCCCTGACTGTCGCGATATAGTTCTTCAGCCTCTTCAGAGTTCGAACCCGTTACCACTGTTTAGGGCGCAGGAAGAGTCCAATGCCTGATATTCAGCAATCGCCAATGCAAATAGTGATTGCCTGCTTCGCACTGGGTTATTGGTTCGTCAGATCGATTCTGAAAAAGCGACGGGGTGCCCGAGGACCTGAGGGATGCGGCACTGGCCCTGGGGCGGAGCGTAGTGATACAGACACGGCTAATGCGTGTTTCGAACGACGATTCCGAGACACTCTCGGCGTTGCTGCTGGCGCGTCTATCGACGAGATCAGGGCGGCATACAGGCTCCAGTTGAGTAAGTACCACCCCGACAAGGTCGCCCATCTGGGCGCTGAGTTTTATGACCTCGCGAGTGCCAGGACTAAAGAGATTATCGATGCCTATGCTTATCTCAAGAACATGTATGCCTCCAGATGACATTGGCAACGCCACTCCTTGTGTTATCGTTCCCTTCGAGGATCGGATTTTCTGCAAAACGGGCAGCGGTGCCTGGCCTGTCCGAGACCGGTACGGAGAGGAAGCCCTTCGTGGACCCTGACGAGCTTGCCATCTATGGCTGGATCAATTCGACAAAACTCCCCTCGGACGTAAAGCGGGAGCGGCGACGCATCGTCGCGCTGCAGGCGATCCGGTACGGTCTTCACCATTATCTTGAGGATATTTGGCAGGAATGGCAGCTGGCAGTCCACCAGCGCATCCAGATAGAGCCACCCGTTCCGACCGAAGAAAGGGAGTTCTTCAGTTTTGGGATAGCGCGTAATCTCTGCAGAAGCTACCTCCGGAAGGATCGCGGAATGATCCCGTTTCTTGATCCGGCAGCACCAGCAGAAGAAGGTGCGGCGGGGATACGCGAACGCGAACTGACTGACAGACGAGCGGACCGCCCGGCCGGGCCCTTGAACAAGGCCCCCGAACCGGAACCGATGCACAACGAATGGAATCAGACTGAGAACTTGAACGAATGCATCGGAAAGCTTCGGCCCAGCGCGCAGCAGATATTGCGAAAGACGTACATCGACGGCAAGGCGAGTCACGAGATTGGCCGCGATATCGGATTGTCGCCCGCAAATGTTCGACAACAGCTGAGTCGAGCTCGGGAAGAGTTGCGCAACTGCCTGACCACCCGTCACGGTCGACCTCAAGGAAAGGACTGGAGACATGCCGACATCAAGCACTAAAAATGATCATGAACGGCTGCGGCGTTATTTTTTGAAATTCGCTCCTGACGACGAGTTAGACGGGATCGAGGATACCTATTTTGCGACATCAGACCATGAAGGGCTGATCACCGATGTTGAGAACCAGCTCATTTCAGACTACGTACAGAGACGACTCACGGTTAATGAAGAAAACGCATTTGAGCGCAATTATATGGTCACGGACGAGAGGAGAGAAGAGGTCGCGTTTGTTAAAGCGATAGCGCTTTCATCTAGCGCCGAGACCTCTGCTCTCCCCCTCCCCAATACAAACGCCTCGCCCAAAGAGGAGCGAGCAGGTGTGTGGAAAAGGTTCACTGATTGGCTGGGTGCTCCGGGTCCGATTCTGGGATTGGCTGCAGCCGCCACGACGATCATATTGCTTTTGTCGAACGTAGTGCTCTTGGTCAAGTGGCGCGACCAGGTCCATCAAACCGAAGAAGCAGTCGGCCAAATTCCAAAATCTAGCACGTCACGCTGGAACGCAGCAGTATTACGAGCTTTCGGAAATGCAAAACTCGCGCCGCCAGTCATTCCAACCCGCACTTTCGTAATTCCCACGATCAGCATCGCGAGGCCTCTCGTCGCGTCAGGAGAGAACAAGAGCTTGTCGTTCCGCCTGCCAGTCGATCCTCCCGACATGATTGAATTGCCTTTGGAACTGGCTCAAGTATCAAAAGCAATCGTGGTGGATGCTACTCTCTCTGCAGGAAATCACACTGTATGGGTGGAACACCCAGTCGCGTTGCATTTAGTGGGCAGTAATCAGCATGCAGCCTTGCGCGTTCCGTTCGTCTCCTTGAAGCCGTATCTCGGGAAATCTCTGGATCTTCAGTTCGTTGACCAAAATCATCAGAGTTTAGGGAAATTCAGCCTGATGTTCGAAGCCGAGCAAAACTGAACCCAAAATGGTGGCAGAGGAAATGATCGTTCACTTGCTTTGGAGTTCCTGCGAGTAGCCGATTTCAGCCCGCGTCCGGGGGCCAGGTCTATAGCAGAAACCACCCGAACGCACACGCGACAGCCGGTTTTGGTCTGCCCGGGCGTGCGGATCTCGGCTGTACGACCCGAATGGAGAGTAAACTAAATGTTCACGGCAGGAGAATCTTTATGAACGCGATTGTCTCGGACCGACTTTTGACATGGAAGCTGCTGGCCGTTGGTTTCTTTGTTGTTTTCAGTGGTATCGACGCTCTTGGGCAAGCGAGTAGCGGTCAGCCTCTATATTTGTCTGAATTGAAGGCGCTCTCGTACCAGCAAACCAGCCAATTCAGCAACAAGTTCGGCCTTCCCTCTAATCAAGACCTCGCCGACACGATCAGACTCGCCCGAGGTTTTGCTCTGGGTAGTCAACTGCTCCCAAAATATCGGGAACCAATTCTGACCAGAGGTGGCACGGGTGTTTCCGTTTTCAGAAGCGCCTCTCCGAGTGTCGTTCTCGTCATCGTCGGCGACGTCAAGAAAGAACAGTTTGAACCAACGGGCCTCGGCACAGGCGTGGTCATCAATTCAACGGGAGACATTCTTACGAACTGGCATGTCATAGCTGGGTATTCCTCTGCAGTCGTTTTCTTAAAGCCGCCAGGAAAGGCAACTGCTGATGAGAACTCCGCTTATGTCGCCCAAGTAACTGCACAAAATTCGGTTGCGGACTTGGCGCTCCTACATCTAGTACAGGCACCTTCCGCGCTTACGCCTATCTCGATCGGCACTCAATCTTCAATACAGGTTGCCGAAGATATACACGTAATCGGCCATCCGAATGGCAATTTATGGTCATATAGCACGGGAGTCATAAGCCAGATCAGGGCAAGCTATAACTGGACATATGAAGACGGTTCAAAGCACGCAGCCAATGTCCTGCAGTTGCAAACGGCCATCAGCCCAGGAAATTCCGGCGGACCCGTGTTGGACGACCAAGGAAAACTGCTGGGACTCATCGCGATGAGCGAAGAAGGCCAAAATCTCAATTATGCTGTCGCGGTTGACGTGATACAGACTTTTCTCTCACTTTATGTTAAGCCTGCTAGAGCGGCCACGGCCCCAATACGCACGCGAGGGGGCGGGGGGTCCAAAGACAACACTTATTCTTCCAGCCATCTCAAGGACGGTCGTACCGTGTACAAAACGGTATCGCCAGACTTCAGTGAATATGTCGTGATGGACGCGGCAGGCAAGACTTTTAGCCTCACAGCAGAAACGCCGAATGGCGTAATTTTGTCAGCGAGTGAGCCCATTTCTTCCGGAGGATTCAAGCAATGGTCGATCGAATTGCCAAACGGAAGCAAATTGAGAGCAGAAGCATCTGGCGCTGTGCCGGAACGATTTAGCTCTTCACAATGAAGCGGTGTTCGACGCCTTAATTTCCGATCAGAACAAACGGAGCCCAGTAGAACGGGCTGGAAAAGCGATCATCTGCGAATAGATAGGACCGCGCAACCGAAAGGGCCTCGGCTTTAGATTTCCCGTTTATGAGTTGCTCGTAGTACTTCTGCATGAATAGCTGGGTCGATTCGTCTGAAACTTGCCACAGACTGACTGTCACGCTCCCAGCCCCGGCCGCCATGAAGGCTCGCCCCAAGCTCATCACTCCTTCTGCATGGCTGACCGCCCCGCTTCCCGTATTGCAGGCTGAAAGAACCACCGTGTCAGCATGTATTTTGAGCCCGAGTATTTCAGACATTGACAGTAACATGTGCTCAGAACTAGAGCCATCAAATGACAAGACCAGCGCCGGTTCCTTTATGTTTGAATCCACCGGCAAAATACCATGGGTCGCAAAATGCACGAATCGGAATCTGGTCAAGTCGGTATCAATGAGGCGGTCCATTGTTGCATCTGCGCCAAGGCGAACCTCCGCGACTTCGCCCTTCTTTTGGAATAGACCAGCAATCCCTTCGACTTCTGCGGCTGTTGCCGGCAGCCTTTCGAATGTATATCCACGAGAGTGAATCGTCGCCAGATCACTTTGATTGGCTGTTGGCTCGGGTCGCCTCATCGCCAACTCAGCCGTCTTTTTTGAGCTAGTCGACAGAACGCTAGCAAGGTCGTATCTCTCATCTGCGTCTGACGTTATGGGGTCGCCCAGTCCGAGGAATGCAGCCGGCCAGTGATCAACTTGCGTCGCAGTTCTGGCGAGCCGAAGGGTTGCGGCCGAGGGGAAATAAGACGTGGGAATTCCCAAAAGCGGAAACTTCCCTTTTGAGGCTTCTGGCGAAAGCAACTCCAAGGGAATGACGCTAAGGACGTCATCGGGCACGAACACGATGCTCGTTGAAGCCAGCAGCGTCTTGGCCGCTGGATCGGGGAATAGCTCAGCGAAAAGATCTTCAGAGTTGTGCCAATCAATCAGCTCTGGCCTGGGCTGCGGGCTATTGAGCGCATCTCGCAATCTCAACACTTTCTCCTCAAACCACTTACGAGGCTTCAAGACTTCGTAAAAATGAAGCAACTCATTCTTATTGCCCGGCGACTTTCTGATCACCCACACAAGTGCGGATTCCTCCATCACTTTAAACTCTATGAAGGTCTCCGCACGCTGTAAAGGAATACTGTCCAATGTCACTTCCTCCGGGTACGCAATAGTGGCGTATTGAGGATGGGAGATTCTAAGATCTGCCACAAACTTCGCTAGGTCGTTTTGAAACGTCTCGGCATGTGAGTTCGGCGTGGCATCACCCGCTACGGTCCGAACCTCATCTCGTCTTGCCAGTAAAGCTCGCTCCAATTCCTGCAGGTCACCAGGAAGAGCGCGTCGTAGCTCGGTGACGAACGTCCTGCCCCAAGAGTTGGCAAATTCGCGAGCTTTGTTCGTCTCGGTGTATCGCAACGCCTGCGAAGCCAACTCAGTTCGATCACGCTCTGACTTGCCAACGCTCATTGAATAAATCGTTGAAACAAGCTCATCGTATATGTATCCGTAGTTCTCTGACAGGGAGCGCTGCGCGTTTACGCTCCCTTGGCTCTTCGCTCGTTCGATGAGAGAGATGACTTCGCGGTAAGTCTTTGACGCAGCTTCCAGATCGCCTTCGGCTCGCCGCTGGCCAGCTTGGCGATACAGTAAACTTCCTTGAAGATATACGTCCTTCACATCTGCCGTGAGATGCATGGCTTCTTTCAAAGACGAGGCCGCCTTGGCTAAATCTCCATTTTTGCGCTCTGCCTCAGACAGATCAGCCAGTCCGACGGCCTGACACAGACTATTGTGGGCTTGGATGCACTGCTGTATCCCAACTTTGGCGGCAGCGATCGCCTCGGCAAAATGACCGGCGCCATAATACATCTCGACCAGATCTAGCTGAATATCCGCGCCGAGCTTTGCGGCTTCCGAGTAATAATCCCTCGCCCTGGCAAAGTCCTTCAAGGATGAAGTACGACTGCCATAAATATTGGCGAGCTCGGAATAGGCCGATGCCTGACCCTGCTTATCCGTCAATACTTTGTACATGTCCAGTGCCCTGGTAGCCGCGTTTGCGGCATTGTCCCATTGACCGAGAATCATATACAAAGAGGCAACCGCCAGACGTGCGGCCGCTTCGTTGTGTGTTTGCCCCGAGTGAGCGGCGACTGTCGCAGCGTCAATCAAGACCACGACGGAGTTGTCAAAATCTCCTTGTGTCCTGTAGAGGTCGCCGAGAGTTCGTTTGGCCCAAAAACTGGCGAGAGTTGCCGAAGACTTAAACGCGAGATCTTCGGCGCGACGAGAGATTGCAATCGCGCCGTCCAACTGTCCCTGTGCTTCTAAGTCTTCTGCGAGAAGCACGAGCGTCATGGCCTCCTGAGGTGTGTCGCCGACGTCATGATAAGTATTCGCTGCACGCTGGTGGAAGTCACCTGCTGCTTGATAATCGCGCAACGCGTTGTGTACGCCTCCTAGTTGGGATGCTGCTCGCGCGGAGACCTGACGGTTGCCATACTCCTGTCCCAACGCATAGGCCTGCTCGAAATATGAAAGCGCGGCCTTCTGATCGCCTGCATTCACGAAGAATAATCCGATCTCTATTGCGGCAACTGCTTGCTGACTGGTGTTGTTAGACTTCTTAAAGTGTTGCGCTGCTAACGTTAAATATTCGAGGCGCTGCTTGCGGTACTGAGGGGTAGCACTAGACGCGAGTGCCGCAGCCATTCGTGAGAACGCGATGCCCTCGGCGTTCTCATCGGCCTTGGCTTCGATCATCTTGATGGCGCGATTAAATTCTGCGGCGGCTTCGTCAAAAGTGTTGTTGGTGACAAGCGCGAGCGCTAATTCCAAATGAAGGTCAGGGCTGTCAGGAATCTTCGTGAGTAGAGACTTCAACGATGATTCTGCCGGACCGACATCATTCAAGGCAAGGTGCACGAGTACATCTGTGACTTCGGCGAACACAATACTTCCGGAGTCGTGCGTGTGTTCTGCTGACGCCAAGCATTCGGCCAACTTTTGCTTCGCAACGTCAATTCTGCCCTGCCGGGCGTGCGCTATAGATAGTTGACACTTCGGTCTTAACTGTATGGTTTCTGGGGTACTAGAAAGTTGCGCAATGGTCTCGGCTTTGCCGGCATACCGCTCGGCAAGGCTGGGCTGGAGATCCGTGCTGAGAAAATGAGTTGCCAATGCATCCAGGAGTGGCAGATTTGCGATCCCGAGAAGGGGTTCCATTTGAACCAAAAGCTCGTTAAGCGCTCCTGGTCCCCCCGGCTGTCGCAGGATCTGCGATGGAAGGTTAAGGATACGGCTCCAGTTGGTGTCAGTCTCAGGGTTTGCAGAGACCCCTTCGAAGACGTAGATAATCTCTGAATATGCTAATGCCTCCGTAAACTTGCCATCGTTAATCGCTTTGGCCGCAAGATCATGTACCTGGAGAGTGTCGAATCGTGCCTTCAGATATGCAATGTACCGTTGAAGCTGCTGAGCCGATTGCTCGTCTTTGAGATTCCGAAGCACCGCGATCGCGTTTTCAATAGCAACCATTTCCTTAACAGGAATCTGAAGCGCTCTATAATCATCAGCTAGTAGGGTATAGTCTTCAATAACAGTGTTGGGGGCAAAGTCTGCATCACCTTTACCGGCCGTAATCAAGGCGGTCGCTCTTTCAAGTGCCCGGCGTGCCTCTTGAAATTTGCCCAAGGGTTGGTAAATTTCGGCCAGAACTCCGTTTGCTGTAAACAGCGCCTTTGTATTGTGAGTAGTTTCCGCGATGTCTACGACTTCTGTTTCGAGAGGTATGGCATCTTCTCCTCTGCCAGACCGCATTAGCAGCAAGGCTTCGGAGGCAAGGGTCTGTGCTAGTTGCTGAGTGTTGTGGAGGATTCGCCAGGTCCGAATCGCAATGTCGTAATAGTGCATCGCGTCGGGAATATTCTGGGCCGCGTTGTATATATTGGCCAGTTTCGACGCAGACTCAGCCAGCGCAACGGTGAAGTTCGACGCGACTGACAGCTGATACAAATCATTCCATGAACTACGAGCGTTATCGACATCGCGAGCTGCCTCATACCCCTGGGCCAATGCTTCCAGCAGGGTGCTTTTCACGAAAGGCAGGCTTGTAGCCGTGCGAAAGGCATCTCCCAGCGAGAGAGTCTGATCATCAATCAGAACGTTGCCCTTGAGCATTGCTTCACATATAGCGATACCTTTTTGCACGTTCCCCGTGCGAAGGTAAACTGCCGCTAGTGCGTTTTGTGCCTGCACAAGAGCAGCGTAGTTATCATTCTTAACTGCCAGATCCCGCGCTGATGTTAACAGCGTTATTGCCTTAGGAAAGTCTGGTTCCGGCAGGGCGATGGCCGCATACGCGGAATACACCAAGTGAAGAGGCTCAAAAGGATAACGGTTGACCCTGTCAATATTCAGGGCGTCCTCGACCGATTGTCGCCCCTGTTCGATCTTCCCAGAAGCAAGTTGGAGTCTTCCGAGTTCTCCTAATGCACGAGCCCTCACATATAGGTTCTGGCTTTGGTTTGCCCGATCCTTGGCTTTTGCCAGAAGGTCTAATGCTTCTGGCAAATTGTCTTGAAGCTGTGGCAAGGCCGAAAGAGCGACCAAGACATCTGCCTGAAGAGCCAGATTGGAGGCTGCTAACGCGTGCTGCAGACTTGCCTGATAATACTTAAATGATTCATCCAATTTCGCTGATGCGAAATACCCTTGCGCGACATACGCTTCCGCAATCGCCCGATCTCCCAGCAGCCCTTTCTTTTCGGCCAGCTCAAGGGCTGATTTGGAATCGGCAAAAGCGCTCTCATATTCGCCAGCCTCTGCTTTTGACTTGGCCGAAGTAAGCAATGATCGGACGTCTTGGTCGCCGGCCTGTAGTTCGGGTGGTACGTACGGCCTAGGAACCGGTGCCTGTTGGCTATAAGCTGTAAGGCAGAAGATTAGGCAGAGGCACGCGCAATTCAAGATCGCGAGCCTCGAGAGATATCTTGGGCCGGGTTCCTGCGCAGGGACTCCTTGCGGATGGGGCACCATTGGGTAGCCTGAAGAGAGATTATACCCTTTTCACGTTCTGGCTCGTTCTCAAGTCCAAGGTATTGGTGCTACCGGAGGCAGTGCGTGAAGTGCATGATAATAAGCGAGTTGGGTATCATCTATCGGTCAGGGCACGAACATGCCACCAAACGATCTTGACGATCATTGGTTCCAATGAAACTCGAACCAGACAGTTTCGTGCCCGGCCGGTCTTCGTCGGCGGCTTGTCCATCGCGATTGGTGCGGCCGGGAGCGGATGGCGGCGGCCAATCGATATTCAGAAACGAACCTCTTTCCACTCGCCCTCGCGCCGCGAACTGGCCGCCCGTTTTCTCTAAAACGCATGTTCCTCCCAGTTGGAGACAAAAACTCGGCGGCCCGGCTAGGTGCTGTGACTTGCCGGTACGCGGCGGACTTTCGATAACCAGAACCCGATTCCGCCCTCGCGTCCGCGACCGCTTTGCTGCGAGCATCGGCAAGCCCGAATGAGGTTGGACACATCCATCACCAGTCCGAGCGCGCCAATCGGATAGGCAGAGTTGGCTCTACTCGCGACCAGATCGCTTAAGCCGTAGTGGCTCGTCCGGATTGTATTCAAATCCACCCGTGCCCGGTTCCGCTGCCGTGTTACGCGCTTTGAGCGCCGCGATCTTGCGCTGCACTTCGTCGCGGGATGCCGACGCAGGCGACGTCTCCGCCGCTGCCGGATTACTAACAGGGGGCGGATTCGATTTGGTCCCACGTCCTGCGGACCTGTCTTTCCCGCGAGTTCGGGTCCGCACGAAGTCGTGGACTCCGCTGCCAGTCACCTGGACCCCACATTTTCCCGCGAGTATCTCGGCGATGTCCCGAAACGTCCGACCCCTGTTCCGAAGCTCCTCGATGAATTCACGGTACGGCTCAAGGCGGGAGCGCGGCGGTTTGATTGGCAGTTCGGCCAGAATTTTTTTCAGGTCGGTGTCCATGGTGGTGAGCTTGGGAGGCCTCCACCCGAATTATAGTGTGACGCCCGACGTCTTCTTGACGAGTACTTGACAGACACTCGATATTTACTTGACAGGTGCTTGATGCGCAGCTCCCGCGGTAGCCGCCGCAAACCTAAGCCGAAGGCTTAGGGATGGTGTCTCTGTCTTTAGATCGGCGCGGAGCACGCGTTGTCATGCGAGTTTTGCGCTCAGTCCGCAGTCCATTCTCAGCACCTCGATACCGAATGAACCGCGCCGAAGGGCAGGGGAAAATAGTCTTGCAGCGCGTCTGCTGACTAATCACCGCGACGGGTGCTGCCTTGACCGCGTGCGGGACGGCGCAAGATTCCGCACCCTTTCCAACTGTCGGTTATTTTGCGCTACATTCGTCTTTGTCGGTGATCCGCGTTCGCCTTTTGAGTGGTGAACAGCGCTGCGCCATTTTTCCGAAAGCAGGGTGGCAACCGTTGACACGCGGTTCATTTGGTCTTGAGAGGAGATAACATGACGACGAATACCACGAAAATCGCGATGGCGAAGGACTATCTTGCCTTGACCAAGCCGCGCATCACGTGGCTCATCGTGGTTACAACGGCGGTTGGTTATTTCTTTGGTGCCAAGCGTGGGCCGTGGGATGGGGCGACGATTTTGCGCCTGGCGCATACATTGACTGGGACGGCATTGCTGGCGTCAGCGACCGCTGTGCTGAACGAGTGGTATGAACGGGAATCCGACGCCAAAATGCGCCGCACCTCCCGCCGGCCCCTTCCGGCCGGAAGGATTGAGCCGACCTACGCTCTCATTTTCGGCCTTGTGTTGGCAGTGCTTGGTGCGGCAGAGTTGGTCTGGGCGGTTAATCTGCGAACAACGATCATTGGTTCTACGACCATCGGCGCCTATCTCTTCGTATATACGCCGCTGAAACGGTACTCCCCGCTCTCCACATTTGCAGCGGCATTTGCGGGCGCTATGCCTCCGCTGATCGGGTACGCCGCGGCAAACGGAACCTTGAGCGCGGAAGCATGGGCTCTCGCCGCGATTCTTTTCGTGTGGCAGATTCCGCACTCGCTCGCAATCGCGTGGATGTATCGTGACGATTATGCGCGCGCTGGCATTAGGATGTTGCCGGTTATAGAGCCCGATGGGAAATCGACCACCCGGCACATCGTTGCATTTACGTCAACGTTGATTCCGGTCAGCCTCTTCCCCGTAATGCTGGGGATGACCGGACAAATTTATTTTGTCGGTGCCTTGGTTCTCGGAGGATGCTTCCTCTATTACGGAATCCGTGTCGCGATGGAACGTTCAAACATCCGGGCACGACAGGTTCTCCTCGCATCGGTAGTGTACCTTCCGTTGATTATGGGGCTACTCGTCATCGACCGGAGAAGCTTTTGAATTTGCGCATTCGGAATGCTGACGCCTACCCGTCGTCCTGCCGTGACGGAGAACATCCCCATTGCGATATCCTTTCCTCAGTATCTAAACGATTCGGGAGAATATCGAAACGATGAACGGACTGGATGGCATCATTAACCAGTTGGAGGCACAGAAGGCGGCCATTGAAAAAGCGCTCATCGCGCTACGGGAAGTCGAAGGAATCGGAACGCCCGGCGTTGCGCCTGCACCTACGGGGACCGCGAATGATCGAAGATCTGCCGCGCAAAAGAAACGTTGGGCGGCGAAGCATGCTGCCGAATCGGCACCAGTTCCAGTGAAGCGCAAGGGCGGCATGACGCCCGAGGGCCGGAAGCGGTTGGCCGAAGCTATGAAGCGCCGGTGGGCCGTGAAGCGGACGGCGGCGCAGGCGAAGAAGCGCGGTCCGAAGAAGGCGACCAGGAAAGGCGACTAGCACCTTAAGTGGCGCAGATCGGTCAGGTTCGTATATTCTCGCCGCACCGGGGTATTTACGCACTCGAACGTTGGGCGGAAACTCTCATCGGGAGAATTATTGCGCCAGTAATCCGGGAATTCGAGCCCTCACTCGAATGGTACTGGTTCACGCGATATGTTTTGCCGCGCGACCGGTCGGGCGGTGATTGCGACATCGCAGCAATCCCAGAAGATTATGGTGATCCGCGTCAGCATCTCTATCAGAGCATCAGGTTCCGCTACGCAATCAGTGACGAAGCCCGGAATGACTTTGAAGGCCGGTGCAGAGCGTTGATCAATGAAGAGGGATGTACGATATCGGGATTCCTCGACTATCCAATCGTCTCTGATTTGGGCAACGATGAGCACCTCGAAGAGCCGAGAACAATAGACCGGCAGGAGCGGCGGGCACAATTAGTGGTCGCCAACTATTATTCGGTCGCCAGGCTGATTCTGGATGCTTTGTCGGGGCCGGAACCGGATGGCAGTTTTCGGCTTCCATACAGACAAGACCTAGACCTTGAACGCAGGACGCCGTTCCACAAGATTCACCATATTTTCTGTAATGCCACAGGCATACCGCTGTATTTCACAACAGATTTTCATGTGCTCGACCCTGAGACGAACGAGCAGGCCGCGCGCGAATTCACTTGGCGTCTTAATTTCTAGGCCCGGCTTCTTCCCCAGTTCCTCGCTACGGCTACCGCCGTATTCTCGACAGCGATCCGAGCGTAACGGCAGGATGCGTTAATCGGTCAGCGTGTCGAGTGGTGCAGGGGGTGAATCTCTTCATCCTCTGGAAGACCCTTTTCGAGCCTCATCGTGACCAGTTCCTTGAGAACCGCCTGGATTTTCTCAAGACCGTCGTAGCAGTGATTCATTACGTCTTTGGTGTCGTCTTCGGTGAAGTGCCAACTGATGAGCGGCTCGACGTGTTCCACTTCGCCATCTTTTCCCACCTTCAGTGTTATTTTGATTTCGCCCGTCGGGTCTGGTTTCTCCGTGACTTCTAAATGGGTGGTTTCGATAACGCCCCCGTATTTTTCCGGGAACTTAAAACCCTGCCTGAAGTAGAGATCGAACGGTTCGATGTGTAGCGCGGTGTTTCGTTTATGATGCAGGAGCTTCAGAACAGGGTCGGCTTTCATCTCCTCCTGTTTTTTCGCGTACCACTCTTGGAATCTGGGGTCGTGGGCGTATTGCTTTTGGAGATAGTATGTGACGCTTCTGAGTGCTGACACGAACGCACTCAAGTAGTACGGAAACACTACGGGATTATTTCGATGCGCCAGCATACCGTTATAGAAATATGCCGCCTCGTCGAATTTTTGGTGCGCCGTAACAGGCACCCGCGCCATCTGACCTCCGATTGTCATGAACGTATTTTACCGGCTTATGGCAGCAGGCCGCCTGATCCTGTGGCGCTGCGCTCGCTAGCGCAGATTCAGTCGGAGCACCCTCTTGAGGGGATGAAGAGAATGCGTTTCTCTCAGTCGTGAACCGCAGGTCGAATCTCAGGCGTGGAGCCCTTCACTCTGTGTCGTACGGCGCGAGGTACATCGTCGTATCGTGGTCAACCAGCCCCAGCCGTACGCGATCCAGCCACCCGACTCGCCCGAGGACATTCTTGTTGATCGCCGCATCTGCGAAGAAGTACACGGTGGAAACCGTCGTCACGCCGAGAACCGAAATCTCGACCTCAT
>Ga0182024_10001274_pt1 | contig 65223 bp, 60 predicted proteins | sample P32metaG_FD_120480 | JGI IMG/M metagenome (GOLD analysis project Ga0182024, IMG submission 120480) | Permafrost microbial communities from Stordalen Mire, Sweden - P3-2 metaG (Illumina Assembly) | ecosystem: Environmental > Terrestrial > Soil > Wetlands > Permafrost | place: Sweden: Stordalen... | reverse complement strand
TCGAAAAAACGAACCCATCCTGCGCCGGAATGTAGGGTAAGTGCTGTAATACCGCCAGTTGGCTGAGCAGGCGGGCGTCGTTCAGATCCGCGTCCCGTTTGGCTTTTCGCTCGGCCTGAAGTTCCTGGAGTTGCATGAAGTGACAGCGAAGATCGATGACGCGCATTATGCCGCGATCCGGAACATGAGTCCCGCTCAGCTGCGGGAGCAGGTTTCACTGATGGAACAATCTCTGCTTACCGATCGCTTCCAATTCAAAGCGCATATCGAGACCAGGGAGATGCCACGGTATGCGCTGGTCGTCGCGAAAGGTGGAAGCAAGCTGGAGCGGGCCCAGGGCGATGCCACGAGCCAATTGTCGTTCGTTCAAAATGGACGAGAGAATGAAATAAGAGGGACTGCGGTGTCCGTTGAGGAACTGGCCCGAGCTCCGTTTTTGCGGGTCGACAAGCGTGAGATCGTGGATACGACCGGCCTCCAGGGACGATTCACTTTTACGCTGAAGTTCAGTAATGCCGTTACCGGCGGGAGTGGGGACGCGAGTAACGCCCCCGAGTTGCCTACCGCTCTGCAGGAGCAGCTTGGCCTCAGGCTGGTTCCCGGGAACGGACCGGTAGAAGTTGTGGTGATCGACCGCATAGAGCGACCGTCTGAAAATTGATTGCGTCACGCGCGCGGATCGAGTTCGACCCGCGCGATATCCGTCAGAGGGAAGTCAAAGCCCCTCGCGAGTATCGCGTGACCGGTGGCCTTCGCGAGCGCGTACACACAGCAATCCCCCATGTTCAACTGGACGCGATGCCGGCCTTTACCGTAGAGCCTCCAGGAACCGATGCGCTTCCCGGTGGCGGGTTAGAGAGCGGCGGGACGAATAGTCTGGCTCTTCGCCCGAGACAGATAGAGTACCGCCACCAGCAGGAGGCATGCGCCCATGAGCTGGTGGAAGATGACGAACGACTCCAGCAGCTGGCCCATTGTGATTTGTCCGTGCGCCACCAAAGTGGACGGATGAAACACTGGCTCGTGGCGAGCGATCCGGTCGATGAAAACTTTCTCGCCGGTCGCCAGCAAGCGGGAGACGACAGGCCAGATCACGACAGCCACGCCCAGCCAGATCCACCCGATATCGCGCGTCCGCAGATACTGGCGCACCAGAATCGCGGCGATCGCAATCTGCAGAATGAGCGCCAGAGCCAAAAAAATACTCAGAAGCATACGGGCCGTTAGACGTAATCGTATCTCACTTCCGACGGCTCCGGCAGGATTTCCGCGCTGACGCCACGACTTCGGAAAGAGCTTTGCGCCACGGTGTACCATAGTTTCTAAGCCGATGAATTTTCTTGACGCGCTGGCCCCGGTGGGCAACGACCGGGTCCTGGCGCTGGCAATCGACCCCGAACGCATGCCCGCGCACATCGCCATCATCATGGATGGCAACGGACGCTGGGCGAAGAGCCGTGGTCTGCCCCGATTCGCCGGGCACCGCGCCGGCGTGAATCGCGTGCGCTCCGTCGTGGAAGATTGCTCTCATTTGGGCGTGCGGGCGTTGACGCTGTACGCGTTTTCGGCCGAGAACTGGAAGCGTCCGCGAGCCGAAGTCGAGATGCTCTGGCGGCTGCTGCGGATTTATCTGCGGCGCGAAATCGAAGATCTGCAACGCAACAATATAAGGCTGCAATCGAGCGGCCGCGTGGAAGCGCTGCCGCAGGGTGCCTATGAAGTGCTGCGCGAAGCCGAGCGCGCGACCGCGCACTGCACCGGCATGCGGCTCAACCTGGCGATCAATTACAGTGCGCGCAATGAGATTGTGGACGCGGTCAACACGATCATCGACGAGGCGCGGATTGAAGGGCGGTTGTCGGGCCTGGTGGTAGACGAATCGATGATCGAGCGGCGGCTGGCGACGGCGGGGTTGCCCGATCCCGATCTGCTGGTGCGGACGTCGGGCGAAATGCGCATCAGTAATTTCCTGTTGTGGCAGATTGCCTATGCGGAACTTTACGTAACGAATACGTACTGGCCGGATTTCAACCGCGCGGAGTTGCTGAAGGCGATTCTCGAATTCCAGCGGCGCGACCGGCGATTCGGGGGGCTCACGGCGCCGGCTGTGGCCGATGCGCAGGAGATCGACGAAACAGCCGACGATTCCCTCACGACAGTCTCCTCGAAATGAAGCGCGCGCTTACCGCACTGGTTCTGGTGCCCGTTGCCGTCTATTCAGTTCTGTTCGCGCCGGAATGGTTTTTTACGATCGTTCTGGCGGCCTTCGCGATTCTCTGTTTTCGCGAGTACGCGCGCATCACGGACGCTTATGCGATGCCGGGTTACGTTGCGGGGCTGCTGATCCTGCTTGCGCCGGTAACGCAGGCTGCGCTGATTCTGTTTCTCACGGCGCTGGCGGCGATGTGCCTCACAATGTCGGCGGAGGATTTCGGCAAGGGCGCGGCGCGGGCGGCGGCGCTGGTACTGGGTGTCGCATATATCTTCGGCGCGTGGAAGACGGCGATGCTGCTGCATGAGGTCAATGCGCCGGCGCTCAAACATCTGACAGCCGGCAGCCACTGGCTGATGTTCGCGCTGATCGTGAACTGGATTGGCGACACGGGCGCGTATTATGTGGGCCGGAAGTTCGGGAAGCACAAGCTGGCGCCGCGGGTGAGTCCGGGGAAATCGTGGGAGGGCGCTGTGGCGTCGGCGGTGACGGGGGTTATTTTCGGCCTGATTTATCTGCCGCTGGCGATTACGGGAACTTCGTTATGGATCGCGGGCGCGATTTCGCTGGTGGCGAATGCGGCGGGGCAGATCGGCGATCTGGCGGAATCGGCCCTGAAGCGCGGGGCTGGCGTGAAGGACAGCGGGACGATGCTGCCGGGGCATGGCGGGATGCTGGATCGGCTGGATAGTTCGTTGTTTGCGATGCCGGTGGTTTATACGCTGGTGATGCTGCTGGCGCAGACGAGCCGGTGAGTTCGCGCGGGGCGGTTAGTTTGGCGTAGGGGTGGAGTTCGCGCGATCCACTTTGATGATGTCGATGGGGGCTTGCACAGGCTCCAGTTTCAGGCCGAGAGTCTGCATGGCGGCGAAGACGGATGGGGCGTCGCTGTCGCTGGCGGTTAGCCGCGCGAATGCGATATCCAGGGCGAACATGCCGGTGAGATCCGTTTTGTCGAGCACGGGCCGATCCAGGCTTCCTGCGAGCGCGGTTGCCAGGCGGGACATGGTGACGGCGGCTGATTTCATGCGAATCGTCGACTGAGAACCCCGGGATTCGACGCCTGCGGAAGTGCTTTCGGTGGAGGGCTTGAGTTTCGGGCCGCCCTTGTTCACCGTCAGCGCATACACCGGCATCGGTTTCATTTCATGATGCAGGACGACTCCGAAACGCTCGGCCAGCAGGCGTTGCAGCATCAATCGCATTTGTGGCTCGGACGTGGTGACGGGCGCGGTCGCGTCGATGTCAAAAGTGACGGTATTGGATTTCAGCCAGTCGGTCTCCTCGATCTGATAGTCCTTCAGGATGTATGCCCACTGGAGGTACTCGTGCAGGTTCGCGTTCACAGCGCGGAATCGACCGGGGTCTTCCATCTTTACGTACGAGTACGAATAACCCTCGGGAGTATGAGGATGCGAGCCCGGCTTGATGGACGCAGCATCGAACGACGGGAGGCCCTGGGCTGGTGCCCTGTGAGTGATGGCAATAGCCATCACGGCGAGCAAGGTCAGGGGGTTTATGCCAGCGCGCATTGGTTTTCCCTTTTGCGCAGTATAGCAGAATTGGACCTTCGTTCTTTGTGGGGCAGGCGGAACCGCCTGCCCACGATCAAGCGAAGCTCGAGACTCCGCAGTCTTATCTCCCAACCCACCTTGTATGCCGACGGGCAGGCGGTTCCGCCTGCCCCACAAAGCCCACAAAGAAACAAAAAGAAGAGAACAGAGAAGAAGCTACGGGATCATCGCCACCGGCGCTTGCCAGAACGCCGCTTTCTGCCCCGTCGGATCAAGCACCGTCACCTGGCAGTTATACTCGCCCGGCTTCAGATTCGCCAGCGGGAAGCTGAGCTTGATCGGCAGCATGTGCGAGTGAGGATCCATCCCGTCCGTCACTTTCACGGGCGGGGTTTCCATCACCTTCGTCGAGCCTTTGTAGAACGATACGTAGGCCACGAGAGGCACCGCCGCGGGCGTGCTTTCATACGCCTGAAGGTAGACATACATGTCGCCCTTGTTGTTGAAGACGCGGGTCACGCTGGGAATGAGCTTCTGGCCGTCCTGCACCAGCGGGTCCACAGCCTGCGAGGCCGCGGCCTTCGCGCCCTTGTCAGCAGCGATCGCACCGGCCATCGCCGCACGCTGGCTGCTCAGCACCACAGAGGTAATGGGCACGCGCTGCGTTTCGCGATCGAGATTGGGGATAAAGAAACTCCCCATGTAGGTTCCGATTCTGCCGGTTTCGTTATCGCGCGCCAGCACTTTGATCTTGTAAGCGCCGGGCAGGAGGTTATAGCCGGTGTCATAGGCGATCGGCCGCTTTGCCAGTTCCGCCGCCGTGGCATCGGTCAGCTTGATGTCGCGGAAGTCGCGAATATTTTCGATGGTGCTGCCCTGATCGTCTTTGATTTCGCCGATGAAGTCGATGACGGTGTGTTCAGCTCCGCCTTTCTTGGCGAGAGCGAGTTCGCTGCCGGGGATCTTCACCATGATGGGCGTGAAATACTCGGCGTGGTTCTGGCGGAAGTAATTGACTTCGAGCATCATGGTCAGCTCGGTGATCGGGTCGCCCATCATGAGAGCGTCCACGAGCTGGCGTTCTTTATCGGCCGCGGTGAATTTGGCGAAAACTTTGTCCGCCCAGTAGGCTTCGCGGTAGTCGAGCTTGGCCTGGACGCCGTTATTCAGCGTAATCTTCACGCGGCGAAGCTTGCCGTCCGGCGTGTCGTTGGTTGTGTAGTAGCCAATGATGTAGTAGCTGGTGATGGCTTTCTCGGCATTCACGATTCCCTGCCCGAGGTCGTTATAGTCGAGCATGGCCTTGCCGCCGGTATCGGAGGCGAGCGTGTAGAGAGTATCCTGCGATTTCGCGAAATTCGACGCCGACGCAAGGGCCGCCGCGCCGGTATACATCCCGGCGTTGCCCTGGGAACCTTTCGTCAGATCGCCCAGCGGGCCCGCCGCCACAAGGCCGCGCGCATCGATCGGCCAGTAGGATACGCCCGCCCGCATCGCCTCATTCGTGGTGGCGCGTAACTGCGCCTGATTGTCGATGCCGTTGAGCTGCATACCGCTGGCAAAATAAATCAGCGACTTCTTTTCATTCAGTGTGGCCAGCATCTTGGTCGCGGTTTCGAGCGCATCGAGCTGGCGGTCGGTGTTGAAGATGTTAAATTCGGAATCGTCCTGGCCGAAGGCGGCTCCGGTATCGGCGGCGGCGGCGGTGGTGTCGGTTTCGCCGGTGTTATCGGCTTCGCCGGCCACAAGGGTGGCGATGATGGTCAGCAGCTTTTCCTTGTCGCCGGTGAAATCCTGCAGGACGTCGACGCCGGTGCCGGTGTACTGCATGATAGCCACAAGATCCGAGACGGTCATTTGCTTTTTGATGAAGTTGGTGGCGGCATCGAGCGCATGCAGCTGGTCCAGAATCTGCATGGAGGTCATGTCGAAATAGATGGCGAGCAGGCGATGATCTTTGTACTGAACGGCGCCGGGCGCCTCCGGCGCAATCTCGGTGTGAGTCAGTTTCGCCAGGGGCACGGGATCCGGAATGTGCTCCGTCTGCAACGCGGGGGCGACGACAATCGTTTCATCGAGCTTTTCATAGTCGAAGAACTTGATGGTCTGCGGCTTGGTGTCTTCGGTAACGGTGAAATCCTCCTTCTTGAGACCCTCGATGGGTTTGCCATCCTTGTCTTTCACGTTCACCTGTTCGAGCACAAGATGGGCGTTGGCGACGAAGGTTGTGGTGCCGGTGGACTCCTGCACCTGAGACTGCACACCTTTCGGCGGGGCCGACCGCTGAGGCGTTTGCTGCGCCATGGCCAGCAGCGGAATCACCAGGAACGTTCTGAGCACGCGGGACTTCAGGGAAACCGTTGTCGCAAGGGAAGAATGTCTCATATCAGAAAGTTAACCTCATTACAGTCGACATATTACGCATCGTGTTGGGATTGATTGGCGTGCCGAATTGCGGACTGGTGATCGAATTCTGCCAGCCCCCGAACACCACGTGGTTGAGCGGATTGTTGGCGTTGATCTGCAAACTCAGAGTGAAGCGGTCATTCAGGCGGAACGAACGCTGCATGGTAGCGTTCATCGAGAACTGAGCCGGTCCCCGGATAGAACCGATGCCCGCATTTCCCCATTCGCCGGCCGCCGGCGCGGAAAATCCCGCCGAGTTGAGGAAATATCCGGGCGCCAGATTGCTATAGATATCCACGCCCGTGTAACTTGCGCGGACGCCGCTCGCGCCGTACGTGCCGATCAGGCCGGGGTAAATGGGAGTTATCGGCAAGCCGGTGCCGAGGTTGATCCCATCGACGAACGTCCAGTCCTTGACTAACTTGCCCCGCCAGCCGGAGAGCAGCGTGCCGCCGCCCATCCCCATCCCGGAGGTGTATTGCATATTGATGTTGGCGAGGTGCCGTTGATCGGTAGTGGAGGGACCGCGTTCCCCTTCGAGATTCAGCCAGTTCTGGGCGATCGGACCAATGCCGCCACCGAGAACGGATGCGTCATCGATCGATTTCGCATAGGTGTACAACAGCGACGCGGTAAAACCATTGTGCATCCTGCGCCGCAGCTGCAGGGAGCCCGCTTCGCGCGTCATATTGCCGCCCGAAGTGTAGTAGACAAAACTCGAGGGGCCAACGGGGGGATTCACCGTGCCCGTGGGATAGGAGTTGGGGACAAACGCCTGCAGCTCATGCGTGCCTTTGGTGCCGGAATAGGTCGCCTGCATGACGAGAGAGCCCGGCAGATCGCGCTGCACGGAGAAGTTCCAGAGCTGAGCGTAGCCGATTTTGAAATTCGGATTCACCGCGATGGTGTTGCTGGTGAGATTCGCGGGCACTGAAAATCCGTTGGCCAGCGTGAGTGGATTGGCCGCGCTGTTCTGAATCGACAGACTCGTCGAGAGAGGCGACTGCTGGGCCATCGTGTTGGCGAAGCTGTTATAGACCTGGGTGTTATAGGCGATCACATAACCTCCGCGCACTACCATGGAGGATGCGGGGAACGGACGCCAGGCGAAGGCGGGTCCCGGCCGGAATTCGCGTTTGTCCGGACGAATCAGCGAGAAGGGATAGTCCATGCCGGTCAGCGGCCCGACGGGATTGCTGGCGAGCACGGGCTCTGCCGCGGTAAAGCCGGGCGCGACATCGAGATTCACAAGGCGGCCGTATTTTTCGGTGATGGGCGAAGTATATTCCCAGCGCAGGGCCAGAGTGACGGAGAAGCCGGGGCTGACTTTCCAATCGTCCTGGAAGAAAAGGTCAGGTTGTTTAGCGCGAAGATATTTGTCGGCGTTGCCGAACGCGATGGCGCTCTGATCCGGCGTGCCTAAAAGGAAGTCGGCGAAATCGAATCCGGTACTCGGCACCAGACTGCTGACTCCGTTGACGGTGGATGTCGCCTGTGTGTAGTCGCCGTTAAAGGAGAACGTCCCTCGCGGGTTGTTCTGTCCAATAGTGTTGAACTGCTGCCATCGAAAATCGCCACCAAACTGGATGTTGTGGCGTCCGTGACTCCAGGCAGCAATGTAACCGTAGGCGCTCGTTTGATTATGGGTAATGGAAGCGGTCCCGTCGCTCAAACCCGTGATTCCACTTTCCTGGAAACCGAGCGACGGCGGTCCCCAGTTCAGCGGCTCCTGATTATTGCCGGTAATACCGGCGGCTCCCGAAACGTTTACCAGGTTGGAGAAGAAAGGATTGGACCCCACGGATTGCCGGCTGAACTGATAAGTGAACGTTCCGTAGAAACGCGCTGTATATTGTCGCCGGTAGCTGGCGGTGGCCTGCATTCCGAGGGAGCGGGTCAGATCGAGGAAGTTGAAATTGCTGTCACGGTCACTGCGGGTATCCGATGCGCCGTATTGCCCGGACAGGAAATTTTTGCGCTTGAAGGATTTGCTCACTCGCGATTGGAAGTTGTCGGTGTGCGTATTGCTGATGAGTGGAACCTGATAGTTATAAACGGAGCTCCCGGGGATGTTCGGCTGGGGATAGTACTGGAGCAGAGACTGCGCCTGGCGGCTGATCAGGCTGGCCGGAATCACATTGTTCACGAAGGGCACGTCCGTCCCGGGGTTGAAAATCTGCACCGGTTTGCCGTCATACTGGGCCTGAGAGAAATCCCCCCCGCGCTCGGCCGCATCCGGCATGAGGACGGGATTGACAGCCTCGCTGCGGTTCTCTACGCGCGTATAAAACACGCCAAAACTCGGTCCGTTACGCTCAATCAGATGTGGAATTTTGATGGGACCCTGGAAGTTGAAGCCGCCCGTCAGCTGGTTCTGTGGCGGCTTTACGGATTGCCCGATCAGAGAAAACGGCGCCGCGTTCAAAGCGGAGTTACTGTCGTTGACCGTGAGGGAATACTGGTACTGCCTCGGGCCGCCCTTGCGGTTGTTGCCGAAGGCCGGGTTTTGCGCGAAGGGAGACGACGCTCCGTTCTGCGAGCTGCCGTTGATGAGAAGACCGTCCGCCGCCTTTTTGGTGAGATCGTTCGTGACTTCGGCTGCGGGGGCGGGGTCGGCGGGGGCGGCATTCGCGTTGCCATTCAGGCTGGTCTGCTGGAAAGAGCTTGCCGGACCGGCAGGGACTGCGCCTTTCTTGCCTTTCTTGTTGGCTGCGGCGTTCGCCGCAGCGACGGACGCAACGATAGAGGGCGTGGGCTGGGCTGCAGGAGCCGCGGCGGGAGCGGCTGTGGTGATGGTCTGGTTTGGCGCGACCGTTGTCGCGGGGCCGACGACTATCGCCGGCGCGGGAGCCGCAGTGACGGACTCAATCTGATCCATCGGCAGCATTTTCAGCTCGAAATCCGGGCCGGGAAGGCCTGAACCTGGTGTCGCTTCCTGCTTGATCGGCGTGAAACCGACCATATCCACTTCGAGTTGCCACGTTCCGTTGGGCAGATCGGGAAAGGAGTAGGCGCCCTGGTCGTTGCTGACCGCAGTCAGCTTTTTGTCGCCCTGCGTGGCCGTTATTGTCGCGCCGGGCAGCGGCAGACTGTTGAACTTCACCTGGCCGTGGTACTCCGCAGCTATCAGAGGCAGCATGGCAAGGCATGCTATTGCGACGTATCGTAAGTATTTTTTCAATTGCATGAATTCCCTGTTGAGACCTCTATGTGCTCGCCTGGTTGGTTTTAGGCAGGGCACTTTTTGCAGCCACTAATATTACGCCGATTTGTACCGGTATGTTCCATTTTAAGGGTTTGACGACCGGCATCCGCTTTTGTGTAGTCGATTCGATGATTTTTTCCGCAGTTTCTTTAAGTTAAGACCGTCCAGACCCGAATTCGTTACACACAAAGGCGTCATCGACCAGTATTACGCCCGCCGAAGCACAGGGTTTACCGCGGATGGGGTCAATTGTCGGTCGGTTTTTCCTCCAGATGATCGATCACGACAATCGGCATCGGCCGTTTCTGCATTTCCAGCTTCAGGCCGAGCTGCTTTTCCACAGCCTCGAAGATCGTAAGGCCACCGCCTGGATCGGAAGCCGACGGGGCTTCGTTCGCGGATGGCGGCGCATCGCCGCTGCGTCCACCACCCAAATTCATCCCGGCCTGCCGGTTGTACGTCACCGTAAAATCCCATCCGCCTTCGATTCCGGTGGAATTGAGAATGGGCCAGTTCAGTCCCTGTGCGGCATTTTGCAACTGATCCGCAAACTGATCCATTGTTATGTTCTGGCAGGTGAGGACCTGCGTGCCGGCGGGCGAACCCGGAGGCGCATTCGTATACTTGCAGTTCGTGCGCGAGGCCGGATCCGCCTTCTTCATTTTCGGCTTCGCGGCCACCAGCGTGTAGGCGTTCACGGGGCGGTCTTCGGTGTGGGTTTTCAGCTTGAAGCGATCTTCGAGGAGCGCGCGAAGCAGGGGCGACACGGAGTTCATGTCCAAAGTAAAATTGGGGGTTGCGGGCGCTTTGGCGGTGATCGTGAACCGGTCCGTGCCGGCCCAGCCTGGTATCCCGACGATCTGGTCCGTATTATTGACGTTAAACGCGCGGATCAACAGAGTCATCATCACGATGTTTTCCATATTCAGACGTCCCCCCGGCTGCACGCCCATCCTCCCGCCGCGGCCTTCGGTGTTACTCGGCTTAACGTCGGCCACTTCAAACGCAGTCGGAGGAGTCACCTGCAGGGCTTCGACGACGCCTGGCCGGTCGGGAGTTGGCTTCTCGTTGACGCTATCGACGACGATCACGGGGGTTGGAACCTGCTGCTGTTCCAGCTTGAGGCCAAGCTGTTTGTCGACCGCATCGAAGACTGAGATTCTGTCGGCCGCGTCCCCGATCTGGCCTCCATTCATCTGGAGTGACCATTTGACATCGAAATTCCAGGCTCCTTTGAGTCCGGTCTGGTCGAGCACGGGATTCGTGCCAACCGACGCGCCCAGCATATTGCGCAGTCCGGCTGCAAACGCTTCCATCGTCATATTGCGGCACTGATACTGAATCGCCAGATCGGGGCCGAGGCTGAACACGGTGCCGTTCATACTGAACCTGACGGCCACCTGCGCGGGTGGCGTGGAACTCTGCTGGATTTTGCAGCCAGTCTCGCCGGTGCCGTCCGCAGCTTTGAGTTGGGGTTTCCTGCCGGCTATCAGGGCGTAGGTCGGCAGCGGCTTCGTGTCTTTATGGAGCACGAGTTTGAACCGATCGGCCAGCAGCGACTGCAGCATGGGCTTCATCTCTTCCGGCGACGCGTCGTCCGGAACTTTGGCGGTCACATCGAAACGATCCATCTCCAGCCAGCTGGGCCCGCCGAGGATTTTGTCCGCGTCGAAGTCGTAAGCAGCGTGGATCAGATCGACCATGGTCATGCTGCGAATTTCATAGCGGCCGTTGTGCTGAGCGGCGTTGCGCATAAACTGAGGCACCATTTGAGGGCTGGGTTGAATATCCGCGATTTCAAATTTGGGCGACTGCGCGACAGCCACACCGGAAACGAAAGCCACGGCGGTCAAAACCACAGCGGAAATGAGACCAAAGTAAGTTCGCGATCGCTTCATATCCGTCTTCCGCTCTCTTCGCTAAGAAATTAGTACTATTGACAGCTTAGTCTGTCACGCAGCCGGATCGCAAGCCTCCGCACGGTTTCGCAGTCTCTGATGAGACTCCGCATCCGGCTGCAATTGTTCCCGCAAACTTCAAACAACTGACGATGTTAACGCGGGCGTAGTTTGCGGAGCCCCCTTCCGATCGGTCCGGTTTTGTCCAGCACGATCCGGCCCAGTGGGCCTGAACCAGACGGCGCCTGAGAACGTCATGGCAGGTTTCAACCTGTTATTTCGGGGTTTTGCCGGAGATTTAACGGCGTGGACGGCAGCAGGCGGAGAGTTCGCGGAATGGAGCAGACTCAGCCCACCTGTGACCTGGGAGCCCGCTTAGAGAAGATGCTAATTTTTGTGGACGGCGCGCAGGATCATTTCACGTGCCAAATAAACTCGCCGCGTATTCTCGGCATCGGAAATGTCGGCCGGGTGGTGCTTCAGCGAAGCCTGGCGGAAAGCCTGGGTCAGCATCTCATGCGTGATCTGCTCCATGGGCTGTCTGGACGCGGCGAAATGGAGGTCGGAAGTCGCGCGAACTGCGGCCGGACGGAAACGGGCGACCGCCCGCTCGACATCCCAGGGGCGAAAGCCGCCGGACTGGGGATCGCCCGTGCCAGCATCGAGCCAGGCGGCCGCGCGGCCCTTCATCTGATCCTCAGACCGGAAACACTCCCAAATGAGGGCGATGCAGGCAACCAGTAGTACCATTTCGCATGACTGCCAGTGTGGTGGGGCCACGCTGGCCAGAATCCAGCCAATCGCCAGAATGCCAACAATCGTCGAAATGACCGCTCGCATTGCCATTAGTCGTCCCCTTCGCATGTTCAGCGCCTCCGAATGTTATCCAAAGACTAATGCTAGAGGTTATATTGGGTGGGTTCAACTCCAGTAGTACCGGTACGCGGGGCCTAGTGGTTTTGGGGCGGGGCTCGGCGTTTCAGGGATTAGATTTCGTGCGGAATGTGGTCGAGAGAGTGCCGGGAATCGCTAACCGGTTCCCGAAGGTGGCTGGCCGGGCGGCAGAACTCTCGCGCCAGAAATGCAAGAACCGCAACAATCGCGAACTTCCAGGCAAGCGGAAAATTCGTGTGCTCAACCGGAGCCACCAACCTCGTGTTTCCGAGCAGAACAAGGGCAATGGTGGAAAAAGTCATCACCGCGCCTATCCAGTAGAACCTACTCGACCAACGTTCCCGTTTTGTGGTCATCATAAGATCCTCATGGCGAACCTCGCCGTTGACACAAGTTTACATGTCTATTCGATTAATTGCAAGAATATCTTTATGGCGTATTTTTTTCAGTAGCTTGAGGGCGGTTACGGCGGGCGGTTTTGTCCAAACGATTACCAGAAGATCAGGCGCGGAATTCGTAGCCGAGCTCGGTGAGTCCGGCTACGATGCGGTCATACAGGGCGGTAATTTCCGGAGAGGAGAGGGTTCGGTCCGGGGCACCGGCCACGATGCGGAAGGTCACGCTTTTGCGGCCCTCCGGCAGCGGTACGCCCTGGAATTCGCGGACGTATTCGACGGCTTCGGCCATATCTCCCGCGATCCGGCGGATGTGGGACTGGAGAGTTTCGGCGAGTTCGCGGACTTCCGCGATGGCGGAGAGATCGAAGGCACTGGTGGGAAAACGGCGAATTGGATTGTAACCAGCCCGAGGCGGTTCCAGCCGTTGAAGGATTGCAAGGTAAACGTTGAGGACGGCAGCGCGGCCGTGATCGACGAGGGTCGGGTGTAGCTCGCTGAGACGGCCGATTACGGTGCCTTGCCACCAGAGTTCGGCGCAGCGGGCGGGGTGCTCCCAGGAATGAGGTTCGGCCGTTCGGACCTGGAGACCCGGCGCCAGACACTCGGCAGCTCGCTTGAGTTCGAGCAGGGTTTCAGCCGCTTCTTTCGAATAAATGGCGGCCATCATGTGGGGTCGCTCGACTGGCTTGGCGTCGGGCACGGCATGAATTTCGTGGCCGATTTCGAAGAGGCGGAATTCGTCGAAGTGTTTGGCGTTTTCGACGATGTTGCCGTGGATGCCGGGGAGGAGCGATGTCCGCATCAGTTCCTGGCCGGCGGCGATGGGATTCAGAACCCGGACATGGTCTTCGATTGCGAGGCCGAATCGGCGGGCGGATTCTTCGCTGATGAAGGAATAGTTAGAGACTTCGGTGTAGCCTCTCGCGGCGATGAGGCGACGGACGCTGCGGAGGAATTCGCGCTCGGGCGGATCGTAAGATGGCGCGCAGGGAACGAGCGGCGGCGTGGGCTCGATGGAGTCGTAGCCGATCATGCGGCCGACTTCTTCGACCAGGTCTTCGGGGAGCGCGATGTCTTTGGTAGCGCGCCACGAGGGGACGGTAACGGAGAACGAGCCGGAACCGGACGGCTCGACGCCGAAGTTCAGGCTTTTGAGAATACGGCGGACCTCTGTGGCGGCGAGAACGCGGCCGAGTTTGCGGGCCAGCCAGTCAAGGTCAAGCGCGATGGGTGCGGGCGATTTGAGTTCGGAGTGAACATCTGCCAGGCCGCCGACCAGGCGAATTCCGGGCGAGAGCAGAGGTAGCAGTTCCAGCGCACGGGCGAGGGCGCGGACGGTGTTGTGCGGGTCCTGCGATTTTTCAAATCGCATGGAGGCGTCGGTCCGGAGTTTGAGGGCAACGGAAGTTTTGCGCACGTTCGACGCGTTGAAATTGGCGCTTTCGAGAACGATGGTTTTCGTTTCGGCGGAGATGGCGCTCGCTTGGCCACCAATAACTCCCGCAATGGCGATGGGACCGTTGGCGTCTGCGATCACTACGTTTGAGGGCGCGAGAGTATAGCTTTCGTCGTTCAGCGCGAGGATCGTTTCGCCATCTTTCGCGGGGCGGGCGAAGATCGTGTCGCCCTCGAGTTTCGCGCGGTCGAACGCGTGCATCGGCTGCGCGAGTTCGGCCATGATGTAGTTCGTCAGATCGACGATATTGTTGATCGGATTGAGTCCTACGGATGTCAGCCGATGCTGGAGCCAGAGGGGCGACGGCTGCACGGTTACGTTTTCGAAAACGAGCGCGCTGTAGCGCGGGCAAAGATTCAGGTCTTCGATTTCGACGTGGATCGGGCTACCGGCAGGAGGAAGAGCGCTGAGATTTACGGGATCACGCAGAACTTTTCCAGTGATGGCGGCGACTTCACGCGCCATACCGTGATGGCCCCAGAGATCGGGGCGGTGGGTGATGCTCTTGTTATCGATCTCGATGATCTGGTCGGGCGGCGGAAGCTGATCGCAATCCGACAACTCGATAATTCCCGCATGATCGCGGCTCAGCCCCAGTTCTGAAGCGCTGGCCAGCATGCCTTCGCTCAGCACGCCCGCGATAGTTTTTGAGCCGAGGGGAACGTAGACCGTCGTGATGCCCGTGCGGCAGTTGGGCGCACCACAAACCACGGTTTTACGCCCGTATTTGCCTGCATCGACAATCGCTTTAACGACGTGCTTGCCGCCTTCAATCTGTTCGACAGATTCGACGCGCGCAGCAACGGCTCCTTCGAGGAGCGCTCCCGCAGTTTCGATGCCTTCGCACTCGGCGGTCTTCATCGTAATGAGACGTTCGAGGGATTCGGCGGGGACATCCAGGCCGTCGACCATAGAACGAATCCAACTGTAGGAAAACTTCATTTCAAAACTGCCTCAGAAAGCGGAGGTCTCCGCTTTGCAGCCAGCGGATATCGTCAATTGCGTAGCGCATCATGACGAGGCGGGTGAGACCGAGACCGAAGGCGAAACCGTTCCACTCGGCGGGATCGATGCCGCTTTTGCGGAGGACGTGCGGATTCACCAGACCGCAGGGCAGGAGTTCCACCCAGCCGCTTTGCTTGCAGACGGGGCAACCCGGACCGCCGCAGATCAGGCAGCGGATATCGAGCTCGAAGCCGGGTTCGACGAAGGGGAAAAAGCCGGGGCGCAGGCGGACCGTCACTTCCTTCTTAAAGATGGCGGTGAGCAGCGTCTTCATGAAGTAGATGAGATTGCCGACCGAGACGTTACGGTCAATCATCATGCCTTCGAGTTGATAGAAGGTGTGTTCGTGCGAGGCGTCGACCGATTCGTTGCGGAAGACGCGGCCGGGCGCGATCATGCGCAGCGGAGGCCCGAGCTTTTCCATGCCACGGACCTGGACGGGCGACGTGTGGGTTCGGAGAAGGTGGCCGCCGTCAAGCCAGAAGGTGTCCTGCATGTCGCGCGCGGGGTGGTCGGCGGGAATGTTGAGCGCGTCGAAATTGTGGAATTCGGTTTCGACTTCGGGGCCGTCCAGGACGGTGAAGCCCATGGAGCGGAAGAGATCTTCGATTTCCCACTGGATCTGCGTGATGGGGTGCAGACTGCCGGGAGGAACGCCTGTCGCGGGGACAGTGAGATCCATCCATTCGGAATCGAGGCGTTTGGCGAGAGCGGCGCGATCGAAGGCTGACTTCTTCGTTTCGTACGACGATTCGAGAGCCTGTCTGGAGGCGTTGATGAACTTGCCGCGGGCCACGCGCTCTTCGGGCGAAAGCTTGCCCATATCTTTGCTGAGCTGAGTGAGCACGCCTTTGCGGCCCAGCACTTCCACGCGCACGGCTTCGAGTTCGTCATCCGTCTGCGCCGCGCCAATGCGGGCGAGCGCGCTGTCGAGAAGATCCTGCATGAGATTCAGGCCGCCGGGATGAAGGCCTGCGGTTCCGAGCCCAGTTCACAGCCGAGGTGGTTGATGTAGAACAGCAGCAGCGGTTCAGGGTAATCGGTCTTGAAATGTTCGAAGGCTCGAGCCTGCCAGCCATCGGTGAGGTACTTCGCGGCCTCGATGTTTTTTTCAAAAAAACCCTGCTGGTTGGGGACTTCGAGAAAATTCAAAACGGCAATGATCATCTCCATGTGGGCGATGAGGATGGCCTGGGAAAGGTCGGTGGCGAATTCGGCATCCTGCGCGTTCAGCCGCTGCCAGAAACGGGGCACTGCCGTACGCAGGTTTTCGGTGTTGAGTTTGGCCAGATGGGTACGAATCTTGAAGCGTTCGTAAAGCTGGTACGTCCTTAGTTTTCCGATGGAAATACCGCGGACCAGTTGCCGCAGGCGCTCTTCGCCGAGCTGCAGAAACACGTCGGAAATGGTCATAAGACGTCAGCGTAACACAGCGCGTTACAATTACGGGTTGGCCGGTTCAGGCCGCAATTCTTCCATTCATGAGCAATCTGATTATTCTCGGCGCGCAATGGGGCGACGAAGGCAAGGGAAAACTGGTCGATATCCTTGCCGATCGCTTCGATTACATCGTCCGCTACCAGGGCGGCAACAATGCGGGGCACACGATCTGGATCGGCGAGCGCAAATTCGTGCTGCGGCTGGTGCCGAGCGGGATTCTGCATCCTGGCAAGGTCGCGGTTATCGGCAACGGGCTGGTGGTGGATCCGATCGGCTTGTTCGAAGAGGTCGAGTCGCTGAACGCGGCGGGGATCGATGCGGAGAAGCAACTGCGCATCAGCAATCGCGCGCAGGTGCTGTTTCCGTCGCACCGGCTGGTGGAGAAGATCCGCGAGATGGGGCAGTCGCCGATCGGGACGACACTGAAGGGCATTGGACCGTGTTACGAGGATAAGATCGGGCGGCGTGGGATTCGCATGGCGGATTTGCTGGATCGGGAATATTTCCGCGAGTGCGTGGGCGCGTTGATAGCGGATCATCAGACACGGGCGCGGGCGTTCGGAATCGACGATGAGATCGACGCCGACGATATTGCGGCGCGTTACGCGGAAGCAGCGGAGCGGATGCGTCCGATGATCTGCGACACGTCTGCCTTATTGAATAAAGCCATGCGCGAGGGGAAGAATCTGCTGTTTGAAGGCGCGCAGGGCACGATGCTGGATATCGACCACGGGACTTATCCGTTTGTGACTTCGTCGAGTTCATCGGCGGGTGGGGCGTGTACGGGGAGTGGCGTGCCGCCGACGAAGATCGACGCGGTGATTGGAATTTCGAAGGCGTATACGACGCGTGTGGGCGGGGGGCCGTTCCCGACGGAAGCGCTGGATGCGGCGGGCGATGAGATTCGCAATCGGGGGCATGAGTTCGGGAGCGTGACCGGACGCCCCAGGAGATGCGGGTGGTTCGATACGCCGGTACTGAAATATTCAGCGGGGATCAACGGCTTCGAAACTATGGTGGTGACGAAGCTGGATGTGCTGGATGAGCTGGATGAGATTCCGGTTTGCGTGGCGTACAGCATCGATGGCAAGGTGACGGTCGATATGCCTGCGACGGTGCGGGAACTGGCGAAGGCGGAGCCGATTTACGAGACGCTGCCGGGGTGGAAGAGCTCGACGGTCGGGATTTCTGATTGGGATCGACTGCCGGCCGCTGCGCAGAGATACGTTGAGTTTCTGGAGAAGAAGACCCGGGTTGAGGCCGGTTGCGTTTCTACCGGGCCGGAGCGGATGCAGACGATTGTGCGGGCGGGATCGAAGTTTGCGCGGATTACGGGGTAAGCCTAACTTCGCGAGATCCTAGCGGAGCAAACCGCTTTGATACACTACGACACACCCACGGCCACCGACGAGTCCGGTTGTTCAGCGGCCGCTGATGAATTCTCGTCCATGCGAAGCTGGCAAAGAGCCAGAATGAGGGCAGTCGCCACTTGGAAATACTCCAAGGCGAAAACCTCTATGTCTGCTGCTTCCTGCGTCACGGTCAGGCATGACCATAGTCCTGCTCCCAAGTCCACGTCTGTCGCTATCGGCTCTTCAGGCATCTTTTCGAGATACTGCGCAAGTTCAAACGTCATACCGGGAAAGCGAAAATCGTTTGTGGCCAGTTCCATTGCTTTCTTAAGCGAGTCCCGCAGAGCATGAAACGTTCCGGCGGAGAATCTGCCGTCCTTGGAGCGGTCGTCCAGCAACTGAAGGGCGGCGTGCACCTGATCGGGAGGGCGCAAATAACCTATAAGAATGCCTAAGGATTCTGGCGCCGGATCACCACCAGACAGGTACGCTAGTGCGCCAAAGATGTTGTCGCACAAAAGAGTATAGGCGGCAAGAAGTTTTCCTTGGGCGATCCATTGTTCATTAGTAGCCATTATTCCATTGTATTCTCGTTGGACGGCGAGGCGATGACTGCGGGTGACCCAGGGTCTTCGTGGTCAGCACGACGGTTCGCCGGTCAATACTTGCGATAGCGCAGGGAAGTATCTCAGCGACCCTAGACTAGCCCGAATAATGGGCTAATATAGAAGCATGCAGCAGTTTAATGTTCACGAGGCTAAGAGCAACCTCTCGAAACTGCTCGACATGGCACTCGAAGGCGAAGAAGTGATCATTTCCCGGCATGGCACTCCTGTTGCGCGGCTTGCGCCGGTCCGGGGCGAAACCGGCGACCGGGTTCTCGGCGCAGGACGCGAGTCTGTGACGATCCTGAGCGACGACTGGAATAAGCCGATGTCAGACGACGAGGCTGATGCCTTCTGGGCCGGGCGCTGGTGAATCCAACCCATCTGCTCGACACGTCAACGCTGATTTGGGCGGTGGGCGCTCCGGAAAAGCTATCGACGGCTGCGCGCAAGATCTGCAGGAGCCATGAAACGCGCCCAGCCGTCAGCGTGGTTTCGCTCATGGAGTTGATTGTGAAGGCGCAGAAGGGGAGCCTCCGGCTTGCTCCCGATCCGGTGCAATGGTGGAACGACCAGGTGCGAAGACTCGGATATATCGTGCTTCCGCTCAGGCAGGCGCACGTGGAACACCTTTGGGCGCTCCCGCCCATTCATAAAGACCCGGCCGATCGGCTTCTTATTGCGCAGGCGGTTGTCGAAGGAATTCCGTTGGTCGCTTGTGACGAGGCGATTCGACATTATCCGGTCAATATCGTCTGGTGAGATTGCGCCACTTGCAATTTTGATATCGTGATATCATTCGCGTAGTGGCACAGCTCGTGGTCCGAAATCTCGAAGACAGCGTGAAGGAACAATTGCGTCGCCGGGCGAAGTCGCACGGGCGCAGCATGGAAGACGAAGTGCGTCACATTCTTCGCAATGCCGGAAATGAGAAGGTTCAGGAACGCAAGCTGGGTACTGAAATCGCCGCGCTGTTCCAGGGTATCGGCGTGAAATTGCAGCCACTCCCGAAAGAGGCGCCGCGACCCGCCAAATTCGGCAAGTGATCGTCCTCGACACAAACGTCGTGTCCGCGTTGATGGATGCGCCGCCCGACCCTGTTGTGGTGAAGTGGCTGGATCGACAACCATTCGACTCCGTCTGGATCACGTCCGTGACCGTTTTCGAAGTTCGGTTTGGACTCGAATTGTTGCCGCGCGGCCGCCGTCGTGAATCTCTGGAATCTGCGTTCCGCCGTCTGATCGCGGAAAAGATTGAGAACCGGATTCTTTCATTCGATGAAGACGCGGCTACAATAGCTGCGTCGTTGGCGGCCCAGCGTCAGCGGGAAAGCAGACGAGCCGAGATACCGGATACTCAAATCGCCGGTATCGTGATAGCGCGACGGGCTGCGCTCGCAACGCGAAACGTGCGGCATTTTTCCGATATCGACGCGCCTGTGGTCAATCCGTGGATGGCGTAGCAGCGCCGTTCAGCTGACTTCGACTAATTCAGCCAAGGTCGTTGGTTCGGGCACGGATTCACCGTGCAGGAGCATGCCCTCAATGTGGAATTCAATCGCTTCCGTAATTAAAGTGCGTGCTTCGTCCAGGGTCTCGCCGACGGCGACGCAGCCGGGCAGATCGGGAACGGTGGCGCCCACGCTGGATGGTCCTTGTTCGAACACGACGGCGTATTTCATTTCTCGATGCCTGACTGCTTGATTATATTCCTGAGCGTGCCAGTTGGCATCTCCTGCGATGGGTGACCGGCAACCGTAACTGTACCCGGCTTCGTATCGTGATGAAACTGGCGATGGCTCCCTTCTGGCGAACCAGCCTCCATCCGTCGAGTTCTACTCTTCGGAGGTCATCCCTAACCTTCAAGCAACCAGCTTAACGGACCGGAGCCCTCGCTACTGGTCTGCGTTAAGCAGAATGCCGATTATCGCGGGCGCACGGAACGTCGGCTAAAGCCGTCTGCAGCCTGAAGGCCGCCCCACATCGGACTGTGAAAGTGGGATACAAAACCGATGGGATTTCCGACGCGGACCTCTACGTGTTGAATAGACCGCCCAGATTGATCCCGGTCTGTTGCTGACCCTCATTGGCTACCATCGGCGGGTGGTATGTCATGCTCTGAATCCCGACGCGACCGGGGCCGAAGAAGCGGTTCAGCGTGAACGACGTCCCTCCGAATAAACCGGTGCTCAGGTTCGTGACGTTCGTATCCATGGTGACGCTGGCGTCCTTCCAGAGGAACGCGCCGGGCTCGACATCGATGGCCTCGCCAGGCGCGAGCGTCTTTGTGAAAACATTGCCATAACCGTGCAGCAGCAAAAGGCCTGCGCCGCTTTCGTTGACGAAGTGGTCGATAAAAAAGCCGGTGCCGCCGAACAGCATATTGGCGATCCCGCGAACGCGGAAGAAATCGTAGGCAATTCCATCAGTCGCCAGCAGGAACTGGTGTTCGCGCACGTGGATTGCTTCGCCGGGGCGCAACTGAAGCACCACAATCTGGCCGGGCGCGTCGCGCGAGAACGAAATGTTGCCGGGTCCGGCGGCCTGCGTGACGAAGATCTGTATCCCGGCGAAGATCCGCTTCACCATGCCGCGCAGGGATTTAATACTGATATTGACGCGGGGCTCTTTCCAGAGCAATACGTGGTGCTCGAAGTAAATGTTCTCGCTTCCACCGAGTTGGACATCGACAACCGGTACGAGTTCGCCTTCGATGCGAACGGTGATGTCGCCGGATCGGATGACTCCAGTAGGGTCGCCGACCTGAGGGACTGGCTCGTTAGGCGCGCCAACGCCGAAACCTTGTTGCGGCGTCGGTTGCGGCGTCGGGGTGGATAATGGACTGCCGCAGCTCGCGCAAAAATTCGCGCCCGGGTTATTGGGCGTATTACATCGGGAACAATTCATGACTTCCTCTCCAGTCAGAACGCAGGCGTAGTCTCCTGAGTTCGATTTTACTTCCCGTATTCTTCGAAGAAGTGCGCCAGCGTCCGGATGCCGTCGTAATAGTTCCGGATGTTGTACTTTTCGTTGGGTGAGTGAAGGCCGTCGTCGGGGAGGCCGAAACCCATCAGGATGGTCGGGATGCCGATGTGCGTGGCGAAATCGCCAACGATCGGGATGGAACCGCCGGAGCGTGTGAACACGGTCGGCTTGCCGTAGATGTCGCTGAAGGCTTTCGCCGCCACCTGGATCGCGTGATGATCCGTATTTACCATCAGGCCGGGGCCAGCGCTGAGCACGCGGACTTCGAATTGCACGCCGCGCGGGGCGTTTTCCTTCACAAACTTTTCGACGGACTTCACGACCTTGTCGGGGTCTTGCTTCGGCACGAGTCGGATGCTCACTTTTGCGATGGCCTTCGCAGGGATGACGGTTTTCGCGCCGACTCCGGTGAAGCCGCCGCCGATGCCGTGAACCTCCAGCGTGGGACGCGCCCAGGTTCGTTCGAAAACCGAATAGCCCGCTTCGCCCGTCAATTCGGCGGACCCGACTTCGTCCTTCAGATAATCTTTCTCTTCAAACGGCAGGCGTTCCCAACTGGCTTTTTCGTCAGCCGATGGCGGCTCCACGTCGTCGTAGATGCCGGGGATCTGAATGCGGCCGCCCGCATCTTTCATCTTGGCGAGAAGCTCCACCAGGCCGAAAACGGCGTTGGGCGCGGCGCCACCGTAGAGGCCGGAGTGCAGATCCCGGGCCGGTCCGCGCGCTTCTATCTCCATATAGACCAGACCGCGCAGGCCAACGTTGAGCGTGGGCAAACCGGGCGCGTACATCTCCGTATCGGAAACCAGCGCGACATCGGCTTTGAGCTTCGCGGCATTCTTCGCGACATACTCCGCGACTGAAATGCCGCCGACTTCCTCTTCGCCTTCGATCAGGAATTTGAGATTGACCGGCAGCGTGCCGTTGGCGGCGCGCAGAGTTTCCACGGCCTTGATGTGGGAGAACATCTGGCCCTTGTCATCGGCTGAACCGCGCGCGTAGAGGTTGCCGTTGCGCTCGGTTGGCTCGAAGGGCGGCGTTTCCCAGAGTTCGAGGGGATCGGGCGGCTGCACGTCGAAGTGGCCGTAGCAAAGCACGGTGGGCTTGCCGGGCGCGTGGAGCCAGTCGGCGTAGACCAGCGGGTGACGCTCGGTCTCAATGAGTTCGATGTTTTCGAGGCCCGCCGCTTTCAGCTTCGCCACAACGAATTCGGCGGCGCGGTGCGTGTCCTTCGCATGTTCCGGCAGCGTGGAGATGCTCGGAATGCGCAGGAACTCTTTCAGTTCTTCGAGAAAACGCGGTTCATTCTGCCGGACGTAATTGTCGGTCGCCTGAGACATGTTGCTTCAATTCTACTTCGCGGTCAATTCGACGAAGGGACCGGTGGGATCTTCGATATGAAGCGTGACGTTTTTGCGGCCTTCGATGACGCGCGCGGGAACATCGAATTCCACGCCCACCATCAGGTTTACCGTCTTATGCCCGTCGATGGTTCCACGCAGCAGCAAGGGCGGATGGATCATCGGCCCAAGCGCGGGATAGAACGCAAACGTTTTATCCATGTCGCCGCTGGCGAAGAGCGTGCCGTGGATGTCCTGACCGCTCTTCGTGGTGATCCAGGGGTCGATTTTGGCGGCGATCATCTGGACGTCCGCATCGTTGATCAACCCGAAATCGATGACCATCAGGGTTTCCTCGTCGGCAATCGGCTGGACGCGGACGTTGGAGATCCAGCCGGTGGGGGCGAGATGGTTGCCCTTTGTATTGATGAAGCCGGTCCAGATGAGCGCGATGATCACCAGCGCGGCGATTCCGAAACCGATACCGAAAGTTTTGCTCACGTTAAGTTGTCCATTTCGTTGGTTGGCTGTCGGGCTTCGCCCGATTGAGGGCAGGCGGAACCGCCTGCCCCACGCCGAACGATCATCTGCTAATCCAGTCTTCCTACATCGTGCAGCATCTCTTCCATGGAAGCGTGCGCGTGTTCCATGCGTTTGGCGGCGTCGCCGTGGGTTTCGAGGCCCAGACGGTATTCGTAGTTATCTTTTTCCAGCGCACGCAGGACCGCCGTCCAGTCCATTTTGTCCGGACCGTCCAGAGTATTCTGCGCCTTGAACTGAATATTCAGGATGCGGTTTTTCGGAACCAGCGCGTAGCCATCGGGAAACGGAATTTCCCTGAGCTCCTGGGCGTTGCCTGGGTCCCAGTTCAGGCCGATGGTCTTCGAGGGAAGCATTGCCAGAATATCTCTCGACTCTTTCGAATTTCCAATGTTCTGCGAGTACTCGTTCTCAATGAGAAGGTGAACTTTGGCTTTTTCCGCCATCGGGATGAATTCTTCGAGGGTTTGCACGACGAGCTTGTAGGTCGTCTCCGGATTCGCCACGCGGGAGCCGGTGAAGACGCGGACTTTATCGGTGCCGAGGATATTGGCGGCAAGAAGCGCGTTCTCCAGATCGGCCTTGCGGGAATCCCACTTTTTCTGATCGGCCTCTTTGACCGGCGCAGTGGGGTTGAGGCCGGGCCAGTTGAACTTCATCATGCTGGTGTTGAGGAAAGACACCTTCAGCTTGTTGGACGCGAGTTCGGCGGCGGACCGTTTCAACTCCGGTTCCGTCATCTTCGCGAATTCCTTCTTTGATTCCGGAAGATTTCGCAATTCCACCCAGGAAAGATTATAGTGGTGCGCGAAGTCGATGGCGTCGGCCTGCGTCTCGCCGATCTCATCCGTAATGGCGCTGATATTCGCTTTCGTGATGCGCGATTTGAATGCGCTGAGCGGAGCGGCCGCCGCCAAAGCCGCCGCTCCGGCGAGGACCTGGCGTCTGGTGATGGGGCTACCTGTCGTATATCTGTTCACAATTGAGATGATAACTCCAGATGGATACGAACAGGCATGGTCTCTTAATTGACGCGGTAGCCGGCCCCGGCGTTTTGCACCAGGTGACAGGGGTGATTGCCGAATACGAGGGCGACATCGGGTCGGTCTCGATTCTGGAGAATTCGACAGAGGGCTCGCGCGTTTACTTCGAGGTGAACACCGCGCGATTCGAAGAGATGCTCGGAGGTCTTCGCGAGTTGCCGGTAGTGCGCCGCGTCGAGATGGTGAAGAGCATGGAGAAGATCTACGGCAAGCGCATCATCATCATGGGCGGCGGCGCGCAGGTGAGCCAGGTAGCGATCGGAGCGATTGTGGAGGCAGACCGGCATAATATTCGTGGCGAACACATCTCGGTGGATACGATTCCGCTGGTGGGCGAGCAGCAACTGGCCGATGCGGTGCGCGCCGTTCCCAGACTGTCGCGTGCGCGGGCGCTGGTGCTGGCCGGGTCGCTGATGGGCGGTGATATTGAGGCGGCTGTTCGGGAGGTGCGTGCGCGCGGGCTGTTGGTGATCAGCCTGAACATGGCCGGGAGCGTGCCAGACGCAGCGGATCTTGTGGTGACGGATCCCGTGCAGGCGGGCGTGATGGCAGTGATGGCGGTGGCGGATACGGCTAAGTTTACGGTGGACCGATTGAATAAGCGGGTATTCTGAGCGCCTGTGCTTAACGGCCCGCGAGGGCTTTGAAGCCTGCCGGGCCATGACCGAACTCGCGTCCGAGCGCGGACGCCGTAGCACTCATCCGGGCCAGTATTTCCCGCTGAAAAGCCGGATCCAGCCATTCGTTCCAGCCGTGGCGTTCGCAGATTGCCGATGCGGCGGCGCGAGTGGTGGCGCCGGAGGGTTTCACCGATCGCACATGAAATGGATCGGCGATCACGGGCCCGGCGGAACACGCGACTGCACGTTTGAGGAGCTGTTCCGGGTTGCATGGCAGAATCGGCGCGAGCGTCGCGGAAGTTTCGATTCCGGCGTCCGTGAGGACCTGAAGGGTTCGCCAGCGTTCTTCGATGGGCGCACAGTGTGGTTCAAAGATCCGGCGAACGTCGTCGCGATCGGTGGTCACCGAGAAACTGACGCGAAGTCTCGTGCGGTCTTTCAGCGCGGCGAGCAGCGGGAGATCGCGCAGGATCAGTGGGCCGCGTGTCTGGATCACGAAGACCTTCGGTGGCGAGGCAATCACGGCCTGGAGAATTCCCGGCATCATGTGTTGGGTTGATTCGGCGGGCTGATACGGATCGGTCAGGGGCGAGCAGTAAATGATCTGGTCCGGCCGCAGACTTCGCGCCAAAAGCTCGGCGGCATTGTTCTTGAAGGTGGTGAACTCGCCCCAGTGCAGCCAGTCTTCCTTCTTCAAGCCGCCCTGCACACGCATGGTGGGGACGTAGCAATAGGAGCAGCCGAAGGTGCAGTTGCGGGCGGGGGTGAGGGAATGGGTGAAGCTGGCCTCGGCGAGAAATCCGGAGACTGGACTCAGGATGGATCGCGCGGCGGACTCGTGAATTTGAAAGGGCACGGAAGTCAGTAAAGCCAGCCGCTCAGATCGCGGCCGAGAAGCTTCGACAGGTTCAGAATATCGTCGCGATAGTAGTCGACGAGACGTGCGCGATCCGCGGGGTGCAGGGTGAGAGCTTCGCGGGGCCGGAACGCCGCGTTGCGAAGATGCCCGCGTAAACCCGACGGCAGATTGCGCCGGACGTGATCCCAGATGCCGAGGCGCTTCAGGGCATTCTTCACGAAAAACGAGCGTGGCACTTTTGCTTCCATATGCCGGAGGGAGAGGTCCGGCTCGAAATCCGGATCGACCGACAGGAATCGGAAAGTCGATTTCAGGACGCTCATCGGATCGCGTGTGAAGTCTTCATAGAAATGGATCTGGAGCTGCGACTCGCTGAACAACGACAGATATCGCTTTACCTGTTCGTAGTACAAGCCGAACCGCAGAAATGGATAGAGCTCGCCGATGCGTGTATCGGTCGAAAGCAGCGCCGTGTCCACATATTCCCGGAAGGTGATCGGGGCTTCCGCAAAATTCAGCATGTGGACGTACTGCGAGAATGCACGCTCCATCGGGTTGCGCAGAATCAGCAGGATTTTCGCATCGGGAAAGCGCGCGGCGATATTGCGGGATGCGGTTTCGGACCAGAGATAAGAAACGCTGGCCTCGCCAATTGCCGTTTCGTTCGTGACGCACTGGAAGAGCTTCAGGTAGTCGGACCATTCGGAGATGGGACCGCCGGAGAACTTTTCGGCGACCTGACCGCGCAGATATTCCGTCTGGGCGGGAAGGCGCAGTTCGGCCTGCTTCCGGAACCAGGGGGCGAAATTTTCGAGGCGAAGCTCATCCGCGAAGAAATTCGGCTCCTTGATCGGGCTCATGTAAATGCCAGGGTGCTGGTCGAGATAGCGATACAACGCGGTGGTGCCCGCTTTGGGCGCGCCCGCGAGAAAGAAATTCGGCAGCTTTTCGCGCAACTCCGGAGCAGCGGGCACTTCTACGAATTACCATAAATCAGGCGCAAGATCCACGAAGATTCGGCGAAAAGAACATGTTCCGCACGGTCCGGCACACACTTCTAACAAGTGTGCAGGGTGTTTCGCCAAACCGCGCCCCGTTGCGGATTTCAGCGCAAGCCGATGCGTCGCCTTTCCCGGCGGCATTGCGAATCGAGCGCCGCCTCGCCAACCGTTTTGCCACACTCGCTTCGATTTTCATGGCTGACGCCATGGCTTTCTGGGTGGCATTTGTTACGGCGGTGCTGATCCGGCACGCATACGGCGGCCAGTTTATCCCGTCCGACTATTGGCGGTTTATTCCCTTACTCCCGGCCTTCGCGGTCGTCTACGCGGCGACGGGGCTCTATCCGGGAGTGGGAATTCATCCGGCGCGCGAACTGCGCGGAATTGTCTACGCGAATTCGGTTGTTTATCTCCTGCTGATGGCGGGTGCGTTTCTTTCGAGGACGGGGACTCTGTATTCGCGACTGGCATTCACAGGCGCATGGGCGCTCAGTATCGTGCTGGTCACCCTGTTCCGGAGTTTTGTAAGAAGCGTGTTGGGCGCGAAGAACTGGTGGGGCGTTCCGGTGGTGGTCTTCGGAGCCGGGGCGGCCGGCACACGGCTTGTCCGCATGCTGCGCGACCAGCCTTCTCTCGGGTTGAAAGTCGCACTTATGCTGGACGACGACCCGGCTACTCACACGCAGGCCGACAGCGGCGATTGGCCGCCAGTTCCGGGTAATCTTTCACTGGCCCCTCTGGTAGCGGATCGGTTTGGCTTTAGTTACGCGATCGTTGCCATGCCGAGCGTCGCGCCGGCCAGGCTGGACCAGATTCTCAGCCGCTACGCACATCGCTTCGCCCACTTTCTGGTGATTCCGAATATATCGAGTCCGACGATGCTATGGGCGACCCCGCGCGATTTCGGCGGCACGCTGGGTCTGGAAATTTCGCAGAATCTATTGCACACGATGCCGCGCGTTGTGAAACGAGTCTTCGACCTGGCGCTGGCCGCCATAGCCGGCCTGGCGCTGCTTCCGCTGTTTATTGCCATGGCGATGCTCGTGAAGCTCACGTCCCGCGGCCCGGCCATTTACACGCAGCCGAGGGTCGGGCGCAATCGCCGGACATTTCGCGCCTATAAATTCCGGACGATGGTACATAACGCCGACCAGTTGCTGGCGGAGCATTTGGAACGATACCCGGCGCGGCAGCTGGAGTGGCGAGTCAACCGGAAACTGCGTAACGATCCACGGCTGACTCCGGTGGGGCGTTTATTACGCCGCACCAGCCTCGATGAACTGCCTCAATTATGGAATGTTTTCCGGGGCGATATGGGGCTCGTGGGGCCGCGTCCCATCGCGGAGGACGAGTTGGCGCGCTACGGCGACAGCATGGAATTGTACGTGAAAGTGCTCCCGGGCATTACGGGGCTCTGGCAGGTTTCCGGGCGCAACGACACGACCTACGACGAGCGCGTCCAGCTGGATGCGTACTACGTGCGGAACTGGTCGGTGTGGCTGGATCTGTGGATCGTGGGTCGCACTGTGAAGACTCTGATCAGCGGGAGAGGGGCATACTGACGTGGAGCGAACAAACGCAGCGTTGGCAGACGGGATTGGTGGCTACATCGAGGGTTGAGCGGAACGCGATCGCTTCCGGACCGTTGACAACATCGTAGAGGGTTGTTCCGTTGGTGACGCGGCCGATCGGGCGGTGGAAGAAGCAGGGGCGCACTGTGCCATCCGCTTCCATGACGGCGGAGACCCAGGGCGCATTGCACGCGGGTGCGGACGGCGCAGCGTGAAAGTGATCCGCGATGCGTTTGAGTTTTGCGGCGGCCTCCAGAACGAAGCCGCCACATTCGCCGGTCGCGACGATCTTCGCGAGCTGTTCGCTGAGGACGGAGGCTTCGGGGACGAGATCGGGTGAAGTGCCGGGCCGGCGGTTGAACGCGTCAGATGTGAGATCGGCCGCAAGGAACGAGATGGAATCGAGCGCGAGTTCGTGCGCTGTACGAACTGTGTCCAGAAGCCACGCCGCGTTGTCGCGCTGAACTGTGCAGCGGGCTGCTACCGGGAATTCAGGGCGGAGTTTTCGCAGATGGCCAACGCCCGTCCCAAGACTCGCGAAGGCGCCTTTGACACGGCGGATCGCGTCATGAATTGCGGGCGGCCCATCCAGAGAGACGATTACGTCATCCACGTTCTCCACAATGCGCGATGCATAGCGATCCAGCAGCAGGCCGCTGCTCAGTAGCGTCAAACGAATACCGCGACTTCGAAGCAAGCGGCAGAGAGGGAACAGATCCGAGTGCATGAGCGGTTCACCGCCCGTCAGCACCACCCATTTCACGCCGAGGCGTTCCATGCTCCCGAGCTGCGCTTCGAGTTGTTCCACCGTGATTTCTTCCGCGGTATCGCGCTTCCAGATGTCACACATGACGCAACGGCAGTTGCAGCGATTGTGCGGATTCAGCACGAGGATCGGCATGGTTGAAATCACGGCAGTCATGCGGCAACGCGCCTTCCAGCGAGCGTGAAGCCGGAGCCGAGAGCCTTCCGCGCCTCCTCATGAAGCTGTCGCACATCGACGTCGACATGGTAGTCGCCGCGGCCTTCGAGATGAATGGGATTCAGGGGTCCCGCGGCGTCGCGGGGGAGCTGACCGGAAAGTAGTTTGATGCGGCCATCGATCATGACAAGCTGCGGACGCAGCTCGAGAAGCGCCTCAGCGGGCGTCTGGCCGCGATCCAGCACCGCGACCAGATCGGCCGCGCCTCCCTGCCGAATCCAGCCGCGACCGTCCCTGAAGCGAAGAATCGAGGCGGCCGTGGAAGTCACCATACGGTAGAGCGACTCGGCCGTTATTCCGTGCGTGTGGGCCGTGCTCAACTCATCGGCCAGATCCCCTGCAAACGTGAGCGCGGAGTCGGTGCCCAGTGCGATGGGGATTCCCGATGACAGAGCCTCCGCCGACAGCGTTCGGCCAAACATCGCGAGGTTGGAACCCGGACACCAGGTGATGGAGCATTGCCTGCGCAGAAGAAGCTCGATTTCGGGACGTCCGATGGCAAGCGCGTGAACCAGCACGGTGCGCGGACCGAGTACGCCTAACTGATCGAGCAGGGCGATCTCACCGGCGGCCTTTTCATCCGTGCCTTCCGCCGCGTGCAGGATGAAGGGCAGATTTCGCGGTGTGTTTTGGTAGAGCTCGGCCAGGCGCGGACTGAAATCGAGAGAATGCGCCCAACCGAAACGCTTCACTACACGGACTGGAAACTCGGGTTCGAACACTTCGGTGTTGCAGGGATTGTGGTGTGCCACGGTAGTGACGCCGCTCAGCAGATTGCGCAGGCCGCCCCAGGCCAGACGGACAGCCATCGGAATGGAAAGATGCTCGCGGACAGGCGAGACGTCCGGGTGGTAGATGTCGTTCGCCCACTCGCGCGCGTTCGGGTAGTGGCCCTTGCCGAGGCGCGGAAACAGATTGAACTCCAGATGATCGTGGGCGTTGATCAGACCCGGCAACAGCAGGTATCCGGTCAGGTCAAGCTCCTTTTCGCGAACGCCCACCATCACCGAGAAGTGGACACGCCCGTTGCGGATGGTGACATCGCGACGCCCGGCGGACAGGGGACCGGCAGCAACTCTGGCGCCGATCAGCCGCATGAGCTTTTCACCCACGACGCGGCAAACACCGCAGGGGTGCCGCTGACGTTTTCGAAAAGAGCGCGCTTGCCGGCGAGTTCAAAGAGATGCAGTTCCGGCAGATCGAAAGTGGCCTCAGCCGTCCATTGCAGACTCATCCCCGCGGCGCACGCGGTCTGGTTCAGGTCGGCCAGGGAATGATAGAACTGCTCGATCTTCCACGACCGGCCCTCGCTTTGAAACGAGCGTGTCCAGCCGCGCAGCATGGCCGCCGGATGCAGGTCGCTGACGATCACGCGACGCGCAACGCGGGCCATCTCTCCCAGCGCGGCGGTCGCGAAGGGAAGATAGCTGAGCGCGAAGGAACAAATCGCGAGATCGACGGAGTCGGACTGAAACGGCAGCGAACGCGCGTCGCCCAGAACCAGACGCCCCGCTAGTGACTGCTTTCCGGCGGCAATCCGAAGCATCTGCGGAGACACATCGATTCCCGTTGTGCGCGCGCCGCACTGGGCCGCGTGGCTCATCCACCGCCCAGTGCCCGCCGCTACATCGAGAACGCTGGTTCCGGCAAGCTGGCCGAGGCGCGGTGACAGGATGCGCGACTCCAGCGCCAGCAGCGGATTGGGATCGGCGTCGTAATGATCGGACCAGAGCTCATAACCCTGGCTGGCGGTCAGCACCATTTAGAGACTCTCCCAACGCGGTTTCCGCAGCGATACGAAGCGTTGCGCCCATTCGAGCTCCAGCGGAAAGTCGTAAAAGCCCAGGGCGTAACGCCAACTGCTCAGCGATTGAAGCAGTAAACGGCCCCATTTCGGCAGATGGACATCCTGTATGGTGGGCCAGCGGGAGTTGATTACCAGCTCGAAGTTGTCGATGCGGCGTTGCACTGCGCGGGGCAGCCACGGGAGATGAGGATCCTGCCGGATCGTGAAATTGAGCCAGCGATCGCTGGCCCATTCGTCGGGTGTGGACGGGAATTTGATCTGGTCTTCCACCGCTCCGTACATGCCATTCGGATTCGGCACCGGGATGTAGTGCTGCACAATAATCTCGGCCGCGGGATTCACGCGCTTGATGCGGCGAACAAAGTCGATGGTCATGCGCGTATCCTGCTCGGGATTGGACGGATCGCCGACGACGAAAGAGAACTCCGGAATGATATCGAACTGACGGATTCGCGCGGCCAGTTCCAGAGTCTGCGCCGACGTGATCTGTTTGTTCATGCTCTTCAGCACGGCATCCGATCCGGATTCGGCGCCGAAGAAAATCATAGTCGCGCCGGAGTTCCGGATGGCGCGGAGCGTGGCGTCGGAGTAGCGAAGGAAAGCGTCGATACGGCCTTCCGCCCACCAGCGCAGATGGAGCGGAGCGATGAGATCGGCCTGCTCACGGGCGTGACTTTCGTTCAGAAAAAAATTGTTGTCGTAAAACTGCACGGCGTCAATGCCGTATTGCCTCTGCAGGCTGGTCAGGACCGCGGCGGTACGCTGCGGAGTCTCGGTTTTCTGGCGGCCGTCGAAGATCGGCACCACGCCGCAAAATTGACAACGGTAAGGGCAGCCGATACTCGCCTGATGCACAGCGGTGCGACGTCCCAGAAACGTGGGAAGCAGATATTTTTCCACCGGGAGGCGATGGTAGGGCAGCCACGGAAAATCGTTGGGGGATCGCAGCGGCCGCATGGCGTTATGAACGTGCAAACCGAATCGATCGGTGAACGACAGTCCGCGCACGTTCGATAATGCCCTGTTACCTCGCAACGCGTCAAGAAGTTCAGGAAAGGTTTCTTCGCCCTGTCCTCGCACGCAGTAGTCGACATAGCCGGCGTTTAGTGCGGCGTCGGTGTAGAGCGACGGGAAATAGCCGCCCCAGACGATGGGCACTTTCGGATGCCGCTTGCGGAATGCGCGGCACAGACCGATGGCGGAAACCATCTGCGGACCGGGCATGACGGAGACCGCGAGTAACTCAATCGTGTGACCGGATGCCAGACGTTCCAGCGTACCTTCGGGATTCGAATCCAGATTGCCATCCACGATGGCGTATTCTTCGGCGGGGAGCCCATCGCCGCCTTCGAGCACGGCGGCAATGGAAAGAATCGCCAGCGGGAATCGCCGGTTTTTGGGCTTGCCTGTGCGCGGGTGAAGAAGAATAATCACGACGCGCTCCCGAACCTGCCGCTCAGTATTAAGAAGCGCGAGGGTGGGCGCAGGCCTTTCAGGCGCGCTCGCCACGGACGCAACGCCCAGCGCCAGCCATACCAGGGATAGCTGCGCCGCCACACGATTCCCAAATCGGCCGATAACGCAGCCAGCGCGGGTTCGTCCAGATACTCGATGCTGCCGAGCGAGTCGGAGGGAAAGCCGTACCGGCGCTCGAAGACGGTGCGGCGCTCGGACCGCATCTGTTCGCCGTGATCCGCGGCAGCATAGACAGGTGAGTCGATAATCACGAGTTGCCCGTCCGGACGCAGGCAACGCTTCACGGAATGGATCGTTTTCCGGTAATCGGAAGAGTAGTGCAGCGAAGAATTGAAGATCGCCAGATCGATGGATTCGTCGCGAAACGGCAGCACGTTGAATTCCGCCGCGACTCCATCGATTGGTAACGCGTAGTGACGCAGCGCGCCCAGGCCATCCAGTTGGTCGGTGAAGATATCGAGCGCCACGGCATGATGCCCGCGTTGCCGCAGCTGATTCGTCATCCAGCCATTGCCCGCGCCCAGATCGAGAATGCGCAGGGGACGGGCTGCAGCCTTTTCGATTTCGCGAAGAACGGTTCGCTCGAAATGCAGATAGCTGCGCGCGCGAATCTCCCACTGGCTGTTGTTCCTGCCGCTCAGATCGCGCCATGGCAGCGCGCGATAGTATGCAGGGTCTTGTGAGCCCCGGCCTTCGGCGTGCCGGATGATCGCGTATTGCGCGAGGAATGTTTTGCGGGCGGAGGCTTCCATCGCGATCACTTGTGGGAGCCCTTCCGGAAAATCATGAGGCGGTGATCGCCGAGAGACCGAAGAATCGGCAGGTGAGCCGCGTGCCGGTCGAACGCAGCGAGCCGGTCCATCGCAGCGTCGGAAATGCCTGTCACGTAGGATGGCGGAACAGCTAAGCCGATGCCATGTACCGCGGCAAGTCGAAAATCCGGCGCGAAGGCACGGCGCACGTCCCCGATGGTCGGGTAAAAGACGCGTGGCGTGACGGACGAACCCGCTTCCCCGCCCCAGCGCCGCGTGGCCTTGCGGAAATCGCCATGCAGCGAATACCAGATCGTTTCCCGGAGACACACCCGGCTCATCAGGCAAACGACGACAGGGCCCCCTGGCTTGACCAGGCGCGAAAATGGCTCGCGTAAATCGGATAGCCGCTCAACACAATTGAGCGCGCCGAAATTCGACCAGACGGCATCGAACGTTTCGTGAAGCCAGCCGAGATCTTCGATGGCGCAGCACTGCGCGTCCACCCCTCGCCCGCGCGCGATGCGAACCATTTCAGCCGAGGCGTCAATGCCCGTAACGCGAACGCCGCGCCCGGCAAGCATGAGAGCGTCATCGCCGGTGCCGGAGCCAAGATCCAGAACACTGCTGCCTGCCGGGAGCAGTTTCGCCGTGTGACGCCACACCGCTTCCCGCTGGAGCTGACCGGCCTTTGTGCCGCTCCACAGTTTTTCATAATCCGCCGCGATGCAGTCGAATCCGGCCACCGGCACACCGGTCACGCTTCCACCTCCTGCGCGGTGAGCGCAAGACTGTCGCGGACAGCCGCGATATGGACGTCGTCACGGATCGCGGCCATTTCGCTGCGCAACAAATCGTCCGCATGCTGATAAAAATTCCGGGAATGACGTCCCCGAATGCGAAATTCCCGGTCAGTCGATTCGCGCCAGTTTCCGGCTGCCACCACGCGCTCCGCCACTTTCTCGAAGTATGGCGTGCCTTTAATCGGATAGGAAATGGTCGTAAGAAACACGTCGGGCCGGCACTGTTTCACGTGATCGACGGTCGCTTCCACATCGGGAAGTTGCTCGCCGTCGTAACCCCACATAAGGAACATGCCGGTTTCGATGCCGCGCGATTTGCAGAGCGCGACCGCCCCGCGCACCTGCTCCAGCGTGACGCCGCGCTGCATCGCGTCCAGAATGCGTTGCGACCCGCTTTCGGAACCGATCCAGACACGCGAACAGCCGAGTTGGGCCAGCAGATCCGCCGCGTGCTCATTCAGGCGATCCGCGCGCGTGATGCATTCGAACGGAATCCGGATGCCGCGCCGCGCCATCTCAGCGCCGTATTCCGCGAGCCATCCATGATGAATCGTGAACACGTCGTCAGCCATCCACAACGCATCCGGCTGATACCGCGCGAGGAGCCATTCCACTTCGGCAGCCACGGACCCCGCCGTGCGTCTGCGATGCGAGTGGCCGTACACAGAATGGCTGCACCAGTTGCACTTGTAAGGGCAGCCGCGCGCCGTAATCACCGAGATAGACGACTTCCCATGATGATCGCGCCATGTTTTCAGGTACCGTGGAATATCGATGCGTTCGCGATCCGGCCACGGCTGCGCGTCGAGATCCGCAATGAGTTGCGGCGCGCCTGTTCTCACAAGGCCATCGCCCGAAGAGAACACCAGCCCCGGTATCGAGGCCCACGCATTCCGATCGAAATCGGCCCGCATGAGTTGTTCGAGCGAGCGCTCCGCTTCGCCGCTCACAATCAGGTCCGCGCCCGCTTCCAGAAATTCACTGGCGTAGTTGACCGGCTCAGGACCGCCAAGCACCACCAGCCAACCCGCCGCTTTCGCTGTCGTCGCAATTCGGAGCACGTTCGCACGCGTCATCAGATTGCCGTAGATCCCAATCACTCCCGCCGGACCCGCCTCAAGCAATGACGACAACTCCGCGAACGATCCAAACGTGGAGTCGTAAACATCCACGTCAAAACCCTGTGCGCGCAAATGAGACGAAAGATAGAGAATCCCCAGCGGGGCGTAGGGTTTCATGATCCGCTGCTCTTTCGGATCTTCGGCGATAAAATAGCCGTGCGTGAGCAGCAGGCGCATCACGCCACCTCGGCGAACCTGGAGGACAGGGATGTCGGCGCGGGCGCCGCCCGCAGTTCGTGAACGCGCGTCCACGCATCCGCGGCATTGGCTTCGAGCGTGGATCCGCCGCGCACTTCCAGATGAATTGCATCCGCGAGCGCGCGATAAAACTCGGTGGAATAAGCGCCCTGAAACATCATGCTGAGGTCGCCGCTGTCACGCCAGTTCGCTCGCGTCCCCAGTTGAGCGGCCACAATCTGGTGGAAACGGGTGCCCGGCAGCGGATACGAAACCGAAATGCCGACATCGTCCGGCGCAGCCTGGCGCACCATGCGAATTGTCTCTTTGATTTCGTTCCATTCTTCGCCGGGATAGCCGAACTGCAGGAAGAAGCAGGCGCGGATGCCCTCGCGGCGAAGGTTCTCGCGCGCCCGGAAAATGTCGGCGACGGAGATGCCTTTCTCCATCGCATCCAGAATGCGCTGCGAACCGGATTCCGCGCCCATCCACACCTCGGAACACCCGGCACGGCGTAATGCGGATACCGAATCCCGCGTCATCAGATCGCAGCGGGATTGCATCTTGAAGGGAATCGCAGCGCCGGTCCGGCAGACTTCGTCGGCAAACTCGGTCGTCCAGCGCGATGAAAGCGCAAAGATATCGTCAGTGAACCAGACGTGATCGGGCTGGTAGGTTTCGCGCAGAAACAGCATTTCCGCCGCTACCGACTGAGGAGACCTGGCGTGATACCCGCTACCGTAGATCGGCTTGGCGCACCAGTTGCAATGAAACGGGCACCCGCGGCTCGACGCCATATTCAGCGAGAAGTAGCCGTGAGCCGCAAGCCACTCCTCGCGGTAGCGCGGAATATCCGCAAGATCCCAGCCCGGTAATGGAAGCGAATCCAGATCCGTGCGTGGCGTTCGTTTGGAGCCGTAATGCAGCGCCCCGTTACTCTGTTTGAAGATCAGCCCCGCGACCGATTGCGGCGCGCGCCCCTGCACGCATTCGAGCAACGTGGTTTCCACCTCGCCCGCAATCACGCCGGCAAAACCCGCATCCAGATAAAGAGCGGCGTGGTCGGCCGAATCGGAGCCGTGCGCAATCGCCGGAATTCCCGCCTGCCCCGCCATTTCCGCCATCCGAAACGCAAGTGTCCGGTTGTGCAGCAGACACATCTTCGTCAGGAAGTTGAAATCGTCGTCGCAGACCACCACCAGGCTGGGCTTCTCGCGCTCGAGAGCCGCCAGAAACTTCGCGTGAACGTCTTCCACTGTGGCTTCGAGCGCCGGATCGAAAAGGCAAACCGGAATTCCGTGTTGCCGCAAAACTCCTGCGGCGAGTAACGTCTGCAGGGGCGGATACGGCTGCATCCGCGCCACCTGCTTCGCGTCTGAACGGACGTGATTCGCATGCGCCAGAAGAATCCGCTGCGTCAGCATGTGACCACTTCCGACTCCAGCCGCTGCGCGTCCACCTTCGGCTTCGGAGGAGCCAGGAGACGCGCAGCCCACTCTTTGAACTTGATATCTACGGGATACGAATAGTAGCCGTGGTCCAGACGCCAGCGCGCCGTCACGCCGATCATGCCGTGAACGATTCGTTCCAGGCGTCCTGTTTTGCGGACGCCGATTGGCACGCGATGGAACGCCAGCCGCAGGTATTCGCGCATGGTTTGCAGCTCGCGGTGCCGGCCGCCTTTCAGCCACGGCAGAATTGTGTAACGCGGAAAAAAGTCGGACCAGCCTTCCAGCGTGGTTGGCACTTCAATCCCGAGTTCGAAAGCCCTCTGCATGATGGGCGCACCGGGATAAGGCGTAAAAATGTTCGTCCAGAATTCCGCGCCTGCGTATCGGCGGCAGATATTCATAATCATGCGGATGGAATCGCGGCGGTCTTCTTCTTCTTCGCCGGGGAAACCGAAAATCATATTGAACGACGGACGAATGCCGGCTTCGGTCAGCCGCCCCGCCGCCTCATAAACCGTCTCCACCTTCTGAAAATCTTTGTTCATCAGGTGCATGACTTTTCGCGAGCCGCTGTCGGCGCCCTGCGCCACTTGCGACAGGCCCGACCGTCGCAGCAGCTTCAGTTCTTCCACCGTCAGCCGATTCACCAGGTTGGTGGAAGACTGAATACTCCAGTCGAACTTGACTCCGCGCCGCAGAATGCCTTCCGCGATCCCGACAGCCCGATCGCGATCCACCAGAAAATTGTCGTCCACAATCCACAACAGGCTCAGCCCGTAGCGGCTCACCAGATCGGTAGTCTCCTCCGCTACCTGTTCGGGCTCCAGAGCGTTCCACTTGCGGCCGTAGACACCCTCGTTCGTGCAGTAGGCGCAGCTATAAGGGCAAGCCAGACTTGACGTGTACATGGCCCAGCGACGGCCGCAGACTTTCTCATAAGCGTCGAAATCGGCCAGATGGTATGCCTTGGGCGGCATCTCCGAAATGGGCCGGAGCACCCGGGGAGTATTGAAGCGGAGGCGGCCTTCATCCTTGTACCCCACGCCTGCAACGCCCGCCATGGATTCGCCCGCGCTGATACGGTCCACGACTTCGAGGAACGCATCCTCGCCCTGGCCTTTCACGACGATATCGACACAATCCGCCGCCAACGTCTGATCCGGCAGCAGCGACGGATGCCAGCCGCCCAGAACAACGGGCTTCGAGGGATACCGCAACTTCACCGCCCGTGCCACCCGCACCGTCTCGCGGATCATGGGCCCTGTCACCAGCGAAACCGCCAGACAAAGAGCATCGCGCATCTCTTCCACCACACGGCGCTCAAACTCCGGCGTGATCGTGGAATCGATAATCACAACCTGGTATCCGGCGCGCAGCAAGGGCGTCGCCACCGCCAGGATGCCGAGCGGAGCCGTCGCTTCCTGACTGGAAAACGCGGGAAAGAAAAATACGATCTTGCGGGACGCCATCCTGAATCTTGCCTATGTAGATAGACCCCCTTCGCGGCGGCAACGGAACGAAATGTTCCGCCATCCCGACGCCAGTGTCTGAACGATAAGGCAATGCGAACAGCGTTAGTCCATTACTGGCTGTTGGGAATGCGCGGGGGCGAGAAAGTCCTTGAGGCGATGTGCCGCATCTACCCGGAAGCCGATATCTTCACCCTGTTCTATAACCCTGAGGCCGTATCGCCGCTGATTCGCAGCCACACGGTCCACGCATCCTTCCTGAATCCCTTTCAACGGGTCTACCGTTCCCTCCTCCCGCTGATGCCGATGGCGCTCGAAGATTTCGACCTCCGCGGATACGACCTCGTGATCAGCAGCGAGTCAGGTCCAGCGAAGGGCGTCCTCACCTCCGCCACTTCACGCCACTTCTGCTACTGCCACACGCCCATGCGATACCTGTGGGAGCTCTATCCGGCGCATCGGCGCGAGTTCGGCGGCAACAAACTGAAACATGCGATCTTCGCTCCCGTGGCGAACTACATGCGTCTTTGGGATTACGCCACCTCCGCGCGCGTTGATGGCTTCATGGCGAACAGTCGCAACGTGAACCACCGCATTTGGCGCGCCTACCGCAGGCGGTCCACCGTGGTCTATCCGCCGGTCGCGGTTGAGACTTTCCGCTTCAGCCCGCCCGATGACTATTTCCTGATGGTGAGCGAAATGGTTGCGTATAAACGTCTGGATTACGCGATTCGTTGCTTTACGCGATCCGGCCGACGGCTTAAAGTTGTAGGTGCGGGGCCAGACTATAAGTCATTGAAAAAACAGGCCGGACCGAGCGTGGAATTTTGCGGGCGCGTGACCGATACCGAACTCCGGGATCTCTATGCGCGATGCCGCGCGCTTGTAGTCCCCGGAGAGGAAGATTTCGGCATCAACATGGTGGAAGCCCTCGCCAGCGGCAAGCCGGTGATCGCGCTTGCCCGGGGAGGCGCGATCGAAATCGTCGAAAACGGACGCGGCCTTCTTTATCCCGAACCGGATGAAGCCAATCTGGAAGAGGCTTTGCAAGCCTTCGATCGCATCGAATCGCGGATCGATTCACTCGCGCTGATCGAGAGCACGGGCGCGTACTCGGAAACGGTATTCCGGCAGCGATTTCTTGCGACGGTGGAAAACATGTCGCTCCGGCGATCCGGACGTACCGCGCCACCGTCGACCGGTGGACCGGTTCTGGTTCCCCCCATTCACACCGCCGCCGGGCTCAAATCGCTCGCTTCCGGTTGATCGATTTTCACAATCTGTTTACAACTCGGGCGCAACTGCATTTCGCCGAATTTTTACCATCGACGTATGGAACGAAGTTGGGATCTGTGCGAGGCGGTTTGCCATGTCGGCCGCGAGGAAATGCAGGCCATCAGCGACGAAGCGCTCATGTTTCTCCTGCGCACTCAGGTGGACCGCGAGCACAATAATGACCTTTTCGGCGAGCTCTATCGGCGCTTTCATCCGCGCGTGCTGAGTTGGTGCCGGCGTCTCACTCGAAATCGCGAAGGTTCGAACGATCTGGCGCAGGAAGTTTTTCTGCGCGCTTTCCGGTATCTGCACACGTTTCGTGGAGACTCCAGCCCGTCGACCTGGTTTTACGTCATCACGCGCAACTATTGCATGAATGCCCTGCGGAAATCCGGCAGGGATCCTGTGGATGGAGCGGATCTGGTTTCGCCGGCCGTGGCTGGGTCGGACGGCACGGAAACCTACGTGCATCTCGCCAACAGCCAGACGTTTCAGGCCATGTGGCGACTGATCCACGACACGCTGAGTCCCCTCGAAGCGCGCGTCATGGCGCTGCACTACGGCCACGGACTGCCGCTGGCTCTCATTACGCGGGAGTTGATGCTGGCCAATCCGAGCGGCGCGAAAGCGTATATTGTTAACGCGCGACGCAAGCTGAGTGCGGTCCTGAGGGGCCGTGCCAAACACAGCGTGACGAATAGTATTACGAGGAGAGAACGAACGGCCGCTGTCGCCGCGTGATTGTGAGCATTGCCCAAGCCGACCCCCTGTGTCCGCCACCGCCATCGAATCCCTTCTTCGACGCTGGGGCTGGCCTGTGGGAATTCAGCCGGTACGCCGATGTCCTGGCGGCATTCCGCGAGCCGAATTTGTGGCCGGTCGCCCCGCGCAAAACTAAAAATTTCAAGATCCCCGACGAGGCTGCGCAACACGCCTTACGGGCACAGATTCTCGCCGCATTTTCCACCACACAATTCAACGAATGGCACGCGAAGATCGCGCAGGTTGCCGACAGCCTGCCGCTCGCGGGTCGGTTGGATCTGGTTAGCGAATTTGCGGAACCGTGGTGCCTCGCGGTTGCGGAAATCGTAACAGGGTCCGCTGCCGGCGACCGCGAGTCCCTGTTGGCCGCCGCGCGCATCGTTTCCCGCGCCGCCGCTGAACCGATGGACGAATCTCTCCGCCGGCAGGCAACTCAGGCAGACGCGGAGTTAGCCCGCTATTTTCAGGCCAGCCCCCTACCGATGCCGGGCCCGATCTTCGTTGCTTTGTCGCGAACCGTTGCATGCCTGCTGGCCAATGGCTGGCTGGCACTGCTGCGCAACCCCGCCGAACTCGCGCGATTGCGCGCGAATCCGGAGCTGACCCCGAAAGCGGTCGAAGAGATCCTGCGCTACGCCTGCATCCCCCAGTCCGTCTTCCGCTATGCATCGCGGTCCATCGTACTCTGCGGCCTGCAGATTGCCGAAGGGGATCGCGTCATCCTGAGGCTGGCATCGGCAAATCGCGATCCATTACAGTTCCCGGAGCCCGACCGCTTCGATATCCCGCGTTCCGGAGCGGCCCACCTCTCCCTCGGTTTCGGCCTTCACCCCTGCGCGGGAGGAGCCTTGATTCGCATGGCAGTGACCGCCGCCACCAAACTCTTTGTTCAGCGATTCGGCGGCGTGGAAATCCGCGGCCAGGTGGAGTGGGAGGGCGGCAGCGCGTTTCTCTCGCCCTCCGCGCTGCGCGTCAATTGACGCGCGGGGCGCCGGAATTCGTTCCGGATGAGGTAATTTACGACTCCAAGTCAGTTAAGCCCTGTGTCGACGTTTCTGAGTGCCCCAACTTGTCCCAGCGACGGGACTTCCCCGCCGGAACTACGGTCGGTTTTCTACCCCATGGGTTTTCCGGTGGAAATCCGGACAAACTCGCCGGACATTCTCGCCGGCGTCATTCTCGCTTGGGCACAGTACCCGAGTCTCTCCGAAAGCGCGCCCGTGCGGGTGCGAATTCACGTGTCGCCTGGAGGGAATCCGGGTTCAACGCCATCCGACCCACCGCTCGTCACATTCGATGAGGCGTGGATGTCGATCCGCCGCGACACCGGCAATCGCGCAAAAGGAAATCTGGCGCAGGGATGGGGCGAGATCCATCTCACCGGGGACACTGCTTCGGATTTCGACTACGTCAACTACCACTTTCTGAAGCCTCTGGCGTATCTCCTGCTCGCGCCGCCACATTTTGCTTTTGTTCATGCAGCCTGCATTGCACGCAACGGCCGCGCGATCGTACTCTGCGGCGACGCAACAGCCGGCAAAACCTGCCTTGCCTTCGCATGCGCCCGCAAAGGGTGGACTTTTCTTTCGGGCGACGCCACTCATCTGCTGCACTACTCCTCTCTTCACCAACCCGGTCTTCACCAACCCGGCGAATTTTCCGTGGCCGGACGACCGTTTTCAATCCGGTTTCGAGAGTCGGCCAGAGAACTGTTTCCCGAGTTGAACGCGCAGCCTGCTAAAGTTCGGCCGAACCTGAAGCCATCGATCGAGGTCGATACCCGAAAATTGAACTTATCCACCGCTCTCCGCGCGCGGGTCGACCATTTCGTTTTCCTCGACCGGCGTCCCGATGGCCCTGCACGCATGGAAACCATTTCCGGCGACGAAACCAAACGGCGCCTGGATGAAACGGTATTTTTCGGCGATGAAACCATCCGGCTGAATCAGCGCGCAACGCTGCATTCCTTCGCATCGCTGCCGTCAGTCCGGCTGACATATTCGGACCTGCATGACGCCGAGGCCAAACTACGCGGCCTCCTTCCGGATGGCGTCTGATGGCTCAGAACACCGAGTCTCCACTCCTGCTCACCGTCGTCCGCAGTCTCAGTTTCGCGGAGGATCGCTCCACGCTGCTGCGCACTGTCTCACCCGATCGCTGGCAGGAGCTTCTTGCCCTGACCGACGCCAACCATATAACGCTCGCACTGACCGCGCGGTGTTCGCACGCAGTTCCCGAACAGGCCCGCAGGCTGCTCGAATCCTGTGCCAACCGCAACACCCTGCGCCACGCCCGCATCGTCGGCGCCCACGCGGAACTTGCCGGCGCAATGAATGCCCGCGGCGTCGAATTCCTGATCCTCAAGGGACTGACACACACCGGGCTGTGGAATGCGAACCCGGCTGACCGGCTCCAATACGACATTGATATGTATTGCCCCGGGGAATCTCTCCGGAAGGCGAATGAAGTCGCGGCTTCCATCGGCTATGCGCCGGCCTGGTCCGTGGACAGCGGCGCGGATCATCTCCCCCCTTTGATTCGTCGAACCGGGTGGCGCTGGCGCGGCGACTACTACGATCCCGAACAACCCCTGGCCCTCGAACTACATCACCGCTTCTGGAATCCGGCAACAGGATTTTGCGTGCACGGCGAAGCCAGGTTCTGGGGTCGCCGCGCAGTGGGGAGGTTTCACGGGATTGCTTTGCCGACGCTCTGTCCTGTGGATCAACTGACCTTCGCCGCCTGGCATGTCCTGCGCCATTTGCTGCGCGGCAGCCTCGGAATCTGTCACGTTTATGAATTGGCTCACTTCCTGCATTACAGTGCGCCGGATCACCGGTTCTGGCAGGAGTGGCGCGATCGGGGTCCGGCTACAGATCGTCTGCCCGAGCTGGTCGCCTTCCGCCTCGCGCAGACGTGGTTCGGATGCCGTCTCCATCCGCTCGCCGAAGGCTACCTCGCAACTCTGCCGGCGGAAGTAGACCGATGGTTTCAGTTGTTCGCTTTCTCGCCTCTGGCCGCGGACGCGCACCCGAACAAGGATGAGTTATTCCTGAGTTTTTGCCTCGTGCCCGATCGCCGCGACCGCCGCCGCATTGCGCTGAACCGCCTCTTCCCTCCGCGCATACCACCTACTTTGTTCGACGCGCACGCGTCCGGTGCAGGGCTTCGGCTGCAATCGAAGCGCGGCGTTCACAGGGCTCGATTCATCGCGCGCCGCGTGCTGCATCATCTGCGGGCCCTGTCGCCGGTGCTTCGAAGCGGTTGCCGCTGGTGGCTGGCCGGCCGACGCCAGGTCCGCACACCGTAGCTTCCTCCGCAAACCCGCAAACTTCACGCACCCAGCGTTCCAGCCGGAAGCGGTGTTCCCATTCAGCCCGCCCCTGCGTGGAAAATCGCTGCAGCATCGCGGGATCGTCCAGCAGCGTCTCCAGCGCGTCCGCCAGAAATTCATGGCCCGATCCGCGGGTGAGCCAGCCGGTCTGGCCATGCCGCACCAGTTCCGGAATTCCTCCCGAGGGATACGCCACCACCGGTGTTCCGGCGGAGAAGGCCTCCATGACGATCCGCGTCGCTCCTTCCGCAGGTCCCGACGGAACCGCGAGAATGTCGATCTCGTGCAAAGCCGCGGAAACGTCATCCGTCCAACCCCGGAATTCAACCGGCGCCCCGGCAGCGGCCGTCCGAACGTCCTGTTCATACGAACCGCCGGCGAACAACGCGGCGCCGAAAATCACGAATCGCAGATTCTTCCGCCCGGTCGCTATCGCCCTCGCGGCGCGCACGAAGTCGAGATGTCCCTTCTCCGGAGATATGCGGCCGATGATTCCGATACAGGTCGGCTTCGAGCGCGGACGCTGGACAAATCCGTAATCGCGGACACCGTTGTAAACGATTTGAATCCCCGGCCCATCTGCCGCCTGGCTAAAAGCCCGCGCGACGAACTGCGAGATCGCGAGGACGCGCATTCGTTTTCGCCGAATACACCATCGCGCAATCCGGCGCGCAGTCTCGCCCGCGGGATAACTGTGCGCGTGGAAAACAATCGGTGTGCGCTTGCCCTGCATCGCCGCCACTACCGCCGGCAGTATGCGTGGTCCATTGACGTAGATCAGATCGGCCTGAAAACGCTCCAGGGTCCGCCGAATTGCCCTCGCAGAGCGCAGCGTGTCGATTCCGAAGCGAAAAGCGTCCGGAATTGTTTTGGGGTGGTTGGCGTGGCAGGCCAGCGGCAGCCGCGCGGAAACAATCCCGCGATCCGCGCACGCCTGGTGCAGCGGCCCGTTTCCGGCTGCCATCGCTTCGCACTGCCAGCCTCGGCGGACCGTTTCATCCAGCAACTCGCGCAGGCAAATCTGCGCGCCGCCCAAATCGCTGAACTGATCGACAAAGAGGATTTTCACCGCACGCCATCCGACTCGCGCACTGCCGTTCCCAACACCCAGAAGTAGACAGGCAGAACACGCCAGTAAGTGATGAGATCGCCGGAGAGCATCTGAATCATTTCACCCACCCAAAAGCAGAAGATCCATTCGCCAAGGAATGCAGCGCGCGGATTTCCGGAGCGTGCCGCGCGCAGGCCGCTCCGCAGAATCAAGCCGTTCAGAACCAGGAACGCGGCCAGACCGATGATGCCCGTTTCGACCAGGAGACTGAGATAAGTGTTATCCGCGACGACTTTCACCCCGACGAAACGCGTATAAGGCAGAGTCTTGTAACCGATGCCGAACAACGCATGCCACGGCTGGCTGGCGATAAAATTCGTCAGTACTGTCCAACTGGCCAGTCGCCCTGAAAGCACGCCGTTGGGCGATGAGTCGAAGTAGCTGAACGTAACAACGATACGGTCCCAGTAGGAATCCGCGAACGCAGGCAGCGCAAACCGCACCGCAACTACCGCGACAGCAACCGCTGCGCCGGCTCCGGCGAGAATTCGTCCGACGCGCGCGCGACGCAGAATCATGAGCGTCACCGAAGCCGCTACCACCGCCAGAATCGACGCCCGGGAATACGAGAGAATCAGCGCGCCGGCAAAAATTACGCCGGCCGCGGCCAGAGCCGGGCGTGAACAAGGCGACTCCCCGCGCGGCCGGAAGAAGCCCACAATCGTCATCATCAGAAAGAAAGCGCAAAAATTACCCAGCGTGCTGGCTTCATAGAACAATCCCTGCGCGCGCCGGAAAACTCCCTCGTCCAGCCATACAAACTGATTTTCAAATCCTGCGGGAGCCGGAAACTGGAAATAGAAGTCAGCACAGGCAAACGCCGCCGCAACCACGGCCACGCCGAAAAGGAACCGCGCGAAACGGAGGGAGTGGTCATTCGCCCCGCGTGGTCCCGCCAGCGCCCAAAGGAAAACATAGACACCGATCGCGAACAACCCCACCCGCAACAGCGAACGCAATGCCACATCCGGCCCGGAATAGAGAGCCGCGAAAGACAGGCTCACCAGCAGCATCGCCAGGAAGACCCCAAACGCCGCCGTCAGTGGCGATATCTTCGTGCGCCACTGCTGCATCCGCAACACCCCGACCAGCAACCCGAGCGCAGCCAGGCTCGGCGCCGCGTGTACCCCGGAATCGCCCAATGGCAAAGAGGACAACGCCAGAGGCGGCGTCAGCAACAGGCAAAGGAAAAAGAGGATGAGCCATCGCTGCGGGCGTCTGGCCGTCCACCAGATCACACCCCCTGCCGCGCCCGGCGCAAGCAAAGCGAACTTCATCCCCAGGCTGGGCGCAATGGCGATCGCCCCGCTCCAGATCCCCACGGCGACCGGCGCGAAGATATCCGAGCGCTTCCGTGCCCACGTCGCTACACGGCTGGCTGTCATCCGGGCTACCGCATGTTGTAAACGCGTTCCGCCCGCTCCGACATCGCGCGGCTATAGCCAAACGCGGCGGCCAGATATCCCAGTGAAGCCATCGCGGACACGGCGAGCGCGACCAGCAGCATGAGCGGCGTGTTCGGATACGACGGTCTTTCCGGCACAACCCCGGGATCGAGAACCTCCAGCCGCTCGCTGCGAAAAGCCGACGAGGCCCTCAACTCGTTCAGTTTGGTCCGCGCGGTCTCCAGATCCGTTCGGGCCAGGCGTTCCTCGGCATCCAGCGCATCGCGGCCGGGCCGGATCCGCTCCAGAATCGCCGCCTTCGCCGACACCGTCGCCTCCAGCTTCTTTTCCTGCGCCTCAAGATCCTGAATGCGCGCGCGTGTCGCCGCAATCTCCTGGGCGTTCCAGGCGGCCTTTTCGTCTCCTGCGGAAAAATGCTGAGAAGTCAGATCCGCTAAGTCGGTGTGGGCTCGCGCGAGATCCCTTTCGATATCGTATTTGAGGTCCGACGCATCCTCAAGCCCGGTTGTCAGCGAGTCAACCGTGTCGGGCCCGTTTCCTCTGGTACTCGCTTTCAGGGCGCTGTTCAGCCTGGCTTCGGCTGCGGTGACATTGTTCTGCGCATCACGGATCGCGTCCTCCGAAGAGTGCTGGTCCATCGAGCGATTCAGCGCCACCGTTTGTTCCGCGATGAACTGCGCAAGCCGTTTGGCGCCGATGGGACTGTCGAGCGTAGCCTCAATCTCGATGAGCCGGGTAGTCGCCGGCTTGGTGACGCTCAGGACACGGTGCTTCAGGGACTCTATGCTGCTGTTCGGATACCGCTGCCGCAACCCGAGTTCATCGAGAGCGCGCGCGAACAAAGTGTCGCTGGTCGCGAAGTCCTCATACGTTTTCAGGGATTCGAGATACACCGGACTGACCGCCAGCGCCCCGCGGGGATCCGCTCCAGCGGGCGGCTCGATAATCAGGGTGGCGTGCGCCGTATACCGCTTCGGCAGCATCATCCCTGTTACGTATGCCAGTGCGAGAGCCGTAACGCAGCAGATCGCCACAAAACGCCAGCGGCTGCGCAAGTAGAGAGCGAAATCGACGGCGTCGAAAGCGTCGTTCATAGAAGTGCATCGGACCAGGTGCCCGTCAAATGTATGGGACTCCCACCGACCGGACATCGGAACAAACGGGCGTTATTGAACGGCGATCGTAGTCGTGTTGGTGCTCGTGATCCCGCCGATCTGAATCTGGAACGGCAGTGTGTTCCCCGCCGTGACCTGCGGCACCTTGATATTGACCTGATAGACGCCCGGGTAGCCGGGCGAGAGGCCGGCAAACAGGAAGGTAGCGGGAACGCTGTTGACCAGCACCACCGGCTGAGTCGTCGTATTCACGGTCGTCGTCGGGGCAGCTCCTGTGGCGACTACAGTATCCACCGGACCCAGGCCGCCGGCATAGACCAGCAGAATGTCGTTCACCTGCGCAGGAAAGGCCGGATAAGTGCCAACCGAGCCGGTCACCGCCGCGAACGACCCATAACGCTGGCTGGTGGGGTCCGTGGCGTTGATCGCAAAAGCATGTTGAACACCGCCCACCGTCGCCTGATAAACGCCCGGCCCAAACTGATTGATCACCACCGGTTGCGGCGCCGAAGGCACGCCCTGCGAAGTCACTACCGCGTTGATCGTTCCGTTTGTGCCTGAAGGCAGAACATTCCACGGGATCTGAGCATTGATCTGCCCCGGCGCCACAAACTGAAGCGCCGCGTTAATCCCGTTGAACGACACCGAAACGTTAGACAGGCTCGTTGACAACGGCACCGTGTCCGAAGAGGCAACTGCCGTCGCGAGATTCGAGCCGTAGATCGAGACGATATTGCCCGCCGAAACCGGCCTGCCAACTGAGGAACTGGCTGCATCAATAATTCCTCCCGCGCTGATGGAAGGCGCCTGACCGAATAGTGGATAACACGCGGCCACGGCAAACGCGATGAGCCAATGCCCGCGGAAAGTAGTGTTTCTGGAAAAGTGCTGGGTCATTTCATAACCAGTATCGGGGAATCGCCCGGCGGCTGTTATGCGCAACTTGTAAAAGTCCTGTAAACAACTGCGCGGGCTTTATCTTCGGCTCGCCGTCAGTTCCGCCGCCGTCCGCACCACCTCCGGGTCCCGGTTCGAATCCAGAAAAGCCGCGCGCTGTGCCTCCACGGTAGCCTGCTTTGTCTCGCCCGTGCGCGAAAGAAATTTCGCAAGCGCCCAATGAGGCTTGAACCAGTTGGGCGAAGCGTTGATTGCCTCTTCGAGCCCCCTCCGCGTCCAGACCATTTCGTTCTCAGCCGCGCTGAGCATGGAGAGGTTGTACCATGCGTTGGCGAGATCGTCCGAAGTGCGGAGTGCCCTGCCCGAGGCCCGCATCGTCTGTTGGCGGCAGGCCAGGTACGCTCCGAAATCAGACCGTTTCTCGCATTGTTGCTGCAGGACGCGCGAGACATACAAATCCTCCGCCGCGCCCGGCAGAGAGACGCTCAGCATCGCCAGATAGGCCGTGGCTCCGGGATGCTCGCTGAATTGTTGCAGGCGATATTCGGAGATCGCCAGTACCCCGCCGAAGATAGCCAGTCCCAGCGCGAAAAACACGGATGCCGCGCGCACAAACCACTGCAGACCAGTCCAATGAGTCGCCTCGCGGGGTTCTTCGGCCGGACAGGAGGCGATCAGCACAGCGATAACCAAAAATGTCAGCAAAACAGGCCCCGGAGAAGCTGCTGAAAACATCGCGGCAGCCCCTGACGCGATTAGCGCCGCACTCAGCGGAGCCGCAATCGGCGACGCCGCGCGCCAGGCCGATCTCGCCGCAAATCCGCCCAATCCCGCCCAGGCGATCATCAGCAATAGCCCGGGAACTCCCATCGCCGTCGCCGCATCGAGCGGCAGATTGTGTGGGGATTCATGATGGAAATCCGGGAACAGCCGCGAAAGATCTTCGGATTGATACGGAGCAAACGTCGTAAGAAACGTCTCAGGCCCGAATCCCAATGCCGGTCGCGCCCCGATCATTTCCAGACTGTCGCGCCAAAGCAGCGGACGGGCGCCTCCGGTCGGCTCGTCCTCGGACCATACCGCCCGCGCCCGCAGCCGCGTCCCTGCTGTGGAAAAAAGAAACGCGGTGAACACAATCACGCTCAGCCCCGCAATCGCCAGGTGGCTGCGCCGCGGTCGAAACGGCTCCATGAGCGCCAACCCCACCACTCCGACGACGATCGCCAGCAGCGCCGCGCGCGTGCCACTGAGCAACACGGCAAGGCAAATACAACCTGCCGCCGCAATGGCTACTCGCTTCCAGCCCCCGGTTTCGATTCTGGCGAGCGCGATCGCGCAGAAAAATTCCACCGCCAGCCACCATCCAAAATAGTCGGCGTGCCCCATCGTGCCGGGCGGTCTCACAATAATCGAATCGCCCGCGTGAGCCTGGTACGCGGCAACAGGCTGGAAGGGATCGATCCCGAAGTACTGAAAAATGCCGTAAACAGAAGCGATCAGCCCGGCGCACACCACCAGGCGAAGCAATGGCCTGACACCGGCAGGCCGCGCCGAGAGAGCCGCGGCAATCGCGACTGCCACCACCAGAAGACTCGCCGTTTCAACAAGACCGAAGCGACGCCAGTTCGAACCAAACAGTGAAAGCCACGGCCGCGATGACGTTGCCGTTGTGGCGCCAAACCAAACCAGTTGCGCGGCCGTCAGAAATGCGAGCCATCGCCCCGGCGTGCGCGACCAAAGCGCGGACGCCTCGCGAGGCAGTTCGCCGATGCGAAGGAGCGCCCACGCGGCGGCGAGAGCGAGCACGATGATTTTCGGCGTCGTGTCGTAGTGGAAAAGCAGGCGGGGCGTGATCAGCAGCGGCACAAACACACCAGCGAGCAGACAAAGGAACCACATGCCTTGTCTAAGACACGGCGAACTGGTCGCGCAGCACAAATAAAAGGTGACCGATTTACGGTCACAAGAATTTTTATCAATCGAATCAACAACATAACCCTCCAGCCCTTGACACGGTATGCTCTACTGCAATCAGGGAAACGGTCTTTCACCGGCCGTCCCTGTAGTTTCTTCCTGGCCAGGAAGCATCATAGTGCGGTGAAGCTGGACTTCCGGATCCTGCAGGTCAGGGTTACGGCGGGTGCTAACAAAGCTTCCGCCGAAGGAAGACATCTTCCAAACCGGTTTGGGAAGCGTCGCGTTTCGTGTATTTTGCGGGGCGTTGAAGGCGAACACCCAACTCAAGGGCCATCGAAATTGGCATTCGTTCCGTGGTCGGTAATACCGGCCGAGCGGGGCGGGTTTTTAACAGATGGGGAAACGCGTCGTCCCCAATGCAGGGCTGTCCTCGGAGAAGTCGTCCGTCGGCGGTCATATAGATGCCGCTTAGATGCCGCTCGATTCACCTGGCGGCAGGAGGGCAGAATAAAACTGCTATCCTGCCGCAACGATGCAGATTGAAGGTCGTCTCTCCAGGGGCTCCGGCCGACCGATTTTTGAAAACTGAATATTGAATGGCGACAATCGCCACGGCCGAAGTGTGTCTATCCGGCTTTTTCTTATCGGCGTTTATCGGCGTGCATCGGCGGCCATTTCGTTCGCTTTTTCTTATCCGTGTTCATCTGTGTTCATCTGTGGCCGTAATTCCTACCGCTTCACCCGCCGACAATCTACTCGATGAGCCCCGGAGTCTGCGTTTGCAGAGCCGTTCCGGTGAAGGCTCCACTCGTATCCTCATTGAACGTCGAACTGCCGGCAATCGTAAGCGTCCACGCGATGATCGCGATCTTACTGGCGCTCACATTCCCTGAAAGGGTCAGGGAAGTAGTCGGGAAATAGAAGGTTCCCGTCGCGTTCAAAACCGCCGAGGCGGACTGGGCGTTTCCCGCCCCATAAGTAGCGCCGGGGTCCTGATAGAACAGGATTCCCTGGTAGGGTCCCGACGTAGGCGCGGACAGAGTTGTGACAGCCGATCCCGACAATTGCATGCCTGCGGCTACATAGCCGTTCTGTCCCGTCAGAAAGATCGTGACGCCGGAACCTGTGACAGTCCCCGAGGCACCAATATTGAAGCCCCCTCCGTTCATGATGTAAATGCCCGGATTCATCGTAAGATGCGCAACGCCTCCGACTGTGATTCCGCCACAGTAAACGCCTCCGCTCGACAAAACACCGGCTGGTGTATATGTCGGGTTGATGGTGGGGCTACCCGTCGGGTTATAATTCGTCTGGCCGCAAGTCGTCGGCACAGTGGGTGCCGTCAACTTGCCAGCCAACGGATCTGTCACCGTCGCGACGGTGACAGGCGTCGGCGAGCAACCGTTCCCCCCCCCGGACGGAAAACTGGCGCAGTTGGCGGTACCGACCACACTGAGTTGCCCTCCGCTCGTCGCCTTGATGGCGGACGAGCCGGTCACGTTAATCGCTGTGCTCGAATTCGATTTGACGTTGACCCCGCAGCCTGATGTCGTGAGGAAAGAATTTCCGGTTACGCTCACCGCATCCGCTGCCGAGGGACTGAGCACAAAGACGCAGGAAGAATTCGGCGAGCCGGTGACGCCCGCAACCGACTGCGCCGCAACCGAGCCGCTGTGAAAACCGGACATATACAGAAACAAATGAGAAACGGTTTGCGCCACGTTGGCCTGTATCCACAGCCCGGTGGTAGTGAGTGTTTCATTGGGCGCGCTCGTATTGTTTGCAATGAAAGATACCGATTGGTTGCCGGTGTTCACAAATCCATTTGCCTGAGCATAAAGGCATCCGGCCTGAAACGCCGTGGTAGCTGTCGTCAGGCTGGCCGGGCAGCTGTAAGTGCTGTTGCAGGCGACATTGGTTGTGCAGACAGCGCCATTGGTTGACGCATAAGACGCCGCGGCTAAGGCCGCTGAGTCGGCCGCAGCCTGTGCGAATACTTTAATAAAATACGAGTAACCCAGATCGACCGACAGCCCTATACAGGAGAACAGAAAAAACAGGCTCAGCGTCATGAAAATCATCATTTGACCGGCTCGCGGGTCACCGGGCCGGCATTTCGACTTACTGAGATCTGTCTCCATCGCGTTCGGGCGCATCAGAAGAGTACCTCCTGAGTCGATGTCGCCTTCACCGTGAAACTGCTCCCTTTGACTCCCGACCCTCCGGCCGCTCCCGGCCACAACATAACGATCGGATTGATCAGCGCGTAGCTGGCTGTCACGGTAACATTATTCGTGCCGGGAGTATTATTTCCCGATGACGGAAACGTCGAGCTGCTCGAAGGGCAGGAACTGACCGGATTGCACGTGATCGCCCCGCTGCCGTCGTTCAGAATCATCGTGGTGGAAGCCGCCGCGAGGGCGATGGCCTGGCCTTCGAAATAGGTCGCCACATTGGCGCGCGTAATGGTGCAGCTATTTGGACTGAGCGAACAGGTGGAACCATGCAGCGCCGTATAACGCGCGGTCTGCTCGACAGCATAGGAGAGCGTGAAAAACTGCCACATATCGATCGAGACACTCACCACCGAAACGCAGAGAAATATCGCGGGAATTCCCAACAGCGTAAATTCGACCAGCGTCGACCCGCGGCGGCGGCGTTTTGGAACTGAGGGCTGGTTCGCTTTCATGATTCTCATACCTAGTCCGGAAGCCGCATCGTCACCGATTCCGTGATCGTCATTTGGCCGGGGAGGACTCCTGGAATAGGGATCAGCTGCGGTGTCAAATAAGCAACCTGCACCGTGGCGCAGCTGGTCTTGTCGGGACAGGTGCTCGTCGCATAAGTGACCGTCATCGTCAGGGGCGACGCCAGACAGGTCGTGACCGTACTGCCGATGTTCGGCATATCGCTGAGCTGCGAAACCACGTAATCGGTGCAGACGGTGGCCTTTTTAGCGGCGGTGCTGCACGCGCTGGAGCTGGCGGCGCAATAGACCGCGCCAACGCGGGCCGCATTCGACGTGGCGATCAGCCCATAGGCATAAAAGCCGAAATCGAACGCCCCCACAAACAGGAATATGTACCAGGGCAGCAGGAAGCAAAATTCGATCATCGCGCTCCCGCTTCTGCGGGAGGTACTCCCGATGCTCACGATCGTGTCGCTCGCGATGTTGCGCCGTGACATATAACTGAATCGTCCCGCGAATCGCGTTGCGGCTCAAGATGTCATAGGTTATCAGTGCAAAGCTCCGCGATGTTAACGTTAGTTATCGCGCATCCGGTAACCATTTGGGGCGTAGTATTGGAACCAGTAAACGGCGATAATTCAGGTTATGTTACCGAAACGTGTTCTTGTCTCCCGCGGTATGATTCTCGCGGGATTAGTGCTTTGCGGAAGCATCCTGCGGGCCGATGTCATCGCGGGGAATTTCGGAACCGACTTCGCGTATACCGTCGAGGACGGCGTGAACGTGGCCAGCGAGGGCACTGAGACTTCGATCGGGATCGAATTCTCGCCTTTGACCAACAATTACGATCTGACCAGCATCGAGGTCGTCGCCACAAGCACGGATCCGGAGTCGACGAACCCGGAGTCGTTAAACGACGGACCCAGCGTGATCATGAGCATTTTCGCCGATAACGGCGGCGTCCCCGGAGCGACTCCTATCGAAGTCCTGACATACACAGGCCAGCTTTCCCCATTAGTTCCCGTCGACGACGACCCGCAAGCCTCACCTATAACCCTGACATCGAGCGACAACCCCGAGCTCTTCGCGGGAACGAACTACTGGCTGGTGATGGATGGCCCGGCGTCCGAATCTCTGCTCTGGGATCTCAACTCAATCTTCACCTCCGGCTATATCGCGGGGAACAGCACCACTGACGTTTGGGGCACGCCCACCCGCGAGACCAACGGTGTCTTTGAGATCGATGGCGACGTTGTGTCGGGCGGCGGCAGTTCCACCCCCGAGCCTCAGACCTGGTGGCTGATGGCAGGCGGTTTCGCAGCGGTCGGCTGCTTTGCCCGACGTAAATCGACCGCCAACTGACCCCCGACCTGGCCCGCTACATCGCCATGAGTTCTTCGGAATCGTGATAGCGGAAGATCTCGCCCAACTTTCCCTGCGCCTTCAATGTGCGCCTGCAGTTCGCCACGCGATCCGCGCAATCGACGCCAATATTCTCGTTCCACAGATTCACCAGAGGCCGATCCGCAGGGTCGGGTTTCCAGGAACAGAAGCCCGCGACGTACACGTCCTGGGGCACCATTTCCCCGGCCATGATCAACGTCGAGAGCACCCCATTGGAATATGCCGCATTTCCGGCAATCTCGCTGCTCTTGTGTTTGAGGAAATCGGCCGTGATTTCCGGCTGCCGGATGTTCACGACGGTGAAAGCCCAAGCCACCCCGGCCCGCGCATTCCGGCGCGCTATCTCGTCAGGCGGTTCCTGTTCGGCGGTGAAAAACGGGGAGAATCCGGGAACAAAGTTCAGGGGCGAAAAGTACATCGCTCGTCCCGCGCCGTGCCAGAAATACTCGGCCGCTCCGGCGTCTATCAGCGCCAGGTTGCGCGCGAGCGGCTCCGTCAATCGATTGTGCCAGGTCCGTGTCACCAGCCCCAGCGATTCCAGCGCCGGCCCCTTGTAACCGGGTCTCGAGTTCTGCTCGACGAGTGCCAGAAAGAACGTCAGCGCCTCGCGGAACTCCGCGTCCGAACTCCACGGTGTCAGCAGCCCCAGGATGCGTTTGGCGAACGCGATTCCGGCTCCCGCATGCATCATGAGCAGACTTTTTTCCGGCAACTTCGCGCCTTTCCCCGTGGTGAACAGCCCCCGCACCTCGCGTCCCGACGCCAGGTACGCATCCGCATATTTCTGGCCCAGTCCTTCAACCGACCAGAGCGCGGGGTATTCGCCCAGCGCATACGCGTTCTCCAGCATTTCGTCCAGCGGGTAATCTCCATCGCCGGATAAAACCGCCGGCGCATCGACTGAGTTCACCAGATTAACGACCGTGAAGTTGTTCTGAATCTGATCGACTGTCAGCTGGCGTGCCTCCGAGGTGGCGACCGACCCCCACGCGTCGGCGGAGCCTTTGGCGATCGCGGACCCTGCCTCTTTGAGATAGCCGGGCTTCAACAACTGAAGCGTGAGCGCGTCCAGGGTGAGACCGGCGAACGCCTGTTGAGCCTGGTCTCCCAGTTGATAAGCCGCGAACAATAACGAGTTGGTATCGAACTGCGCCTGCGCGGCCGCCGCCGACGCGTAGAAGTCCGAGTTGGCCGCACGGCTGGTTTCCGGGTTCCCGGCTGACAGCAGGCGCGCCAGTTGCGTCACGCCGAATGCGGATGCAGCCAGGGGGAACCGCAGTGCGGATTTAGCGAGCGAGCTGAAAGGCATCACCCGCAGTCCATGCTCTTATTGACCTTTTCGAAAGCCTCCGTGACCTCTTCCAGATTCCCCCCCGCGATCAAATTCCACCCCTGCCGAACTGCAAATACAGAGAGCGCCCATGCCCAGTTCGTGATCGATTTTGCGCAATCGCGCGTCGTCTCGGGAAGCATGAGTATTCTCCTTGTAATACAGACAGCTCAGGCGCGCGTATTTGCGCGTTATGGCTCCGCGTCTTCGTCGTTTAGTGGCTTCGTGTTTGCGTTTGAGACGTCCGAGTTGCCAATCTGGATGCCGACATATGGAAAATCCGGCGATTTGCATATCTGGGCTGCGATCGGTTGCACCGTTTGCACGCCAGCCTTTGACCAGACGCCGTACCCGGACAAAGTCAGCGTATCTCCACCATTGCCGCCCCGCGAGTTGGAAAAATTGATCCAGGCAAGAGAGGTTAGTTCAAACCGACCGTTCTGTGTGTGATTTTCATAGATAAACTGCGCACGGCCTCTCGATGCCGACGGCGGAATCGCGTAGCGATAGGAAAATAACTCGCCGGTAGAGCTCAGTATTTTTGTCCCGCCGCCTTCCCGCCTGCCGCCCTCGATCGATGAATCCATCGCCTGTAGCCAGAGGAAAGGATCGAGACGCGAATTGGGGCCCACTACGAATGCTGTACTCAGGTCCGGCTGGGGAAACAGGAATCCCTCGTCATACGGAATGCCGTATGTTCCCGCAAAACGGAAAATGCGCTCCCCTGCCCCGTTTTCGAAAGATGCCGGGCCGCCGAACTCAAAGGAACTTTTCGGTGTCAGCGGTTCCACCCGCATCACCGCAAAGATCAGATCCAGTTCATAGAACACGCGGTTCACCATCGGATTGACGATCTGGCCCGTTCGCAGATTCAGCGAACCCATGCATATATCGAGCGGGTCGCTGAGAACGGCCAGTTCGTCCAGCGAATAAGTTCGCAGCGGGAAGCGCAGCATTTCGTAAAAGCCCGTGGGACCGGGGCTAAGCGTACCCGGAAATGCTTTTGTTACGGGCGAATTGGGTAGATCCCCGAAGACGCCGCCGGGGCCAAGGAGAAAAATTGCCACCGGGACCGAGTCGCCGGTTCGCGCGCCAAACTGTATCTGCGCCCGGCCCAGCAGATGCGATCGCCCGTCACCCCCGCCCTCAAGCTCGGGCACATTCAGCGTGTATTTGTCGCCAAACGCGCTGTTGTGCGTGTGCAGCGTAAATTCGCGCACGCTGTTGAAGGTTTGCGCCGGTGCGGCGGCCGTCGTGTCCGGAGCGGATGCGCGCGTCGAGAGGTGCAGGTGAGGATGCATCACCGTGCCGTTGGCCGGAACGGTTGCGAACTGATTTTCCGGCCCGGCGAAGTTAAGCGGCCACACCGTTCCGTTGCCCAGCGGCACGTATGTCGAGCCGTAAAATGTAAAGTCGAGCAGGCCATCCGGGCGCGCGTCGAAACGGGCGTAGACTCTGCCATACTGTCCGGGAAACTGAAGCGGCTGTTTCGGGAAGCCCGGGTTCACCGAAACCAGGGACAACAGCGCCGTACTGGAATATTTCGCATAGACTACCAGGTCGGACACTTCGCCCGTCGTCAGGTCCAGCGTGCCCGATGAAATCGTTCCGGGCACTTCATCCACGCGGTTGTGCTGGAAAGGCATGGAAAAACAGATCGGGCAACTCAGCGTGGCGTCCTCACCCGTAAATCCGCCTTCGAAGCCGATCCGGAACTGGCTTCGGTTGGCGGCGGGCGGCGAAAAGCGAATGCGGATCCGGCCTGAAAGCTGGCTATCGACCATCGCCAGTCCACCAAACAGCCAGTTGCCGCCGCTTCCCCACTGAATGTCCCCCGGAGAACGGGCGTTCAGCGCGGCAATCCCATCGCCGAAATAGCTGACCACGGGATTCAGGGGAAGCACCTGCTCTAAGTTCGGCGGCAGCTTCAAAATTCCGGAGGGAGATGCCGGCGGTAGTGGCGGGAAAGCGCCAGGTCCGCACGGAGGCGTACGCCGTCGCGGGATAGGCAGCGGAAGGTCGCTCGATTTCCATTTCGCTCCTCGGGCTGGCTGGTAGCGCAATACGGGGTCGGACGCGCAGATGGAGGCAAAGTCCGCAGCTCCCGTGACCGCGAAACCATTTTGCGCCAGACAGGCCTGCAAATCCTGAGCGACGATCGCGTGGCCGGTGGCACCGGGGTAGAAGCCATTGAGGGAATAGAAGCCTCCGAGGTAGGTTCCCGAAATGCGCCGCGCCGGCGTAGAAAATCCTTCCTGCCGGATGCGCCGGAACAGCGCGTTCAGGTCGTACAGAATGGCGCCCGACTCCACGGCGATCTTTGCGATTTCGGCATTCCATTGCGCCAGCCGGGTTCGGATGGCGGCGGCTTTATCCGGCGAAAACGTCGAACCCGGGGGCAGCGTATCGATCGCGCGGCCGAAGAACTGCGCGCCGATTTCGTTAAGGCCATGAACGGTGAGGAGGGTGGTGGAATTCAAACCGTAGGCCTCGCGCAGAAGATTGGTATCGATGCGCAGAATTTCCGAAGCCTCCCCGAGAGAGGAGAAGAAAGCGGTGTCGAACGGGTCGGGAATATTGGCCAGAACGATGCGCGCGCCCACCTTGCTCAGCCGTTTCACGATTTCCCGGTAATTGTCCTTCGCGACTCCCGCCGCGCAGGGCATCGGTCCGTTCGCCGTCGCTACCCATTCGAGGAACTCCGTGTATCCAAGAACCACCAGCGCCAGATCGGGCCGCCACTGAACGGCCAGCTCCAACTGCGACATGGATGGTTCTTCCGTGCCGATGCGGTGACCGCCCAAAATCAGATTGGCCGCCGTCTGGCGCGCATCGTTGCGATTTACCAGCGGCTCGTTAGGACGCAGGAGCAACGAATCGGCAACCTTGAATCCGGGGACCGCGAGGTGGTGGCAAAGCCGCGGGGGCATGTCGCTGAAGACGCGGGTCTGCATCCAGGAGGGCAGTATCACCGGCCCTGCCGGAAATCCCGGGGTCAACTGAATGCCAGGAGCCTGCAGGGCAGGTACGCGGAAATCGGCCCCGAGTGCCTTCGCGAGCAGTGCCGGAAAGCTGGCGTTCTGCGTCTCCGCAAAAGTAGAGAAATCCCCACAGCCCGCAGCCAGCCCTTCACCGATCGCAACGATAGTTCGAATGGGGGGAGCGCTCATATGTACTCTCTCAGGCGTTGTTGGCAATGATGCATTGATGGCGCGCGCAATCGTGTTCGATCGTGTCCCGATAGCCGAGCTCAATCGTTTCCGTGATGTTGTCCGCGGAAAAGTTCAGCCACCGGAACGCTCCGCCAGGAGCGCGATTCGGAATGTAACGGTGAACCGTCACCTGATGGAATTGCGAATCCGCCGGGATGTTGCTCTCCGCCGCTCCCAGCATGTAGAGAATATCGCGGGCTTCACCGGGAACCGCGGCGCTGCCCTGCTGCCGCGCCCGGTTCAGCGCAGCCAGCCCGAGATTGATTCGCTGCGCGACGTCGAGATCGTGATTCACCATGGCGGCAAGAGCCATCACGAGCGACCGATATGCCGTCTCGGCCGTCCCCGGCCAGCGCGAGATCGGCAGCGAACTGACGTTCGGGTCCACATAGACAAGATGCATCTCGCGGGCGCCGGCATGCAGAGCCGGGGCCAGAGCGGAATTCATGACGATTCCGCCGTCCGCAAAGGGATGGCCTTTGACGCCTGCCTGCGGGAAAGCAATCGGCAGGGCCGCCGAGGCCACTACGATATCCACTGCGGAGCTGCCGGTCAAATCGTCCAGCGTAAACAAGGTGGGCGCGCCGTTTTCCCAATTCGTTGCAACCAGGATAAGATTCCGGGTTGTCGCCCGCATCCGGTCCGGATCGAGATATCGCCCGATCAACTGGCGAAAGGCGCTGGTGTCGAGCAGAGCCGTGAAATCGGCCTCGCCGATCAATCGGTGGTCGACGGTGTCGGGCGTTTCGAAAAACTGGATGCTGTGTTCCACAAAGGCCGTTGCCAGTGACGCTGCATCCCCCGCCATCTGCAGAAATGGCGCGAAGGGGTTGGGTATATAGCATCGCGGGTTGAAGAACGCGGACGGACTGGCCCGCAACCGTACGATGGGCGATTTGCAGTCCACGCCCCCTGACACGACTTCGGTCAGATAAATGTGTTCGAGTTGCCGCGTCGCCGTCAGCAGATCCGGATCGGGACACGAAAGAATGAACGACGCATTCATGGCGCCGACGGAAGTGCCGACCAGTATTTCGGGATCGAGTTTTCGAAAACCGGTAGCAGGAGACTTGCCGCCAAACAGAGCCTTCATGACTCCAACCTCGTAAGCTCCAGCGGCGCCGCCCCCGGAGAGAACCAGCGCGGCCCGGTTGCCCGATGGTGTGGCCGGAACACTCATCTGGTTTTTCCGGAACGAACCCAATCGGGGAGAGCAGCCTCGTCCGTCCAATCCGGGATCTGCCGCCACGTTGTCAGCGACCCGCTGACCGCCTGATAGTGCTGCAGGTAATGCTGGTACAGAAAGACTTTTGCTAAATGCCTGCGCGAAATGCAAACAGATTTCGCGGCACCGCCGGTGAGCCGGTTCGCCAGATCGATGAATGCGGTAACCGGGTCAACCGCACTGAGAGGCCGAAGAAGTTCCGGCGTCCAGCGCGCCAGTGGATCCAGTACGGGCGCTGCCGCGCCGCGAGTCGCCCAATCCGCCAGGCGCATCCCGAGGCTTACCGGATTGAGATCGATACGGGTGATGTTTACCGGTTCATTGGCGACAAAGACGAGCCGGGCCTTGATTTCGCCCTGAGGCTGAATCTGAAACTCGATCTGCTGCCACGCCGCATCGAACTGCCCTGGCCCGTAGGCGAGGAACGAATCGTCCGCACTGTGGATGAATGCGTATCCGAAGCCGTATGTCGCGCCCTCCGTGCCGGTCTCGTCATGGATGAATTCTCTGGTCACCACGAGGTAGCTGCTCTCGGGCAGCGGCAACGCCAGGGCTGGCCCGCCCGGCTTTAGCAGATTGAAACGGAACGTGAAATCGTAGATATTGACTTTGAGCACCAGCCATTCGTACACGGGGCCGATCTCGCGAAGATCGCAAATCGTTTCCCGTTGTTCGTGCGGAAACTGCACAATCTCTCCGCTGCCGGCGAGTTTCGCGAACCACTGGGTAAATCCGAAGCCCTCTCTGTCGTCGGTGGGCGTCGTGCACCAATTGACGGGCGAACGCGCAGCGAGCCCAGGTTTCAACGCATCGCACGTTTCCTCGGCCGGACGGAAGGAACTGATGCGCAGGAAGTACCGCAGGACAAACTCGTGCAGTTGAGAGCGCAACCAAAGATAATCGACGCCGCTTTCCGCTTCAGGGACACGCGTGCGGTCATAGAGCATTTCCTGCACGCTGCCGATAATCGGAATTGCGCCGTCCGGCGCGGGCAGATCGGCGAAAAAACCATAGCTGAATTCAGGACGGTTGAAAGTTTTAATCAGATCGAAGCAGCCCGATCTGTCGCCTGTCGCGTTGAAGGCCTGGAACCAGTTCCGAAGCGCCCGGCCTCGCGCCAGGTATTTTTCCACCAGCGGAAGAATTGACTGCGGACTGTTGCCAGAAGCCGCCGCCCCGGCGTGTGGCGTAGTCGTAAGCGGTGTTGTTGCGGGCGTCATCACGCCGCCCGCGTGGGCATGGGTCCCCAACCGTCCTGCGGATTTGCCTGAATGCTTGCGGCGCTGCTGGCCGGAACTCGGGCGCCGGAAGACTGGTCGCCGCGCGGCGTCCCCCAACTCCACGTCGGCGCCGCCACGACGGTTTGGGCCGATCCGCTCGAAGCGGAGGCAGTCGCCGCATTGGAAACGGCCGCTGCGGGCGCGGACGGTTTTCTTTTGCCGCAGGCTGCCGCAACTTCTGCCCAGGCTTTTTCCCTCTCGCCTGCGGATGAAGTCTTTCCATTGCCCGCGCAACCACATCCCAGATTCAACGCGGCAGTGACGGGCCAGAATCCGATCTTTGCGACAGTGGACGCCAGGTCGACGAGGAGACCCGATGGTTTATTCATTCGCGTTCACCCGGGCCTGCGAATCCTCTCTCTCCATCGGAATCGTCGCCGGGCCTTGTTTTGCCGCGGCACGCAATTTCCGGGAGACACCCTCGCGGCACGGCCGACATGAAATCAGATGGAACTCGATGGAGACTCCTTCTCCTTCATGTTGTTTCGTACGGCCCTCAAAATAGCGGTCCACCACTGAGGCCCACGCGGGAGTACACATGGTTCACGCTCCTGCCGCGATGCACAGAACCTGGCGTTCCGGCGCGGGTACGCCTGAAGGTGGAATGGCTTCCGGCAGACGTGCTTCGTGCCAAACCTGCCCCGGCGTCGATTTTTTCAGCAAGTCGATCACGGAAAACGTCTCCGGCATATTGTTTGTCATCGTCCTGAGACATTCCTCAACGGCGGTGGAGCTCAGACCGTAGAGGTCCGTAAGATGCTGCATCGTACTCGCCCGCACCTTATCCATGGCGCGCTCCATCTGCCGCGTGATGGTGGATTGGTGAACCCCCATGAGCCGCGCCACCTCGCCCAAACGAAGACCCTGCTCGAAGCGCCACAGCAAAATCAGCCGTTCGGAAGGGGTCAGTTTCTCGCATGCCTGACGCAGGGCCAGCGCCGCAAGCGGCTCATACCTGGTCATCGAAAACATCGTTTCGATGCGACCGAGCGCCATGCTGTCCTCGGGGTCGGACGCATCGTGCAGGGGGGCAACCTCGCAGGTTCGCCGCAACCGTTCATTCACCGAACGGTTCACAACCACCACGCGGAGCCAGCGGCCGAGTGAACTCAGCCCTTCGTAACTTGCGATGCGGCACTCTCCGCTGCGGTCCGGAAGATAAAGATCGGAGAAAATGTTCTGCGCCTGGTCCGTCGCAGTCGACGAATTCCGCCACTTCCACTGGCACAGCCTTTCGATATGACCGCGATACAAATCGCCAAAACGCGACCACCCGAGGTCACACCCCTGTGCGCACGCTGCCGCCAGATAGAGGTCGGTTGCATGAAGCCCCGGATGGTTCGGGAGCGGATCTACGGCATCCGGCCGCAGGTTGTGCTTTTCCACCAGTTCGCGTACGCGCAAGGCAAATCGCGAAGGGTTCAGGCCAAGATCGCCATGAACCGACCAGCCCTTCTCGAAAACTGCATTTGCGGATATCGAAAGCTGCTCCATGGATGCACTCTGTTTCGCGGCGCCCGCCGAGGAAGATTACTGTGCTTCGGTGGCCGGCATCGGCTCGCCACAGCCGTGATGTTCGGGGCGCAGCCGGTCACGAATCTCCCGCAGCACGGTCAGCTGACTCTCACGGTACTGGAGTTCTTCGCGATCGTAACGGTCAACCACTTCGTAAGACACGCGAAGGTATTTGTAGTCGTCTTCATTGAGTCTGCGGATCCGCCATTCACCGCGATCGAAGGCAGCCGCCTTGGGATACGTCGGCCTATGAGTGGCGTCGTCGCCACCGCCCCACTCGCGGGGAACACGTTTGGAAGCGATCCCCTCAATGAACTCCGCGACTTTCCACGCCGCAAATGTGCTGGAACTCAGGTTGTCGTAAACCAGAACATCCGCGTGGGGAAAGGCGACTTCCAGATCCCGCTTCACAAAGAGAATGCGATAACGGACGAGTTTTAATTGATCGTCGTTCAGGTCGATATCGGGCATGGTGTGATGTTTCCTTTACGATGGGCCGGCAAAACGTTTCAGAATTTGCGCATGTAGCTCTCATTACGAGAGACAGGATGCCGATCTTTTTTTGCGAAGCTGCAACCGATTTAAGAAACAGTGTTACGCCCGCGTGCATCCGCGGGCGCGTACTTCAAAGTGCGCGCATGCGATTGTTGCGCGGCTTTTCTTCCACTTCCGCGGTTCCCAGCATCTTGAGGACGGGCGGAACGTACATTGCGAAACGCCCCCGCAGGCCTTTTTTCAACCCGTACCAACCGCCTACGGGATTGCCTGGCGAACGCCCCCAGGCTTCCACGGTACCTTCCGCCGCGGGCTTTTGTTCATCCGCGCTGCCGAGCTCCATCCAGTCGCCGTGCTTTGCCAACATCGCGTGCAGGTCGTCCAGAGCCCGCAAATAGTAACGCAGTTGTGTTTTTCCTACCTGCACGACGAGCGCCGGCGGATCGGCGGCTTCATCGCGCCAGGCCTCGTATTCCGAGCCGCCCGACGGAGTGTTCAACACCCACGGACTTGCCTTCGTGCCACTGCCTTTAATCTTTGGATTGGCCATCCTGCGCTCCGCTCTCCGCAGGCTGTTTCAAACGCGCGGCAAAGTTGTCAATAGTTGTATTACGTTTTGAATATTCGGCAGTATCCGTAAAAGTGAAACATATTTTTACCGACATACTGAATATGCTCCGTAATCGCTGGTTATCCGACGACCAGATCATTATGCAGTTTCAGGGTCTCCGAGTCAATGTTCTTCATGCGACCCGCGGAAAACGAAGCTTTTATTTTTCGTCTCTCACCGGCCAGGCGTTCAACCGCACATTTTTGTGATCCCACACGCCTGGCCCCATGCCGATAAAGACAAACCGGGCCAGCTTCGGCGCGGATGGAACCGAAGTCGACGACCAATAGAGAGATGGCCGGACATTCCGGAACGGATGCCCCACCGGCAGGGCGGGTGCTGCCTGGCTGTAATCGACGAGACTCCTCATCTCATTAAAGTTGGGTAGCCGCCAGTCGCCGCGCTTGCTCCCGTCCTTCAGACCCCGGGAGTCGGCTTCGAGACCGTTACACGCGTCCAGAGCCTCTTGCCAGGTCTTCGTGCCAAACGTGTTGGCGTCGCGAGCCCAGATCAGCCCGGTCAACTCGTCCTTGACGGTTCCGTCGTTTCGATCCGTGAATCGCTCTTCGGGCACGGGAAGCCCCGTACGCCAGTCCGCATCCTGACCGGTGCCCGCGCAGTCGACCGGCACGCCCCAGGTGGTGTAACAGATTTTCTCGCCAGTCTGCAGAACCACAGGATCGTAGCCGCGGCGAACCGGCCACATGCGCATGGTGTTTTCTTTCAGATCGAAGACAGGCGGTCCCACGGCGAGCGCAGTGTACCAGCCAAGGACGGGAGCCGCTGCCACCGAACTGGAACTCCAGTAGTTAGCGCAAACCAGGTTCTTAAACATCTGCTTATCCGCAATCGCGGGACCGCTGGCGTTATTGAGATGCAACAGACTTTGCAACTCGTTGATGTTGGGCAGGCGCCAGTCGCCCGCCTTGCTGCCGTCGGTAAGACCCGCCACGCCCGCTTTCAGATTCTGCGCGTTTTGCAACGCGGCGTCCCAGGTTACGTCCTTAAAAAAATTGGCGTCCTGAAGCCAGATCAGGCTCGTCAGATGGTCGATCACAGTACCATCCTTTTCGGCAAAGCGCGGATGGGGGATGGGGATACCCGACCGCTTGTCGCCGTCCTGACCGGTTGCCGCAGCGCCCTGGACCGGATTCCCGCCGGTGTCCCAGCAGCCCGCCTGGCCCGTTTTCAGCACACCATTTTCCCTGCCTCCGCCGGGGCGCGGTGCAGCGGCTTCTTCGCCCGGTATGCCCTTCGAATCGCCT
>Ga0182024_10001273_pt1 | contig 65279 bp, 51 predicted proteins | sample P32metaG_FD_120480 | JGI IMG/M metagenome (GOLD analysis project Ga0182024, IMG submission 120480) | Permafrost microbial communities from Stordalen Mire, Sweden - P3-2 metaG (Illumina Assembly) | ecosystem: Environmental > Terrestrial > Soil > Wetlands > Permafrost | place: Sweden: Stordalen... | reverse complement strand
TTCGCCCACGGCCACACCTACGAAGCCCATCCCATGACCCTCGCTCCCGCCGTCGCCACCATCCACGAGATGCAGCGCCTCGATCTCATCAACCGCGCCAACACCGTCGGCGCTTACCTCGGCGAAAAACTCACCGCCCTTAAATCCAAGCACCCGAGCATCGGCGACGTTCGCGGCATCGGCATGTTCTGGGCCATCGAACTCGTCAAGAATCGCGACACCAAGCAGCCGCTCAACACCATGCGCGACAAAATCGAGGGCAAATCTCTCATCGTCGATCAAGTCGCCGCCGAAATGCTCAAGCGCGGCGTCGCCCTGCAATCTTGGGTCAGCCATTTCGTCATCGCTCCTCCGCTCATCATCGAAAAAAGCGAAATCGACATCGGCGTAGCCGCTCTCGACTCCGCCCTCGCCATCGCCGACGCGCACATCGCCGCCTGACTCCTCTCCAGGTGGCACAGAATTCACTCGGTGCGTGTCAATTGCGGCCACTGACTTCCGCAACGCCACACTTCGCTCGCCTATTTCAATCCGTCTAACATCCACGAAAAAGTACCAATGCCTGCGCGACTTTTCTCACCCATCTTTATTCCAAATTTTCTATAGCAAAATTTTTCCACCGCTAACCTCCTCCAAACTCTACTTTTACCTTGACTCCCCGCCAATCCGAACGCTAGGCTACGCGCAATTGTTTTTTGGGGGTAGTGCGTTCGGATGCATCGCCAAAGTTCCACGGTTTCGTCATTTTTTGTCAACAATTTGCTGTCTCCTCAGCACTCGCATCCCCGCGTAAGCTCACCTCGCATTCCGCATCTTGTAACAATTTTTGCTTATGCCCTAATCGCCACACTCTTGCTCGCATGTCTCTCCTTCCCCGCTTCAGCCTCCGCGAAAAAAATCATCCTCGACACCGACCCCGGCACCGACGACGCCATGGCCCTTATGCTCGCCCTCAATTCCCCCGAGCTCGACCTCCGCGCCATCACCGTCGTCCCCGGCAACGTCACCGCGCGCCAGGGCCTCGAGAACGCTCTTCGCATGGTCTCCCTAGCCAACCGCTGCGACATTCCCGTCGCCGCCGGCGCGCAACACCCGCTCTTCCAAAAATTAATCACCGCCGAGTTCTGGCACGGTAAAAACGGCCTCGCCAACATCGAACTTCCCGCCAGCAGATGTAAAGTCGACCCGCGCTACGGCCCCGACCTGATCATCGAATTAATTCACGCCAATCCTCACGAAATCACTCTCGTCCCCGTCGGCCCGCTCACCAACATCGCTTTGGCCCTGGAAAAAGATCCCAGCATCGTTCCCCTCGTCAAAGAAGTCATCCTCATGGGCGGCTCCATCAAAGGTGGCAACGTCAACGCTGCCGCCGAAGCCAACATCTACAACGACCCCGAAGCCGCACAAATCGTTTTCCAAGCCGGATGGCCGCTCACCATGGTTGGCCTCGACGTCGGCGACAAAACTCTGTTCAGCCGTAAATATCTCGCTGAACTCGGCCGCACCCACGGCCCCGTCAACGATTTCATCTACGGTGTCGCAAAATTCCTCGTCGAACTTTCTGAAAAGTTCGGCGATACCGGCTCTCCCATGTACGATCCGCTCGCCGTCGGCGTCGCCATCGACTCCGCCCTCGTCACCGCTCCCGCCATGCACGTTGACGTCGAAACCCGCGGCGACTTCACCCGCGGTGAAACCGTCGCCAATCGCCGCAACGAAGTAGAACGCAACGTTCTCCATCATTCGCCAGACGGTGACCGTTATGTCATCGAGGACATCGACAAAGTCGAGCCCAACGCCAAAGTTTGCGTTGAAGTGCAGTCTGAAAAGTTTCTTCAGATGTTTGTTGCGCGCCTGCAAGGCAAATAGCGGGCGCGCAGCTGGGAATTTCGAAAGGGGTATCAACCATGGGTAACCGCAGCACCGCAGCAATCTGCAGCAAACTATTTTTTGTGTTCTTAGTCTGTGCGCTGATGCTGGCCGTTTCTCCGGCCTCGCACGCGCAAGCCACCGGCAGCTTCTCCGGAAACGTTCTCGATAAATCCGGCTCCAGCATCTCCGGAGCCACCGTCACCGCCACCTCCCAAGGCACCGGCGTGGCGCGCAATTCCCAAACCGACGAAAATGGCCACTATCTCATCCCGCTGCTCCCCGTCGGCATCTACACCGTGCGCGTCGAGTTCACCGGCTTCGCGCCCGCCGCATCCAAAGACCTCCGCCTCCAGGTCGATGAAGCCCGCGAACTCGATTTCACGCTGTCACCCTCCTCGCAAGGCACCACCGTCGAGGTCAACGCCTCGGCCGTCGCCGTCGAAACCACCAGCCCCTCTCTCGGCCAGGTCATCACCTCCCAGGAAGTCGCGCAACTTCCCCTCAATGGCCGCGATTTCGTGCAACTCGCCACTCTCACCTCGGGAGCCACCGCCGAGACCAATCCCAACAGTTTCTTCAATTCCAACTCCGCCGCCAGTGAGGTCGCCGCCCGCGGTTCCTTCTCGCTCTCCGTCGGGGGTTCCCGGCCGAACAGCACCGATTGGCTTCTCGACGGCGTCGACAACAACGAATTGACCGCCGGTGGTATCGGCACTTTTTCGTCCATCGACGACATTGAGGAATTCAAGGTCCTGACCTACAACTACTCCGCGCAATACGGCAGCCGCGCGGGCCCCACCGTCCTCGTCAACACCAAGAACGGCACCAACGATTTCCACGGCTCGCTTTTCGAGTTTTTCCGGAATACCGCTCTCGACGCCAAGAGCTTCTTCGCGACGACCGCGGAAAAATTCAATCTGAACCAATTTGGCGGCTCCATCGGCGGTCCCATTCAAAAGAACAAAACCTTTTTCTTCCTGGACGGCGAACAAAAGGATCAGCTCCACGCCATCACCTACACCGGCTTGGTTCCCACTGCGGCCATGCACACCAGCGTCGCGCAGCCCTACGCGGATTTCAGTGCCGACGCCTTCGGCAATGCGCTCCCCCCACTCACCAACCCTTACACTGGCACCCCTTTTCAGTGCACCGGCAGTTTCAGCGGCCCTCCGACTGCGACCAATCCCAGCAGCGGCAGCCAGGTTGCCGGAGTAGCGTGTGCCAAAGTACCCGCCGCGTTGGTCAATCCTCTCGGGGCGGCCTTTATTAATTTATATCCCCTGCCCAATACCAACAATCCTGGCGCGGCAATTAACTTCACCAACGAGCCCGTGCGCAGCCTCAATGAAACCAAGTTCGATATCCGTTTGGATCACACCTTCTCGAGCGCCGACAACGTCTTCTCTCGCTTTAGCTACGATAATGCCGTCTCTTACGTTCCGGGCGGCGGCGGACCCGGCTCGTTTGCCGAGCAGAGCGCCTTCGGCAGCAACCAGGGATTCCAGAACCACGCGCGGAACATCGCCATAGGCGAAACTCACGTCTTTTCCCCCACCACCGTGAACCAAGCCAGCTTTGGCTATAACCGCATCTTCGACTACATCACTTCCCAAGGTACCGGCACCTGCGCTTCCGCCAACCTCGCGGGCATCGGCATCCCCTTCGCCAACTTGGGCTGCACCGGCACTCCCGGGAGCGAGAAGTGTACGCCCGGAGCCTATAGCTGTGGCTTGGTTTCGGTCTTGATTACCAACGGAGATTGGTCCCTTGGTGATCGCGGCTACACTCCGTTTCAAGGCGGCACGGATATCTTTAGCTTCACCGATTCCCTGGACTTGATTCGCGGCAAGCATGACATCCACGTCGGCGTTGACCTCCGCGCTAACCAAATGAACGTCGGCACCGAAGCCTTCCAGGATGGCTTCTGGATTCCGCTCGGCTTTTTCTCGGGGAATCAAATCGCCGACCTAACTCTCGGCTACACCAACATCTCCGAACACGATCAGACTTTTAACGGCCCGGTCACCGGTCGCCGCTGGAAAATCGTTCGCCCCTTCGTCCAGGACGATTGGCGAATCACCAAGGATCTAACTCTCAATATCGGTCTAGCGTACAACCTGAGTACCCCCATCTCTGAGTCTGCCGGGCGTCAGGCCGACTATATTCCTCCCACCACCGCGACGGGCGCGAATGCTGTTACCGGCGAACTCCTCATCACCAATCAGAACGGCGTCGGCAGCGCCGCTGGTGTCCACATGGATTGGCAGGATCTCGAACCTCGCATTGGCGCGGCCTATAAGGTCCTGGGCAGCGACAAAACCGTCATCCGCGGCGGCTTCTCCGTCTACCACGATTCCGTCTGGAGCCAGGGCGCCCAGGGCTTGTGGCAGAATCCTCCATTTTTCGCCGAGGGCGACATACCTCAGTTCGGCGGCTGCCCCGTGGCTACCCCGTCGGGCGGCATTCCGGCCTGCGGCCCCGGCGGCACCGTTACCAGCATCTCCGATGGATTTATAAATTTTGGTAAAACTCCGCCGACGCTTTCTACCTTCACGGGGACGCTCTTTTACCAGCCCCAGAACTTCCGGCACGGACAGGTCGCGCAGTACAACGCCAACGTCGAACACCAATTGCCCGGCAACATCGTTCTCACGGTCGGTTACGCCGGCTCTAAGGGCAGCCACATCCTGGAGGCTGGTAACGCCATCGACACCAACGGCCCTTCAGGCTGCGTCGGAGGTGCTTATATCCTCGGTTGCGCGGCTGGTGGCGCTCCCTTCGTATCCCCCTACACTCCGCCCCACGGCAACGCCATTCTGGAATTCGGCGACCTCGGCAAGACCAGTTACAACTCCCTGCAAATCAAGGCTGAGACCAAGTCCACCAGGCACGGCCTCTACGCGCTCGTCGCTTACACTTACTCCAATACCTACGACAACGGTCTGTCCGACGGTTTGGGCTCCGAGTTGAGCGCCCCCTACTTCCCGCTACCCAATTGGGCCAGCCTGGATTGGGCCCCTTCTCAAATCGACCTCAAACATAATTTTACCGCTAGCGTCATCTACGACTTGCCTTTTGGCAAGGGCAAGCAGTTCGGCAATAATTGGAATAACCTCACCGACTCGCTTCTTGGCGGCTGGCAGCTCACGCTGATCGAAAAAATTACCTCCGGCTTCGCCTTCCCGCTGGTCGACAGCGTCGACAACTCCGGCGTCGGTAGCGGCAATGGCTTCAACACTGGAGGTAACGGCAACAACTTCAACCGCCCGGACAAGATAAGCAATCCGTATAAGGCGGGCGTGGTGGCAGCAAATCCCAACCCTGCATGTCAGCTGCTTATTGGTCAATCGGCGCTCGTCGGTGGGGTTACCGTCAACGGTATCGCCCCCGCTTCTCTAGGAACGCCCGGCGACGTATTCAATCCATGTGCGTTTGCCCCCGCCGCGCCGGGTGAACTCGGCAACGCCAGCCGCGTTCCCGTATTCGGTCCGGACTTCGTCAACACCGACTTCTCCGTCATTAAACAGTTCAAGCTGCCCTGGGAAAACATGGGCTTGAACTTCCGCACTGAATTCTTCAATCTCTTCAACCACGCTCAGTTCGGCCAGCCCGGCAGCAACGTTAGCGCTGGAGGCTTCGGGGCCGTCAGCTCCACCGTCAACAACCCGCGCTTAATCCAATTCGCCTTGAAGTTAACCTTCTAAACCAACGCTATCTTGACTTAGGGCCGGCTCCGCGACAACGCCGAGCCGGCCTTTTTACGTCAGCACTTTCTGGTCATTCGAACGGAGTACCTATCAGTAACTATATTTATCTTGCACCAAACGCCGCGCCGCGCTATACTTCACTATGATCACCCGAGTCCCCGCCAAAGTCCCACCGCCCCCTTCCAACTTCTTAGCGTGGATTCTGCCGCTGATATCTCATGCCCCTCTCAGAACGCAACCGATCTCCCTCGTCCATCTCTTTCAAAATTGCTGGTCCCGGACTACTCTCCCTGAACCAACACGCTGCAGACGCCACTCCTTCCCAACTCCTTTAGAATCACATTCTTCTGCGAAACGCTGGGAGTGGGGTACAAGCGCATCATTGGCACTTCTTAAGTCTCTGTATTTTGTTGCACTTGCGATATTGCTCCTTCTCACCGGCGTTCCCTCCAGCGCACAATCGCGCCACAAAATCATCATCAATCAAGACTGCTCCGGACCCGGCGGCAGCAACATGCAAACCTTGCTCGTCCTGATCCAATCGCCACAGGTCGAAGTCTTAGGCATCACCGTCGTCACCGGCAACGCTTGGCGTGACGAAGAAGTCGCCCACACCCTCCGCCTCCTCGAAATTATCGGCCGTACGGACATTCCCGTCCTCCCGGGCGCCGTTTTCCCGCTAGTCCGCACGCCAGAAGAAGCGCGCCTCTGGCAAGACCAGTACGGCAAAGTTGGTTTTGCAGGCGCCTGGGACGCTCGCTGGTGGCACGAACCGTTTGTGATTCCCGATCTCCCGGAAGGCGCACCCGCCACCAAACCTTCCACCGAAGACGCCGCGCATTTTCTCATTCGCATGGTCCACAAATTTCCCCACGAAGTAACCATCTACGAAGGCGGTCCCATGACCAATCTCGCTATCGCCACCGCCATCGATCCGCAATTTCCAGAACTTGCGCAGGAACTGGTTTTCATGGGCGGCAGTTTGCATCCGCAAACCGACAATCCGGAATTTTCCAACACCCCGCGCCACGAATTTAATTTCTGGTTCGATCCCGAAGCCGCCAACAAGGTCCTCCGCGCGCCCTGGAAAAAAATCACCGCCACCACCGTGGACATTTCCATCAAAACCCGCCTCACCGCGGAAATGATCAAAGAAATTTCCGCCGCCAACACCCCGCTCGCAAAATACGTCGCCAAATATTTTCAGCCCGGCCTCGGCTCCGATTACATGTGGGACGAACTCGCCGCCATCGCCTGGCTCGATCCCGCTATAATCACCAAACGCGAAACGCTGTACATGGCCGTGGACATCGACCGCGGCGCGAACTACGGCAACACGCTGACCTGGTCCGCACGCGACAAACCCAAACTTCCCGTTCGCGAAGTAGAAGTTTTAGGCGATCTGGACAAAGAAAAGTTTTATCGCGAGTTTATCCATCTGATGACGGAGCCAACTCCCGAAGCGCCGAAATGACTGCTCCACACTTGCCGGCCGCGCCTGTCGCCGCACTTGACGCTTGACACTCCGCGGCCCACTGACTATAAGCAGCAGCGGCCTATTTGCACGGCAAAGGCTACGAACTGCGAACCCTTGGGAGACACATGGCGCACGATACACAGGTAGTGGGCATCGGAAGCTGCGGCGTGGATTATTTTGCCATCGTGCCGCGGCTGCTCGGCCCGGAAGAAAAAATCAATGCCGAGCGCCTGGAAATCCATGCCGGCGGAGTCACCGGAAACAACCTAACGCAGGTCGGCCGCTTGGGAGTTTCCGCCGGTTGGCTCGGACTCATCGGCGACGACGACAGCGGCCGCCTGATCACCAAAGCCTTTGCCGACGATGGCCTCGATCTTTCCGGAATCGAAGTCGTCAAGGGCGAACAATCCACCTTTGTGTGGATTCCCGTGGACGCACAAGGCGAGCGCTGCATTTATATGTTTCCCAACGTCAACGGAAAACTTACCGCGGAGCAGGTCCGCAGTCGTTTTGCGACGCACATCGCCGGAGCCAAACATTTTCACACCGAAGCTTCGCAGCTCGCTCTGCCGCCCATCAGAGAAGGGATGAAAATCGCGCGCGAATCCGGCGTTCGCGTAATTTTTGATTTGGACGTAGCGCCAAGTTATTTTTCGCAAGCCGGTCTCGGCAGCGAAGAAGAACTGATCGAATCGCTAAAACTCGTCGACGTGCTAAAACCGTGCAAAGCGGCAGCCCGCGAAATCACCGGCCAGGAAGAATACGAAAGAATGGCGGAAAAACTTCTCGCCCTCGGCCCAAAAATTGTTGCCGTCACCATGGGCGCCGAAGGCTGCTTGCTCGCCGGCGCCGGCAAGATCGTTCAAGTGCCACCCTTTCAAGTGAAAGTCGTGGATTCCACTGGCGCAGGCGACGCCTTCATGGGCGGATTATCTTTCGGCTTGCTGCAAGACTGGGATTTTCAGCGCGTCGGCACTTTCGCCAACGCTTGCGCCGCCATCTGCTGCACCAAGGTTGGCGCACGCTCGATGGGCAATCGCGATGAAGTCATAGCACTAATCAAATCCCAGCGCCCCAGCGAAGCCGCCAATTTTTGAACGATGCTAGTCTATCGACCAGACTTGCTTCCGCGGGCCGCTCGGCGACGCAACTTTTTGTGCGTTCTAGGTCTCGGTTTGCTCGCGTTACTGTCAGGAAACGCGGCAGCTCAGACGGTCGGAGGCTCCGTCCCGGACGCTACCGCGCCAGCTGCGGCGCGCAAGTCGCCCGCCCAGCGACCGGCTAACACTCTCGCGAAACGGCCGCCCTTCATTCTGGTAGGGGCCGGCGATATCGCAGGCTGCGCAGAACTTGCCGGCGCCGCCGCCACCGCCAAACTCATCGAACAAATTCCCGGCGCCGTCTTTGCCGCGGGCGATCTCGTCTACGAACGCGGCACCGCAGAAGAGTTTATGAAATGCTACGACCCCACCTGGGGCAAGTTCAAGGATCGCACCCGTCCGGCGCTCGGCAATCATGAATACGGCACCGCCGGAGCCGCGCCTTATTTTGCTTACTGGGGCGATAAAGCCGGCCCAGTGGGCAAGGGTTATTACAGCTACGATTTAGGAACCTGGCACATCGTCGTGCTCAATACGAATTGCGCCGCCGGGGGACTCGGCGGCTGCGCAGCGGGCTCACCGGAGGAACATTGGCTGACACAAGATTTGGCGCAACACACGAATGCGTGCATCCTGGCGTACGGCCACCACGCACTCTTTAGCAGCGGCGTCTTCCGCTCTCACGCAGTGCATCCTGAATTGAAGGCCCTGTGGCAGGATCTCTACGCCGCGCACGCCGATTTAGTTCTCGCGGGCCACGAACATTCTTACGAACGTTTTGCTCCGCAGGATCCAGACGGCAGACTCGATCCGGAAAAAGGCATTCGCGAAATTGTGGTGGGCACCGGCGGTCGCAGTCATGATTTACTAGGCTTTGCGAATCCCAACAGCGAGGTTCGCGATTGGGAAACCTATGGCGTTCTGAAGCTGGCATTGTCTCGAGCCACCTACACCTGGGAATTCATTCCGGAGGCGGGCAAAGCTTTTCGCGATTCCGGTTCGGGCGTTTGCCACAACGCGCCGCCAGCCGCACCCAATTAGTTTCTTGGAATTTAAGCGGAGCTGAACAAGTGAACCCGAAACTAAAAAAACTTTCCTCTTCATTGACGTGCAGCACATTGTGCCCGCTATCCTGGCGGAGTTAACCGGCGATTGGGCCTCCGGCTTTTTCTGGGCGATTATTTGTTGATGTGGCAGGCGCCGCTGGCGCTCGCTTCCACCAATTTTTGCACGCCCGTCAGTGGAATCAGCAGCAACTGCGCCTTCGGCTTATTCAATTCTCTCAGCAGTGCTAGCTGTTGCGTTTTCCAATCGTCTGTAGCGCGCGCATCCAAAATCAAATAATCGATTGCGGCCAAACCGACAGTTGCGGCGGTCGCCAAATCCTGAGAAACCGGCGCAACTTCTTTCACCAAAAACGATCGCTGTGCCAGCGCCTCGAGATTCACATCGTTATCGCGCCAGCGCGTTAAATCGGCGCGCAGCTCATTACTGGCGCCTTCATCACGGCAGGTGGACGACAAATATCCATCGACGGTTTCCGTGAATCGCCGGCCGGCATCGCTTTCGAGTGCCACCGCGTCCACTACGCGATGCAGGGGCGTGGCGCTCGTCGGTTCCGCAGTGGCAGTTTGTTCGCGCGCGTAGTCTTTTACGGGCTCCACAACATCGGCGAGCGTTTTCAATGCTGCAAATTCCTGCGGCGACGCCGGGCCCGCGATGCGCTGCAGCATTTGGCGATAATAGGTTTTGTGCGTTAAGCCCAGCCACTCGAGGCGCGCGCTCAGTACCTCTAGCCGTGAGTACATGGACGGCACATCCGTGACATTTTGCGGAGACCACAAACGCTCGGCAATCGCGGCGTTCCTCGGCCAGATGCGCGAGTCCACATTTTCCGCGTTCACGTATTCCGACCACATGCACGACTCGCCGCCGAGAATGCGCAATTTTTCATCCGGAGAAAGATCGGCTGCGGCGCCGCTCATGGGATCGACGGCGTAATGCCGCGCCGCGGACCAGCCCAGATCGAGGTAATAGCCGTTGGAAAGAATCCCGCGAAAGCCTTGTTTCGCCGCGGCTGCCAATGACGCTTGCCCACGCCACGATTGGATCACAATATCGTGCGGCAAATCCGGGGAGAGAACTTCGTCCCAGCCGACCATGCTTTTTTCGTGTTTGGCGATCATCGCTTGCAATTTCTTATTGAAATAGGCTTGCAAGCCTTCGTTGTTTTTCAAATTATTCGCGCGAATGAATGCTTGAATCTTGGGATTGGCGTCCCACTCTTTCCCGTTTACTTCGTCGCCGCCGACATGCAAAAAATGATCGGGGAACAATTTGGCCATCTCGCCGAAGAACTCATTCAAAAATTTATAAGTTTTTTCGTTAGTGGGATCGAATGCGGGATCAAAAACTCCCCAGCGGCGCTCGATTTCGTAAGGGCCCTTGCCGCTGGCTAGTTCCGGATAAGCCACCAGCCACGCGGTGCTGTGGCCCGGCACATCGAACTCCGGAACCACGCGAATTCCGCGGTCTCTCGCGTATTCGATCAGTTCACGCACTTCTTCCTGGGTGTAATAAAAACCATCGGAGCCCAATTCGTGCAGCTTTGGAAATTTCTTACTTTCCACGCGGAAACCTTGATTTTCCGAGAGGTGCCAGTGGAAAACGTTCATCTTGACGGCTTCCATACCATCGATGTTGCGTTTCAAAACCTCCATGGGCATGAAGTGGCGGCCGGAATCGATCATCAATCCGCGCCACGGAAAGCGCGGCCGGTCCACAATACTGACCGCAGGCGCGGCAAATCCCTGCGGCGTCACTGCAACGAGTTGCAAAAATGTTTGCAGTCCATGCATCGTGCCGAGCGGCGTTTCCGCGTTGAGCTTCGCGCCGCTTGCGGAAACCTCCAGCGTGTAAGACTCGTCTTCGCCGGGTTCCTGAATTGGCTTCCCACCGTGAGCGGTGTGAATTACGAGCGTTGCGTCCGGCGCAACCTTCGACGCACTGGCGTCGTGTAGCGTCAAGTGTTGGGTCAAAAGCAAACCTGTTTGCTTCGCCAGTTGCTTGCGGAAGCGCTGCGCCGCCCGCTCAAGCCGGGGTTCGTTAAAACCGGTGAACGCAAAAGAAAAATTCTTGTCGATCAGTAGCAAGCCCGTCCCGGATTGCACCTGCGATGGCATGGGCAGCAAATTCAGTGGCGGCTGTTGGGCCGCGGAAATTGCGGAATAAAAAATCGCCGAAGTTAACATCGCGATGGAGCCTCGCGCCAAAGCGTTAAACCGTTTCAATAGGTGCGATTTGTTACGTCGTTCCATCGGCCGGGCTCCCCTTCAGCGCTTGCCCTTTCGGAACGTTGAGAATATCCGGCGCGTGGCTCGCGGTCTACAATTACTTTTTCCCGAACCTGCGGCAGCAACTTTACGCAATAAGGTTCTGGGTAGCTGGGATACAATGAGGCGTCACGCCAGCCATGAAAACTTCCGTCGCGATTTATCCCGGGTCGTTCGATCCGGTCACCAACGGCCACCTCGACCTGATCGAGCGCGGCGAGAAAATGTTTGACACGTTGATTGTTGCGGTATTGCGCAACGCGGAAAAACAGCCGCTCTTCAGCGTTCCTGAACGCGTGGAGATGCTCGAGGAAGTAACAAAACACTGGCCGAGCGTGGAAGTCGCGATTTTCGATGGCTTGCTGGTGGACTTCGCGCGCAAGCGCGGCGCCGGCGTGATCCTGCGCGGCATCCGGGCCGTTTCGGATTACGAGTACGAACTGCAAATGGCGCTGATGAACCGCAAGCTGGAGCCGCGCCTGGAAACGGTGTTCATGATTCCCGGGGAGCCCTATAGTTATTTGAGCGCAAAACTGGTGCGCGAAATTGCGCAGCATGGAGCGCCGCTGCATGGCCTGGTTCCTACGATTGTCGAAGAGCGGCTGCGTGCCAAAATGTCTTGAGCGCAAGGCGCCAAGGCTGAGCAAAAGTCCTGCCGCTGTGTGATGCTAAAATGAATCCCCTAAAGGAGCACCCGTGCAACTCTCGGAACGCATCAATCGAATTCAGATTTCCCCCACCGCAGCGGTGATCGCGGAAGCCGATAAATTAAAGTCGCGTGGCGTGGATGTTGCGGATTTTGGCCCCGGCGAGCCGGACTTTCCGACGCCCGAGCACATTAAAAAAGCGGCGATCAAAGCGATCGAGGAAAATAAAACGAAGTACACCGCCACGCCCGGCGTCATGCCGCTGCGTGAAGCGATTTGCGCCTGGCACAAACGCGAACTCGGATCGAACTACGAGTCGAAGGAGTGCATTGTCAACGTGGGCGGCAAGCACGCGATTTTCAACGCGGTTAGCGTGCTGATTCAGCAGGGCGACGAAGTTTTGATTCCCGCGCCATACTGGGTGAGCTTTCCGGACATCGTTAAATATGCTGGAGGAACGCCTGTTTATGTCGCCACGAAACCGGAAGATGGCTTCGCGGTAAAAGCCGCAGCCGTCGAAAAAGCCGTTACTCCAAAAACGCGGCTGCTCATCTTGAATTCGCCGAGCAATCCCGCGGGCGGCGTGGTGCCTCCCGATGAGTTTGAGCGCATTCTGGCCATCTGCAAGAAACACAATGTTTGGCTGATGGGCGATGAATGCTACTCGCATTTCGTTTACGAGCCGCACAAACCGTTTTCCATCGCCAGCGTGAAAGATTCTAAGGCCAACGTCATCATTGTTGGTTCGGTTTCGAAGACGTTTGCGATGACCGGATGGCGCATCGGGTACACGCTGGCTCCGGAAGCGCTGGTGGCTGCCAGCAACAAACTGCAAAGCCAGTCGACCTCGAATCCGACATCGATTGCGCAGTACGCTGCGCTGGCCGCCATGACCGGGCCCATGGACGCCGTTCCGCCGATGCTCGCGGAGTATGCCAAGCGGCGCACGCGCATCGTGGAAGGCCTGCGCAAAATTCCGGGCGTTACCTGCGAGTGGCCGGGCGGTGCGTTCTACGCGTTCCCAAATGTGTCGTCATTTCTCGGCAGCGATGCGAGCACACATCCGCTGGCAAAAACGTGCACCGAGCTTTCGCGGCAACTGCTGGATAAAGCGCAAATCGCGGTGGTGCCCGGCGAAGCTTTTGGCGCTCCCGGTTACCTGCGCCTTTCTTACGCTACATCCATCGAGCGGATCGATGAAGGGTTGCGGCGCCTGGACAAATTCCTGACGCGCGCGGAAGTCGCTGTCTGATCCGTGCAGCCCGCTCCCACGCGTATCGAGCCGGTTTTTCGCGAGCGCATTTGGGGCGCACGCTCGCTTGCCCCACTCTATCCGGACAAAACCGATTTGCCACAGCCGATCGGCGAAGCTTGGCTCACGGCGTTTGATTGCCCAATCACCAGCGGACCGTACCAAGGAAAATTTCTCGGTGCTGCCTGGCGCGAAATGCCGGAAGCGTGGCGCGGATCAGCAATGGCGCGCGTTCCGGAATTTCCCATTCTCGTAAAATTTATTTTTCCCGCGGACAAGCTTTCTATTCAGGTACATCCGGACGATGCATATGCTTCCGCGAACGAGCAAGCTGCGGGCGGCCGCGGAAAAACGGAAATGTGGCATGCGGTTTCCGCCGAGCCTGGAGCCAAAGTTTTAATCGGGCTAAAGGTCGGCACCGCGCGTGAAGATTTCCTGAAAGCGCTGGCGTCGCGCACGCTGGAAAGTCTTTTCGAAGAACATCCGGTGAACGTTGGCGATACTTTCTTCATTCCGCCAGGGACGCCGCACGCGATCGGCCCGGGGATGGTGTTGTGCGAAATTCAGGAATATTCGGACCTCACGTATCGCGTTTATGATTACGGCCGCGTTGACGCGCATGGCAATCCGCGTGAACTACACATCGAGAAGGCTTTAGATGTCACCGATTTTGCGAAAGCCGCGGGAGGCGCACGCGTATTAAAGTCGCGGAACGAAGTTGCCGGTGCACACCAGGCCGCGCCTCATCTGGGCAGCCAATCCGAAAACCTTTTGGCGGCTTGCAGTTTTTTCTCAGCCGAGCGGCGCGACTTTAGCGCTACGGCCGATTTCCAGTCTGACCCTGCGCGTTTTGACGTGCTCACAGTTCTCAAGGGCAAAGGGCAGATTACGTGGCAAACGCAGCAATCTGGTTACGGTTCTGGTGAAAGCTGGCTCATTCCAGCGACGCTCGGCAGCTATTCGCTGCAATCGGACGCGGCGACTTCCGTAATTCACTCAACAGTGCCTGATTTGAACGAGCTGCGCAGCGCACTGGAGAAAAAAGGAATGGCGCCGCAAGAAATTGCCGGCGTATTGTTCAGTTAACGCCACAGTCATGCCTGACGAAAAACTTCCCGTCCATGCCATCATTCTCGCCGGAGGCCGCGGTACGCGCTTTTGGCCGCGCAGCCGCACGCGCACGCCGAAGCAATTGCTGAATATCGTCGGCAAAACCACCATGCTCGAACAAACTGTCGAGAGATTGCTTCCGCTGATTCCCGCGGCGCGCATTTGGACCATCACCAACTCGCAGCAAGCTGCGGCGGTGCGTAAACAAGTCCCCGCAGCCGCGAAAAAACGCGTGCTGAGCGAGCACGTTGGCCGCAATACGGCGGCCGCAATTGCACTCGCGGCGATTCATGTTCGCCACGCGGAAAAAGGCCGAGACGCGGTGCTTGCAGTGTTACCCGCTGATCACTACATCGCGCGCGGCGATGCTTATCGCAGAATTGTCGGCGCTGCGCTTGAAATGGCGTGCCAACGGGGGCGCATGGTCGTCCTAGGAATTCCGCCGACGCGCCCGGAAACCGGATTCGGTTACGTCGAGCGCATGGGCGAAGCGCTTCACTCACGGAGCTTGCCGATTTTTGCGGTGCGCCGCTTTACGGAAAAGCCGCGGCAAGCGCTGGCGCAGGAATATCTCGATTCCGGCAACTATCATTGGAACGCTGGAATGTTTTTCTGGCGCATCTCGACGTATTTGGACAACCTGAAACAATTTCTACCCAAGACATTTTCCGCGCTGGACAATTTGGCGCAGCATATCGGCAAGTCGGGTTATGCAGCCAAATTGAAAGCAATCTATCCGCAACTCGAAAACATTTCCGTGGACTACGCTATCCTCGAACCAGCCACGCGTGAGCCCGGCGCTCCCGCGGTCTTCGTGATACCCGCCGAGATTGGCTGGAGCGATATCGGCTCGTGGGCCGCGGTATACGAACTGCTCGCCAAGAATGCGGGCGACAATGTTCTCGCGGGTTCCGGCCAGATGGTGGACGCACAAGGCAACTTTTTGTACAGCCCTAAGAAATTTATAGCCGCTATTGGCATCCGTGATCTGGTGGTGGTCGAAACGCCCGACGCGCTGCTCATCTGCCCGCGCGAGCGTGCGCAAGATGTCGCCAGGATCGTCAAATCACTTGAGCAAGATAACCGCAAAGATCTGTTGTAATTACGTGTTTTGACCGCCGGCGTTGCGTTGGGCAGCCAATGCGGCTGTTGGCGTGCACTGACCCTCGCGTATAATCCACCTAGATGACTTCCATCCGCTTCGGGACTGATGGCTGGCGCGGCGTCATTGCCGAAGATTTTACTTTCGCCAACGCCCGCATCGTGGCGCAGGCCATTGCGCGCTATGCGGTGCGCGGGGAGGACGCGCGCAAGGGTCTTCTCGTGGGCTTCGATCACCGCTTCGCTTCCGATCGCGTGGCTGCGGATCTCGCGCACGTGATTAGCTCCACCGGAACGCCAGTATGGCTTTCCGATAAGCCTTGCCCCACGCCGGCAATTTCGCTGCTGGTTCGCCAGCGCAGCGCCGCGGGAGGCTTAATGGTCACCGCCAGTCACAATCCGTATTCGTGGAATGGTATCAAGTACAAAGCAAGCTACGGCAGCTCCGCGTTGCCGTCGATCGTTGCGCAAATCGAACAAGAGATGGCGTGGCTCGCGGAAAATCCCCTTTCGCCGCTGCCGCCGCAAACAAAACTGATCCAGCCGCTGGAGCCTCGCGCGCCGTATCTCGAAACGCTGGAAAAGCTGATCGATTGGAACCGCTTGCGCGAATCTAAATTTCGATTTCTCTCTGACCCCATGCATGGCTCCGCGGCGGGATTGTTGCGCGAGCTTTTTAATCGCAACGGCGTCGCGTGCGACGAGATACGTGGCACCCGCGATCCGCGCTTCGGCGGCGTGCACCCCGAGCCTATCGAGCCGCACATCGATGCGCTGCGCCAGGCGGTTTTAGGCGGCAAATATGACTGCGGCTTTTGCTCGGATGGCGACGGCGACCGCATCGGCGCCATCGATCGCGACGGTTCGTTTATTAATCCGCACCAGATTTTTTCCATGCTGGTATGGCACCTGGCGGGAACGCGGAATCTGGCCGGCGATATCGCGAAAACTTTTTCCGTTAGCAAATTAATCGACAAACTGGCCACCAAGTTCGGCCGCAAACTACACGAAGTTCCTATCGGCTTCAAATACATCTGCGAGCTGATGCTCGAGCAAAATATTTTAATCGGCGGCGAGGAAAGCGGCGGGATTGGCACCAGCCTATATCTGCCGGAGCGCGACGCTACTGTCTCCGCGCTGTTCCTTGCCGAACTGATGGCCTGGCACGGAAAAACGTTGGGGCAACTGCTCGCCGTGCTGCACGCGGAGTTTGGGGAATTTCACTACGGCCGCGTCGATTTGAACGTTGCGCGTGCGCAAAAAGAACAAGCAATCGCCCATTTTTCCAACGATAACGTCGCGCAGCTCGGCGCATGGCCCATCACGCGCCGCGAAAATATGGACGGTATCAAACTTTATCTCGCCGATTTTGGCTGGGTGCTTATTCGTGCCTCGGGAACGGAAAATCTGCTGCGCGTGTACTCCGAAACCTCCAGCCGCGAAATCACCCGGCAGGTGCTCGCCGCGGTCAGTGATTTAGTTCACAATCTTGAGGCGTCCCAATGAACACCGTCAATCTACGCGACAAATTCGCACGCTTTTCCGACTATTGCAATCCTCGCATCATCGGCGAAGTGAACGACTGCCAGGTGAAAGCGGTGAAACTGAAAGGTGAATTTGTTTGGCATCATCACGAACGGGAAGACGAACTTTTTCTGGTGGTGAAAGGCACGCTGCGCATGAAGTTTCGCGACCGGGAAGCTATCGTGAACGAAGGCGAATTCGTGATCGTTCCGCGCGGCGTCGAACATTGTCCGGTGGCCGACGAAGAAGTCCATATCGTGCTGATTGAGCCGAAGTCCACGCTGAATACGGGAAATATCACCAATGAAAGGACCGTCGCGCACCTCGAACGCATTTAACGTTCGCGCCCCGCGCTCACAACCTAGCCATGGAACATCGCTTTTATACTCTTGACGTATTCACGACAACGCGCTTTGAAGGCAACCCGCTCGCGGTGATTACCGACGGCGACGGTCTTTCGAACGACGAAATGCAAGCCATCGCCCGCGAAATGAATCTTTCGGAAACGGTCTTCGTGCAAAAGCCCACTGACGATCGCGCGTTGGCTCGCTTGAGAATTTTTACCACGCAACAAGAATTAAAATTGGCCGGCCATCCGGTGGTTGGCACATGGTTTCTACTGGCGGAGCTTGGCGTGGTTCCCGCGCAAGAGGGCGGAGTTCACGTGATGCAGCAAACCGGCGCTGGTATTCTTCCGGTGGAGATTCGCTTTAAAGATGGGCGGCCGCAGCGCGTAACCATGACGCAACTGGAAGCCAAATTCCGCCCCGCGAAAATCAATAAGAAAGCTTTGGCGTCCGCGCTGGGCCTGGCCATCAAAGATTTTCATCCGCAGCTGCAACCCGAATATGTCTCAACGGGAATTTTCAATCTGATGCTGCCGCTCAAGAACCGCGCGGCTCTCGCCAAAATTTCCATGAACATGACGCAGCTTCGCAAACTCCTCGGCAGTAACGCCACCATGGCCTACTGTTTTGCGTTGGCGGAAAATGGCCGAACGCACTGCCGCGGCATGCTTCCATGGGGGCTTTACGAAGATCCGGCCACTGGTTCATCCGCCGGTTCGCTGGGAGCGTACCTCGTCAAGCACGGGCAACTTACCTCTGGCCACACTCTGCAACTTTTGCAGGGCGCGGAAATGGGCCGTCCGAGCCATATCCAGGTGGAGGTCTCGCAATCCGGCAAGAAATTGGTTCCGCGGGTGAGCGGCGCCGCAGTGAAGGTGTTTGAGGGCACCATTGGCGTCTGATAAAATAAAAAAGCCGCCTACGTAAACTAGGCGGTTATTTTTGCAGACATTATTTTGCTTACAATTTAACGCGGACTGAGAAACTGCCATTCCCAATGGGCGCGCAGGATGCAGTCCTTCCCGTGTTCACTGGCGTTAGGCTTCCGAGTCCGCCGTGTGTTTCTTCGCTACGACGGCAGCAACGTCAATGGCCTTGGGAGCCGACTCCTTATGCACCGCGTCCAAAATTCCGTTTACAAACGACCCCGCATCTTCTGACGAGAATTTCTTCGCCAGCTCCACGCATTCGTTCATTACCACTTTGTGCGGCGTATCCGTGAATCGCAGCTCATAAATCCCCAGCCGCAAAATTGCGCGGTCAATCGCGCTCAGCCGCTCAAATTTCCAGTTGTCCGCCTTCCGCGTAATCAGCTCGTCCAGCGCAGCCAGTTCCTGGGTAGCGCCTTCGAGCAGCCGGTTCGCAAAAACTCGCGTGCTGTCCGCAGCTTTCGCACTCTTCCAGAATTTCGTTTCCAGCTTCACGCAATCCTGCCGGCTCATGTCCCATTGAAACAACATCTGCATGGCAAACTCGCGGGATTTCGTTCGTAGTGACATTTATTTTTTTCGTTTCGAGCCAACGCTGCGGGAAGTCCCCGCCGATTGGCCGCGAATTTTCTGCGAAAGCCGCGCCATTTCGACGGCCGCCAGTCCGCAATCGTATCCTTTATTTCCGCCTTTTAATCCGGCGCGATCGATGGCCTGTTCCAGAGTGTCGCACGTCAGCACGCAAAACATGACGGGTACGCCCGTATCCATTTGCGCCAGCTGCAATCCGCGCGAAGTTTCCGAGCACACATAATCGTAATGCGTCGTTTCTCCGCGCAGTACGCACCCAATCGCCACCAATGCATCATACCGCCCGGTCAGCGCCATTTTTTTTGCCGCTAGCGCCAACTCAAATGCTCCCGGCACATGCACTACCTCAACATCTTCGCTGGTCGCCCCAGCACGCTCCAATGCATCGAGCGCCGCCGCCGCCAATCGCTCGGTAATGAAACTGTTGAATCGGCTCACGACAATGCCAAAATGCAATCCCGCAGCGCTGAGTCCACCATCAATTTTTCTAGGCTGCAATTTCTCAGTCATAAAATTCCGCGCGATTCGCCGGTTTCTCTCAACTTCTTCGGCGGCCTTTCCGTCTCACTTCCCTTTGAACTGCGGCGCTCTCTTTTCGAGGAACGCCGACGTCCCTTCGCGCATATCTTCCGTGGCACAAGCTAACCCAAACAGCGTGGCTTCCAAAAACAATCCCTCTTCTTGCGGCATCTCAAATCCGCGCTCGATGGCTTCCATCGCGTACTTCACGGCCAGCGGCGCATTGGCGATAATTTTTTTTGCCAGCGCCTCTGCCGCGGGCAGAAGTTCCGCAGCTTCGTAAACGTGATTCACTAAGCCGATCCGCAACGCTTCTTCCGCAGAAATCATTTCGCCGGTCAAACACGATTCGTGCGCCACGCCTTTTCCGCATAATCGCGCCAATCTTTGCGATCCGCCGTAACCGGGCAGAATGCCCAACTTCACTTCAGGTTGCCCCAATCGCGCACTCTTGGAAGCAATACGTATCGAACAAGCGAGCGCCAATTCGCATCCGCCCCCCAGCGCAAATCCATTGATCGCGCAAATGGACGGCTTCCCCATGGTCTCGAGCAAATGAAACACGCCTTGCCCAAACAACGAAAACTCTTGGCCATTCACCGGCGTCTGCTGCGCCAATTCCGAAATATCCGCGCCTGCCACAAATGCCTTTTCGCCTGCTCCAGTCAAGATTAAGACGCGCACGGCGACGTCGTCGCGCGCTTCCAGCAACGCTGCGCGCAACTCTTCAATCGTCCGCCGGTTAAGCGCGTTCAATACCTTCGGACGGTTAAAAGTAATCCGCGCAATCCCTTCACTCTTTTCGTACAAAATATTTTCGTAGCTCATGGTCTCGAATTTTCTTCAGTTGCACCGGCGCAGCTAAAACGTCACGGCCTTAGGATTCTTCGCATCCGCATAATCATAAAATCCCCGCCCAGACTTCCTCCCATTCCATCCCGCCAACACCATCCGCCGGAGCAACGGCGGCGCCGCGAATCTTCGCTCGCGAAACTCCTCAAACATAATCTGCGAAATATAATAGGTAGTATCGAGCCCCACAAAATCCAAAAGCGTCAGGGGCCCCATGGGATGCCCGCAACCCAATTTCATGGAATTATCAATGTCTTCGATGGAGCCCACGCCCTCTTCTAGCGCGCGAATGGCGTCCAGCAAATAAGGTACCAGCAAGCGGTTCACAACAAATCCCGTGCTGTCGTGCGCGCGCACCGCCGTCTTCCCGAGCTTTTCCGCGAATCCCACCATCTCCTCATACACCGCGGGCTCCGTCGTAATGGTCCGGACGACTTCCACTAATTTCATCACCGGCACAGGATTAAAAAAATGCAGGCCCACAAATCGCGGGGCACGCTTCGTTCCCGCGGCAATTTCGGTAATCGTCAACGAAGAAGTGTTGCTAGCAAAAATTGTAGCTGCCGGACAAATGTCATCGAGCGCGCGAAACAATTCCTTCTTCGCGGGCAATTGTTCGATGATCGCCTCAATCACTAGATCGCAATCCTTCAAATCATCAATAACCGTTGTGCCGGTCAGCCGCCCGCGAATTTCGCCCGAAGCCGCGTCCGTGAGTGCGCCTTTTTCCACCAGCCGCGCCAGATTTTTCTCGATACCCTTTAACCCTTTTTGCACCAGCTCCGGCGCAACTTCCCGCACCACGGTGGCAAATCCCGCCGCCGCGCAAACCTGCGCGATTCCCGCCCCCATCAACCCGCACCCCACCACGCCAACCTTCTCGATCGCCATGCTTTTCCTCGTTAAAATTTCGCGCCAGCCGAAAATCCCGGCTTCAAAGTGTACCATCGCCGAGCAGCCACATCGAAAAACGCAGGCGCAGCGGAGCGTCGCGGCTTGCGCATACTTCCTTACTTCATCTTCTCCTTACTTCAGACTCTCCACAATCATCGCGATTCCCTGCCCGCCGCCAATGCAAGCCGTCGCCAATCCATACTGCAAATTATTCCGCCGCAACTCATTCAGCAACGTAATCACCAGCCGCGTTCCCGATGCTCCGAGCGGATGCCCCAGGGCAATGGCCCCGCCATTCACATTCGTTTTATCTCGCACTAACCCTAATTCTTTCTCCACCGCCAAATATTGCGCTGCAAAAGCTTCATTCACTTCCACGCGATCCATCTGCGCAATCGTCAATCCCGCTAATTTCAGAGCCTTTTGCGACGACGGCACGGGTCCAATTCCCATGATGCTCGGATCCACGCCCGCCGTAGCCCACGAAATAATTCGCCCAATCGGCTTCAGTCCGCGTTCCTTCGCCACCGATTCGCGCGTCACCACTACCGCCGCGGCGCCATCCACGATTCCGCTGGCGTTCCCCGCCGTCACAATTCCGTCTTTCTTAAACGAGGGCGATAATTTTTCCAAAGTTTCCAGTGTAGTCTCCGGCCGCCGGTGATCATCCTCCGCCACGGTCACAGTTTTTTTCCCATGCTTTACATCGACCGCGATCAATTCTTCCTGAGTCCGACCACCTTTATAAGCCGCATCCGCCAACTGCTGGCTCCGCAGCGCATATGCATCCGCGTCGCGCCGCGTCACGCCTTTCTGCTCTGCCAATTTTTCCGCGGTCAGCGCCATAGGCAATCCGCAAAAGGTATCCGTCAACCCCGCCATCAGCGAATCTTCCAGTGCTCCTGCCCCCAACTTCAATCCATTGCGCGCGCCGCGAATTACAAACGGCGCTTGCGTCATATTTTCCATGCCGCCCGCCAATACCATGGTCGCTTCGCCCAGCAACAGTCTCTGTGCCGCCTGCGAAATCGCTTCAATTCCCGAGCCGCACAAGCGGTTCACGGTCACCGCGGGGGTGTCAACCTGCAATCCCGCTTTCAAGCCCACGTGCCGCGCGCCATACAGTGCATCCGCGCTGGTCTGCATGACGTTTCCAAAGATCGCGTGATCAATCTCCGTGACATCCGCGCCCGAACGCCGAATCGCCTCCTGCGATGCCACCGCTGCCAATTCAATTGCGCTAACATCCGAAAACGCGCCGGTATACCGCGCCATAGGCGTCCGTGCCCCCGCCACAATCACCACATCCGTTGGAAACATGAATATTTTTTTCTCCTGATAAATTGTGCTCTCAAATAAATACCGGTAACTTCCATGCAAAACATAAAATGGGTGTCATTCCGAGCGAAGCGAGGAAGCTGCTCTTCGGTTATGGTTTCGGAATTCGGCTCGATTTGCCTCGCGAAACTTTCCTTTTTTTAGTTTTTAGAATTTTTGCGTCCCCTATGGGCGACTGGATGTCGCCCATGACCTTCATACGTCCGCTCATAAATCCTAAAATGTCGTCATCTGCGACGTCCAGCTTTGTTTCTATCGTGTCGGATTTTCGACGCTTCATCCCTGGTCGTCTTCCTTGCGTAAGCCGACCCTTCATACGATCCTATTCCCCGACATCAGTAATATCCTCTCGCTCCATCGAACCAGTCTGGTTGAACCGTTTGCCGTTCCATTTGTAACGAGCACGTACAAATCCATCGGAACAGCAATCGGCCGTTTTGCGTGCCGCGTCCGCAAAATCTAGAACTAAGCTGTGATCCTTAATTGTAGCCTTAATCAAGCCTCCGTCCGCCCGGCTACCACTCCGTAGAACACCCAATAGCCTGGGCTCGTTCTCACTCAGTTCGTAAACATACAAATAACTCCAGTTGGCAGTTCCTCCGGTACCATAGCGAAGCGTCACTGCAGCGACCTTAGGTGCAGCGCTGCCAAGATCGCCGCGCGATTCTGAGTCGAAGAGCAGGTACGGTGACCGTGGAACGTTCAGGGACTTTACTTTAAAGTCGTGCCTTCCGTGTACGAGTAAGACTGAATTCGATGTCGGTAACTCCAGCCAGTTCCACTGCGCGGGAACCCCATCAGCGCCTGGCCACAGATACGAAAAATTACGAAAATCCGGACTCCGCTCCGATTGAGCGGCACGAAGTGCAAAACTCAGAAGCGTCAGAGAAATGATTGTCGCCGAAGTTCTAATCCACATATGCGGCGTTTGGCTCAAACCTTCGGCGTCTCCTGCACCACCACCGTACCCCCGCCCCGCTTGCGCGCCTCTTCCACGGAAAATTCCGCGCGATTGATCAGATCCGTCACAATATCTTCGCTGTCAAAATCCTGCTTAGCTACCGCTTCCACAATTCCGGCGCTGAGGGTAATATGCGTGGCGTCCCACGGCGGACGCAATCCAGATGCGGCGCGCAACAATTTATCGGCCAGGTTCTGCGCTCCCGGCAAAGCGGTGTCCGGCAAAATAAATGCCAACGACCACGACGTATATTTTATCGCCACATCGTTCTGCCGCACGATCGATTGCAGCGACCGCGCCAGTTGCTCCAAAAAGCGTTCCATCTGCGGCTCGCCGTGATTTCGAACCAGCTCCACTCCATGGTCGATCTGCAAAATGGCCAGCGATAATGGGGTACTTTGCGTGCGTGCCCGGTCCGCCTCGTTCAGCAAGCAACTCAAGTACGAACTACGACTCAGCAATCCCGTACGTTCATCCGAGACGCCCATGCGCCGCACCAGCGAACGCAGCCGCGTGTGGCTCACGCTCATCAGCATTTGGTCGCCAACGGCCTGCAAAAAATATGCTTCATTCGGCCGCCATTTGTGCGCCTGTGCGTGCCCCACGATCAACATTCCCGACGGAGCTTGCGTCTCTTTGTCCGTGATCATCACGCCCAGCGCCGTCTCGAGCCCCAGTTCGCTCAGGATCGAGCCTTCCGTCGCTTCCACCATCAATCCGCCAAGCTCATCCGGTTGCGCTTTTTCCATATGCGCGAGTAAAAACACAACCTGCGCTCCGGGCGCCGCTTTCACTCCGCTCGCGCAGAATTCCGCAGCCATCTCCGGCGGCCGGCCGGGAACGCCTACCACTGCGAGCGCACGCGTAGCGCGCAAATAGGTGCCCACCTCGTTCACCGCGGTGTTCAACATTGCACGTGGCGTTTGTTGCCGGAAGATTTTTTGGTTGATCTCCGAGATCCTCGCCAAATCCCGCAGCGTTTCCGCGGTATAAACGCCGGTCTTCGCCACGATAGATGGCGCAGGTTCTGCGTGCACCACGGGCGCGGGTGCCGGTGCGGCGGGCGCAGGCTTTTTTGCAGCGCTTGGCGGGGACCAGTTCGCCAGCTGGTAGAGATTTGCCAGTCGCGCGTTGCGAGTTTCCTCTCCGGGAAACATGGCCGCAATCTTTTGCAGGCGCTCCGTCGCTTTGCTCTGCAGTGAATATTGTAGAAAGATTTCCGTCTGCACGATCAGGTCATCGAGTGCTTGCAGTTGCCGGGCTTCTTCGGTCACCGTGGGTGCGGGCTCCGTCGCATGACCTTGCGCGGCGTGCGGCGGCGCTGTTGAAGCCGGCGCTCCTGGAGTCCTGGCGACTCGGCTGGCCACGCGCTTCAAAAATTCTTCGTCGACTTTTCCTCGCAATGCTTCCAGCCGCTCCTGATTCCGGTAGTCGTACGCGTCTATATCCACCAGCTTCTCGAAGGCGTCCGCGGCCTTCGGGATATTCCCGGCCTGCAGGTAGGCATCAAACAATTTGATCAGCACGTCGAAATACTGCGATTCGCGGTTCAGTTCGTTGTACAGGCCCGCCCAAAATTCCAGAATAACCGGCGACTGCGGATGCTTCGCCGCCAATCCGTCCATCTGCGCCGCAAATTCGTTGTGCTTCTTGTCAGCAAACATACGGCGCTTCAGCGTCAGCAGAATTTCCATCGACTTGCCGTCTTGATTGACTTCCGCGTAGCGGTCCGCAAGTTCAAACAGCCGCGTTACCCCTTCATTTTTTTCCCGCAGCAGGCGGTCCAGAACTTCCCTTGCGCGATCCAGTTTGCCCGCATGCATTAGCGCGTCACCGAAAGTGTCCAGAAACACCGGATCGCTTTCCGTTTCCGCGAAAGGCTCCAGCAACGCTGCCGCTTGCGCAGCGTCTCCCGCGTGCAATTGTGCGTTCGCGTAGAGCAGCGAGATACTGCGTTCGCGCGGCGCCAGATTGTACGCCTTCCCGAGCAACTTCAGCGCATCGCCCGCCGCGCCGCTGGCGGTAGCCAATTGCCCAGCGCGCAGAAAAGCGCGTGCGGCCAGCGCCTTCTTGCCGATACGCTCGGCGGCTTCCGCCAAGCGCAATTGCCGTGCCAGATTTTCTGGATCCAGGAGCGCGATGCGCTCCCAGCAAAACAACGCGTCTTCTTCGCGCGCGGCCGTCGTAAACATCTCTGCCGCTTTTGTGTATTGCTCGAGAGCTTCCTCGCCGTGATTCTGCCGCTGCTGCAAAAATGCATAACGCGCGATGCGTTCCGGCGGCTGCTGCAGCGGGCCGCTGCGCAAGAAGCGGTTGTAAATGGCCAGCGCTTTGGTTTCGTCTTTCGGCTCGATCAGTAAATCGAATAATCTTCCGTAATAGTCTGCCGCGCGATCTGGCTGCTCCGCGCGCGCGTACAAATCGCCCAACGCTTGCGTGGCTTCCTGGTGCTGCGGAGCTTCCGCCAACACCTCCTGGTACGCGGTGATGGCATCTTCCACGCGATTCTTTTCCAGGAATCGCTTGGCGCGATCCAGAAGTTTATTGACGTCTGCGGCCATCCGTCGCTTGCCTTTGTGTCTTGCTTGCCCTTTGCGGGCGCTGTGACGCTTGTATACGACCTTGGTAGAAGTCCCGTGCGGAATTCGCGGTAGCGCCGGCTGCACCCGTCATGGGGCCATGCCGTCCATCGTGAATCACCCGTTTAAACTATATACTGCCTGCCAAATGCGGGCAAAAAGCCTCCGCGAACTCATGCGGTATACGGTACGGTGCACAATGCGGCGGCCGCTGCGCGTTCGCGGAATTACTCAGCTTGCGGTCTCGCCGCTCCCTGCCGCTCGAGCTCTTGGCATAGGCATTCGCGGCAAAAGCAACCAACTGCCGCCGTCGAACCTTCCGTAATCACCGGCATCGGCCCCTTGGGCAACTCCGCGCACCAGCAACTGCCTTCCGGCATGCAACTCATGGCAGCTCCGCATCGCGCGCAACGCGTTTCCATAGGCCTTGATTATGCTTCGAATCGTGCGCTACGACAGTTAGCAACTCGCGCCGCGGCACGGGTGTGAACTTCTCCGCCTGCCGCCTCTTCGAGCGTAAGCTGACGGACTCTGCGATTTGTGGCAAACTGATTGTTTACACGGCATGGTTTTTGCGCTGCAGTCAGCTGCTGCAGCGGTCAGGCCCGCCGGCAATTCCCGCGCGGATGTTTTTTCAGGAAAACAGCATCCAGGCGGCCAAGACATAAATGGACCCGAAATTCATACGCAATTTCTGCATTATTGCGCACATCGACCACGGCAAATCCACGCTCGCAGACCGCTTGATCGAAGCGACCGGCGCTCTAACCTCGCGCGAAATGAGCGGCCAAGAACAGGTTCTGGATTCCATGGACCTGGAGCGCGAGCGCGGCATCACCATCAAAGCCAAAAGCATTCGCCTCCATTACCAGGCGAAAGACGGTAACACCTATCGACTGAATTTAATCGACACGCCGGGGCATGTCGATTTTTCTTACGAGGTTTCGCGCGCCTTGTCTGCGTGCGAAGGTGCGCTACTGGTAGTGGATGCCAGCCAGGGCGTGGAAGCGCAAACCGTGGCGAATACTTTTTTGGCCGCCGGTCACAACCTCACGATTTTGCCGGTCATCAACAAGATTGATTTGCCTGCTGCGCAACCGGATTTTGTCAGAGAACAAATCGAAAGCGTGCTGGCCATTCCCGCCGACGACGCTCTGCTTATTTCTGCAAAGAGCGGATTGGGTATCGAAGACGTCTTGGAAGCAGTTGTCAAAAGAGTTCCTCCGCCTAAAGGCGATTCCAGGAACCCGCTGCAAGCGTTGATCTTCGATTCGTGGTTCGATATTTATCGCGGTGCCGTGGTCCTCGTGCGCGTGATGGAAGGGCGGCTTGCGAATCACACAAGAATAAAATTGGTCGCCGGCAACGATACCTACGAAGTCGAACAATTGGGTACGCTCACTCCGAAGCCCGTGGCGCTCGAGGAACTTGAGGCCGGCGATGTGGGATTTATCGTCGCGAATATTAAGCGCGTAGCGGATGCGCGGATGGGCGACACGGTCGTCGAAGCGGCGCGCCCGGTTCCCGCGTTGCCGGGATTTGAAGCCATCAAGCCCATGGTGTTTGCCGGATTGTTTCCGGTGCTTGCTGATGAATACGAACCTTTGCGCGACGCGCTTGGAAAATTGCAGCTGAACGACGCGGCGTTTTTTTACGAGCCGGAAAATTCCGTGGCGCTCGGTTTCGGTTTTCGCTGCGGCTTTCTTGGGCTTCTGCACATGGAAATTGTGCAAGAGCGGCTGGAGCGCGAATTCGGCCTGAATTTAATTATCACCGCTCCCAGCGTGCTGTACCGCGTCACGCGCGTTACCGGAGAAGTCACTGAAATCGATAGTCCGGGGAAATTTCCCAATCCCAGCGACATCGCGAAAATCGAAGAGCCCATCATCAAGGCCATGATCATCACCAGCGTGGATTCCGTCGGCGGCATTCTGCAGCTGTGCCAGGAAAAGCGCGGCGTGCAAAAAAACATGGAATATCTGTCGCCTACGCGCGTGATGCTTACTTACGAATTGCCGCTCAACGAAATCGTGCTTGATTTTTATGACCGCCTAAAAAGCGTTTCGCGCGGCTACGCTTCTCTCGATTACCATTTGGCTGGCTACAGCGAGTCTGACTTGATAAAACTCGATGTGCTGGTCGGCGGCGAACCAGTCGATGCGCTGGCGCTGATCATTCACCGCGAATTTGCCTACGACCGCGGCCGCGAACTGGTGACGCGATTGCGAAAATTAATTCCGCGTCAAATGTTCGATGTGCCGATTCAAGCGGCCATCGGCAGCCGGGTGATCGCGCGCGAAACGGTTTCCGCAATCCGCAAAAATGTTTTGGCCAAATGCTATGGCGGCGACATCTCGCGTAAACGCAAGCTCCTCGAAAAACAAAAAGAAGGCAAAAAACGCATGAAGCGCGTCGGCCAGGTGGACATTCCGCAGGAAGCTTTCCTCGCCGTCCTCAAGGTAGCGTCTTCTTCCGACGACGAGTAGAATCATTCTCCGCACGGAAGATTGGAGTGCGCTGTTGCGTGCGAAATGCAATCTCTCGGTGCCCACGAGGCAGATCGGCGACATCGATCCGCTTCCTCCGGACTTGTGAGAAGAATATGGGCACGAGTTCGGAGCAAACCATCGAGGAAGGTATCGAAGCGCTTAAGCATGCCATGTCCCTGCGGCCAGATTATGACGACGCCATGGCCTATTTGAATTTGCTTTATCGGCGCAAAGCGGACACCGTCGCGGACGAACACTCGCGCACGGAGTGGACGAGGTTGGCTGGCGAGCAGGTCGACAAAATAAAGGAAACAAAATAAAGGAAACAAACTAAAGGAAATCAAAGTGCAACGAGCGGAAAATCAGCGGCGTTAGCAAGCGAAAAGGAACCGAAGGATTCACGCATCCTCCTTTTTTCGCACTTCAGTGGTGAGTTGGCCGTAGCGGAGTTGTACGGTTACGTTGTCTCCTAAATTCACATCCGCGACGGATTTGAGGATGTTGCCAGCGGCGTCGGTGGCGATGGCGTAGCCGCGTTCTAAAACCTTTAGCGGGCTGCGTTCGTTGAGCTGGAGAAGGAGGCGCTCGAAGCGATCGCGCTGGACGCGCAGGAAACGCTCACTGCGGACGCCGAGTTCGGCGGCACGTTTATCGAGGCGCAGGCGGAAGGTGGCAATTTTCATGCGGAAGTCGAAAGAGACGATACGCACGTGGGCGGTGGTGAAACGCTTGCGGGATTGCTCGAGGCGGGCGCGCAAACCTTGTGCGAGGCGCGAAGCCATTTCGTCGGCGCGCTGACGCTGCTGGCGCAGGAGATCGAGCGGACGGTGGAAGCCGCGGCGTCCGGCGAGCTCGTGAACGCGGCTGGCGGATTTGAGCAGTCGATGGCGAATCAGGCTGGCCATGGTGTCGCGCAGGTCAGCGATGTGTTTGTCGAATTCGCGCCGCGTTTGCACGACGAGTTCGGCGGCGGCGGAAGGCGTCGAAGCGCGCACATCCGCGACGAAATCGGCGATGGTGAAATCGGTTTCGTGGCCGACGCCGGAGATGACGGCAATTTCTGAGGCGGCGATGGCTCGCGCGAGAATTTCTTCGTTGAAGGCCCAAAGATCCTCGAGGGAACCGCCGCCACGCGCGAGGATCAGCACGTCGACGGACTTTCTCTGATTGAAAAATTTCAGGGCTTTGACGATTTCGGCAGCGGAGCCGTCGCCTTGCACGCGTACGGGATACAGCGTGAGACGAACGTTGGGAAAGCGGCGGCGCAAGATGCGAATGACGTCACGAACGGCGGCTCCACTGGGCGACGTGATCAGACCGATGCGATTGGGAAGCAGCGGCAGGGGCTTTTTTCTTTCTGGGGAAAATAATCCTTCGGCTTCCAGACTTTTTTTGAGTCGCTCGAAAGCGAATTGCAATGCGCCGAGGCCGACGGGCTCGATGCTTTCAACGTAAATTTGATATTCGCCGCGCGATTCGTAGACGCTGAGCGAGCCGCGCACGGTGACCTGCAGGCCGTCTTCGGGGCGAAATTTCATGGTGCGCAATTGCGTTTTGAAGCAGACCATGCGGATTTGCGCGCGTTCATCTTTCAGGGTGCAATAGACGTGTCCGGATTGCGCTTCGCGGCAATTGGAAATTTCCCCTTCGACCAGAATGTCCGTGAAATTTTTGACGAGCAAGTCGCGCACTTTGCCGGTGAGTTCACTGACCGTGAGAATGCGGCGCTGCGGCATGAGGTTGAAAGTGAGCTGGCTCATTGCGGAAACCTCGGAGCGAAAAGCGAAATAGTGAGGCAACGAAGTAAGGAGGTAAGAGAAATAAAGGAAGTAAAGGAAGCCGCTTGCTTGCTTGCCCGGCGGTTGTCAGCGAATTTCGGAGCGTCTGCGGATGCCGGCGCCCACCCGAGGTGGTGAATTTTGTAAGTGTGAATGTTGCGGGAGTTGAAGTGCTTTGGAATGAATAGATGCATAAGTGCGGATTCTACAGGAGTTAGGTGGTGCAGGATAGATTGGGCGGAGGAGAAGTGGCAAGGAGCGAGGTGGAGGCGGATTGGGACGCCGGAATTCATGTGTAGTTATAGAATAGGTACTGTTTGTCAAGTGATTACTGATAAAGGCCGTGTGGGCAATGATTTAAGGCGTGGGATATTGGGGAATTTCGTGGTTCCGGATCGCGATGGACCATATGCGGTCGAGCTGAGTTTAGAACTCTCGCTTGCTCGGAGTCATCTTCTGTCTCAAATCCAGGATGAGATGGTAGACGGCCTCGACATCGTCGATGTCGGTGAGGACGGGGACGGCTCCCGAGATGTTAACCGCGCTTAAACTTCGAGACTGGCTGCGACCGCCAACCATTGGCCCACGGGGACCAAGCCAAATTCGTCCGGTTGTCGAGCCCTCATGCTCAATCTCGCTGAGCGTATCGAGGTATACGACGCGCGATTTGCGCTCGTAACTCTGCTGAAGAAACAGGCTACGACGGTTGGTGATGCCGTAATAGGTGCGACGCTTAAGCCAGCCATCCATCACGAAGCGACCCCAGATTAAATACTGTCCAATGGCAATGAACGCGGCGATGACGATCATTCCGAAGTCCCACGTGGGCGCTGTGCCTGGTTTGCCGCGCCACCAGCCGAAGGATTCAGCTCCCATGAAAAGGGCGCCGCCGCCCCAAAGCAGGCTGAAAGGGACCATGGCCCAATCTTCCCAGTGGAATATTACGGAGGGATTGGGTATACCCGCCCAAAGGATGCTTTCGCCAGACAAGAGTTCTTGTTGGAATTTCTCGGAGGCTCGGGGATCAATGGTGGGCATGTGCTTGGCGTGCGTCTAGAAATGGCAGATAGGGTTCTCCAGCGACAAGTTGCGGTCGATGTTACCGGCGCTTAAAAGATACAAACCGTCGTCACGAGCATCGGTATTGTCCGGTACCTTTATAGTACGCACACATGAACATATCTCAGTTTAAACGGCTCTTTACAGCAAACAGTGCTTGAATTTTATGAGCCCTGGCGGGAAACGGTTTGAATATTTCCTGGGCGCTCGAACGGTGCTGGCGGCTACGCTCACGCTCGGATTTGCGGCGGCGGGGGTTTGCTTCGGTGCGCAACTCTGTTTTCACTATGACCTCGGAGAGGCAGGCGATGACTTCGCAAAATAAGTTTTATTGCAACATAAAGGCGTTGAATGCGGCAGAGCGAGCACATCACAAAGAGCTAACGGAGAAGTTGCTGGCGACGCGAAAGGAAAGCGTGGAGACACCCACGGGTTATGAGTTTCAGTTTGATCCGAAGACGGTGACGCTGGTGGAATTGGCGGACTGTGTAGGGGCGGAGAGCCGGTGCTGCGCGTTTTTGGATTTTCATATTGATGTGGAGGCGGAGGGGAATTTGTTGTGTTTGCGATTGACGGGCGCGGAGGGAGTGAAGGCGTTTATTCGGGCAGAGTTTGGCGTGAAGTGACTGGAGATCGGCGATACGTTGCGCGCCGAATCGTTCGCTACCAGACTTTTGGATTTAGCACTTTGGTTTGCTCTTGAACTGCCTGGCAGTCGAACATTTTTGGTTCTTCGAGGATGGAATCCTTGGGATGGCGGGAATCGCATTTGACCAGGACGGTCTGGCCTGCGAGACGCGTGGCGTAGTCCTGCGCCCTGGACGAATCCTTGGCGAAGTGGCAAGAGGCGAATAGGAGATTCATTGCGCCCAGACCGGGATGCCGAGGAATACTCACTTCTGCTCGGAATGACAGTCTGTTGGAGTTGGGAGACGGACTGTTGTTGGCGTTAGGCGGCGGAGATGCGACGGAGTAGGTCGTTTTGTTCTGGGATGGATTCGGCGCCGACGGTGAAGGCGTCCAGGAGGTTAAGGCTTAGGGCGAATTTAAGGGCTTCGTCCTGGCGGTCGCGGAGGTCGCCTTGGCCCAGGATTTTCATGCCGATGATTCCCTTGCCTGCCGCCTTCATTTGGCGGATTACGCTGATTACTGTGTCGGGGTCGGCGTCCATGTGGGAGCCGATAGGATTGATGCGGACGAGGTCGACATCAACCCAAGCAGATGCGGCGGCGGCGCGGAGGGCTTCGATGGAGTGGCAGGAGCAGCCGTGGGCGCGGATGATGCCCTGGTGCTTGGCTTCTTCGAGGACGTCCATGACCGGTCGGTAGCGCGTGGTCCAATCGGATTCAGTGAGACAGTGCATCAGGAAGATGTCGATGTGATCGACGCGGAGTTCGCGGCGGATGCGGTCGAGGTCGGCGCGCATTTCGGCGGGATCGCGAGCCCAGGATTTGGTAAGGATAGTGACTTTGCTGCGATCGACGGACTTGAGGACTTCGGCTACGTGAGGGTGGCTGCCGTAGGAGTCGGCAGCGTCGAAGAAGTGGAGGCCCTGGTCGTAGCCGTTGCGAAGGAGGCGAGAGAGACCGTTGATGCCGAGAGCGGTTTGATTGGAGTGATGACCGCTTCCGACGGTGCCGGTGCCCATGGCGAGGCGGCTGGTGGTGATGCCGGTTTTGCCTAGGGTGACACGGTCGGTGGCTGAGAATTTTTTGTCAAGCGCCGGTAATCGCGCAGAGATGGCGAGGAGGCGCTGCGCTGCGGAGTGCGAGGCGAGGGTGGCGGCGGCGATGCCGCGAGCGGCGTGGTGGAGGAAGGTACGGCGGCGCATGGTGGGACTCCTTGCGGAAATCTTACGTTGAATTAGACGCGTGGTCGTTGACGGGGGTTTTGCGGCCTCGATTACGTGCCGTGCGGCGAGCAGAACTGGAAAAAGCAAGTTTGAGACCGAAGAAGTGGCGAGTGATGAGTTACCTTAGGCAGCGGGTTAGCGTCGGAAGTGGTTGATTAGCCAGAAGATTTGAGAGAGGGCGGCGCTGAGGATTAGGCAGGTGACGACCGGGAAATAGAGGGTGGTGTGTTCGGTGCGGTGAACGAGGTCGCCGGGGAGTTTGCCCGGCTTGAAGGGGAGGCGCGGGGAGAAATAGAGAAAGGCGCCGATTGCAGCGAGCAATGCCGCGAGAGTCAGGAGGGTGCGGCCTAGTTCGCGGACGGGGAGCATTTTTGAATTGTAGTGGATGAATCGGAGGCGGGATAGGTGGCGGCTCGGAAAGGGCCGCAGGGCTCAAAACCAATCGCCCCCCGCTAACGTAGTTGCGGAACTGCGCAACAGCAACGCTTACACCGGGCACAGGTAGGAGTGCCGATGCTACTGGAATTCCAGGTTCATCCAGGCTACGAAGGCGTCGATGGATTGCGGGCGGCCCAAGAAATTGGTGACCAGGTCGTTGGCGGGCATGGCACCGGTTTTTTCGAGGACCGTGGTGCGGTAGCGATGGGCGACGTCCGGCGCGAGAAGATCGTTGTGATTAAATTTGCTGTAAAAATCCTGGGCGATAACTTTGTCCCAGAGATAGGTGTAGTAGGCGGAGGAGTAGCCGGTGAGGTGCGTGAACGAGGCGAGTTGGTGATCGCCTTCGAGAGTTTTGTAGGGCAGGAAGCGCTTTACGTTGGCGGCAAAACTTCTTTCGATTTGCGCGCGGTCGGGCGCGGTGTTGTGCAGGTCGAACGAGACACTGGTGTAGACGAGCTGACCACGGGCCCAGAGGCCGCGGCCGAAAGCGTCGGCACGATTGGCTCGCTGCACGAGTTCGCTGGGGATGGGTTCGTTGGTTTGATAATTGCGGGCGAAGGTGGCGAGGACTTTGGGATCGTGCATCCACTCTTCGAGCATTTGCGAGGGAGCTTCGACGAAATCACTTTCTAAATTGCCGCCGAATCCAGCCCACTGCTGCTGACCCTGAAAAATCCAGTGCATGAGATGGCCGAATTCGTGGAAGAACGTGGTGACGTCGCCGTATTCCATGAGGCCGGGATCACCAGGGGTGCCACCTGAAAAGTTGCAGACGAGCGTGACTTCGGGGAGTTGCTTGCCACGCTTGCCGTCGAGGATGGGATCGGAGCTGAACCACTGATCTTTGCCGGGGCGGGGATGCATGTCGAGATAGATGCGGCCGAGTTGATGGTCGCCGTCTAAGACGTCGAGTGCGGTGACGGAGGGATCCCAGACGACAGCATCTTTGGCGGGGCGGAAGGTGACGTTGAAGAGTTTGGAGGCGACGTCGAGGATGCCTTGCTGGACACGATCGAAAGGAAAATACGGACGAGCGGATTGCGAATCGAAGTTGAAAGCGGTTTTGCGGAGAAGCTCGAAATAATATTGGCGGTCCTGGATGGAAATCGCGTCGAGGTTGGGATCGTCTTTCTTAGCGAGGGTAAAAAGCATCTGGTATTCGCGATCAGCGATGGGGCGCGAGGCGGCCTCAATTTGATCGATGAATTTGCTGATGTTTTGCGCGGTGCCGGCCATTTTGTCGGCGGCGTTCATGTCTGCCCAATGTTTGTAGCCGAGAAGGTTGGCGAGTTCTTCGCGCTTTTTGAGCAGGTCTGCGAGAACATCGAAATTTTGCGGATAGGCACGGTTTTGGTAGGCCAGATACACGCGCTTGCGAAGGTCGGCGTTCTTGGCGAACTTGAGGACGGGAGTTACGTCTGGCGAATCGCTGGTGAGGGTGATGGTGCCGTCGGTGGCGGGTTTGTGCAGGGCGATGAAGTCTTCGGGGAGGCCGGCAAGTTCAGCGCGATCTTTGACGACGACCTTGAGTTGCGATTCCTGGATGTTGCGCTGAAATTGCGAGGAGATTCTGGTGATGTCGTCGCTGAGGGCTTTGATTTTGTTGCGAGTGGCTTCGTCTTTATCGACGCCGGAAAGGCGAAATTCGAGGAGGGTGCGTTTGACGTAGTATTGGGTGGCGGGGTCGGCGTGAGAAACGTCGATGGCCGAGAGCGCTTCGTAAACCTCGTGATTGAGCGATAAAGCGGTGCTGACGGCGCTGACTTTTTGCACCAGCGCTTGGGCGCGGTCGCGGATGGCGGAGTCGGGGTTGACGATTTGCATTAGGCCGGACTGGTTGCCGGTGGTGTCGATTTGTTCAACGGCATCATCGTAGGGCGCGAGAGTGTTTTCGATGGTGCGGGTGCCCTTTACGGCGAGGAGTTGGTCGATGGATTTTTGAGCGCGAGCGAGATGGTCGTTGACGCGCTGCTCGAGACTGGCGGGATCGAGCGGCTTCTCCCAAAGATGTGGGCCGTAGGGCGTGGTCTGCGCGAAGGCCGCAGGGAGAGCGGCGACGAAAAGTAGCGAGAAGCGCAGAAGACTTTTACGAGCAGAAAAGTTCATGATTCCTCACTTTGCGAAATTGAGCAGACGCGGACCTCGGGTGTTAGACGCAGAATTGGCGATTAGATGAGTTCGCGTCCAGCAAAAAAGTAAGAGATTTCGAAGGCCGCGGTATCGGGAGCGTCGGAGCCATGGGTGCAGTTGTTGCCAATGCTGGTGCCGAGGTCGTGGCGAATGGTGCCGGGAGCGGCTTTCTTTGGGTCAGTGGCGCCCATAGCATCGCGCCATTTGCTGATGGCACCTTCAGCTTCCAGGACCATGGCGATGATTTTGCCGGAAGACATGAAGTCGGTGAGTTCACCGAAGAAGGGGCGGGCTTTGTGGACGGCGTAAAAGCCACCGGCTTCTTCTTTGGTTAGGCGCATCGATTTGATGGCGACGATTTTGAAGCCGTGTTTGTGAATGCGTGCGAGAATTTCACCTTGATGGTCTGTGGCCACGGCATCCGGCTTGATGATTGCGAAAGTGCGTTCGAGTGACAAGTGAACCTCCAGAGATTTGATAAAAGTTTCTTTTCAACGAGCTAGACAATTGCACGGCAGCGCGCCTCGATGATTCATACGCGTTGATCAGAATCCTGCCACCATCGCCGGCACACAAAAACCGCGGCTAGACCAGACAGCAGGATTGCCAGCCAATCGCACAGCACGAACGGCAAGTAATGGTGATCCACGTTGCTCCCAAGAAGCACAGTGTCGATGGCTGGGAGAACCAAGCAAGCGTAGAAGGCAAATAACGAGGTGCGCGAAGAAACTGAATGACGCACCTTCTTGAGCCAGGTAAAGACTAAGACGAAGATGAATGTTCCAACGGCGAAAAGTCCGCCCAGCAAAACCGCAAGATCATTTCCTTTGCTCATGCGGCGAGACCACCGAGAATTCCAGAAATGACGGCAAGCACGAACGAAACCACGGAAACCGCCACAAACGCTGGGGCGGGCGGCATCCTCCGATATCGGTCAACAAATTTAGTCGAAGCGTTCACCGGGCTCGATGATATCCATGGCCGGCAGAGGGTCCACCGAGGATCAGCGATCATTTTAGGGCGGCGGCCATCGTTGAACCTAAATCCGCGGGAGTTTCCACGCATTTTATGCCGGCGGCGGACATGGCGGCGTATTTGTCTTTGGCGGTGCCTTGGCCACCGCTAATGATAGCGCCTGCGTGGCCCATGCGACGGCCTGGCGGGGCGGTTTGTCCGGCGATAAAGCCTACGACGGGCTTTTTTACGTGGGACTTGATGAACTCGGCGGCGCGTTCTTCGGCGTTGCCGCCGATTTCGCCGATCATAATGATGGCGTGAGTGTCGGGGTCGTCATTGAAAAGCGTGATGGCGTCAAGAAAGGTGGTGCCGATGATGGGATCGCCGCCGATACCGATGCACGTTGATTGGCCGATGCCGAGGCGGGTGAGTTGGTCGACCGCTTCATAGGTGAGGGTGCCGCTGCGGCTCACTACACCGACGTGACCTTGTTTGTGGATGCGTCCGGGCATGATGCCGATTTTGCATTTGCCGGGAGAAATTACGCCGGGACAGTTGGGGCCGATGAGGCGCGTTTTCTTGAAGTCCACGGCAGCGGCGACGCGCACCATGTCGAGAGCGGGAATGCCTTCGGTGATGCAGATGATCAACGGGACTTGGGAATCGGCGGCTTCGAGAATGGCGTCGGAAGCGTAAGGAGGCGGAACAAAGATAACCGAAGCGTTGGCGCCCGTGGCCTTCACAGCATCAGCCACGGTGTTGAAGACCGGGCGCTCAAGATGCTTCGTGCTGCCTTTGCCGGGCGTTACTCCACCGACTACTTGTGTGCCGTACTCGATCATTTGTTGCGCGTGGAAGGTTCCTTCGCGGCCGGTAAAGCCTTGCACGATTAAGCGCGTCTGTTCGTTGACTAACACGCTCATCGCGCACCTCCCGCGAGTTGCACGACTTTTTGCGCGCCGTCTTTCATGCCGTTGGCGATGGTGAAGTTCAATTTGCTTTCGCGGAGGATTTGCTGGCCCAGTTCGACGTTGGTGCCTTCCATTCGCACGACTACGGGAACTTTGAGGTGAAGATCTTTGGCAGCCGCGACTACGCCGGTGGCGAGAACATCGCAACGCAAGATGCCACCGAAAATGTTGATGAATACGGCGCGAACGCTGGGATCGCTCATGAGGATGCGGAAGGCATTTTTGACTTGATCGGCGGAAGCGCCGCCGCCTACGTCGAGAAAATTCGCGGGGGAGCCGCCGGCATATTTGATGATGTCCATGGTGGCCATGGCGAGACCGGCGCCGTTGACCATACAGGCGACGCTGCCGTCGAGCTTGATGTAGTTGAGGCCGTATTTGGAGGCTTCCACTTCGAGGGGATCTTCTTCATCGAGATCGCGAAGTCCGCGCAAATCCTGGTGACGAAAGAGGCCGTTGTCGTCGAGAGTCATCTTGGCGTCAAGGGCCACGAGGCGGCCGTCGCCGGTGACGACGACGGGATTAATTTCGAGCATGGAGGCGTCGGTATCCATGAAAGCGCGATAGAGGGCTTGCAGAAAAGGGACGGCGTGCGTCGCGACTTCGCCCGGCAGTCCAAGTCCGAAAGCGATTTTTCGGGCTTGGTAGGGCTGCAGTCCGACTACGGGATTAATCGTTTCCTGAAGGATGGATTCCGGATGATCCTTCGCGACTTCTTCAATTTCCATGCCGCCAGCGGCGCTGCCCATCAAGATTACTTTTCCGGAACCGCGATCGACGAGCAGGCTCAGGTACAGTTCACGTTTAATGTCGAGGCCTTCTTCGATCAGTAGGCGCTTGACGATGCGGCCTGATGGGCCGGTTTGCACGGTAACCAGGTTCATACCGAGCATGTGGCTGGCAATTTCGGCAGCTTCGTCGGGGGAATGGGCGAGCTTGACGCCGCCGGCCTTGCCGCGTCCGCCAGCATGAATCTGCGCTTTGACCACGACAATTGGAGACTTGAGACGCGCGGCGCCCTCGCGAGCTTCTTCTTTGGTGAAAGCAACTTCCCCGCGCGGCGTGGTGACGCCGTAGCGAGCGAGGATGGCTTTCGCCTGATACTCATGAATCTTCATTGCGCTTCCATCAGTGCTAGAATTTTACGGCTCTCCGAACAAAGCAGTTTACTCGTAAACCGCGAGACGGAGCAAGGCGCCGCGGGATGCACACCATGGCCGCTACTATGACGAGATTCTGATGGCCAAACAGGCAAGTTCACAAGCATTCGCGACAAGGAGCGCATCTGGGACTTCCTACGATTGCAGAAATTGAAGCCGGAAAATTCTTAACACGGGCGGAAGCTGGCGCATTGATGGAGGAAATTCTGTCCGGCCAGTTGAGCGCGGCCGAGATCGCGCGTGTGCTGCTGGCGCTGAATCTTCGCGCTGTGCGCGCGGAGGAATTGGCGGGTTTTGCCAGCGCCATGCGATTGCGAGCTACACCGGTATTTGCAGAAGGCGAAGTGCCGCCGGAAAATCTGGTGGATACGTGCGGGACGGGCGGCGACGGGGCCGGCACATTTAATATTTCCACGGCGGCGGCAATTGTGGCGGCGGCGGCTGGTGCGCGAGTGGCCAAGCACGGAAACCGAGCGGCAAGTTCGCGAACGGGGTCCGCGGATGTGCTGGAAGCACTGGGCGTGCGTATTGATTTGCCATTTGCGGAGTACGCGCGAGCGATTCGAGAAATTGGCATCGGCTTTTTTTTTGCGCCCGCCGCGCACACGGCCACACGACACGCGGCTCCGGCGCGGAAACAAATTGGTGTGCGCACGGTATTCAATCTGCTTGGCCCGTTGACGAATCCCGCGGGAGCGCAGGCCCAGGTGGTGGGAGTGGCCGCGGCGGAACTCGTGGAGGTGATTGCAGCGACTTTGGCGGAACTCGGCGTGGACCACGCCTTCGTGGTGCATGGAGCCGGGGACTTGGACGAGATATCGTTGGCCGGCGAGACGCTAGTAGCGGAAGTGGACGCGGGAAAAATTTTGCGGTATGTCGTGTCGCCAGAAACATTTGGCGTGGGACGCGCGCCGCTGTTGGCGATTGCCGGAGGCTCAGCGGATGAAAACGCCGGAATCATCCGTCGCGTGCTGGACGGCGAAGTCGGCGCGCCGCGGGACGTAGTGACGGTTAATGCGGCGGCAGCGTTAGTGGCGGCGGGGATCGCTAAGGATTTGCGGGCTGGAGCACGCGTCGCGGAGGAAGCTATCGCCTCGGGAAGGGCGCGCGGCAAACTAGCTGAGCTTATAAATTTCACAAATCGGTGACTGGCGGAAGTACGCAGTGGCATCCCTCGTGGCAACGCCTTGCGGCAGCGAGCGCATCTTGCATGCCTTAGTTAACAACTGGATACCTTCGACAAAAAGCTCACAGGAAGAGGGTTAGAAGGGGACTGCAAAGCGATCGATCGGATGGCAAGTACTCTGTGGAAAACATTGTGGAAAGCCCGGGAGAGGGTTTGGAGGAGCCGAGATTGCCTCCCGAGGTGCAGCCGGCGAGGCTTGCCGGCTATCATATAAGTTGTTTATTTATAATGGTTTAAGGCAAGAGATGCGCGGTTTGCTTGGATTTATGAAGGTTTTGCAACAAAAATCCCACATTCCACATTTGCACAGAATGACGATTTGCCATTTCAAGTACTCACCGGATTCGCAACAATTCCACGAAATCCTTTGTTTAGAGGAGAGTACCTACATTTCCTGCTGGACCGCTCACCACGCACTAGCGGCGAGCCGTTGACGGGTTCTGGCGTCGAGTCTATAGTGACTTTGCGGTGAAGGCAGCACACCAGAGGCGGCCAACGCCCGCCGTTCGGCGCCCATGAACCTTTCCAACGCACTCACGCTGCTTCGAATCTTCTTCATTCCGGTGTTGATCGTGGTGTTACTGACGCGGAGTCCGACGATTGAGCTGTGGGGTTTCACGATGCACTTCGAATTTTGGGGTGTTTTGATTCTGCTCACGGCGGCGGCCACGGACTGGCTGGATGGTTTTCTGGCGCGGCGGCGATCCGAAGTGACTACGCTGGGAATCCTGCTCGATCCCATCGCAGATAAACTATTAATTTCCGCAGCTTTCATCTCGCTCGTGGGGATGCACCTGGTACCGGCGTGGATGGTGGTGATTATTATCGGACGGGAATTTACGGTGCAAGGATTGCGAAACATCGCGTCGGCGGAAGGATTTACGATCGAAGCTTCCGTTTTGGGAAAGACCAAGATGGTTTTGCAGGTGTGCGCCGTGGCCGTGCTGATTGCCGGGGCACGGCATCCTTCGCTGCAGTTGATTTCGGGAATTTTGCTGTGGCTGGTGGTGGCTAGCGCGCTGGTTTCCGCCGCGCAATACTTTTTGCGGTTCTGGGCGAAAGTGGATGATCGAATCAAACAGCGGCGCAAATTGCGCATTCTGGAAGCGCGTAAAAAGCCGCAGGATGCGGTGCCATTATGAGCGCGAGATGCGAAGGCGCTGCGAAAAAAAACGGCCCGCCAGTATCCACCGGCGGACCATTTTTGCCGATTTGATGAGTTGGCTTATTCGATTTCCACGTAATCGCCAGAAAAAAGCTCCTGATTGGTGACGGTGACAAGAACCGTTGCAGAGTTCCTGCTGACGTTGAGCACGATGGCTTCGCCAAGAACCTCACGCGGAAGGTCCTTCCAGGTGTATTTGATCGGCGAGCTGCCAAATCCATAGAGCATGTATTGGTAACCGTCTGTTTGCGGAGCCGCTTCGCGCCGCTCGCCCTGGTGGCGAAAGACACGGACGTAGTCCCCGACTTTCAAACCCTGGGCCTCGCCCAAATTGATGTATACCGTGCTGTTGCGTCCGAAGGTGTCGGCATTGTCAAATCCAATGACGATGGTGCCCACCGGTTTGCCGCTGGCTGGAGCAAAATGGTCAAATGCCGCGGCGTCCTTGTAAGGCGGAGCAGGACGCTCGACGTACGGACGGAGAATGTCGCCGCGTTGCATGTAATCGCAGGAAAAAATAACTTCTGCGACGGAGACTTTGGGCTCTACGCTGATGACGCGGACTTGGCCAGCGTCAACGTATGAGACGCCCATGGCCTTTATCAGCTTGACCTGCCATTTGAACCAGCTGGCGTTGTCGGTGAGGATATCCTTCTCGTGACGAACAACCATGAAACGATCGCCAACGCGAACGCCTTGGTCCTGGCCGCGATTGATGAAGACATTGTTTCCGCGTGCGAAAACGACTTTGGACTCCGATTCCTCGCCGGAGATGAGACGAATTTCGTCCGGAATTTTCTGCGCAGAGACGAAACCGGAGCAGTTGGCGGCGGAGTATCCAGGCTGCAGGCCCAGCGGACCAGACTGCGCGGCCGGCTGTGCCGATGCGGCAACAGAGAGGAATAACAGCGACAACGATAGAACTGCAAGTTTAGCGCGCATGCAAAACTCCTTCGAGACCACGCCCTCAGGGCCGTGCGGGAACCGTGCTTAGCGAAATTAGCAGGGGTACGGGAGGGCGTCAACGAATTGGCCGGGGGTGCTTTACACATTTGATACGGTATACTAACTTCTTGTTTTTCAGCGGATTAGAAGGGCTGAGAGGGCGATGAGTCTTTTTGGGAAGGGGTTGCCGCGGCTTTGCGCGGTGGTGGCGTCCGAAGATGCGCACGCGATGCAGCGAGACGTGCGACTGGCGGTGCGAGCGACGCCCACCGTCGAGCTGCGCCTGGATTGGTTGCGCGGTGATCCGGAGCGCGCGCGGGTTCTGCGCTGGCTCAAGAAATCAAGTTTCCCGGGCGTGACATTTCTGGCGACTTGCCGGCGCATCGAGGGCGGGGGACGATTTTCTGGAGATGTTCAGGGAGAGCTCTACTGGCTGATGCAGGCGCGAGAGGCGGGTTGCGAGTGGTGCGACGTGGAAGTGGAGACAGAACGCGCATTGCCGGACAAATCGGTGCGGGCGTTTGCAGTGCCGAGGCGCGTGCTTTTGTCGGTGCACGATTTTGCGAGAACGCCGGAATTGCCGAGGCGGTTGAATGCGGCGATGCATGGCGAAGCGGATGCGGTGAAGATTGCGGCGCTCGCGCGAAGTCTAGACGATGGATTGCGATTGCTGCGGCTGGCGAAAAAGTCACGGAATTTTGTGGCGGTGCCAATGGGCGAAGTTGGATTGCCGCTGCGAATCTTGGCGCTGCGCGAAGGCAGTGCGCTCGCATATGCGCCGGTGGAAGCGGCGACCGCGCCAGGGCAGGCATCCTTGCACGAAATGAAGTGGTTATATCGCGCGCATAAATTGAACGCTCAGACGAAAGTCTATGGCGTGATTGGGGAGCCGATCGCGCATTCGCTGTCGCCGCTTTTGCATAACACCGGGTTTGCGGTGGGCGGACTAAATGCGGTGTTCTTGCCGTTTCTGGTGAAGCGCCTTGCGGAATTTCTGGCGGCGGTGCCAGAGATAGGAATTCGCGGCTTCAGCGTGACGTTGCCGCACAAGCAAAAGATTTTGAAATATTTGAAAGGGTGCGATGACGTGGCGGCGGAAATTGGCGCGGTAAATACCGTTACGGTGCGCGCGGACGGCTCACTCCATGGTTGCAATACGGATTATCTGGGGGTGTTGCGCGCGCTAGAGAAAAAGCTTCCGCTGGCGCAAAGTCGCGTGATGATTTTTGGCGCTGGCGGCGCGGCACGGGCGGCGGCGTTTGCGCTGGCACGAGCAGGAGCAAGAGTAGTGATTTGCGCACGGCGTGAAATGGCGGCACGGGAGTTGGCCAAGGCTTGTAGCTGCGAAACGGTGCCACGGCGTGCGCTAGTCACGGAGAAATTTGACGCGGTGCTGAACGCCACGCCCGTCGGGATGCATCCGCGCGAGGGCGTTTCGCCGCTGCTGGCACGCGAGTTACACTGTCGAGTCGTGATGGACCTGATTTACCGGCCGCTCCAGACCGAGCTTTTGCGCATTGCAGCGCGTAAGGGGATTGCGACGGTTTCCGGAGTGGAGATGTTTTTGGCGCAAGGGATCGCACAGTGGGAAATGTGGTCGGGGAAACGCGCACCGGAAGCGGCGATGCGCAAGGCGGTGGTGTCGGCGTTGCGAAAAGACTCGCGTACTGAAATAGACCATCCGGGGAAAAAACGGCGAGGCCGCGCATGATCCAGCCAACTTTTGCGGAATTTCAAAAACTTGCCAGGCAAGGCAATCTGATTCCGGTTTACGATGTGTTTTCCGCTGATTTGCTGACGCCAGTGAGCGCTTATTTGCGGATTGCGCAGGGAGCGCGGTATTCGTTTCTGCTGGAGAGCGTGGAGGGCGGCGAGAAAATCGCGCGCTACACGTTTGCCGGAGCGAATCCGGAGGAAGTGTTTCGTTATGCGAATGGTGCGTGCGTACTGGAGAGCGCGGAGCGCATCGTATGGGAAGAGCGCGACCCGGTAACATTTTTGCGAGCGCGCATGGAGCGATTCCGGCCGGTACGCTTGCCGGGATTGCCGCCGCTGGTAGCGGGAGCGATTGGATACTTTTCTTACGATATGGTGCGGCTGATTGAGCGGCTGCCTAAACGATTGCGCGATGATATTGGTTTGTATGACGCGCAGTTGATGTTTTACCAGGGAATTTTGGCGTTTGACCACGTGCAGCATCGTTTGTGGGTGGTGCGCAACGTACATACCGATGGCCAAGGAAGCTTACGCACAAAATACAACGCGGCGGTACGAGAGATCGCGCGGATCAAAACACTTTTGGAAGTGCCCGCGCCGTCCGAGCGCCCGGAAAAAGAATCAAAGAAGCGGAAACAATTAGTTTCAATCACTACGTCGAATTTCCGCAAGCCAGAATATTTTGCCGCGGTTCGCAATGCCAAGGAATACATCCGAGCAGGCGACATTTTTCAAGTGGTGATCAGCCAGCGCTTTTCCGCGAAGACCGCGGCGGCGCCATTTGAAATTTACCGACAGCTGCGCGCGGTTAATCCGTCGCCGTATCTTTTTTATTTGCAGATGAATGATGTGGCTGTGGTGGGCAGTTCACCGGAAATGCTGGTGAAAGTGCAGGGGCGCGACGTATTTTACCGGCCCATTGCCGGTACGCAGCCGCGGGGAAAAGACGAAGCCGAAGATTTGCGGTTCGAAAAACAGATGCTGGCCAGCGAAAAAGAACGCGCCGAACACATCATGCTGGTGGATCTGGGGCGCAACGATTTAGGGCGCGTATGCGACTACGGAACGGTGAAAGTGGAGAAGTTGATGGCGGTGGAGAAATTTTCACATGTGATGCATTTGGTTTCGAGCCTGCACGGACGTCTGCGCGAAGATGTGGATTGTTTCGATGCGCTAATGGCTTGCTTTCCCGCGGGCACAGTGTCTGGCGCACCTAAAGTACGCGCCATGGAGATTATTGAAGAGCTGGAGCGCACGAGGCGAGGGATTTATGCGGGAGGAGTTTTGTACCTGGATTTTGCGGGGAATCTGGACTCATGCATCGCCTTGCGAACTATGGTCATCAAAAATGGCGTGGCATATATGCAGGCCGGCGGAGGAGTTGTGGCGGACTCGAGTCCCGCGGGAGAATATCACGAGAGCGTGAATAAGGTTGGAGCGTTGCGGAAGGCGCTGGAATTGGCGGAGGCGACGGGAAATAACGCGAAACGAAAGAAGGAATTAAAGAAGTAACGAAGAAAAGGAAGAGGTTTAGGTTGATTTTGCTGCTGGATAACTACGATTCGTTTACTTACAACCTGGCGCAGTATCTAGGCGAGCTCGGTTGTAATGTGGAGGTCCATCGCAACAACAAGATATCCGTCGAAGAAATTGCGCGGCGCAAACCGGAGCGCATCGTAATTTCGCCGGGGCCGTGCACGCCGCAGGAGGCGGGCATTTCGGTGGAGTTAATTGCGCGGCTGGCGGGAAAATTTCCAATCCTGGGAGTTTGTCTGGGTCATCAGGCGATCGGCGCGGCCTTTGGCGGAAAAATCGTGCGCGCGCCGAAATTGTTTCATGGGAAGACCAGCGAAATTCATCATGATGGCAAGGGTGTTTTCAAGAAGCTGGAGGATCCGTTCACGGCTACACGTTATCATTCGCTGATTGTGGAGCGAAAATCCTTGCCAAAAGAGTTGGTGATCACCGCTGAAACAGACGATGGCATCATCATGGGTTTGCGGCACCGCAAGCACAAAATCGAAGGCGTACAGTTTCATCCGGAGTCCGTGCTGACGGAGTCCGGGAAAGAATTGTTGCGGAATTTTTTGCGATTGTAGATTCCCGCCAAAGAATAGTTTTTGTTTTTCGCAATTTCTCACTCCCGCAAGTCAAGAACGCAGATTCCTCGCTGCGCTCGGAATGAGGTTCTTCATCAGTGTAATCGTTACGTAAATTCAGAGGTTCTACTGCAAAGGCAAAATTGGTTATTGCCAGGTGAGGTCGGCGAGGATGGCGGCGTAGATTTCGATGCCGCGCCAGAGGTGACCGAGGCGCAGGTTTTCGTCGCTACTGTGCTGGTGGTTGTCGGAATTGACGATGGGAACGCCAATCCAAGGAATGGTTAAATTTTCGAAAATGTACATGGGAACGCTGCCGCCGAGCGTGGGAGCGACGACGGCTTGATTGGCGGTGGCGTCTTGCACAACGCGCACGAGTGCCCTGGAAGCGGGCAAGTCCATCGAAGTGCGTGAAGCGCGGTAATTAAATTCGCCTTTGGTCACACGCGCCACGTGAGCGTGCGCCAGTCGCTCTTCCTTGGTGGGTTCTTCGCTGGTAATGAAAAAATCTCGTTTGCGAATGTAGTCGAGGATTTGCGCGTATTTCGCGTCAGGATCCTCGCCCTTCACCAAACGGACGTCTAGTGAGGCCTCCGCTTTTTCAGGAATTACGTTTTGCGCTTGCTCGCCAACGTACGCGCTGCGCAGGCCGCGAATGTTGAGCGAGGGTTGCTGCAGCAGTTCCATCAGCTTGTGCCCTGCGCCATCAGGCTTGGCAAACTGCAAATCCCGCTTGAGCTGAGCGTCGTTATCGGGCATGGCGGCGAGAGCTTTCTCTTCGATCGGGCCGAGGGGAACAACGTCGTCGTAAAAGCCGGGGATGATCACATGCCCGCTTTCATCTTTCATGGATGCAAGCAGGCTCGACAACTCAAAGGCGGGATTCGGCGCCCAGTTGCCGTAATGGCCACTGTGTAAGGCACGGATCGCTCCGTACACCGTGACGTCGAATCCCAGGACGCCGCGGTTGCCGAAAAAAACCAGCGGGCGTCCGCTTTGATGAACCGGGCCGTCTCCGGTGATTAACAAATCGGCATCCAGCAGATTGCGATGCAGGAGCAGGGTGCGTTCGAGATTTGTCGAGCCCGCTTCCTCTTCGCCTTCGAGGATCAGTTTCAGATTCAACGCCAGCGGAATTCCCTTCGCGTGCAGTGCGTCAATCGCAGCTAGTAGCGCAATGATTGGCGATTTGTCGTCAGAAGAAGACCGCGCGTAGATGCGCCAGTCGTCGCTGTAGATGGCCGGATGATTTACGGAATTTTCTGGTGCAGGAATTCGCTGTCCGCCAGCTTCTATGGAGTTGCTACGTAGAACGGGTTCGAAAGGTTTGCCGTCGGTCCAGGCGGAAGGGTCCACGGGCTGGCCGTCGTAGTGCGCGTAAAAAATAATGGTGTGCGTGGCGCCAGGGGAAGCGAGCTTTCCGAAAACAATAGGACCACGATCTTTGATGGACAGCAAATGCGTTTCGATACCGCGGGCCTCAAGGAGCTCCACCAGATGCGCGCCATTTTTTTGGATGTTTGGAGTATCACTAGCAATGTTGGGAATAGCCAGAAAATCGGTAAGTTCGCGCATGATGCGGTCTTCATTGTTCATGCGGTAGTCACGAACCTCGGCGGCGACTTGCGCTGGGCTGAGACGTGAAGTTTTTTGCGCCAGGCCGCTTGGAGCCAGGGAGAAGAAAACGATCAGAACAAGCACGCACGCGAATATTTTCAAAAAACAGGTTCCTCGGTTCGCTCGGAATGACCATCCAATTTCATGTGGCTGCACTATTGTAAAGGGTAGCAGGGATTGGAACTTCGGCAAGAAAGGCGATTTAGGGAACGCTCGTCGACAGACCAAGAGACCGCGCCGAACATCTATAAAGGATTCCACGGAAGGGACGCTAACGTAACAGGTCTTCAAGCGAGACTCGGGCGTCCGTCTTGGCGTCGCGATATTTGACGATGACTGCGCACTGCAGCGAGAGTCCCCATTTCTTCCCGACAGGATGCGTGACGGAGCGAGATCCGGGGACGACGATTGCCTCTTCCGGAATAATCAGCGGCTGCGACTCCGTCGCCGCGTGAATCACATCGCGAACTAAATCATAGACCGGAGTCGAACGGTTGAGAATCGCGCCGCTTCCTAGTACCGCGCGCTTTTTAACAACCGTTCCTTCATAAACGCCGCAATTGCCGCCGATCAAAACGTCGTCTTCAATAATGACCGGAGCGGCGCCCACGGGTTCAAGGACTCCGCCGATCTGCGCAGCCGCTGAGATGTGACAATGGCGACCGATTTGCGCGCAGCTCCCCACCAACACGTGAGAATCGATCATCGTCCCTTCGCCAACGTAGGCGCCCACATTTATAAACATCGGCGGCATGCAAATTACGCCGCGCGCCACGTAGCAGCCGTCGCGAATGCTGGAGCCACCGGGAACGACGCGCACACCGTCTCCGAGCGCGAGCGCGCGCACGGGAAACGTGGACTTATCGAAAAAGGGTTGTCGTGCCTCATCACATGGCGCGGAATACAAATCGGAATCAAGTGGCGTCGCGCCAGCCATGTTCACGACGACGCCCATGCGGAATCCAATTAAGATACCTTTTTTCACCCAGGCGTTCGTGCGCCATCCTGTCGGAGAGGTAGGATCTGGCTCTGCGGCGCGAATCTCTCCGCAATTGAGGGCGGACTTGAAACCGCCGAAAAGTTGAAAGTGTTCTTCCTCGTAATGTTCCGGCGGCTGATCAAAAAGTTTTTCAATGCGCGACGGCAGCATGCGTTCTTTCTTGCGGCAAAACCTCGCGACGGTTCGGCCCATCAGCGGGAAGCAAATCGCGCGATTCGAGAACCGCGTGAATCCGCGAAAGGCTTTCCGTTTTCGGCGCGACTAGCGGCAACCGCCAGACGGGCTCGAGCAAACCCATCTCCGCCATTGCCGCCTTTACTGGCCCGGGATTAGACTCCACAAAGTTTACTTCCATCAACGGATGATAACGCCGATGGATTTCGCGTGCCGCGGCAAAATCGCCAGCAAGTGCGAACTTCACGAGGCGGGCCATCTGCGCGGGAACTTCGTTAGAGACGACAGAAATCACGCCACGCCCGCCCAGCACCAGCAGTGGCAGGGTGATGGCATCGTCGCCAGAAAGCACGACAAAATTATCGTCGACCATGTTCAATATCGCGGCCATCTGCGCCACGTTGCCGGAGGCCTCTTTAATGCCAACGATATTAGGAATCGCGGAAAGCCGTTCCACCGTGGCCGGTTCGATGTTAACTCCGGTGCGGCCCTGCACGCTATAAAGAATGATGGGCAGAGCGGTCGCGGCAGCGATGGCGCGATAATGTTGGAACAATCCCTCTTGCGTGGGCTTGTTGTAATACGGCGTGACGGACAGAAGTCCGTCGGCGCCGAGCTTTTCGAGTTCGCAGGCAAGCGAGATTACTTCCGCGGTGTTATATCCGCCGGCACCCGCGAGAACGGGAACGCGTCCGGCGGATTCTTCGATTGCGATGGCCACGATGCGCAGATGCTCTTCATGCGTCAGCGTAGGACTTTCGCCGGTGGTGCCACATGGCACGAGAAAATCGATGCCTGCATCAATCTGCCGGCGAATTAATTTGCGAAGCACGCCTTCGTCGAGCGATCCATCTCCAGAAAAAGGTGTTACCAGCGCCGTACCGCATCCTGTAAACATAAATTGCTCCTTGTAAAATTGAGTCAGCCGCGTTTCATGGCGGCGACAACTGACCGAGAATTTCGCGAAATTCGAAGACACCCTTCTTGCCAACGATCCAGCGAGCTGCCTGCAAAGCGCCGCGCGCAAAACCTTCGCGGCTGCGCGCCGTGTGCCGCAAAGTGATGGTGTCGGCGACGGAATCGAAGCCGATTTCGTGTGTGCCCGGATGCGCCCCGGCACGGCTGGAGCTGAGGTCGATGGGACGCGCATAACCTGCCGTTCGCATTTCTTGAGCGAGTTTTTGCAGCGTGCCGGAAGGCGCATCTTTTTTTTGTGAGTGATGAATTTCCCAGCCCCACGCGGTGTAATCTGGCTGCGCCGCGAAAAGCGCGGCAGTGTGCGCCACGGCATCCAAAAAAAGATTTACGCCGACGGAAAAATTGGCGCTCCAAACGAGGGCAGTTCCGCCTTCGCCAATCGATTGACTGACCGGTTTAAGGTCCGCAAACCACCCAGTAGTGCCGGCAACGCAATTGATTCCAAGCGCGGCCAGGGCACGAATATTTTCAGGAGCTGCGGCCGGCGTTGAAAACTCAATGGCGACATCTACGCCTTCCAGCGTTCTGCGGGAAAGTGCTTCGTTGCGGGCGGAACTGGCGCTGGTAAAGCGCGCACGAACTTCACAACCATACTCCGGCGCAAGTTTCCCGATGAGCTGGCCCATTTTGCCGTGGCCTACGATGGCGATACCGAGAGTCATGCGCGACTCCGGGCGCCTGCGAGCAGTTGCGCGACCATCCGTGCGTAAATTTCCACGGCCGCGAGTAGTTCGCTTTTGGGTATGCGTTCTTCGGCGGTGTGTGCGGTATGAATACTACCGGGACCGACGAGAAATGGCTGGCCCCAAGCACCGTGAAACGTTGGAATATCCGTTGTGAACGCTACAACGGTGGTGGGCAATTCTTCGAAAGCAGCGGCGAATTGCATAGCCGGCGTATGCAAAACTTCGCGAGTTTCGACGCGGCTCGCCGCAGCAGCAGAAGCTACGGCTTGGCGAATCGCTGCTGGATCGCCAACCGTGCGGAACATGATTTCGGCGCGGGCTTCGTCAGCAACAACATTCGGGGCGCGACCGCCGCTGATGACCCCGACGTTGAGGGTTGTGGGTCCGAGAAGCGCATCGCTGGGCAACGGGATTTTGCGAATGTCCTGCAGGACGTCCAAGAGCGAATGGATCGCGGAGTGGCCGAGTTCTGGATAAGCGGAATGTGCCAGCTTGCCGCGTGCGGCGAGTTCAAAACGCAACGCGCCTTTGCATCCCAGTGCCAGGCGATTTTCCGTAGGCTCGCCGTTAATAAGATAGCGAGAGCCGCGCGGATTTGCGGCAGCGGCTCGCGCCCCTGCGCTGTCGCGCTCTTCCCCGACGACAAAGAGCAGTGCGAAGTCTCGCTCGCCGGCGGCAAGCAGGTTCTCCGCAGCGGTGATCATCGCGGCGATGATGCCTTTGGCATCGCAAGCGCCGCGTCCCCAGACGAAGAGTTCGTCTTCGCGAGAAGGAAAGAATGGCGGAACCGTATCCACATGCGTGGAGAGGGTGACGACTGGCTGCCCAAAAGTGACGAAAAGATTGTCGCGGTCGGCCTCGGCGGCAATGCGTTCCACGAGTCCGCAATAGCGCGCGCTAAGCTGCGACAAATACGCGTGCAGGTACTCCACCACGGGTTTTTCGTGATTGGTGATGGACGCGATGTCCACCAGCGCACGGGTGAGTTCAAAAGGGTGCAAAGCAGCCCAGCATTTCTGGATGGAGAGCGAAGAAAGGAAGAACCGCGAAGAAAACTTCGGGCCGCTGCCTCTCAATAGCGCTTCATCCGAAGTCTTTTCTCGCGGCGAGTGCGAGAAAAACGGATGACAGTGGACAGGCCTTAGACCTGATCCCCCAACCGCCGCGGTTCAGTTACCGCAGCGATTTCGGCGGACAACAGCGACAAGCTGTTGCTTTCGGCTTGGCGCTTGCAGACTCCGCAAGACGCTCGGCGCAAAAGGAGTGCCCCTTTCGCTCGGGCGCCCGAAACTATTCGGAATACGCGCCCGGCTACTTATGGTCTCCGCTCCTCTACTAAGACCCAGCCAGTGTAGGAGAAGACTTACGCAGCTGTCAATGCGCAATGCCGCCCGGTTAGCGCGCGCCACGTTCGCGGGTGTTAGTCGGGGATTTAGATGAATTCTTGCAAGATAGAATGTAGAAACAGAGTTTAATTCTCAGAGGCTAAAGGGTGCGGGGCTACTGCGGGTTGCGTCCGGCAAAGACATGAGGACTAGGTTCATTTTTTGGGCGCAACGACCTGGCGTTTTTTTATTTTTTTGCGTACTTCTGCAGATGGCCGCGACGTGGGCGTTCCTGGCTACCGTGTGGAGCGGTGTTGCCGAGAAACACTTTGCACGGGTCGGGGTTTCTGAATGTTGACGTGAACCTGGAACGTGATTTCCATCTTTCCAAGGGCAAAAAAGAAGGGCCAAACATTACCGTAGCCCTGACTGCCTTCAACGTGCTCAATCACGTGAATGATGTGACGTACATCGCGATATCACCGCTGCCCATCAACACGGGGTATGCGGTGCAGGCGCTGGACCCGCGACGGATTCAGCTGAATCTGCAATTCAAATTCTAAAAAGATGAACAGGCCGAACTTAGAGCTGCAGCGAGGCTAACGGCGTACGTTGATCGGCAATTAAGAGTTGGCCGGAGAAGGCGCGCTCAGTGGGACGGCGACCGAGGGCCTCTTCCGCGGAGATGCGCACCACGTCAGGATTGTTATTTTCGAGCGAGACGTGCGCGAGAATTAGAAAACGGGCGAGCGCGTCGAAACCATCGGGATCGGAAAGATATTCGCTGACCGCGTGATTGGAAAGGTGGCCGGTGCGACTGAGCACGCGCTGCTTGACGACCCAGGGGTACGGGCCGACTTTGAGCATGTCGAGATCGTGATTGGATTCGAGCAACAGGCAATCGGCATCGCGCAAATGAACTTTGACCAGCTCCGGCAAGTAGCCGAGGTCGGTGACCAGGGCCATTTTCGCGCCATCTGATTTGAAGGTGAAGCCCAGCGGATCGGCGGCGTCATGCGGGATGGCAAAGGCGTGCACATCAATGTCGCCAATCGTGAAGCGCTGGCCGGCGTGAATGGTCTCTACGCCGCGCAGGCGCTTGCCAAAAGTTTCAGGCAGGCAACGCTGCAGCGCGTCCATAGTCGGCTCAGTAACAAAGAGCGGAGCTTTCCACAGTCCCAGCATCTGCGGAAGGCCGTTGCAATGATCCGAATGTTCGTGGGTAATCAGAATTCCATCGAGGGATTCGACGGTAATGTTCAGAGCCGCCAACCGCGCCAGCGTTTCGCGTTTGCCGAGTCCCGCATCCACCAAGAGTCGGGTGCGCTCGGTCTCAAGGAGGGTGATGTTCCCCGAGCTACCAGAGGCCAGAATGGAGATGCGCAGGCTGATCGGTTTCTTCCCTTTGCGCGAAGCAAAATCGATTTCTGGATGATGGCAGAGCGCCGCCGCGCCGTCAACGCTGAATGAAGGTTTCTGATTTTTTGAGTAATGACACTGACTGGGGAAGCGCCGATGAAAAATAAACCGGGACATTGGATCGCGCGCGATTGCTCAGTATTGCTGACAAGTTTTTAGGAGACTGGTGATTCATCCGAGAAGAATGGGAAGCAGAACTCCCAAACCGAGGGCGAAAAACCACAACGCCGGAGCCGGAGTTCCCGCAGGACGCGTGCGCCGCAGTTCGCGCGCCGCGAAGCGCGGATCGAGTATCAACCATTTCTGGCGCCGTCGCTCGAGTAGCAGAAAAACCACTGCGGTAACCGCGCCATAGACGAGGTGGCCAATCAGCGATGGCAACAAAGCGGACGCCGCGCTGGCGCGCCAATCGGTTTCACCGGTGAGGAGCAACGGCAATAATGTCATTGGCCCGAGGTACCACCAAATCAATCCGAAGAGCCAGCCCCACGGCAGGCCGAGGCTTAGCGAAGAACCTTCGTTGCGGAACAGCAAGCCGTAGGTCATGCCAATCAGTGAGCTCACAATCAGGTGAACTAAGAAACCTCTAGCGCCCAGAAAACTGGTTTCGAGTCCGGCAACTTGCGGCAACGCGCGCGTCGCCAGCAACACCGGGCTGGCCACCAGCCCTCCGCTGAATCCCGCGACTGCTCCCCATCCAAGTGAACGCAAAACGTTCAAACCCGGGCCCTCTGGCTCGCGGTTGAGCGGATCGGATTGCACAAAAAGACGCAGCCATGCGCGGTCAATCGCGGCGTACATTACGCCGAGAATAAATCCATAAATAATGTGGCCGACCAGCGAACCGAAGAGTGCCGTTCCTTGGTCCGCGGACCAATCGATTGGTGTTCCGCTCCACCACGGAAAAAGTGAGAGTGGTCCGAGGAACCACCAGAAAATCGCGAAGCCGAGGCCCCAACCCATGCTGGAGCCGAGGCCGCGAACGTCGGTCTGAAACAGTAGTCCGAAAGCTGCGCCAATCAGAAGCGCGATGAGAAAATGGCAAGCCGCAAGTTTTGAGCGCGAACCATTCTGCAACAAGCCGCTAAGCAAGGGATAGAATTCGCCTTCGTACATCCAGCGGCTGTAAACCAGACCGGCTAATGTGCCGGCAACTCCACCAACAACGATGGCACGCGCCCAGCGAAAATCTCGTTGCGCGCCGCGCGAACGAATTGCGCCCAGAATCCCCATCGAGAGCCCCACCGGCATACCTAGGAGAACCAGGCATGCGACCAGTTCAGGAAAACGTTCGCTAGCGCTCATAGCCATGGACTCGGATTGCGCGCGCGTCAAGAGGGGAATGACGCCGGCGGGCACGAGCAACCAAACTAAAGAGGCAAATCCCAGACCCCAGATCAATCCGGCACCGGGGCTGATTGCGCGCTTGTCGAACAGGAGGCAGAAACAGAAGCCAAAGAGCGCGCCAAAAACGGAACCGCGCAGAGGAGTGGCGCCAACAAGATGCCCTCCAAGGGCGGCGCAGGTTGCGCCGACAAGCGCAGCAGTTAGCGGCGAAATCCACGGCGGTATTTTTTGCCCCGAATCAGTTTGCTGTTCCGGCAATTCGTTTGCCTCGAACATAAATCCCTCACTTCAAATCGATAGTTTGCACGATGTCGCGCGGGAAAAATAGTTCGATGGTCCAATCGAACAGCACGCGGATTTTTCGCTCGAGTCCGGGAAGTTTTGCCAAATAAATACCACGCCACATCAACCACGCAAATAATCCGGAAAAGCGCATGGACCGCGAACGTGCAAAAGGCACAGTAAGCTCCGCGCAGGCGGTTTGATGGCCGATGACGCACAGCGCACCCAGCGAATCGAAATGAAAACCTCTCGGTGGTTTGCCGGCAAGTTGCGCAGACAAATTTTGGGCGAGCGTAGCGGCTTGGCGTAACGCGAACTGCGCGGTCGGCGGACATGACTTGCCGTCTTTCGCGTCGGTTACGGAAGCGCAATCGCCCAAGGCCCACACGCCGGGATGATTCAGAACAGCTAGATTCGCGTCGACTTTCACCGCGCCGCGCTTGTCTTTTTCCACATCGAGAGATTTCACAAGAGCGCTAGGAGCAGTTCCGGCGGTCCAGATTAGCGTGTCGGCGGGAATTTCACCGTCGCTGAGAGTTACAATTCCGGGCTTGGCATCGACCAGCCGCGTATTCATGCGAAAAAGAACGCCACGTGCTTCCATTTTCTTTTGCGCATAGCGGCCGAGAGTCTCGCTCAATTCCGGCAGAATGCAATCGCGGGAATGCACCAAAACCACGCGTACTTCCTTGCGGCCGAGGTTTGGATAATCGGCCAAGATGCCGTTGGCAAAGTCGTTGAGCGCGCCCGCGAGTTCCGCGCCAGCGAATCCACCGCCGGCGATCACGAAAGTGAGCAACGGTGCGCGTAATCGCGGATCGGGCTCGCGGTCAGCGCGCTCAAACATTTCAATGACGCGATTGCGGATACGGATGGCGTCCAAGAGGCTCTTGAAGTCAAATGCAAGTTTTTCGACGTTGGCCAGCCCCAGATAATTGGAGACGGCGCCCAAGGCGAGGACCAAATGGTCGTAAGGAATTTCGCGCGGTTTGGATTTGGTGTCTGACGAAGAATTGCCTTCAAGGAAAATGCAGCGCTTTTGCAGGTCGATCGCCGTGGTACGCGCGCGGATAAATTCGGTGCGATGCAAACTGCCGCGCAGCGGCGTGCTGATATGGCTAGGCTCCAGGCTGCTTCCTGCCACTTCCGCCAGCATCGGCGTAAAAAGCAGGGCGTTCGTTTCGCTGACCAGGGTGATGTGCGCCGAAGGATTTTTTTCCAACTCATTCTCGAGGCATTGCGCGGTGGTCATTCCGGCAAAACCGCCGCCGAGAATCACGATGCGCTGTACTGGCGGAGGAATCGGCGAAATTGCCGCGGCTTCCGGTCCCCACAGCGTGCCTGCCAAATCGCTGAACGCCTGATGGAGCAATCCAAGAATGGCACCGTATAGCACCCAGCCAATCAGCGCGGGAAACTGCGCGCGCATGCCTTCCGCGGTCCATTCCGCCGTTTCGCCCGCGAAAACGGGAACCAGAATCACGGTGAGCAGTCCCCATAGCGGCAAGCCCAGCGCCGCAGCATTCATCAAATTGTCGGCGTAAGCGCGGCGAACCGGCCGCAAACTGAGCGAGTAAATAGCGCCAAAAACAATGCCAAAGAGCAGGCCCAGAAGCGGGCGCCGTAACGTGAAGAGCAACGCTCCGCTGGCCAAAAGTGCCGCGAGCGATCCAATGGCAAGTCGCCGAAAAGTTCGATTCACAAGCTCACTCTTCTCATGGTCGGAGGATCCGCACTCTATGGGGATGCGCAGCTCGACCCACGCGATGCAATTTATTCTGCCACGTGAGAGTCCGAAATGACCGTTTGGTTTCAACCGACCCGGCGGCAACTGGCTTTTGAACCGGAGCTTTCGTCTAACGCGATGTACACGACGGCGGCGCGAGATCTTCCAACACTAATAAGGCAGTCAAGAAGAAGCTAACCCGCCGCGAGTGTCCGGTCGTGGGACGAATGGTCCCAGATTCGGCCATCTCGGCGAACATGCGGAGGATTTGCACGTCCTAAGTGATTGAGCCAGATAACGCTTAGCGCTGGCCCGACTGGGCCAGGGACGTGCAATTTGCGCTAGAGCCAATGTCTATGGATATCCAACGCCCGTCAAACGCCCGCGCCAAGAAAATACGGCGCCTAGTCTACGCAATTGTTGCAGTTCTGCTGCTGGGAGGAGCGACGCTGGGCCTTTCGCGGCTGAAGCCTGCCGCGCCATCGGTGGATCGCGCGACCATCTGGACCGATGAGGTGAAGCGCGGGCCCATGCTGCGGGAAATGCGCGGACTGGGTACGCTAATTCCCGAAGATATTCGCTGGATTCCGGCGCAGACCGATTCGCACGTGGACCGCATCGTGATTCGTCCCGGTGCGGTGGTGAAGCCAGATTCCATCATTTTGGAATTAAGCAATCCGGAACTGCAACGCGATGCGCTGGACGCGGAGTATCAATTAAAGGGCGCGGAAGCTGACTACGAAAACCTGAAAGTACAATTGCACAGCGAGCTGCTGAATCAGAAAGCAACGGCGGCCGCGGTGCGCAGCGATTACGAACAATCCAAAATTCAATACGGTGTGGATGAAAAACTTCGCCAGCAGGGTTTAGGTTCGGAACTGAACGCACGGCTTTCCCAGGTGAAACAAGAGCAGCTGGCGATTCGCGTGGCGCTCGAAGATGAGCGCACGCAGAATGCCGTGGATTCCCTAAAATCGCGGCTTTTGGCGCAGGCTTCGCATGTGGACCAGCAGCGCGCGCTGTATCAACTGCGCCGCATCCAGTTGGATGCGCTGCACGTACGCGCCAGCATCGACGGCGTGCTGCAACTGGTGCCGGTGGACGAAGGGCAGCATGTGACTCCGGGAACGAACCTGGCGCGCGTGGCGAATCCCAAGAAACTCAAGGCGGAGATAAAAATCGCGGAGACACAGGCCAAAGACGCATTGATTGGGCAAAAAGCTACGATCGATACGCGCAACGGAATCGTGAACGGCCACGTCTCGCGGGTTGATCCTTCGGTGCAGAACGGCACGGTGACGGTGACCGTGGCGATTGACGATCCTTTGCCGCCTGGCGCGCGCGCGGATTTAAGCGTTGACGGCACAATCGAAATCGAAAATCTAAGGGATGTGATGTACGTCGGACGCCCGGTGCGAGGGCAGTCCGATTCGACGATTCAACTGTTCAAGCTGGATGCGGATGGCTCGGAAGCTTCGCGCGTCAACGTGAAGCTGGGGCGCAGTTCGGTGAATACCATCGAAATTCTGCAAGGCCTGAATGTGGGAGACAAAGTAATTCTCTCGGACATGTCGCAGTGGGACAGTTTTGATCGCGTTCGCTTGAAATAATGCAAGGCGTGGCAGATTTTTCGTTCGGCAAAAAAATAGCGATTTCGGCGCAAATTGTTTGATGCGTGGGTGCACATGAGCAAGATTTGGCACGACGTACGCTTCGCCCTACGCACGCTGGCGACAAATCCCGGCTTCACGGCGATTGCGGTGCTTACGCTCGCGCTTGGGATTGGCGCAACGACGGCCGTCTTTAGCGTGGTGTACGCTTCGCTTCTTGCGCCACTACCTTTTCCGAAACCCAATCAGCTCGTAATGGTGTGGTCCAAAGTCGACGGAAACGACAACGTGGTATCCGTTGGTGATTACCTTGATTGGAAGCGGCAAAGCACGGTATTTCAGGATCTGGCGGCGTGGAGCGGGACAAATTTTAATCTTTCTATCTCCGGACATCCTGAGGCGATGCAAGGTCGAATCACCGCACCGGGCTGGTTCAACCTGCAAGGGATTCAGTTTCTAAAAGGCCGGGATTTTTTTCCGGAAGAAGGGCAGATGGGCAGAGATCACGAAGTGATCCTGACGCACCGGCTGTGGCAAGAACGCTTCGGCGGAGATCCGAATATTTTAGGCCAAGCGGTGCGGCTGAACGGCGAACAGTACAACGTTGTTGGAATTCTGGCGGTCGGAATGCCAGACCGCTTTGAATCTCAGATATTCGTGCCGCTGGCATTTTCTCCAGAACAGATCACGCACAATCGCCACTGGCTATACCTGATGGGACGGCTGAAAGATGGCGTGACAGTGCAGCAGGCGAACGCGGATATGGACGTGGTAACGCGGCACATAGCCGAAGTTTACCCGGCTTCCAATAAGGGATGGAGCGCGAGCGTCGAACCGCTGCAAAACGCGTTCACCAGCCGCGACATCATTAAGGACTTGTGGCTCCTGATGGGCGCAGTGGGATTTGTGCTGCTGATTGTATGCGTCAACGTCGCGAATTTGCTGCTGGCGCGCGGCAGTAAACGTCATAAGGAAGTTGCAGTACGCGCTTCGCTTGGCGCAACGCGCGGGCAGCTTTTTGGACAGTTTTTAACGGAAAGTGTGGTGCTGGCAATCATCGGCGGCGTGGTGGGAACAACTCTGGCGTGGACATTATTGGAAGCCATCCTGCTGCTGCTCCCGCCGTTTGCGGTTCCGACAGAAGCCGACGTGCGCATCAGCTTGCCGGTGCTATGTTTCAGCTTGGGCGCGACGATTGTAGCAGGCGTGTCGTGCGGTTGCGTTCCTGCGTGGCAAGTGGCGGGCTCAAATTTAAACGAAAACTTGAAAGATGGCGGCCACGGAAACGCTGGTACCGGAAAATACGGGCTGCGGCGCGGACTGATCGTGATCGAATTCGCTTTAGCGCTGACGCTACTGGCGGGGGCCGGGTTGGCTATTCACAGTTTCTGGAAATTGACGCGCGCCGATCTGGGGTTTCGCTCTGATCATTTGCTGACCTTCACGTTGGCGGTTCCGGAACATCGTCCCGCGCGGGTTGCGCAGATTGCTGCGTTCTACCGGCAGTTGCTCGAAAAAGTGCAGGCCCTTCCGGGGATCACGTCGGCGGCGGCTTCCACGGGCGGGCCGCTGATCGGCACCGATATTGGCATGCCGTTCAGTATTGCTGGGCAGGCGCCGGTGGATCCCACGGCGCGCCCGAGCGCGGGATTCACGATGGTGACTCCGGAATATTTTCAAACCTATGGAATGCAAATTTTTAAGGGACGCAGTTTTACGGAACAGGACGTAGCCGGCGGACTTCCAGTGGCCATCATAAACGAATCGTTCGCGAAAAAATATTTTACCAACGCGGACCCACTGCGGCAACGCGTGATCGTGGAACAGATTGTTCCAAACGCGCCGGGCCTCGGACCTGCAATCGCGTGGCAAGTTGTCGGCGTGTACCACGACGTGCAAAACGGGAACGTGAGGCATGGAAGCTTCCCGGAGATTAATGTGCCGTTGTGGCAAAGCCCGTGGCCGGACGTGGAAATTGCGGTGCGCACCGCGGGCGATCCGCTTAGCGTGACGGGGGGGTTGGCTGCGGCGGTGCAGTCCATGGATGCGGATCTGGCGATGAATCGCGTGCGCACGATGGATCAAATTATCGGCGAATCCTTAGCCGGTGATCGCTTTGCAGCGTCGCTGTTCGCGGCGTTTGCCGCCGTAGCGTTGATTCTGGCGGCGATCGGAATTTATGGAGTGATGTCGTTCGCTGTAGCGCAACGCACGCATGAAATTGGACTTCGCATGGCGCTCGGAGCGGCACAGGGTCAAGTACTGGGAATGGTGTTGCGCGAAGGAATGCTGCTGGCGTGCGGCGGATTGCTTTTGGGACTGGCTGGAGCATACGCGGTGGGACGAACGATGAAGTCCGTTTTGTACGGAATTTCCGCGATCGATCCTTTGGCGATTGGCGTGGTGGCGGCGATTCTGGTGCTTTCTGCGGCGCTGGCCTGTTACTTGCCGGCACGGCGCGCGACGCGCGTGGATCCGCTGGTAGCGCTGCGTCACGAGTGATGCGCGAAGATTTTTTAAGAAAGAGACTTTAAAGAGCGATTTATGCAAACACTATGGCAAGACGTTCGATACGCGCTGCGTACTCTGGCGAAGAATTTTGGGTTCACGGTGGTGGCGATTGTTACGCTGGCGCTGGGCATTGGCGCGAATACCGCGCTGTTCTCCATTGTGAATGGCGTGCTGTTGAATCCGCTGCCCTACGCGCATGCGGAACAGTTGGTTGCCATGTACGCGAAAACCGTGGAGTTTAAGACGTCTTCCATTACTTACCCTAATTTTCTGGATTGGCAGCGCGACAACCATTCTTTTACCGCGCTCGCGGCATTTCGGTCCGATACGTTCAATCTGACCGGGGAAGGCGAAGCGGAGCATTTGCGCGGCAACATGGTAACGGCAACTTTTTTTCCGGTGCTGGGCGTGCAACCTGTCGCCGGCCGTATTTTCTCCGAGCAGGAAGACCAACTGGGTGGGACGCCGACTGCGGTAATCAGCGAAGGCCTGGCAAAACGCAAATTCGGTTCGGCGGGGAGCGCGCTGGGTCAATCACTGTCGCTGAACGGAAAACTTTACGGAGTGGTGGGCGTGATTCCGGCGAGCTTCCACTACGAAAATAATAACTTTGACAGCAAAGCGGAAGTGTACGTGCCCATCGGTCAATGGACGGAACCATTGTTTCGGGACCGCAGCGCCAGCATGGGCATGGACGCCGTGGGGCGACTAAAACCGGAAGTGACGCTACAGCAGGCGGATACGGACATGAGTTCCGTGGCGGCGCATTTGGCCGAGACGTACCCGGAAGTGGACAAGAATTCAGGCGTGACGCTGATTTCGCTAAAAGAAAATCTCGTGGGAGATATCCGGCCATTTTTGTTGGTGCTGCTGGGCGCCGTGGGATTTGTGCTGTTGATTTCTTGTGTGAATGTGGCGAACCTGCTTTTGGCGCGAGCGACCGGAAGAACACGGGAGTTTGCAATTCGGACGGCGCTCGGCGCGAACCGCGCGAGAATCGCGCGGCAACTTCTGACAGAAAGCGCTTTGCTGGCGCTGGCAGGTGGAGCGTTCGGAATATTGTTCGCGTCGTGGGGTACTTCCGCGGCGATCAAGACTCTTCCGGACGCGTTGCCACGCGCGGAAGAGATTCATCTGGATATGCGGGTGCTGCTGTTCACCCTGGCGGTTTCGCTGCTGTCGGGTCTGTTGTTTGGATTGGCGCCGGCTCTGAAAACTTCTCAAGTGGAAATCTCTGAAACCCTAAAAGAGGGTGGACGCGGCGGAAGTGGTTCGAGGCACCGCACGCAAAGCGTTTTTGTGGCGATGGAGATGGCGCTCGCCGTGGTGCTCTTGGCGGCGGCCGGGCTAATGATTCGCAGCCTGACTAATTTGTGGACCGTCGATCCGGGCTTCGATGCACAAAATGTGATGCGGTTTAGTTTTGCAACATCGCAACCGCTGGGCACGACGCCCGCGGCAATCCGTGCGGCGTTTCGCAACCTGCAGACCACGATCGCTTCCGTCCCTGGAGTACAGGCAGCGTCGATGTCCGACGGAGCTTCGCCGTTGGAGGGAGACTCCGAGGTGCCTTTCTGGCTCGGCGGAGAAGCCAAGCCCGCCGCAGAGTCGGAGATGAAAAGCACGCTGTTCTATCTGACGCAGGCGGATTATTTGAAGGTGATGAAAATTCCGCTGAAGCGCGGGAGATTTCTGACGGAAGCAGACAATGAAAAGGCGCCCAAAGTGATGGTTATCGACGAACAGTTCGCGAAATTATATTTCAAGGGACAGGATCCGATTGGGCGACGCGTAAACCTCGACATTTTGAATGAGACCGCGGAAGTGGTCGGGATTGTCGGGCACGTCAAGCAGTGGGGGCTGGACAGCGACGCCCGCGCTTCGATTCAAGCGCAAAGTTACCTACCCTTGGCGCAACTACCGGAATCTCTTTACTCGATTTTTCAGAATGGTGCGCACGTCGTGGTGCGCTTGGACGCCGCGCCAGTGGCAACAATGGATGCCATCAGGCACGCGTTGACGGGCGTGAACAGTCAAATGGTGATTTTTGGAACGCAAAGCATGAGCGACGTAATTTCTGATTCGCTGGCGATGACACGGTTCGTGATGATTTTGCTCGGAGTGTTTGCAAGCTTGGCGCTGCTGCTGGCGTCGATCGGAATCTATGGCGTGATTTCGTATGTAGTGGGCGAGCGCACGCGCGAAATTGGAATTCGCATGGCCCTGGGCGCCGAAGCGAGAAATGTTTTGCTGATGGTCCTAGGTCAAGCCGGGAAAATGGTGATGCTCGGTGTGGCGGCCGGAGTGCTGTGCGCGCTGGCGTTGACACGTTTGATGTCCAGCATGCTTTTTGGTGTGAGCCCGACGGATCCGCTAACGCTGGCGGGCGTGGCGATTGTGCTGACCCTGGTTTCCTTGCTGGCATGCTGGATTCCCGCACGTAGAGCGACGCGCGTGGATCCGTTGGTGGCACTTCGCTATGAATAGCGAGTTCTACAAATAGCGATTCCTCGGCGAAAGATTTATCGGAGCGATGGAATGAATGCAATATGGCAAGACGTTCGTTATGGACTGCGCATGCTGGCGAAGAGCCCGGGATTCACGGCGGTGGCGATTCTTACGCTCGCCGTGGGAATCGGCGCGAATACGACGATTTTTAGCGTGGTGAATGCGGTGTTGCTGCGCCCGCTGCCATTTGCTGAGCCGGAACGACTGGTAAGCGTCGGCGGTATCGACCTTCGCAACAATGAGCACGACCGCGCGTTGAGTTATCCGGATTTCGTGGACTTCCGCAAACAAAACCGAACGCTAGAATCGCTGGCTGCGTACAGCTCTGGCGACTTGACCCTGACCAATGCCGGAGAACCGCTTCACCTGCGAACCGAGATAGTGTCAGCGGAACTTTTCAGTGTGTTGCGCGCAGCACCTTTGGTGGGACGCACTTTTACGGAGGACGAGGATCGGCTGGGAACCCGCGTGGTCATCCTAAGCCACAGCCTCTGGAGTACGCGGTTCGCGGGCGATCCGCAGATCGCGGGCAAGCCCATTCGACTCGATGGAAAAGATTACAGCATCGTTGGAGTGATGCCAGCGGATTTTCAGTTTCCCCTGGACGCGCAGCCGCGCGACCTCTGGACAACGATGGCGGTGATGATGGCACCGAGTCCGAGCGGCGACAAACCGATGACCGAAGAGCGTGATGCCCATTTTATGAACGCCATCGGCAGACTACGGCCCGGCATCTCTTTGCAACAAGCAAATGACGATGCAGCTGCTGTCGCGGCCGGCTTGGCAAAACAGTTTCCCGATTCTAACGGACACTTCGGTATCGGCATGCGTGCGCAGATTGATGCCCTGGTTGGCGATGTGCGTCCCGTTTTGTTTGCAGTTCTCGGCGCCGTGGCGTTTCTGCTGCTGATCGCCTGCGCGAATACCGCAAATTTATTGCTCGCGCGCGCTGCAGGACGCCAGCGAGAGATGGCCATTCGCGTGTCCATGGGGGCCGGGAAAAGCCGGATTCTGCGCCAGTTGCTGACGGAAAGTGTCTTGCTTTCGACGGGCGGCGGCGCGCTGGGACTATTGTTTGCGGTGTGGGGCACCAAACTCTTCGCCACACTGGCGACGGTGCCGATCCCGCGCCTGAAGGCGACGGAAGTGGACTTGCGTGTTTTAGGGTTCACCCTGGGTGTCTCTTTACTAACCGCGATGATTTTTGGTCTGGCACCCGCGGTGCAGTCGTTGCGATTTAATCTCTACCCGTCGCTTAAGGAAGGGGGCCGCAACGCCACCGAGGGCGTGAGCCATGCGCGTTTGCGAAATCTCCTGGTGATCTCGGAAGTCTCTCTCTCCGTGGTGCTGCTGATCGGCGCAAGCTTGCTACTCGAGAGCATGTTGCATCTCGTGCATGAGTCGCCGGGCTTCGACCCGCGTGGCGTGCTGACATTCAACGTCAATCTGCCAGACGCACGTTACGGAAAGCCGGAACAGTCAATACTCTTCTATAAACAATTGTTAGAAAAGCTGCGCAGCGTGCCGGGAGTGAAGAGTGCCAGCGGCATACTCCCACTTCCACTATCAGACGAAGTAATTCGCACGACGTTTGAAATGGAAGGGCGACCTGTGGCGGCAAGCGACGCACCACTTACGCATTTCCGCTCGATCGGCCTGGACTATTTTCAGACCATGCATATTCCGCTGGTTGCAGGTCGCGATTTTAACGCACGCGACACGCGTGATGCTGCGCAGGTGGTCATCATCAACCAGGCTTTGGCGCGAAAATTCTTTCCCAACGAAAACCCGCTGGGAAAACACATCAAGCCTGGCGTCTCGGATACTGGCCCAGAAAAAATGCGTGAAATTGTGGGGGTAGTGGGGGACGTCAAACATCGCGCCCTCTGGCGCCAGCCGGATCCAGAGTCTTATGTTCCGTACGACCAAGTGGCGATTGGGCAGATGTTTGTGGTGATGCGGACAGCGGGGGATCCGTTGAGCGTATTGCCTGCGGTGCGCGAACAAGTGAAG
>Ga0182024_10001272_pt1 | contig 65279 bp, 64 predicted proteins | sample P32metaG_FD_120480 | JGI IMG/M metagenome (GOLD analysis project Ga0182024, IMG submission 120480) | Permafrost microbial communities from Stordalen Mire, Sweden - P3-2 metaG (Illumina Assembly) | ecosystem: Environmental > Terrestrial > Soil > Wetlands > Permafrost | place: Sweden: Stordalen... | reverse complement strand
GCTGGCCCATTACCTGGACAAGCACGCCTTCTACGAGCGCCGGACCGACCGCAAAAACTTCTGTCAACATTTAACCGAGTTGGTAGGAGGCTTAACTTGACGCCCATGCGCTTCAGCGGGGTGGCCGGCGACGTGAGGAAGGAGAAACCGTTTTAACGGTTTCCTGTCTTGCGTTGCCCTGCCCCGCCGCCTAAAGGTGTCCTGTGTCTGTCCATTCCTACTCTCGTGTTTGGCTGCATCTTGTCTGGGCGACCCTGGAACGCCGTCCCCTCCTCAACAAGGTTGCGGCAGCAAGGCTTTCCATCCATCTCACGCGCTATGCTAATGAGAAAGGGATTTACATGAAGATCAATTTCGCAAACCGGGATCACGTTCATGCCCTGGTGATCTGCCGACGGGGTTGTCCATCGAGGAGGTGATGCAATTCATTAAGGCGCGAAAGTGATTTTATTGAAGAAAATGTATCCTGATTCCTCATATTATGGTAAATTATGGGCGGTTACTGCCGTTATAGAAGAGGTAATGAATCGAAAGTCGATAACAATTTGGGGTTGCGGGCTGATGTTTTGCGTGAGCCTTTTTGTGGCCATAACGCCCGTCATGCATATCGGTGGCCATTCGATTTATGAGTTTCCCCCAAAAGTGATTATGACCCTCATTATTGGTTGGGACTTGATCCTCGCCAGTTGCGTTTTTTTGATAAAAAGCAAAAGAAAGAGGCGTTACCACTAGGTTTCACATCGTGCATCACGATGAAAATAGCGACCGTTCGAGATCTAAGAAATGATTTTGCCCGCCTCTCTGGATGGCTGGAAAAAGGAGAGACGATTCAGCTCTTAAAACGCGGCAAGCCCTTTGCATGGATCGTGCCGGCAACCAAGCAGGGAGGATTTCTCGGTTGCATGGCTGGCACAGCTAAAGTGCCGAGCGACATTGACGAACCGACCGGCGTTGAATGGGAAGTTCTGAAATGAAGTATCTGCGGGATATATCCGTCTGGTTCTGCGGCGCAAGCCAGCCGGAGCTTCGTGGCGGATCTTAAGTCATTGGGCCACCGAGAACCAGCTCACTTCGCCTTCCCTTCTGGCCCTTTCGCCGATTTGGGCTGCCAGCAAATGATATTCTTGACTGCGTCGGCGAGGTAAATTGTGCCGCGCTTGTCCACGGCGATGCTGTCCGGCTGGGCGAAGGGGCCTTCGGGACTGGCGGTCAGCGGCACAGCCGAGAGCAGTTCCACTTTCCCGTTGGCGATTTTCCGGACGCCACGAGCGTCGGCGACATAGACTGTGCCGGCGGAATCCACCGCGATGCTTTGGGGATTGAACAATCCCGAGGCCGGGGTGGTCACTTCGCCGGCGGGCGAAATTTTGCGCACAGCCTGGTTGGCGGTGTCGGCAACATACACATTGCCGAAGTAATCAACGGCGATGCCGTGAGGGTCTCGGAAGCGGGCGGCGTCGCGTTTGCCGTCAGCAAAACCTGGCAAGCCGGCCCGGCCGGCAATGGTGCTGACACGTCCGTCCGGTGTAATCTGGCGGATGACGAAGTTATCCTTATCGGCCACATAGACGTTGCCCGATTTGTCCACCGCGACGGACCATGGATTGCGGAAGTGCGCGTTATCGCCTTTGGCGTCAGTCCATCCAGGATTTCCGGGCGATCCAGCCAGGAGGCTCACAGTGCCTTCGGGACTGATTTTGCGAATGGTGCCATTCGCGAATTCGGCTACGTAAACATTACCGGCGCTGTCCACGGCGATGCCGGACGGCGCAATAAATCGCGCCTGCGCGCCTTCGCCATCGATCTGGCCGGATTGGCCAGCCAAGCCCGCAAGTGTGCTGACATCGCCGAATGGCGAAACCTTGCGGATGGTGTTGTTACCCATGTCGGCGACATAGATGTAACCGGCGGCATCCACCGCCAACGCGCTCGGCGAGGAAAACCGCGCCTCGTTCCCGATTCCGTCGCTGCTTCCGGCAACGCCATTCGCTCCAACAACGATGGGCGGCGACGAAAGCGGCGGCGTTACGGCTAGCGGCCGAGGTTTAACTTCTGGCTGCGGTTTGACAACTACAAGTGCCGGGGCCGCATTGCTGACCGCAGAAGGAGCAGGAGGCGCCGACGTTTTTTGTTCCACCGGAACCTTAAGAACCCAAAGCAGCAAAAGTACGATCGCCACGGCTGCCGTGATCCAGATGGCGACCGGCGTATGGCGAACACGCCGCACAAGGCCGTGCGGGCCCACCGGCTCTTTGCTTTGCTTGACACGCTCCAAATCGCCCAGGACATCCGTCATGTCGGCGTAACGATTGCGCAATTCGTGGGCCATCGCTCCTTCGGCAATGGCCGCCAGGCCGGCGTCGGCTTCCGGGTTGCGCGCGCGGATGGGCTTGGGCGGGCCGGCTAGGATTTGCTTGCGAACGTCCTGCGTGGTGCGCCCGGCGTAAGGCGGTTCGCCGGTCAGCATCTCGTAAAGCAGCGCGCCAAAAGCGTAAATATCGCAACGGGTGTCCTCGGCATTGCCGGCGGCGACGCCGGGAGACATATAAGGAGCCGTGCCTTCCCACTGGTCGCGTTCAACGTCAATAATACTGTCGTTGAACATCGTGCGCGCCAGCCCGAAATCGCCCAAGCAAGTTTGGCCGCCCGCGCCCAGCAAGATATTGGCCGGCTTGAGGTCCCGATGGATAATGCCGCGGCGATGGGCGAATTGCAGTCCTTGCGCCACTTGAATCGCGATGTCCAACGCCATAGGCGCATCCAGTCCCTGGCCCGGTTTGATGAGTTGCGCCAGACTTCCGCGCTCGAAAAAAGGCATGACAAAGTAAGGCCCTTGCGGACGGTCGGAAATTTCAAGCACCGGCACGATGTTGGGATGCTTGAGCTTTTGCAGATGCCCAGCTTCCTTGACGAAACGGTGGACTATTTGCTGATTGGGAACCAGTTCAGGCCGGACCATCTTAAGGGCCACGTCCCGGCCTGAGTCGCCATTGCGCACCAGCAAAACGACTCCCATCCCGCCGCCGCCGAGCACGCGGAGCACTTCGTATTGGGCCAGCGTCGCCAGCAGTCCCGGACGAGTGGGCGGCGAAAGCAAGCGATGCCCCACCAATTCTGCAATGGGCCCTGTAAAAACCGAGACCGGCGGCACGAACGCGGTTTGCTCCGGTTTGGAAGAATCGTTGCTCACAGCGTGGGTCCGGCTTGCTCAAGTTTTTTTAGAGACTCGTCGAGCAGATTTTGGATTGGCGATTCGACCCACGGCTGGCTTTTGGCCCATAAAAGGCCGCGTTTGAGTTCGGCGTCGTTGAGTTGAGAAATCTTGCGGTCAAGGCGAACATGCGCCGCCGCAATACTGGCGTAGTAGAGCACGGCGGCGACTTCATGCGGCAAGCTGCTATCGGGATGCTCCATGTTGCCCTTGGCGAAGTCTTTGGTCAGCGTCAAAAGTTCGATGGGCGGCACCGGGTGCAAAAAGAGATCCAGAAAACTTTTCAGCAGCAAACTTTGCGCGTTGGTGAGCGTTTTCAGCCGCGCGGCGATAGCGGGATCGAAACCACCGAGGTCCACCAGAATGGGAGCGGACATTTGATGCCGGAAAATGGCCCCCAACTCCGCAGGTTGCCAAAGGCGGGCGCGCTCCTCCCCGGCGGCCAAAAAGGCAGCCAGGTTTTTCGGAGCGCTCTTAAACAGAGTTCCGGCGGAGTCAAATTCTGACATACTCTCAAATTCCTATACGGCGCGCTTCACGGCGTCTTGCGCGCCAACCGCCCGACAAACTCTTCGAGGGCGCGAATTTCCTCGGCCGTGGCGGCGTCCTGTCCGGCATATTCGTGAATGACACGAGTCAGGTGCATCTTGAAAATCCGTTTCGCGCTCAACAGCATGTTCGAGGCGTCAGTCGGGGATTTCAAGCCGAAGGTCTCGATCAGTTGCTCGTAGGGCACTTGCGGCGCATCGTTGAACAGCGGTTCCAACAGCCGGATGCGGAACATTTCCCAAATCTGGCTGCGGCGCGGCTGGTCAGCGGCTGCGTCTTTGCAATCGGCTTCCATGCGCCGCAAAGTTTCGGCCAGCACCGTGCGCACCCAGGTCAAATCGAAAGCCTCCGCCGTTTCTTCCGGCACGGGCAAGTCCACGGCCAGATCGTCCAGGGAGAGCGGCGCATGTTTCACTTCGGCCCGGCTGAGCCGGTCGAGGACGAAATTGCGCAGGCTGACCTTGAGGAAATCGCGGAATTTGCCCCGCTCCGGATCGGCCCGTTGCAGCCAGCCCGTTTTCAAGATTTTGTCCTCGGCGAATTCCTGCAACAGCACTTCCGCCTGGTCTTTAAGACTTGGAAAAGACGCGACCAGATAAATTCTAAGAGGCGTCCAATAAAGGCGAATCAACCGATCGAGCCGCGCCGCATCAGACACAGCCGCTGGAGCCAGCTCGGCCCAGTCGGTTCGCGGAAAAATGGAGCTGGCGGTTGAATCGGAAGACATATCACCCGCTGCCATTGAACCCCAGCGGGAGGCTCGGAGCAAGACGAAACGGTAGTAGACCAGTTTAAAATCAGTCTCGCCACGTTGTCATTTTTGTCTCCATGCTTCAATGGCATCTTCACTCTGTAATTGTGTCCCGCAAAAGGGACAGAATAAGACTGGCTCGTAAAACCACACTCGCGCCATCTGCCCATCATGCTCCTGCCGGGAATAATTTGTGGCAAGCATGAGCACACTCTCCGGCTCACCAACCAAATCAAACATCCGCGTCTCACCCTGTGTAAGCGCATCCTCCATCTTCTTGCAACATGGTTTGCTGAAAAGCATAAAAGCAGCCAAGTGATCAAACACAGAAACCTGAGGCACAATCGCTCGAAACTCAAGACAACAAACCTACAATTGTCGTGGTGCGTTCAAAATTGCACTTTCTGAGCGATCAAAATGTCACAAGCGGTCTTTTTAGCTTATCCGGGCGAATTTGAAAATGGGAATAGGTGTGGCCATGGGTTGTTGGGCGGGAGATGCGCGTCCGACCAGTTCAGGCACAGGTTTTCGTTGGCGCGGCGGGCGTTTTCACCCTCTCCCATTTGGGAGAGGGACGGGGTGAGGGGTTCACAATCCCGGCATCCAGTCAGAAACCTCCGGCACAGCCGGAGGCTTGGCGGAAGCGAAGCGGCTCAAAGCCGCACAAGCCCCGCGGGCGGCACGGCAAGCGCGCTTTCCATCTCTCTCGCCCCGCGAATGCTTGAGCGGGGAGCAACGGTGTTGAAAAGCAAAGGGAAATTAAGCGGATTTAAGCGCATGATTTTTGAGCAATTGATTCATTTGGAGGAGCAATTTGCGCATGACGGCGGTGAGGGCGACCTTGGCGGGTTTGCCCGCCGCCCGCAGGCGATGGTAGAACTTTCCCAAGGTGGTCTGGGTTTGGCGTGCCAGTCCGACGGCACTCATGTAAAGCGCACGACGGATCACCGCCCTTCCGCCGCCGATATGGCGTTGTCCTTCCCAAGGGCCGCTTTGTCGGATCCACGGGGCCAGTCCGGCCAGGGCGGCTGCCTGCTGCCGGTTGAGTCGCCCCAGTTCCGGCATTTGGCTGAGCACGCTCACGGCGGTGAGGGTGCCGACGCCGTCCAGCGTGGCCAGTTCCCGGACCTCTTCCTGGATGCCAGGGGAGCGGACCAGTGCGGCGGCGAGTTCTTTTTCCACGGTTTTGATCTGGGCGGCGAGGTGTTTGACCAGTTTGGCCTGTTGGCGCCGGGCAAAGGGCAGTGTGGCATGTTCGACATACTGCCGGGTGCGGGTCAGTTGTTCCTTGAGCTGGTCGCGCCATTGCACCAGTGCGCGCAATTGCGCCAGAGCCTCATCGGGAATGGCCGTGGGCGCAGGGCCCAAGGCCTTGCCATAGGCCGTCAGGACGGCGGCATCCAAGGGATCGTTTTTGGCGCGTCGCCCTTGGGCCAGGGCGAAGTGACGGACTTGGGCGGGATTGACCACACTTACGGGAAGGTTCGCCAGTTGCAGGGCGGCCACGACGGTTCGCTCGTAGCCGCCGGTGGCTTCGCTCACGACATGGACCCCCGGAACGGCTTGCAGCAGAGCCACCACATGGCTCCAGGAACCAAAGGTGCGCGCCTGTTGGTCCACCTTGGTTTGGCGGGCGATTTTGGAAACCAAATGCGCCGGAATGAGATTGCAAATCTGGCGCAAAATGGTGAACTGGGAACGCGTTGGCTTAACTGTTTTGTTTTTCATGCCTGCCTTGTGGCAGGTTTCAACTCATTAAGCCAACGCTTCTTTTTGGCCTTTCTTAATCTTTCTGTGGGACGCCTGTGAGCACGTTGCGCAAAAAATCCATTTGCAGTCCCACCTATTGATGGTATGTTGCCCGATGGCCGCATTTAGGCGGCGGAAAACCATGAAAGGCACTCATGACACGAAACGGAAAAATCGCCCGGCTGCCCCTGGACCTCCGTGAGCAACTCAATCAGCGCCTTCGCCAAGGCCAAAAAGCCAGACAACTGATCCAATGGCTCAACGGATTGCCGGAGGTCCAGGCTGTGTTAGGGTCCGAGTTTAAAGGGCAGCCCATTCTCGAAGTGAATCTTTCACGCTGGAAAAATGGCGGTTACCAGTCGTGGCTGGAGGAACAGAATAGTTTGGATGCGGCCATCGCCATGATGGAGAAATCCAGTGGCTTGCGCGAGCTGAACAAGGAAGAGCTTTCCCAGCGCGTGAACCTCATCCTCCATAACCAAATCGCGCTGGAACTTAAGCGTTTGGATTTTGTTCCTCCAGGATCCAGGAAGACGCGGGTTCAGCGCGCTTTGGTGGACCGCTATGTCGCCTTGCAGCGTGTAAGCCTTGAAAAGGCGCGGTTGGGCCTGGAAGAAAGAAGACTCAGTTTTCTTCATGAACGAAGTTTGGCCAAGGCGTGCCGGCCTGGCCGTAAACCTCCAAAATCAGCCGAGCCTTGAAAAAACTTACGGTAACTTACGGTAGCTTACGGCTACGAAAAAAAAGTGAGGCCTGGCTGGGCCTGCTCGGCTGCGCCCAAGCCGTGGTTAACAGTTCGGAGACTTGATGGCAACCTGCTCAACCAACGACGAATTGGCAATGTACGTCAGCCCCGCGGATTGAAATGAGATTCCCGCGCCAATTGTTCCCACAGTTTTTTCTCGGACTCGGGAATTTCCTTTGGCATTTGGATGCGCGCGACGACGTAAAGATCGCCTGGCTCGCGTCCAGCCAAACCGCGGCCGCGCACGCGCAGCCGCTGGCCATTTTGGGTGCCCGGAGGAATTTTAATGCTAACCGGGCCGCCCAAAGTCGGCACCGAAACGCTTGCGCCCAAAGCCGCCTCCCACGGGGCCAATTCCAAGTCGTAGTAAAGATCGCCTCCTTCGACGCGGAAATCAGGATGACTGGCCATGCGAACGCGCAGAAACAAATCACCGGGTGGTCCGCCGCCCACGCCCGGCTGGCCTTGCCCGCTAAGGCGCAACTTTTGGCCGTCGCGAACGCCGGGTGGAATTTTCACCTTGTATTCTTGATTGACAGAAACGTAGCCCTCGCCGCCGCATTTCGGACAGACCTGACGCCCCTGAACACCCGAACCGGGGCACGTAGGGCAGACGGTATTGCGCCGGACGGAGATCGGGCGGACGCCCCCGGCCATCGCTTCTTCCAAAGTCACCATCAGGACTGCCTCCGCGTCCTGGCCCTTTTCAGTTTCCGGCTCCATGCTCGCGCCCCGGCGGCCAAAAACCTGCTCGAAGAAATCGCTAAAACCCGTGCCGCCGAATTCAAAATTCTCGGTACCGGGGCCGCTGCGCCAAGTGTGAGTGCGGTAGGCGTCACCACCGGACCCAGGCGACGGTCTGCCGCCATCTTTCCAATCGGCCCCGAGGCGATCGTACTTTTCGCGCTTTTCAGCGTCGCCGAGCACTTCATACGCCTCATTGATTTCCTTAAACTTTTCCTCGGCCCGCTTTTTATCCTTGGCCACGTCGGGATGGTATTGCCGGGCCAATTTGCGGAAGGCCTTGCGAATATCGTCGTGCGAGGCAGTGCGAGGCACACCCAGCGTCTTATAATAGTCTTTGAATTCGACCGGCATAACGTTCAATACTATATGAACTTTAAGGTCTGAGGTTGAAAGTTCAAACTGTGAGATATGTCACCCTCATTTTCCTGTCCGCCCTTCTTGCGGGCTGCGCGCCTAAAACGCGTCCCCAATTAATTGTCGGCATGGAGCTGGGCTATCCCCCATTCGAAATGATCGATCCGGCCGGGCATCCCGCCGGCGTAAGCGTGGATTTGGCCCGCGATTTGGGAAATTTCCTGGGACGCCAGGTTGAAATCGAAAATATCCCTTTTGACGGTTTAATCCCGTCGTTGCAAACGCACAAAATTGATTTGATTATCTCGTCAATGACATCGACGGCGGAACGTTCCAAGTCCATTGCCTTTTCCGATCCGTATTTGACGACGGGGCTGTGCCTGTTGGTGGGCAAAAGTTCGCCCATCCAAAGTATGGCTGACGCCGACCAACCGGGGCGGGTTCTGGTGGTTAAGAAAGGAACTACCGGCCACGTTTATGCCGCTGACAAAGTCAAACAGGCGAAGGTGCTTGTGCTTGATTCTGAGGCCACATGCGTATTGGAAGTCGTGCAGGGAAAGGCGGACGCTTTCATTTACGACCAGATTTCAACCTATGAGAATTGGCGGCGCAACGCGGAAACGACTCAGGCGCTTTTACAACCTTTTCAAAAAGAGTCCTGGGCGGTCGGCTTGCGCCAGGACGACACAGAACTGCGGGAGCAGGTCAACCATTTCTTGCAGGATTACAAAACGCATGGCGGTTTCGAGAAATTGGGCGATCGCTATTTGGCGGAACAAAAAGCAGCCTTCAAAAAATTGGGCTATCCCTTCTACTTTTGAGCGCGCGCTGGTCATCTTATTTCTTTGCGTCCAATGAACCTGGATCGCCCCCGCCCCCGTTAAGGTTTCGAGTGGTGAACTGTCTTCTGGTGCTGCTGGCGGTTTCGCTGGTTTTCAGCTTTTCCTTTCAGCATCTGGCCATGGTGCGAAAGCGCCCGCTTCAGTGGAGTTCACTCAATGCCTATCGCCAGCTTTATCTGCAAGGATGGCTGCGGACGATTGCCCTCTCAGTCGCTGCCTTGGTTTGCAGCACGCTGATGGGCCTGTGCGCAGCCCTGGCCCAGAGCAATGGTTTTCTGCCGTTGCGTTATCTGGCAAAAATCTACGTCGAACTCGTGCGCGGCACACCGCTCTTGGTGCAGATTCTCATTTTCTATTATGTCGTGGCCGATGCCTTCGGTCTTGAAAACCGCTATCTGGTTGGTTTCTTGACGCTCTCTTTCTTCAGCGGCGCTTACATTTCAGAAATCATTCGCGCGGGCATTGAAAGCATTGGCCGTTCCCAATGGGAATCGGCCCGGGCCATTGGGCTGACCCGCGCGCAGACCTACCGTTACGTCATTTTCCCGCAAGCCCTGCGCCAGACCCTGCCCCCGCTGGCCGGCCAATTTGTCTCGCTTATTAAAGACTCATCATTGCTTTCGATCATTGGCGTCAATGAATTGACCTACAACGCCGAGAATACCAACGCCATGATCTACAATTCCCTGGAATGCTACCTGCCGCTGGCGTTGGGCTATCTCATCTTGACATTGCCAATTTCGCTCTGGACTCGCAGTTTGGAACAACGCCATCACTTCCATACCTAGTCTTGAACTTGCGCTTCCGCCAAATCGTGAAACGTTTCGACGGTCAAGTTGTCCTGGATGGTGTTTCACTTTCCTTCGAAGGCGTGCGGAGCCTTGTTTTGGTCGGGCCGTCCGGCGGCGGCAAATCAACGCTCCTTCGCATTCTCGGCGGATTGGAGCATCCAGATTCCGGCGAAGTCGAGTTGGACGGTCAGCGCATCCTTTTTACCGAGGAAGCTTTGTTGCGGCATCGGCGCTCGGTGGGAACTGTTTTTCAGGCTTTCAATCTTTTCCCGCATTTGACGGCTCTGCAAAACATCACCCTGCCTTTGGAGAAAGTGCATGGCCGCACTGCTGCGCAAGCGGAGGAAACCGCCCGTCAACTGCTCGTTCGATTTCATCTTGAATCCCACGCCGCCAAACGGCCCGCCGAACTTTCCGGTGGCCAGCGGCAAAGAGTCGCCATCGCTCGCGCCGTTTCCAGCAGGCCCAGGTTGCTCTTGCTGGACGAACCAACTTCCGCACTGGACCCGGAAATGACCGCCGAAGTCCTCGATGCCATCCTTGAACTGCGTGACGAGGGCCTGGACTTCGTCCTGGTCACTCATGAAATGGGATTCGCGCGGCGCGTCGCCGACCAAGTGGCGTTCCTGGCAGACGGGCGAATCCTCGAAGCCGGCCCGGCGGCGCAATTATTTGACGCTCCTTCGGCTCCGCAAACTCGCGCCTTTTTGGATAAGGTGCTGAAGTATTGATGTTTTCCAATCTCCGAACGCAATTCAGATTTCCGATACAAGCGCCAGTGGTTGAGCGGTCATAATTTTCGGTAAAGTCCGTTCCGGCCTCTCACGGTGTTATCGCCCGGTAAAAGCGATTGGGAAAACTCCCGGCTGCCGAATCAACGAACCCCGCGGTGCCAAAGCCGGGCGGATTAGTGTAAATGGGCGTCCACTGGATGAGATCGGTTGATGCCTCGATAACGATCCCGCTTTGGCCAGTCAGGTCCGTCAAAGTAAGCGAAAATTCGCCGTTGGTGTGCTGCAGATCACCTGTCTCACTCAGAAAAGAGCCCGGGACATTGGTGATACTTAGAGTCACGACAGAACTGGTTACGGTGCCGTTTATGTTGGTGACGATAGCCTGATAAGAACCGGCGTCGGCGATCTGCGCATTCGTTATGGATAGCGTGGTATCAGTCGCATCGAGGAGGTTTGTGCCGTCGAATTGCCATTGGTAACTCTGCGCACCTGTGGCAGTCAGACTGAAACTGGCGTTGCCATTCAAAGCAATGGCTTGGTTGGTCGGTTGCACTGTGATCGTAGGCGTCACGCCGATCGTAAAGAAAGTGCCTGTGTTGTTTGTGCCTCCGTCGAAAGCCGTGCCGTAGAAATTTCCGTTCTCGTATTCGAGCAAGCTGGTCGGATTGGCGCCGTCGCTATTGGCCTGTCCGCCCGAGTAATTGAACGCATACAATATGTTCAACATGCCGGTTTGGGTGAATTGAAAGATCGAGCCCGATCCGTTGAGGCCGCCATAATGGGCGACACCGTAGAAATTTCCGTCTCTGCCCAACAGCAGGCCCATCGGGTTGATGCCATCGGCATTGTATTGGTTGTCGACGCCCGCCGTGCCGGGGAATTGCGTTGGGACACCAAAGGCGTAGAGCGCCGTGAGAACACCGTTAGTCGTGATTTTGAAAATCGTTCCAGTGCCGTTCGATCCGCCAGCAGTGCATGTGCCGTAAAGTTGGCCATCTTGGCCATCAATCAACGCCCCTTGGGGATTGGCCCCGTCGCTGCCGTTGGTAAAGGAATAAATCGGAGTGACGCGCCCCGCCGCCGTCAGTTGAAAAACGGTGCCGTAACCGTTGGAACCGCCGTCAATGGCTGTCCCATAAAGCATGCCGTTCGTATAAGGCAGCAAGCCCGCTTGCGGATATGCGCCATCGACGTTGTTGGAAAAGGAATAGAAGACCGTCACTTTTCCCTGGTGGGTGACCTGAAATACAGTCCCGAAACCATTGGCGCCGCCATTCACGGCCGTGCCGTAGAAATTGCCGTTGTTGGCGTTGAGGACCATGGGGAACTTCGGGAATGCGCCGTTGGCATTGGTCGAATGAGCGCCCTTTTCTCTGAGAAATGAGATCAAGCTCGTAAAAGCGCCGTTTGTACTGACTTCGAAAATGGCGCCGACACCGTTTGATCCTCCGCTTTGAGCCAGGCCGTACAAAAGTCCGTTGGTTCCTTCCGTTAGGGCGGCGAAGGGATTCGCGCCATCATAAGGAGCAGGACCATTTGTAAATGAATACAATGGAGTTGGCGTTCCGGTGGCAGTGATTTCGTACAAGGCGCCCCATTGTTGAGCACCCTCATTGACGCAAGTACCGTAGAAATTTCCGTTGCTCGACAGCAGCAAGCTGGAAGGATTTCCGCCGACCGGATCCGTTGACACTCCCGAAAAAGTGTACAAAACGTTAAAGGATTGGGCCGAGACGGCAACCGTCAACACATAGAAACCTGCGGCCAGTGCTAGCCATCGTCGAAAGGTTTGGCAAAAGAGACTGCATACCCTAGCCCATAATATTTGACCCACCATAATTTCCCTCCCTGTTAGTTGCTCATGTTTTTCTTCTCAACACTGTATCCCGGTGGGCCCAATTCGGGTCCGCATTAGGATAATCCAAATTGTAATGCAGCCCACGGCTTTCGGGCCTTTCCAAGGCCGAAGCGACGATCAACTCTGCCACAGTCGCGATATTTCGCAACTCCAACAGGTCGCTCGTGACGATGAAATCCCAGTAATACTCCTGGATTTCATCCTGCAAATTGGCGATGCGGGCGCGTGCCCGTTCCAGCCGCTTATTGGTGCGGACAATTCCGACGTAATCCCACATGACGCGCCGGATTTCATCCCAGTTATGGTGAATCACGACCAGTTCATCCACGTTTTGCGCCTGGCCCGAATGCCAGGCAGGAATTGGCCATTCTTTCGGAGAATCGGTCTTTTCCCGCACTCGCAGGGCCGCGCGATGCGCGCACACCAGCGCTTCCAAAAGCGAATTGCTGGCCAGCCGATTCGCCCCATGCAAACCTGTGCAAGCCACTTCACCCACAGCGAATAATCCAGCAATCTCCGTTTGCCCATCCACCGTCGTGACGACCCCGCCGCATTGATAATGCGCCGCCGGCACCACCGGGATTGGCTGGCGCGTGATGTCAATGCCGTACTCAAGGCAGGTCGCGTAAATATTGGGGAATCGTTCGCGGGTGAACTCCGCCGGCTTGTGCGTGATGTCAAGCAAAACGTAATCCGCGCCGCTTTTCTTCATCTCATTGTCAATGGCGCGCGCCACGACGTCGCGCGGCGCCAGCGATTTGAGCGGATGGTATTTGTCCATGAATGGCGCGCCCGAAAGGTCCTTTAGAATTCCGCCTTCCCCGCGCACCGCCTCGCTAATGAGAAACGATTTGGCTTTCGGATGATACAGGCACGTCGGATGGAATTGGATGAATTCCATGTTGGCGATGGCCGCCCCGGCGCGATAGGCCATGGCCACGCCGTCACCGGTCGCAATGTCGGGATTTGTCGTGTAAAGATAAACCTTGCCGCAACCGCCCGTCGCCAGCAGCACGGCGCGGGCCGCGAACGTTTCGACGCAGTTGCGGTTTTTATCGAGGACGTAAGCACCGAGGCAGCGGTTGGGCACATCGGCCATGCCCGGCAGCTTTTGCGTGGTGATGAGGTCAATGGCGATGTGGTTTTCAAGAATTTCCACGTTGGGGTGCTCCGCAATCGCCGCCAGCAAAGCCTGCTCAATTTCCCGTCCGGTCACATCTTTCGCGTGGAGAATGCGCCGTTTGGAATGGCCTCCCTCGCGGCCCAGATCCAATTCCCGGTGGCCATTGACTTCCCGTTCCGAAAATTTCATGCCCAACTCAATCAGTTCCGCAATGCGGGCCGGCCCCTCCTCAATAATCGTGCGCACCACGTCCTCATGGCAGAGTCCCGCCCCGGCCTCCAGAGTGTCGCGGACATGGATATCAACCGAGTCCTCCTTGCTCGTGACAGCCGCGATGCCGCCTTGGGCGTAATTGGTATTGGATTCGGCGCGGGATTTCTTGGTGACAATCGCCACACGTGAATTCGGCGCAACCTTCAAAGCAAAAGAAAGACCCGCAATGCCACTGCCCAAAACAAGAAAATCGAAATGCTTCATCTATTTGTTATCCGACTCCTGGTTGCTATTGGAATTAGGTTTGCGCTTCCATTCTTTCTTCGGCGGCTCGGGCAAACCTTGCGCGCGCAGAGCGTTGCGGAAATGCGTCTTGGCGATGTCGTTTAGCGCCGCCGCGCCGCGTTGGGCCACAAATTCTTTCGCCGCCACATCCACGTTGGCCCCGCCGCCCTTGGGAAATTCCATATCATACTTTCGCCCCAAATCGCGCAGGCGCGTCACAAATTCGTTGCGCGCCAGAATGGAGGCGGCTGCCACGGCCATGTCCTCCTCGGCCTTATGCCGTTGCACCAGCTCGATGCCGCGTCCTAAAGACATCAAAGCTTTGGCAATGACGCCCTTGTCATGGGCGAACTGGTCACTGATGGCGCGCACCGGCGGCGGGTCCATGCGGTAAGCCACACCCATCAAGTTCTCGATGGCGCGCGCGTGGCCCCAGGCTAAAAGAGGATTGACGCTTCTCATCTTCAAATAAAGCCGGTTGTAGGCCACATTGCCAATCGGCACCACGCTGCACACGCAACCGGGCGTATCACGAATCAGTTTCGCCAACTCGGCGATGCGGCGGTCGCTGCCGATGTTTTTGGAATCGCGAATGCCCGCGTTTTTCCACGCAGGAATCATCGTCTGATTGAGATAAACGGCGGCAACGCACAGCGGTCCGAAGAAATCGCCTTTGCCGCTTTCGTCCACGCCTATGCGGGGCAGGAGCAAATCCGGGTTCAACACCGTTTCGTAGCCCAGCTTCACCTCTTGCAAAATTTTGGGTTCGAGGACGAATTCCACAAAATCCTGCGTGCCCTTGCCTTGCACGACCAGTTTGCCGCTCTCGTAAAAGACCACGTTGGTTTTCTCCTTTTCCGCTGCGAAACGGGCGTAGGGCACCTGGCGGAATTTGAATTCATTCTCGCGCAAATGCTTTTCGAGCGACGCCGCCTGGGCATCGGTCAATTTGCAAGTGTGGATCGTCAGCGGTTGCACCGACATATCGTTAAACCACATTGGGTCAGAAATAAAACTTTTTGCGCTCTAATCGCGAGAAATAAATGTCACTCAAAGACTGTCACCCTATACGTGACATGCGCCGGACAGTTTGATTTTTGGTTGAAGTCAGGGAGAGGATCCTTGATGGCCATACCCAAATCCGCTATCTTATTCCAGTTCTATGCGAATGTTATACGCCCTCGAAGAATCGGCTGATTATAGCCCTCCTGATAATCACCATACTCGCCTTGCCTTTAGTTATCATTTCCGATTTTGCCATCCGTGATTTTCGTTCCGATTATGGTATTGCCGATGCGATTATGGTTCCGATTATGGGCTGTCTTATCTTTGCCTTTCCGTTTGCTTTATTATTTCTCATTCTTGGATTGCGGCGTTACACACAGGACAGATTTCTTTTTGCATTGAGACGGAGTCTCAATTCTGGTTAATCTATGGCGATGACGGCTTCAGTCGCCGGCGACAGCAAAAAAGCAACGGTCCAGCGCAATCGCTTTAACTTCAGCGAAATGGCGTTTTGGAAGCCATTTGACCGCGGCTGGCGCAAGCTGCATGGTAATTTTCGCCAAGCTGGTTACAGCGTGGAGTGGCACGATTTTACCACGAGGGAACCGCTGGATTGGTCGAAATCGTTTCATCCTGGAAGCCTGGAGATTTGTCTGAATCTAGGCGGTCACGGAGAGATTCGGACGTCCACTGAAACACTTGAGCTTGGCCCTCTGATGGCTGGGTTCTACGCGCAAAACTGTTCTTCGTTGACAGCTTTGCGACGCGGCGGCGAACGGCATCAGTTCGTCACCGTCGAGCTATCCATGCCGTTTCTCCAGCGGCACCTGACGGCTGGCCAAAGAGAACTTCATCCGCGAGTCGGCCGCTTCCTGGCGGGCACAGACTCCAAGGGAGAGATGGTTTCTGAACCGATTCGGCTGAACTATCAGCAGCAGCAATTAGTCGTAAGCCTGCGAACTCCGCCTGTGTTTCAGGCCGCGCAATCTCTTTGGTACCAAGCGAAGGCTTTGGAAGTCATGGCGGGTTTTCTTTTTCAACCCTTATCGGGCGAGGAATTATTCTGCCACCGGCAACATCATTTGAACCGGGAGCGGGTGCAAAAGGTTATTGCCATTCTCAAGGAGAATCTAGCCGAGCCACTTAGCCTGGAGGAATTGGGGCGGCGAGTCGGTTGCAGCCATTTTTACCTCAGCCGGCTTTTTACCCAGGAGACCGGCAAGACCATCTCCGCGACCCTGCGCGACTTCCGCATGGAGCGCGCGGCTGCCTTGTTGCGCGAAGGTCGCATGAACGTCACCGAAGCCGCCTTGGAGGTTGGTTATTCCAGCCTGAGCCATTTCAGCAGCGCCTTCCGAGAAACCATCGGTTGCTGCCCGGGGCTCTATCCGTTGACGCCGGACGTCAAGAAGTTGGAATGATCGGCAGCGCAAGCGACCGCTAAAGATTCGCAATTCACCGGCAGCGGTTCAGGCAGGCTTCTGGCAGGTTTTTCCCGTATGAAGAAACAAAAAGTTTCGGGATTCACGTTGATCGAACTGCTGGTCGTCATTGCGGTCATCGCCATTCTGGCCGGGATGCTCTTGCCCGTTTTGGCCAAGGCCAAAGAACTGGCCCATCGGACCAGTTGCGCGAGCAACCTCAAACAGTGGGGCATGGCACAGACGATGTATCTGGATGACAGCGCGCAAGTCTTTCCCGACCCCAAAATTACCAACGGAACCCCCGGCGCGCCATCTGGCTACAACGAAGACCAACCCCAATGGGCCGACCTCACCGCTTTCCAGGAGGCGGCCCAAGGCATGCATGTTTGGTATAACGTCCTTCCGCCCTACGTAGGAAAAAATGCGCTGTGGCAATACGCGGCCAACCCGTCCGACTTCGTCAATGCGAAGACCATCTTCACTTGCCCTACTTCCGACGCAATCCAGCCCGATTTTAATCTCCTCCAGCGAATTGTTTTCAATTACGGGATGAACCACAAGGGTAATACCGGACTGGAGGCGGGTGTTCCGTTCAAGGCAAACTTGGTGCTGCATCCATCGGCCTTCGTATTTCTTTCAGAATCGCGCACCCATGCCTCCGAGGTCCCGTTTTACGGCGCCAATCCAACGAATGAATTGGGAACATCACACTGTTCCTATGCCATGGAATCGTCTCGTCATGACGCGGGCGCCGAACTCACCTTCCAGGACGGTCACACCGCTTATTTCCACTACTCCTATATCGCAGCCGATGTCGCAACCAGGCCCGGCGATCCTGGTCGGCCAGATATCAATTGGACATTCAACGGCATCCCTGTGCCTTGATTCAGAGGCGCGGGGGAAAGGAATCGGCATTGCGAACAAATTTGGGATTAGGTTTGACAAGAGACTCTTGCTCAAAACGTGACATGCGCCGGACTTTCCCTTTAGAGTGGCCGCGCCGTGCGAAGCCTTGCCCGAAAATGGGTCCGTTGGTTTGACCGTCATGCGCGCGACCTGCCTTGGCGTCGGACGAGCGATCTTTACGCCGTCTGAATTTCGGCGAATTACAAAGGAAGATATGAACCGGAGAAATAGACACTTGATAGCAATAATAGCTCTTGTCGGGCTCGTGCTCTTTCTGTGGACGGGCGTTACGTATCTTAAGCACCTCCATAAACATTTTACCAAAACAGACCTAACTATAAACCTACTTGTGAGGATTGGTTTGGATTTTGACCCTGATGCCCCTGGTGCTCAACAATTCTTCTCTAATTTGCCTCCTCACGTAGATAGCCTTAATTTTAATCGGCAACTCGCTGCTTTTCTTTGCTCGAGAAAGAGCAATTTTGTATCACTCGAAGGTCAAATTGCGTCGGACGGTCTTTTCCGGGATGCATGGGGCACGCCAATATGCTTCCTTTGCACGAATGATCCAGGTATCAGTAATTTGAATCCCAAGATTCTAAATAGGGGAAAACCTTTTGTATTCTGGTCTGCTGGATTAAATAAAAAGGATGAACTCGGCTTTGGCGATGATTTGTCTCCCGATAAGCCCTGATAATAGTTGATGTTAAACGACACGACAGTTCTTGAATGGACACTGACAAAAACAAACGAATGGTTCCCGCCTTGCTCAAATGGTATTCGGCAAACGCGAGGGGTTTGCCGTGGAGAAGGACAAAAGACCCGTACTGTGTATTTATTTCCGAAATCATGCTCCAGCAGACGCAGGTCAAAACGGTCATTCCTTACTACGAACGGTGGATGAACGCGCTGCCGACCCTCAAGGATTTTGCGAAGGCGCGTCCAGAGCGCGTGCTCAAATTGTGGGAAGGTTTGGGCTATTATCGGAGAGTGCGCCTGGCGCAAACGGCTGCGCGGCTCATCATGGAAAAGCATGAGGGACGGTTCCCGGAATCGTTTGACGAAGTGCTGGCCTTGCCCGGTGTTGGCCGTTACACCGCAGGCGCGATTTGCAGCATCGCCTTCAACCAGCCCACGCCCATTCTCGACGGCAATGTGATTCGAGTCTTAAGCCGGGTGCTCGGCATTGCGGGTGATCCTAAATCCAAATTTGTCAAAGAAAAGTTCTGGCGTGCGGCAGAGGAATTGGTCAGCGCCAGCGGACAGCCATCACAACTTAACCAGGGCATGATGGAACTGGGCGCGTTGATCTGTCTTCCGCGGCAACCCAAATGTCCGGCCTGTCCATTGCGTAAAGATTGTTTTGCTCTGCGTGGGAATCGCGTGGAGGATTTTCCCAGACCAGCTAAACGGCCGGCTGTCACACAACGAAGGTTTATTGCGCTGGTTGTGAACGACGGCCAACGTCTCCTGGTAAGACGCCGCCCTGCGGGTGTCGTGAACGCGGGTCTTTGGGAATTCCCCAACGTTGAAGTGGCGGTCAATGCCAGGAATCTCCAGCCATTGGTTGCTCCATTTAAAATCGCGGGGCGCTCGCCATTTTTTGGTGTGCGCCACTCGATCACCCGCTACCGCATAAACCTCGAAGCATATCGCGCGGTCCTTTCGACCGATTCACTTCCGGGCGAAGAAAAATCGATTTGGAAGACTCCGGCAGAATTGGAAAAACTTCCCTTTACCAGCGCCCATCGCAAAGTCATGCATCAAGCGGCCATGCGCGCGGCTGAAAATCCCAGCCATCCTGTCGTTAAACGAAAGCTTTGACCGCTGAAGGAATCCCCTATTCTGTGCTGCCATGCCAATTTTTCCAAATGTGACGATGACGGCGGGCGGCACGCCCATGGTTGATCTTCCCCGCTTGAGCAAAGCCCTGCCGGGACGCGTTGTGGCCAAACTGGAAATGCGAAATCCTTGCGGCAGCGTCAAGGATCGACTTGGTGTAGCCCTGATCGAAAGCGCGGAAAAGCAAGGAACGCTCCGGCCTGGAATGACGTTGATAGAAGCGACAGGCGGAAATACGGGCATCGGCCTTGCTTTCACCGCCGCCAGTCGCGGATACCGTCTGATTTTGACGATGCCCGACGCCATGTCGAAGGAAAGAGTCGCGCTCTTGCGGCATTTGGGCGCCGAAGTCGTGCTTACTTCCGGCATCCTTATGAACGACGCCGTCGTCCGGGCGGAACAACTGCAAAAGGAAATTCCCAATTCCATCCTGCTCGACCAATTTCGCAATCCGGCCAACCCCGAACTGCACCGCAGGACGACGGCCGTTGAAATTTGGGACGATACGCAGGGCGCGGTGGATTGTTTCATCTCGGCGGTCGGCACCGGCGGCACGATCACCGGAGTTGGTGAAGTGCTCAAGGCGCGCAGGCCCGGCGCGCGCATCATCGCCGTAGAACCGGCGGGCGCAGCCGTGCTTTCTGGCGGCGCGGCCGGACCTCATCAGATGCCGGGCATTGGCGTCGGGTTCATTCCAAAAGTCCTCAATCGCGCTATTCTGGACGAAGTGATCAGCGTCACCGATGACGAAGCTTTTGATGCTGCGCGAAGGCTGGCCAGGCTGGAGGGAATTGTGGCGGGAGTTTCTTCGGGCGCCGCCCTTCATGCTGCGTTTAAAGTCGCCGCGCGCGCCGAATCGTCCGACAAATTGATCGTGGTGCTGCTGGCCGACACCGGCGAGCGGTATTTGTCGAGCGCATTGTTCGTGTAACTTAAGAGGGTTGCTTCGGTGGCTGAAGTCAAATTCAACATTGCCATTGGCCACGCGGTCGTAAATGGTAACGTTGAAAAACAAATTAGGATGCGTCGCTCACTTTGGATTTGTCTGGCCTTGGCGGCCCTCACGGTGGCGGTTTATGCGCCAGCCCTGCGGTGCCAATTCATTGCTTTGGACGACCCGGTTTACGTCTCACAAAATCAGCATGTCCGGGCCGGATTGACTCCCGCCAACATTGCCTGGGCGTTCACGGTGAATACAGTCGGCAACTGGCATCCGTTGACGCTGCTTTCACACATGCTCGATTGCCAAATCTACGGCTTGCGTCCGTGGGGCCATCATTTGACCAATGTTCTGCTTCACGCGGCCAATACCGTGCTGCTCTTTCTGGTTTTGATGCGCATGACGGGAGCGGTCGGGCGCAGTGCATGTGTCGCCGTGTTATTTGCGGTCCATCCGGTGCATGTGGAATCGGTTGCGTGGGTAGCGGAACGCAAAGACGTTCTTAGCTCTTTTTTTTGCCTGCTCGCCATATGGGCCTACGCCCGTGATGTCGAAATACTCAAAGCACACGGCGATGCTGACGACACGAGTCCGAAGCACAACGTATCGGCCGGTCTGTGTATGCTCTTCTTCTTCCTCGCTTTGATGGCGAAACCAATGGCGGTGACACTGCCGTTTGTGCTGCTGCTTCTCGATTTTTGGCCGTTGAATCGCGTCCAGGGCTTGGAATGGGCGGCATGGCGGCGTTTGATCGTGGAAAAATGGCCCTTGTTTGCGTTGTGCGCAGTTTGGTGCGGGATCGCCGTGTGGGCGCAGCGCGTAGGCCAGGCTGTCGCTTCAAGGGCGGAATTGTCGCTTTCGGAACGAGTCATTCACGTGCCGATTGCATATCTCGACTATTTGCGCGTGCTTGTATTTCCATGGCATCTGTCGGCCTTTTATCCTTACGAACATCATGAGCCGATCCTTTGGGGATTCGTGGCCGGGGCGGCCTTGGCGCTCACGACCTGGCTGGTCCTGACCGGAGCGCGTCAACGGCCTTATCTCGCGGTAGGCTGGCTTTGGTTTCTAGGCATGTTAGTGCCCGTGATCGGTCTGGTCCAAGTTGGCGGACAAGGATGGGCCGACCGGTACGTGTACCTTCCCTCCATCGGTTTTTTCATCATCGTAATCTGGGATGGAGCGGAATGGTCCGCGCGCCATGCTTCTATCAAATTATTGATGCCACTGGCGAGCGCCGCTCTGGTTGTTGTGACATGGGCGGAACTTCAATGCTGGAAGGATACCAGCACTCTCTTTGTCCGGGCCATGGAGGTCACGCCAAATAATTACATGGCCATGACGCTGGTCGGAACTGAAGACGAAAAAAGAGGCCATCTCAATGAGGCCATCGCGCTCTATCGTCAAGCCGTGGCCATCAAACCTAAGTATCCCGAAGCGCATTTCTTTCTTGGCAGCGCCTTGCATGAGCAGCATCACACCACGGAGGCGGCGTCCGAATATCGCGAGGCGCTTCGGCTCCAGCCCAACTTCGGCTCCGCCCACATCATGCTCGGCTTGATATCGGCCAAGGAAAAGAACTTTGACGACGCCATCTCGCAATATGAAGCGGCGTTGAAGACCAATCCCGATTCGGCGGTGGCGCAGCTCGACTGGGGAACGGCGCTCACGGCGCAACGGCATTGGAAGGAAAGCATTCCGCACTTTGAAGAGGCTTTGCGCCTGGACCCTTCTTTGGCCGAAGCGCACAGCAGTCTGGGACTTGCGTATCTACAGTCAGGAGATCTGGCGGAAGGAACCAAAGATCTCCGCGCGGCATTGAAAATAAATCCGCAGGACAATGAAAGCCGCCTCAATCTGGGCCAAGCATTGAACCAGCAGCAACAATGGGCGGAAGCGGCGGAGTTACTGGGGCCGCTGGCGTTGAATCAGTCGGGAAATTCCAATCTTCAATTTCAGTATGGACTGGACCTGGAGAATCTTGGTCAGACGAGCGAAGCCATGAGCCATTACGCGGCGGCTTTGCGCCAGGACCCCGATTTTGTAGATGCGCTCCAACACAGTGCCTGGATCGCCTCCACCGATGCCCGGACTGAATTGCGCAACGGCGCCGAGGCCGTGGAAATGGCCGCCCGCGCCTGCGCTCTGACCGGCCAGAACCGCCCATCCATGCTTTTGACATTGGCCGCGGCTTATGCGGAAGCAGGACGTTTTGACGACGCCGTGGCTACAGTCGAAAAGGCCGAAGCATTGGCGCGAACTCAAGGACAAAAGGGACTCGAAGAGGAAGCGGGTCGTTTGCGCGCCATTTTTGCGGCAGGCAAGCCGTTTCATGGCGAATCGATGTGAAGAGACCAAGCCTTTGTGCCGACCTATGGCAGGAATTCCATCAACGACAGTTGCATGACCATCGCGCCGCTTTGCAGGGCGGCCTGAAACGCGGTTTGAGTTTGATCGAGTTGCGTAATTGTTTGGGCCAAATTGGCGTTGGTATCATTGGACATTTCAGAATCAAAGTTGGTCGCATTCTGTTGGGCCGTGTTTCCGGCCGCTTGCAAGGTGGATTGCAAAACACCATTGGCGCTAACCTGGGTTACAACGTTGTCTTCGTCCTTGGTCAAGTTGGGAGTATCCGTGGAGGAGATGGCGCTCGTATTGCCAGACTGAAGATCCTGTTGCAGCGAAATTAAATGGCTGAAAACATCCGCGCCCGTGCGGCTGTCGGCAAAGACGCCGCTTGCACCTGAGCCGGTGTTGTTCTCACCGGCATTTTGCGCCGAGACGGTCAGACCGGGAGCGACCTCTGTCTCAGCCAGCGAAGTGTTGCCGTTGTAGGTGACACCCGTGACATTGCCACTGGAATCGGTAGTGGCGGAAAAGGGTGGATTGGCAGTGTCAGTGCCCCCAAAAATATAATTGCCATTAGCGTCTTGGGTGTTGCCCAGTTGCAATGCTTGCTGAAGCAGTTGGCTGACTTGGGTGGCATAGCTCGCAAGCTGGGAGGATGAAGTGACGCCGCCAGCTTCAGTGGCAATTTCTCCAGCTTTCTCGACGATTGTCTGCAAGCTATTAATCGCGTTCGAAGCGGTGTTGGCGGAAGCCTGGACTTGAGAAATGTTGTTCTGGTATTGGTTGTTGGTGCTGGCTTCGCCCTGGAGATTGAGCACTTGATCCATGACGCCGGGATTGTCCTCGGGCAGCGTGACCTTGAGGCCGGTGGTGGTTTCGGCTTGCAAAATTGTTTGCTGGCTTTCCAACTGACCTATTTGATAGTTAAAGTTATTGGTAAAGGAGTCGGTTGATACTCTCATAAGTTTTGAGTCTTAGTTAGCTTGTTTTCATGGATACAACTGTCTGCAACATCTCATTTAAGGTTGTAATAAGCTCGGCTGAAGCCTCATAAGCCTTTTGGTATTGGATGAGATTAGTCATCTCGCCGTCCAACGACACGCCGCTGGCGGAAGTGCGGTCGTTGCTGAGCATTTGGGCGACGGCCTGACTGTTATTGAGGTTATCATTGACTGAAGAAATGGAATTACCCAGGTCCGACACGGTCTGGGCGTAATTGCCGCCAAAGGTCTGATTGTTCAGGCTGGAAAGTTTTTGGCTGCCCAATTGCCCCAGGGCCAGCGCGACCGAGCTGTTGCCGGCCGCCCCCGACACTCCAGCCGCCTGAAATTCAGAAGGGTCATTTACCAGGCTGCTATTGACGCCAATGTCTGAGGCGTTCGTGCCGGTGAAAAGGTCCTGGCCGGTGTTGCCATGGAGATCGTAACCAGCGGAATAAATTGAGTTGACCTGCGTGATGAGCTGCGAAGCCAGGGTGTTGAGACCAGTTTGCAGGGTAGCCAAAGCGCCGTCCCGCGCGGTGATTTCGCCTTCGATGCTTCCGCCCGTCAAAGTGATCGACGTGCCGCCCGTTTGCGCCTGGACCAGCAGGTTTCCATCGCCCGGATCATACGCTTGCAAGCTGTTGACAGCATTGGCGCCGGTAACCATGGCGACCCCGCCGATGGAAACGTTGACCGCGCCATTGGCTTGAGTCGTGGCGGAAAAATTGGCCAGCCCGGCGAGATTCTCCAAAGTCTGTTCACGCTGGTCCACCAATTGAACAGCACTGCCGCCGGCCGATTGGGCCTCGACGATCTGCTGGTTCAGAGTGGCAATAGAATTAAGGTCCTGGTTGGCGCTGGCCACGTCATTCTGCACTGAAGTATTCAGATCAGCCTGAACCTTGGAAAGCTGGGTAGAAACCTGGTTGAACTGCGCAGTTACTTGTTGCGCGGCCTGGGTGGCTGTCTGGCGAAGTGAAAGATCGCGCGGATCGTCGGTAAGGCCTTGAAAAGAGGCGAAGAGATTCGATAAATCGGAGGCCAAGCCATTGGGACTGTCCGGTGTGGCGGAGGACGCAGTCGTAGTAATCTGTTCGTCCAGATAAGACTCGGCGTTTTGCAAGGAAGTTTGTTGGGCCGTGAGCGAACCGGTCACACTGGTTTCCCCTTGGATTTGTGTGTCCAGAAGTGGATTGCGGGTTTCGGTGATGCCGGTCATTTGGACGCCGGTGCCTTCGTCGCCGATGGGTGTTTCATCCGGCGTAGAATCGGATATGACGAGCTGCTCGTCAGCGTAAGAAGGATTATTGACGTTGGCCAGATTCTGGCCGGAAACCGTCATTTCCTCCTGCTGCACCCCAAGCGAGCGAGCGCCCATGTCCAATGTTCCAAAAAGTCCAACCATAAGATTGTGAGCCTGGATTAGCCGACGGCCTCGTAAATCCGGCGAGGCGCAGTGTTACTGACTGGCCGGCAGCCAGTGACGTCATAAACGGAGCTTTGCCGTGAGGGCAACAAGGTGTTGAGCAAATCCTGCATTAATTCCACCGAGCGGCGCAACATAAGATGATTCTGGCGGGCCCGTCGGCGCACGCGCATGAGCAATTCGTTGTTCTCATCCACCAGCGCCCGCAGCAGCGGTTGGTAATCAGAAGGCAGGATCGGGATCAACTCCGCGAAGGTAGTTGCCGGAGCCTGGTGGAAATCCAACGCCACAGCGCGGCGGTTTTCTTCCCGGCGGACGCGGGACTGCAGGATAGCCGTGCCTTGTGCCTTAACCAGGCTGATAGACTGAAATACTTCGGATGCTTCACGAGCGATGAGATGCGCCTGCTGGCGGTCCAGCAAGGCCAGCATCTCGCCGTAATTTTGCAGTTCGTCGCGTAACGCGTCGATTAAGAGCTTGATGCTTTGAATCATGGAAATTATTTGCTCGAGAGTTTATGGATTGGAGCCGTTTGGGAAGGAGCGTGGCCCACCTCCATGGAGGCCGGATCGTGGGGTAAAACTTGATGAGTCAATTGGCCGGCCAGACTTTTGGCCAAACCGAAGCCGCCTGAGCGGCTGATGCTATCAGCCAGTTGATTATTGATCATGTCCGCGTAAATGCCAGTGGTTGCGGCATCGCCTTCGGCCGGGACCAAAATTGATTTACGGATGTCCTGCAAAATTTGGCGCAACAGCACTGCTTCGAATTGGCGCGAGACCTCGGCCACCTTGTCGGCATCAGAAATATTCTTGTTGCCGGCGAGGGCTTCCAACGGCAGTTGCGAGGCTTCGATGCGAGGATGGGTGGCAAGGAGGTTCATGTTACCGCATCAAAAGTTCCGCCTGCAACGCGCCGGCTTCTTTCATGGCTTCGAACATCGACATCATATCGCGAGGCGTCATACCCAGAGCGTTGAGAGCGGAGGCCACCTTCTCGACAGTCGGCAATTCCGGCAACGCCACAAACGCGCCCTTTTCTTCTTTGATCTTGGCGTCGGTATGGCTCGTAACCTGCGTGGTGGCGCCCGGGCTGAACCCGGTGGGTTGGGAAACATCCTGGGAAGAGGCAATGCTGATGGTCACATTGCCGTGCGAGATGGCGCAATTGGAAATGTGAATGCGGGCTGTGGCCACAATGGTGCCGGTGCGCTCATTGATGATGATACGCGCCGGAACATCGGGCGTGATTTCGAGCGATTCAATCTGTGAAATAAAATCTACTTGCGAAGCGGTCCATGACACGGGCAGTCCCACTCGCACAGTGGTCGAATCGACTGCCACCGCGCTGGCCGGGAATTTGCCGTTGAGCACGGCGGCCACGCGCGAAGCAGAAGTGAAATCCGGGTTGCGCAACAGCAGTTCCAAGTGGTTATCGCTCACGATCGTCGCCGGGATGCCCCGGGTGCAGAGCGCGCCGTTGATGATGGTGCCGACAGTCGGATGATTTTTCTGCACGCTCGCGCCGCCGCCTGAATCACCGCCGCTGGCGTTCATGCCGCCGATGGAAAGAGTTCCCTGGGCCACCGCATACACTCGGTTGTCAGCGCCGACCAAAGGAGTCTGGATCAGGACACCGCCTTGCAAACTTTTTGCATCACCCATCGAAGCGACTACCACATCCAAACGTTCGCCAGGCTTTATGAAAGCCGGGATATCGGCCGTCACCATGACGATCGCCACATTCTTGGCCGAAAGGGTCGTAATCGGCACGGTCAGACCGTAGCGTTGCAAGAGATTCGCGATGGTTTGAATGGTTTCGACAGGGTTTTTGTCACCGTCACCGGCCAAACCAACCACCAGGCCGTAGCCGGCCAATTGGTTGTCCTCCGCGCCCGCAATCATGGCGAGGTCTTTAAGGCGCGAACCGTCGGCCCATATGGACGGGGCGACGGCGGTTAACAGAATTAAAATCAGCAGTGGCGACGCTTGGCGCATGTCAAACCTTAGAATGGGGAAACTTTGTCCCAAACTTTTGTGAACCAGCCCTTGTTTTGGCTGTCAGTCAGAGCGCCGTGCGATATGTATTGAATCGAGGCGTCAGCGATGTTGTAGCTGAAGACCGTATTCGATTGGGAAACGTCATCGGGCCGCACCGTCCCACGTAATACCGCATCTTGTTTCTCACCGGAGAACGCAGTCTGGCGCCGTCCTTCGACCACCAGGTTGCCGTTGGGCAGGACATCGATCACCTTGACCGCGATTTGGGCATTGATTGTTTCCTGGTTGGCAATCTGGCCCCCGCCATTGAACGTATTTTTGCCGGAAATGCTCATGGCGGGCAACTGTCCGCCCTTGGTCAGCAAGCCGCTAACAGTTGCCGGATAAAGAAAACTGGAAATGCTGGAATCAATGCCCGAAGTCCGGGAGGTGGTGGTGTTGTTGTTCCGGGCGGTGCCGTTGTTTTCGGAAATGACCACCGTCACGATGTCTCCCACGCGGTGCGCTTTTTTATCGGAGAACATGGAGAACGGCGCGGCGTCCTCCTTCCATAGCGATTCGGCCGCCAACGTAGTCACCTGCAAAACAAACAGCAGTATGGCCAGGTTGGTGGCGTCACAGAGTGATAAGCACGAGGTCTTCAGTTTGTACTTTTCCATAAAGTTCACGTCTAGTTTTAGGGTTGCGGACGCGCACCATTTGTCCCAGTGCGCCTTCTTCAAGGGTTTCGACTTTCAGCGAAATAGTCATGGAACCGTCCTGGAAAACGGCTTCTACCAACTGCCCCCGCTTCAAGATCGGCCGGGCGCGGGTCATGCGAAAAGAGATCGGACTTCCAGGCTGAATGTTGCACTCCGCTTCCAGCAAGGAGTCCGTCACAGGAAATGGAATGCAGGCTTCGTGCTGGGTGAGCGCGTCGCGGCGCTCCAAGGTAATATCGGCATCCCGCAAGAGCGCGCCTCGCAATACGGGCGAATGGGCCACGGGAATGTCCCTCCAAACATGGGCTTGCAACGGCGTCTGCCAGGTGCCAATTCGCTCCTTGCCGCACCAGAGTTCAAAGCCTGCCACAAGGTTCGGCATGACTCCCGCGGCCGGAACTTCGGTAAGCTGGAGAGAAATTGGTTCGTCGGGCGCCGTGACGTTCTGCCACGGCCGGGTCAAAGCGATCTCCAACGTGCCACGTCCGCCGACGTAATCCCGTTGCAAGGCGGTTCGGAGCATGTCCACCAGGTCCGCCTCACACAACAGATGAATGCGGCGGCTGATGCGGACCATTTCCGGCCCGGACCAATTGGTTGTATCCACCTCAGGAAAGGAATCTTTGGCCAGGGCGATGATTTGCTGACGCGAAAGGGACATCGTTTGGCCCAGGACAGGAGCCGGGGCCAAACGAAGTTTGGGGAGGGTCGCATGAAGAGACGGTACTACGAGCTGGGACAAAAATACGCCGGAGCCATCCACTTTGGCTTCGTCTTGCAACTGGAAAGAGTCCGGCTCGCCAGCGAAGGCGCAGCGAGCCGGTGGTATCAATACGAATACGAACACACAACTCAAAACAAATCTGTTGAAGCTATTCATTACCGGCGCAGGTTGTTGCTTTGTTGCATCATCTCGTCGGAGGCCTGAACGGCTTTGGAATTCACCTCGTAAGCGCGTTGGGCTACAATCATGTTGACCATCTCCTCGACCACTTTGACGTTGGACATTTCCAAAAAACCCTGCTGCAAACTGCCGAAGCCGGCCTGATTGGGTGTGCCTGTTTCCGCCGTGCCCGAGGCGGGCGTTTCAACGTACAAATTGCGGCCAATCGACTGCAAACCGGATGGATTGGCAAAGCGAAACAATTGGATTTGAAAACTGGTCACCCCGCTGGCGCTGCTGAGGGACACAGTTCCGTCAGGCGAAATGGTGACGCCAGTGTTGCCAACTGGAATGGGTTGAAAGCCGCTTTGGACCGGAAGACCATCGCTGGTGGTGATTTGGCCATTGGACGAAGTCTTCATGGCGCCATCGCGCGTAAAGGCCAGGGTGCCGTCAGGCATCGTTACCTGGAAAAATCCGTCTCCTTGAATGGCCATGTCGAGCTTCTCGCCGGTGGAAGTCAGTTCACCCTCAGTGAAAATCTTGGAGGTTGCCACCACGCGCGAGCCATGGCCGATTTGCAGGCCCGTCGGCAATTGGTTGCCGCCGCTTTGCTCCGCTCCGGGAGCGCGCGTCGTATCGTAGAGCAAATCTTGAAATTCAATTTTGCTTTTCTTGAAGCCGGTCGTGTTGACGTTGGCCAAATTGTTGGAGATAACGTCCAAATTGAGCTGCTGCGCCTCCATGCCGCTTGCCGACGAATATAATGCGCGTAACATATGGATTAATTTGGGTTGCCCAGTTCGGTGATGGTGCGGTTCAAACGATCATCCTGAATTTGGATGACGTGCTGGTTGGCCTCGAAGCCGCGCGAGGCGGTCATCATGCTGGCCATTTCGCTCAAAGTAGAAGTGTTGGAGCTTTCCAGATAGCCCTCGCGCAAGTTGGCTGTGCTTGGCTTGGTCACAATTTTTGGGTCCTTCGCCGTAAAGTATCCACCGCTCAGTTGCGTCAATTTTTGCGGGTGATCCACCTGAAGGACCTTGAGTTGGCCCTGTTTTTCGGAGCCTTGATTGACAAAGCCAGCCGAAGAAATGGAAAGAGGCCCGGAATGGTCGGGACTCAACTGTATGGGGCCGTCAATACCAAGGACAGGATACGACTCTTTGGTCACGAGTTGGCCGCGGGAATTTATTTGAAACTCCCCGTCCCGCGTCAGCGCGGTCGTGCCGTTGGGAAGCCTGACGGTGAAGAATCCGTTGCCTTCAATCGCTACATCGGTGCCATTGCCGGTGTATTTCATCTCGCCGGCGCCGAAATTTGTTGAGGTGGAAGTTGTGGCCATGGAAAAGTGTTGCGGCAGATTCCCCATTCCATTAGCCGACATTAAACCGGCCTGGACAGCCGCTTGCGACAACTGCTGTTGCTTATAGCCCGGCACAGAACTGGAAGCCAGATTATCGGCAATGACTTCCTGCCATCGGGCATTGGCGTCAAGAGCAGCGGCTGCTTGGAACAAACTGACATTCACAAAGAGGCTGTGGAGCAGCGACTATGCCAGACAGTCAAATGCCCTGATTTACAACAAGTTGCACATTCGCCCAGCGGTAGGGCCGGAAAACTTTGCCGAAAAAGCATGGAGAAAAATGCCGACAGCGACGGCCTAGGGCTTCTCTCGCAGGAGGCTTTTTACAGGGGCTTAAGTGCCGCCAAGGTGCCGCACTTCCTTAATATCCTTGGCGATTTGTGCGCCAAGCGCCGCGGGACTGGGAAATTTCTTTTCTTCCCGCAGCTTTTTGAGGAAAACAAGTTCCAATGTTTGACCGTATAGATCGCCCTCGAAATTCAACAGGTGCGCCTCAACATGCAATTGCGGATCGGCGTTGTGCACAGTAGGACGATGGCCGATATTGACGGCGGTCCGCGCTCGCTTAGTGCCAACTTCCGCTTCCGCCGCATAGACGCCTGTCGGGGGCACAACCAGACCGGTGACATCAATGTTGGCAGTGGGAAAGCCGATTTTCCGCCCCAAACCTTCGCCCTTCATCACTGTTCCGCAAAGTGCATAAGGCCGGCCTAACATGCGCCCGGCTGAGGCAAAGTCGCCGCCGCGCACCGCGTCCCGAATGCGCGTGCTGCTAACAGATTGGCCGTCCAGTTCCACGTCGCGCAACGCCTGAACTGTGAACCCCAGTTCGCCTCCCAGCTTATTCAGCAAAAGGACGTTGCCGGACCGGCGCGCGCCGAACATGAATCCATCGCCCACACAAATGCCGGCAATTTTTTTGAAATCGCGCGCCAGGCCGCGGACGAACGGCTCACCCGGGATTTCGCTAAAAGCCTTGTCAAACCGAATGACATACGCGGCCTCCACTCCGAATGAGGCAATGACTTCGAGCTTTTTGGCGAGCGGATAAATCAACGGCGGGACGTAGGCGGGCGCGACGACAGCGTTAGGATGGCGGTCGAAGGTGACGACCGCCGAAATGGCCTGATGTCGCGCGGCGTCGGAGAGGGTTTGGCGGAGGACATGCTGGTGGCCCAAATGAACGCCGTCAAAAACGCCGATCGCCGCGCAAACGGGGCGCGAGCCGGGTTGCAAGGCGGCGGCATCGAATACGACCTTCATCCTGGAGGCAGGCTTATTTGGGCGGCCAGTTTTAAAAACGGTATGACGTGATTTTGAAAGTCAGCCGAGGAAAGTTTAAGCGCGTCCTCGAACGGCAATGCGTCCTGGACGTCGTATTTCCCGGAAACAACCCGCCGCAAAGTGGCCAGGTGACCGCCGCAACCGAGTTTTTGGCCCAACTCATGAGCCAGCGCGCGGACATACGTGCCCTTGGTGCAGGCCATTCGAAAAAAACCAATCGGCTCCACGTACTTGGAAAACCGAAAATTATAGACGTGAATCAGGCGGCCCTTTCGTTCCACTTCAATTCCTTTGCGCGCCATTTTGTAAAGAGGAACGCCTTTGACCTTGACGGCCGAGACCATGGGAGGCGTTTGCATAATATCGCCTTGGAAGGCCGCGGCGGCTTCATTTAATTCCTCCAACGTCATGGGCGGCACGGGCAGCGAGGAAACCAATTCACCGTCGGCATCATAGCTATCGGTCGTCTCGCCGAATTTGATTGTGCCCTCATAAACCTTGTCATCGGCCATCAATTTTTCCGAAAGCTTGGTTGCTTTGCCCAACACAATGATCAGCAGGCCCGTGGCATTCGGATCGAGCGTGCCGCAATGGCCGGCCTTCTCCAGATGGAAAGCGCGCCGAAGGGCATCCACCACATCGTGCGAAGTTGGCCCCGCCGGTTTGTCTATAAGCATGGCCCCGTCGAATGGACTAAATTCGCGCATGATTCAACGGACGGCATCCAGAGCTTTTCTGACCGCCCCGATAACGCGGCGCTGAACGGACAGCGGCCGGCCCGCGATGCGAGCCCCTGCCGCGGCCACGTGACCGCCGCCGCCGAATTGGCCGGCAATTTGGTTGACATCTATTTTGGAAGACTTGGAACGAAGGCTGATGCGCGTCAATTCGGGTTCCATTTCTTCAAAGACAACCGCCACGACGACTGGCTCGATGGCCCGGATATGGTCGATAAGCCCCTCGGTGTCGCTGCGTTCCGCGCCGGTGCGGGCAAAATCCTTTTTCTTAAGCCAGAGGTAGGCGATTTTGTCGTCGTGCGTGAGATGGAAATGATTGAATACGTGCTTGAGCAAACGGACGCGGGAAAGGGAAAAAGATTCATAGACCTCGTGACCGATCGTCTCCATGCAAGCCCCGAGCTTGACCAATTCGCCGGCCGTGTGGAAGGTCTCCGGCTGCGTCGTGGAGTATTGGAACGATCCCGTGTCGGTCGAGACGGCGGTGAAGAGGCAATCGGCAATCGCCGGCGTAATGGGCCAGCGGGCCGCCTGCATAAGTTGGAAAATCAGTTCACCCGTCGATGCTTCCTGGGCGGAAATCCAGTTCACGTCGCCATAGCGCGTGTTACTTTCGTGATGATCAATGTTGATTAAGCATTTTCGCTCGACGACCGCGGGGCCGACCGAGCCGAGGCGTTCAAATGATGCGCAATCCGTGCAGATGAACAGGTCAAATTTTTTTGGGCCATCCGGCTTTTCCAACAAGTGTTGCCGGTCCAGGAAGGCGTATTTTTGCGGAACGGTGTCTTCGTTCCAGCAGGTGACTTCTTTGCCCTGCTTGCGCAGTGCCAGGCTCAGTCCGATTTGCGAACCGATGCAATCGCCGTCAGGCCGGACATGGCCGGCCACGCAGATGGTCTGGCTTTGGGCGATGATTTCAACAATCCGATCAATGATTTTGGGATGAGATTTCATGAAGGGGACGAGGGTTGCTCCAATTCGCCCAGAATGCGTAAGATGCGGTTGCCCCGCTCCACCGAGTCGTCAAGCACAAATCGAAGGCGCGGCGTGTACTTTAGAACCACGGCCTTGCCCAGATAACCTTGGATGCGCTTGCGATTCTGGTCCAAGGCTTCCATGGCCCTCTTTTTTTGTTGTGCCCCTCCGAGAACGCCGATATAGACGGTGGCATTGTGAAGATTCGGGGCCACGTCGACATCGTTGACGTTGATCAGGCCGACCTCGCCCACCGGCAGTTGGCGGCGTATCACCTCGCCGATTTCGCGCTTCAACAATTCCCTGACCCGTTGCAGTCTGAGCGACATAGAACCACCTCGTCAAATCATGCGAGCTTGGGCGCCACTTTTTCCGTGGTAAAACACTCAATCACGTCGCCGGGCTGCATGTCATTAAAGCCTTCAATGCGGATGCCGCATTCCAGTCCGGCCCGCACTTCGTTGACTTCGTCCTGGAAACGCCGCAGTGTTTGAACAGCGCCTTCGTAAATGAGGCCCTTGCGCCGCAGAATCCGGGCCTTGCCACGCACCATGCGGCCGCTTGCCACCATGCAACCGGCCACGTTGCCGCCTTTTGATAATTCAAAAATCTTTCGCACTTCCGCCGAACCAATGACTACTTCGCGAATAACCGGCTCCAACAATCCCGCCATGGCCTCTTTGACCTGATCAATCAGCTCATAAATGATCGAGTAGAGTTTGATTTGCACGCCTTCGCGCTTGGCCAAATCGGCCACGCCGACATCAATGCGGGTATGAAATCCAAGAATAATGGCCGAGGAGGCTGAAGCCAGCAGCACATCGGACTCCGTGATCGTCCCCACCGCGCTGTGAATGACTTCCAGGGAAACCGGGTCCGCCTCGAGCTTCTTGAGCGCTTCCACAATGGCTTCGACGGAGCCCTGGGTATCGGCCTTGACCACGACTTTGAGCACTTTGGCCTGGTTGGCATCCAACGTGGCAAAAAGATTTTCCAAAGTTACCTTGGCGCGCGCCTCGGTCGTAATATTGCGGGCAGTTTCGGCGCGCTGTTCGGCCAGGTCGCGCGCGGACTTCTCGTCTTCCAGCACGCTGAATTCCAAACCAGCCTCGGGCACGCCATTGAGACCCAGAACTTTAACCGCCACCGATGGTCCTGCTTCTTTTTGCCGGGTCCCCTCCTCGCTGATCAACGCGCGCACTTTGCCCCAGTAAGGCCCGCAAATCATGACGTCGCCGACGCGCAATGTTCCTTTCCGGACCAGAACGGTGGCGGTCGGACCGCCCGGTTCGAGGCCGGATTCAATCACGTTGCCCTTGGCGCGCCGGTCCGGATTGGCCTTGAGTTCGAGCAAATCAGCCTGGAGCAAAATCATCTCCAGCAATTTGTCCACGCCCTGTTTGGTCAAAGCCGAGACATCGACAAATATCGTATCGCCGCCCCAATCGTCCGGCACAAGTCCTTTGTCCTGGAGCTGCTGTCGCACCTTCATCGGATTGGCGTTGGGATGATCGCATTTATTGACAGCCACAATGATCGGCGCTTTGGCTGCTTGCGCATGGCTCAACGCCTCAAGGGTCTGCGGCATGACACCGTCATTGGCCGCTACCACCAGCACGACAATGTCCGTCACGGTGGCCCCTCGCGCTCTCATGGCGCTGAAAGCAGCATGGCCCGGCGTATCCAAAAATGTGATCTGCTGAAGGTCGTTTTTGCGCTCCGGATGCGGGAAAGAAATCGTGTAAGCGCCAATATGCTGGGTAATGCCGCCAGCTTCTCCCGCTGCCACATCCGATTTGCGGATGACGTCCAGCAGCGTGGTCTTGCCGTGATCGACGTGGCCCATGATGGTCACCACGGGAGCGCGCGGCTTCATCTCTTCGGGCTTGTCCTCGATATCCAATTCCACTTTGCGCACGGGCGTGTGAGCGCCGGCGCCGCGCTCGCGCTTTTCGACTTCAAAACGGAAATTGTACTTGGCACAAATCCGTTGCGCCACGTCCTCCTCGATGGATTGGTTGACGTTGGCGAAAACACCCAATTCCATCAGATCCGCGATAAGCTGGAAAGGTTTGCGCTTCAACTGCTCGGCCAGATCGCGCACGATGATCGGCGGCTTGAGAGTAATCAATTGGCCCGTGGCAGGCGGAACAAATTTTTCTGCCGGTTTCGCCGGCACAGGCGCGGGCTTGGCAGGCCATGAGCCTGTTCTCGCAGGCGGTCTTTGCCCAGACGGAGGGGACGCCGTTGGAGCCGCTGGCGCACCGGGACCTCGGCGGACTTCCCCGCGGCGCATAAAGTCTGTCTTGCCGGGAGCTGGCGTACCGCGAGCAGGCATCCTATCAGGTGGTGGCCGGGCGGCCGGCTTCTGCGGCAACTGCACAAAGCCTACTTTTTCTCCAATTTTGGCTGGCGGCGGAGTTGACGGTGGTCCGGCTGGCTTTGGCGGTTCCACCGGCGCGGCCGGGACGGGCATGGAGGGTATGGGCCAAGGCGCAGTGGCCGGTGCGATAACGGCTCCCTCTGGCACTGGGGCTGCAGGAACTAGGGCTGGAGGCGGCGCGGTTTCCACTGTAGGCACTATTTCCGATGTCGTGACGGCAGGGGGCAACTCTTTAGGCGGTTCGGCCACGGGGGCGACAGGAGGCGCAGCGGTAACAGGAGGAGCTTCGGGTGGTGCAGGCGATGGGACCGGCGCAGGAGGAGGAAATAACTTGGCAAGAGTCTCTTCGAGGAATTCGGCGGTGATCTTATCCAGCGAGCTTGACGGGACCTTGGCCTGAGCAATGCCCAATTCCTTGGCTTTGGCAAGGACTTCCTTGCTTTCGATGCCAAGTTTCTTTGCTAAATCGTATATTCGAACGGGCATAATCGTCTATCTGCCAACTGGCCGACAAAGCTTTCATGACATTAACATGAGAACATTGTAAGCATCACTCCCATCTCCCTCAAGTCCCTTCCTTCTTTTCTGGGCCTTGGCCACCCTTGCGCTTTTCCGCCTCATCTCGGATCGCCTGCATGATGGCCGGAGCCTGGTCCTTGATCTGTTCAATTTGCTCTAAATCACTTAATTCCGCCTGGAGAAGCGCATCCACCGTCGAGAATCCAGCATGCACCAATACACTAGCCACCTCGGGAGTCAAACCAGGTATAGCCGCAAAGGTCTGCACGGCCCGGGCGACTTTCTCTTCAAAACCGACCGCCACCACCGTTTCCGGCTCAATATCAATTTGCCAGCCCGTTAGCTTTGAGGTCAACCGGGCATTTTGCCCGCGCTTGCCGATGGCCAGCGAAAGTTGGTCTTCCGCAACCACTATTCTAACCCGGTGGCGGGCCTCCTCCACCGTGAAAGACTTAAGTTGCGCCGGCGCAAGGGCGTTGGCGACATAAACCTTTATATTCGGGTCCCACTTAATGATGTCCACCTTCTCGTTGTTCAACTCGCGGACGATGTTCTTGACCCGTTGGCCGCGCAGGCCGACACACGCGCCGACAGGATCTACCTTGGGGTCCCGCGTATGGACGGCTAATTTGGTGCGAAACCCAGGCTCCCGGGCAATGCCTTTGATTTCAATCGTTCCGTCATTGATTTCGGACACTTCCAACTGAAACAGCTTGATGACAAATTGAGGATCGGCGCGGGAAAGTATGATTTCCGGCCCATGCGAACCGCTTTCCACCGCCTTGACGAAGCAACGGATGCGCTCGCCGATTTGATATTCCTCTGTCGGCACGCGTTCGCGATTCGGCAGCAGCGCCTCGTATTTTCCCAGATCAATGGTCACATCGGAACGCTCGAAGCGACGAACAACCCCGCTCATGATGTCCCCCACCCGGTCCTTAAACTCAGTAAAAATAAGCTGTTTTTCGGCCCGGCGGATGTGCTGCATCAGGGCCTGCTTGGCATATTGGGAAGCGATCCGGCCAAAGCCGGCCGGGGTCACTTCGACCTCCAGTTCCTCGCCTAATTGGGAATCGGCCTTAATGCGCCGGGCATCGAACACAGAAATCTGATCGTGTTTTGAGAGGACTTTCTCCGAGACGACAAGCTTGGCGAAGGCCCTGATGTCGCCGGTCTTGGTATCGATGACGCAGCGCAGTTCGCGGGCGGGACCGACGGCTTTTTTGGCAGCCGAGAGCAGGGCCTCTTCGACGGCCTGCACCAGGACATCACGGCTGATGCCTTTCTCGCGCTCCCAAAATTCCAAAACTGCTAAGAAATCTGCGTTCATATCACTGTTTTCCCCGGTTCGGGGAATAAAAAAGTCGGCAGAACCTGGCTCTCCGACTTGCGCACGCTGAAACAACTTCAGCAAAACAATTTATTCGGCTTAACTATACCTCAAAGCCGCTTGGCGTCAACGCAAAAAGTCGTCAACGCTGCCGTTTGGCAACGCCTCTTTTCTCGCTGAGAGTAGTTTTTTCCTGGTCGTAGTTGTAAAAAGGTTCCCGAAAAAGATAGAGCAGCCAATGCGCCAGTCCGGCCAACGGTGAATGGTAACCCAGCCACGCCAAAAATGAATTGTGGAAGCAAAAGAGGCCGGGAAAATCCGTCCATTTGCGGGAAAGATAGAATGGAACGGTCTTAAATCGCTCCAAATCTTCATTTAGCTCAATGTCCTGAAAGGCCGTCCACCAGCCCTGCCTGCGGAAGTATCGCAGGTAGTTGACCTGCTCTTCCTTTATTTGCATGAGTTTGCAGCAGACTCGATCGGCCGCCACCAGGTCGTTGGAAACCAGCAGCCAATTCAGGTCCACGACATCCCCGCGCATGGGGCCGCTCCCATTAAGGCCAAAACGGCCGTCAATGATCGAGTGGGCCTTGGGAAGACGACGGTTGACCTCGAATATGACCTCGGCAAAGAACGGATGCAGCTTCAAGCGTTCATTTGGGTCCTGTATGCAACCCCATTGATTTTTAATTGACATGGATACACGAGTATTCATGTGAATTTTTGGCACAGGCATGGTGATAAATGCGTCAACTTCGTGCAAGAGCAATGCGGGCATTGGTACGGTCACTTTTCGAAGACCAATCCTCAACGTGATTAGTTCCGGTTTGGTATAGCTGATATTGACCAGGCGCGCCCCGGTTTGCTTGGCCAGTTCATTCATCCCCATCTGCTCGAAGACAGCGTCCATCGAGAAAGGGTTGTAACCGCCGCTCTCCGCCTCGCCAATGATGACCTTGTAACCCCGCTGGGTGAGACACTCTGTTATCGCCTTAATGCAGGCAAAAGAAGTCATGACTCCCGGCCGGTAAACAGGAAAGGTAAAGTTCGGCTTAAGAAAAACGGTTTGGCCCGGTCGGACGGACTCAAAAAAACCAACGTCAATCAAACCTGCTTCGATGGGCCCTGAATAGCTGTCTTCAAGGCGGGCAAGAAAGACCTTCGGTTTGCCAGTCATTGTCCACAGTGTATCGGACGGAGCAGTGGGGTCAAGCGGCGGGCGACTTTGCCAAATCACGCCGTATCCAGGGCAGTCAAAATGCGGTTAGCCACGGCATTCCAATTGTGTCGGGCCAGCAATTGATCCGCCCAAACCTGGATTTGCGCCGGAGGGATCGTCAATGCTCTGCGGAATGCGGCGGCGAAACTTTCGTAGTCGTTGTTGTTGAAGGAACAACCGCAATCGCCCATCACCTCGCGCGTTGCCGGGATGTCCGAGTAAACGGGCGCGGCCCCGGCCAGCACCGCTTCAACCGGAGGACGCCCAAAGCCCTCGTAATCGGAAAAATAAAGCACCACTCGCGCCCGCCCCATCAGCGCGCGAAATTCCGGTTCGGGCAGACGCCCGCGCCGCTGCCAGCCGGGAAGCGGCGGCAGTTCAAGGTTTTGAGGGAATAACCCGACCCAATGAATAGATTCGGAGAACGCATTTTCCCGGTGCCATCGCGATAGAAATTCCATCGCTTTCCGTGTCAGCTTTTGTGGAAATGGGTGGGCATTCACAATGACATCGCGCCTCTGTGCGGAAGGCGTCGCCGCAGGGCGTTCAAAGCCCTCACCGCAACAGACCAAACGAGGAACGCGCCAGCCCTTTTCACCGGACACACGCTCGATTTCGCCGCGCGTAAATTCCGTGGGAGTGAAAATAATCTTCGCCTGCCGAACAGAAGCACGAAACGAAGCCCGAAAATACGCCGCCTCAAGGGGTGGCACGGCATCAGGATAATTGCGGTCATAGTGGTCTTGCACCACGTCATGGACGAAAGCAGCCAGATGCACCGGGCATCGCCGCATAAACGACGCAAAGCCCTTAGGAAGAAGAAGCCATTGATTGCCCGCGCGCCGCGCCGCCGCATAAACCCCGAACTGGTCCCACCAGATTCTAGCGAAGCGGCCCGCGCTGGCTCTTTGGTAGAGTTCGGTGCGGATGGCGGACGGCAGATGCAGTTGTTCAAACAGGGAATGGTTGCCCAGGACAGTCAACGGCGGGCATTTCGCCTGCCTGGCAAGCGTCTGAAGCAAATCAACCGATACATTCCAGATGCCTACAGACTTGGTGCGGGCGAACGATTGGTCAGCCAGCGAGTAGGTAATGGAGTTTTTTTGCGCCGACATTTTCACGGCGGATTGAACCAGGCTGGGCAAACTATCATCCGCGCCATCCTATGATTCATCCAGTCCGTTGTAAAGAAGACCGAAACTTTGTGAAACCCGAAACCAGAAGTTAGTCCCCTAATTCGCCAAGGGAGCAAATCATTATCCCATGCGCAAAAAGGCGCGGGCTTTGACCCAAAGCGGAATAGGCCGTTTGCATGTTTGCTGGCAGTCGATGTTGCAATAAATCATTGTTTTGCGTTGAGTGGCCGCAATGGCGCCGTAGTAAATGTCGCTTAGGCTCTGCTTATGGATATTGCCGATGGCCTTGGACAAATAATCGCAGAAGTGGACGTCGCCGTTGGCAAAAACGAACATGGAGCGCAAGCCAATGTCGCAATTTCTTTTTTGTCCGCCCAAGTCCAAATGCCGCATATTTCCTGAAATAGGCGGACTGGTAAAATACTCAAGAAAACCTTGCAGTTGGCGGTCATTGAGAATGACGGGATAGCCTTGCTGCCGCAAATCCCTAAGTTCATTGAATACGCCCTGGAGCGCATTGAGGTCTTTAATCCAGAAGGGCTTTTCCTTTTCACCAACGTATGATTGAAAATGGATCTGAACTCTGGAGTTTTTTCCAAAATGACGGACCAAGGCAGGCAGCCCACTGTAGTTCTGCTCCATGATGGTTGGCTTGACAATGACGCTGACCCGCGAACCAACCCGTTCCTTCTCCGCCAGCAAATTATCAATGCCCTCGAGAGTCCGTTTGGTTCCATCCTTCATCGGACGAAGTGATTCGTTGATCTTCGGATCAACCGACTCCAAAGACACATTGATATTAAAGGGGTCGTGGGAAAGTAGCCTCTCGCAATTGGACTTGGTCAAGCCCAACCCGTTGGTGGTAAATCCGAAATTGACGCCGATTTGGTGCGCCAGGGCCAGGGTGTCGTAGAGGCCCTTGTAAATCATCGGCTCGCCACCGCTGAGCGAGATGTTAAAGCCTCTACCGGAAAGGCCTTTGGCCTCGCGCACGATGCGAAGCATGGTTTCAGGCGAAAGGATTGGATCGACCTCCTTCCAAATGCTACAGAACGTGCATTCGAGGTTACAGCGACCGCTGAAGATGACATAATAAGTCATCGGGGTCGAAATAACCTTGCCAGTCTGCAGAGACAGACGCCGGCCCAGCTCTTTCTGCAAATACGGCAGACCACGAACGGCTTGCCTGGCCATGCTCACGACATTGGACATAAAAATAAACCGATTGAGACGATCTTTCAGCTAAGCGATGGCAAGACGGATTTTCCCGGTGTGCCGGTGCTCGCTGGAATTGATCATCACAGAAGAGGATATGTGGGCGAGCCATCAAAGTCAATTTGAAAAGTGACGCCATGGGTTTGCCGGGCCCGCCATCCCGGTAAAGGTTTCTGCGGCAGACGCCCCGCAGTTTTTGGAGGGTCGGCTTTGGAATGAGGGAATAGAATGTGCCAGCGCGCGTTGCAGCGGAATGTTTCCAGGCACATCAGCGGTTCGTTTCCGGTTTGACTCGAACATTGTCCGGTATGGTTGAGGCTGGTCTGGTATCGCGGGCTGGTTGATTCGATGGCGGCGCTGCCCAAGGCGTCGCCGCGCGGGCGGGCGCTGCCATAGTCCGGCCGATCCCGATGGCTTGGTATGTAGTTGATGTCCTTCTCCTTGTGACGGCGTATGGGGCCTTCCAATCCTTCTCGCAGTGGCTCCGATTCGGTGAACACCTCACAATTGATTTGCACACATTATATTTGACCCCATTATTTTTAATGAAAAATACTATAATTTCGCTTTACAAGAATGGCTGCTTTATGTAAAACCGTTGCTCGAAGCCCGGAGTTTTGGGCGACACGTCCTTCCCAAACAAAAATTAACCGAACAGGAGTACTATGAGAATCTCAATAAAGAGAAGTTTTCTTTCCGTTGCAACTGTTTTGATCGGCCTTTTCACCGCCGTGGATTTGTCTCTTGGCCAAGGCACCGCCTTCACCTACCAGGGAAGTCTGAGCGACACCAATGGCCCCGCCACGGGCTCCTACGACTTGAAGTTCCAACTCTTCAGCGCCAGCACTGGCGGCAGCCAGGTCGGCAGCACCATCACCGACGCAGCCACCAGCGTCAGCAACGGTCTCTTTACGGTCGTTCTGGACTTCGGCACAGTATTCAGCGGCGCGGACACCTGGCTCCAGGTAGGGGTGAAGACCAACGGAGGCGCTTCCTATGAAACACTGAGTCCGCGCCAGGAGCTGACCCCGGCACCTTACGCCATCACTTCTGAAAACCTGGATGGCAACTTGCCCGCCGTTCAGTTGACCGGGACGCTGCCGTCGGGCGTGCTATCGGGAACCTATCCGGATGCAATAACATTGAACAATGCCGGCAATAGTTTCACCGGCAACGGCAGCGGCTTGACGGGCGTTAACGCGCTGACGCTGGGGGATTTGGGACCGAACAATTTCTGGCAGACCACGGGCAATGCCGGCACTACGCCCGGCGTCAATTTCGTCGGCACCACGGATGGCGCGGCGCTGGAGTTGAGCGCTCACTACGTCGGCATTAACCGAACCACTCCGATTTTCGGCGGGGATGTTTTTTCTGTAACTTCACCGTCAGGCGCGGGCGCTTACGGCGGCATGCTCGTGGACACGGCCAGCGCGCAGGGCTTACCTTTCTACGGCTACTCGCTGGGAGGTTCGTTGACGGCTTACTCGTTTGTAGACGGAAGTTTTAACAATACTTGGTTTCTTTACAACAATGGTTATTCGTTGACGGTCACCACTAACAGCTTGGTCGGCATCGACAACCCCTTCCCGGAGGCTCCACTCGATGTGGCAAGCGGCAACCACTGGGATGTGTTCAATCAGAGCGAGGCTGGTGACTTCAGAATCGCGGGCGGCGTCGGAGCGCTAAAGATCGGCGTGGCCACCGGTGGCGCGGGAGGAGGCGACGTCCGCGTCTTTGCCGATGGTGGAACAAGCCGGCTCATTTTGGGAAGCAGCACCAATGACGGCATGGTGACTGTCACTGGCACCAGTGTCGGTATTAATACGCTCACACCCGGAACTACGCTTGAATTCGGACATACTGCGTCGTTGGATGCAGAGGGCGGAACAAACACTTATGGCGCTTTCGGCAACGATACAAACCTAGACGGGGCAGGTGTTGTCGGCGAGGCGGACAACGGACCGGTTGCCTTCGGCGTTTGGGGGTTCAGCAGCAGTGGATACGGTGTATATGGTGACGCTACGGGCGGGAGCGGTATCGGTGTGTTGGGTGAAGGTTCCAGTATCGGTGTGTTGGGCTATTCCTCTTCAACAACGGGCGCCGGCGTGCTTGCCGAAGGCGCTGCCAACAATAGCCCCGCATTGTCGATTAACCAAGGCACCTTCCAAGTGCAAGGAGCGGGCATCGGGACCCATACGACTGCTTTCATTCATTTTACAACTGCGGGCAACGTCAGTGGCGATCACACCTTTATCGATAATGAAGTCTGCAACGGTGATACCAACGCCATTCTTATTATAACTCATAACTATAGCCCGCCAAACGGCACATTCGGTTACGAAAACCACTCCACTGGCGTCTATTACACGGGCGGGGAATGGGCCATTTTCAACGAGGATGGAGCAGCTATGGTCACGGGCATCGCCTTCAACGTTTTGGTGATCAAGAACTAATTCCGAAGACGCTCCGGTATGAAAACGAACATTCTTCCGAGTGCCCGTCCAAAACTGGCCTTCTTTTTTGGCGCGTTGGCTTTGGTGGCGCTTGCCTTCACCATTGAGGCGAAGCAATTCTCCATCAATTGGTATAAGGTTTCCGGCGGCGGCGGCACCAGCACCAGCAGCCACTTTGCCCTCAGCGGCACTGCGGGCCAGCAGGACGCCGGCAAGGCGATGACAAGCGCAAACTACTCCCTTACGGGCGGTTTCTGGGCCTTGATTTCGGCTGTCCAAACATCCGGCGCGCCGACGCTCTTTATCAGCCATTCGGGAACCACGGTGACAGTCTATTGGGAGGACATTTTGGGTTGGGCCTTGCAGCAAAACGGCAATTTGGCCTCAACAAACTGGACGGCCAGCAGCGGCGTGACGACTTCCAGCGGCACGAATTATCTAAATCTTACTTCCCCGTCGGGGAATTTATTTTTCAGGTTGGAGAAGCCTTAAAAGAGAATAGAAACGGACAACAAAAATTAGATCGAGTCCCAGGCGATTGAGGAAACGCCGCCGAATTCAGGATATCAATTCCTCGGTGTTGCAGCTTTTTGGTGACCGCTTCTTTTTGTTTTACACGGGGCAGGAATTGTGTATGCTTTGGTTCGCTTGAATGGACCGGTGACTAACGCTCGCGCGAGCGGCCGGTTTATTCCTGTTCCTTTTTCAAAACCCAAAGATCCGGAGATTGCATTATGAAAAACAGCCCATTATCGATCTGTTTGACGACAACGTTGCTGACCCTTGGCTTGAGCATGTCCACCTTTGCCCAGGACAGCACTACTCCTAAAACCGAAGAAAAACCCGGCGGAGGGACCGATCCCCAAATGATGGCGACCATGATGGAAATGGCCAAGCCCGGCGAGAATCACAAAATATTTGCAGACGCGGTCGGCTCATGGACCTACAAAGTAAAATGGTGGATGAGTCCCGAAGCCCCGCCGATGGAATCCACCGGTAATTGCTCCACCAAGCCCGTCATGGATGGCCGATATTTTATTTCAGAGCATTCGGGCAACATGTCCATGCCTGGCGCCGATGGCAAAATGATGGATGTGCCGTTCCACGGCATGGGCACGGAAGGATACGACAATGCCAAAAAGAAATTCGTGGCGTCATGGATCGACAACATGGGCACGGGCATCATGTCGATGGAGGGCACCTACGACCCCGCCTCGAAGACTATAACTTATGTTGGCGAGGAGCAACCGATGCCCGGCGTGAAATTCAAAATGCGCCAAACAGAAACGACGATCGACAAAGATCATCGCGCGCTTGAATTCTTTGAAGTGCATGGCGATAAAGAAGTCAAGGTGATGGAAATCGCCTACACCCGCGCCAGTTAAAGTAACGACAACACCATTCGAGGACATTTCCCGGCGTTGTTTCATAAGCGTTAACCCACTGTAGCAGCGCATTTTTCCCTCTCTCCCCGTCGCGGGAGAGAGATGGAGAGAGGGGTCCCCACATCTATCAAGGTAAACGATGCTCCTATTGACTAGTTTTCGCCGACTTCCACTCAGTGTGAACCTCTGGTTCCCTCTCCACGCCCGGCGGGGAGAGGGTTAGGGAGAGGGGATTCTTCGGCGCATGGATTTCAATCCCCGTGTTCCCCAGCGCTTATGGGCATTGTTTCTGGGCCGGGGCGGTGGTAGTTTTTTTCCCAAGCATGATCAACCTTTCCGGCCTAAGGCGGTGCTTGGGAAAACTGGGCGGCGTTCTGACCGCCTTCTTGGTGCTATCAGCGTCGGCTCTTTTCGGCGCTGACGACTGGCCGCAATTTCTTGGGCCGCATTCCAACGGAATTTCCGATGAAACTGGTTTGCTTGACAAATGGCCGGCCAGCGGCCCGCCTGTGCTTTGGGAAAAAAGCATAGGCACAGGCTACGGCGCGCCGTCCGTGCTTGGCGAAAGGCTGGTGCTCCATCACCGCATCGGTGACGAAGAAGTGGTGGAATGTTTTGCCGCCGACACGGGCAAATCTCTCTGGGGTTTTGCCTATCCAAGCCATTTTGTCGATCCCTATGGTTACAACAATGGCCCGCGCGGCACGCCGCTGCTGACCTCCAATTTCTGTTACACCTTTGGCGCGGAAGGGATGTTGACCTGCCTCGAATTGCAGACCGGCAAGGTCGTCTGGCAGCGCAACACCGCCGCTGACTTCAAAGTGCCGGAAGCTTTTTTCGGCGTCGGCAGCACACCCATACTGGAACAAGGATTGCTGGTTGTGATGGTTGGCGGCCAACCGAATTCCGGCGTAGTGGCGTTTGACCCGCGCACTGGCAAAACGGTTTGGGAAAGCGTCGGTGAGGCCAATTGGGAGGGCCAACCCATGACCGGCTGGCCGGGCGCTCCGCTGGTGCATTGGAAAGAGTGGGACAAACAAGCGAGCTATTCCACGCCCATCGCCGCGACCATTCACGGACGCCGGCAGATTTTATGTTTGACCCGCCAGGGGCTGGTTTCGCTCGACCCGAAAACGGGCGCGGTGAATTTCAGCTTTTGGTTTCGCTCACGCGTCAACGACTCGGTCAACGCCATGACTCCGGTGGTGGTTGATGATTTGATTTTCATTTCCGCGGCGTATTACAAAATCGGATCGGTCTTGTTGCGCGTCAATCCCGATGGCAAAGGCGTGGAAGAAATCTGGCGCAGCACGGCCCTGGAACTTCATTGGACAACTCCGATTTACCTGGATGGCTATCTTTACGCATTCAGCGGGCGCAACGAGCCGGACGCTCGCATGCGTTGCGTGGAATTAAAAACGGGCAAATTGATGTGGGACGTGGACGAAAGCTGGCCGCCACACAGCACGCTGACGCCGGCTGTCTATGGCCGCGCGTCAAGCATTTTGGCCGACGGAAAGTTAATTACATTGGGCGAAGGCGGGCTTCTCGGCCTGTTCAAGCCCAACCCAACGAAGCCAGAGGAAATTTGCAATTATCAATTGCCGCAGTTGCATTATCCCTGCTGGGCCGCGCCGGTCCTCGCGCACAAAAAACTCTATTTGCGCAACGAAGACCATCTGGTTTGCGTGGATATGGCCAAATGACATCTATTCCTTACTCTTAATCGTAATCCTAATCTCCCCGTCGAATTGGCCTCGCCCCTTGATTTCTCAAAGTAGCTGGCGTACGGTTCCTCTTAAGCAACGCTGTGTGCTATGGCTAAATTTGTCAATTACAAGAAGCGCGATATCAATCTGCCTGAAGGTTGCACGGATCTCCATGACGTGATAACACTTCATAGCCAGCAGAAGATTAACGCCGCTATTACCCGCGCAAAAGCGGCAACTGCCAGCTCCAAACAATCCGCAGTCCAGCGCAATGAATCAATCCCAGGGACGCTCGCAGAAATTGGAAAGTACATAGAGATGGTCTTCGCCTCCAGGGGGCAATCATTCACCTTGGGAATAAACTGTCCCGGCGCAGAATTTACTTTGGGCGTTTGTCGGATAAAGGGAGTGGATTCGTGGGCATCCGTAACTATTCAAAAGGATTCAATCCAAGAAAGTGCCGTAAGAGACTATTTCACAGGTAGGGGCCTGAAGATGCCCGAGGATTCTGAAACTCCTCCGAATTTTTTTCTTCCCGACGTGCCGGTACATCTCATTTGCGATATTTCCTCACCACTAACAGATAAGGCAGAACTCTCAGAAGTTATCACTGACTTATTCCGCGAGGTCTGCGGGGCTAAGGAGGACACGAAGTTGTTATTTCACTGTATGGAGACCGGCGACGCCGCCTCACCAACTCCGTAACTCTTTGTTTCGTCGTTCATAAATCGGCTGTCGGGTGGCCTCAACGCTTCGACGAAAGTGCGGATTGCGAATGGCTCTTTCGGTCAGCAGATCTACCGGCCGCTGGAAAAGTTGCTCGAGCGCTTCAGCGAAGTCGAGATAACGGTCCAAATAGCTTCCTGCGGACGGAAAAGAAAAACGCACGATAAAATCCAAGTCGCTCGTGGCCGGCTGGAACGAGTCGCCAGCCGCCGAGCCAAAAAGCTCAAGACGTTCCACGCCAAATCGACGACAGAGGTCAGCCAGGGCATCTTTCTTATGTTCAACCACGGCGATCATGATTACGCCATAGGATAAACCATGAAACTCGCGTTACCACAAATTTAAATCAATAGATCGAAGTCGAAAAGTTGTTATTTCACTGCATTGAGACCGGCAATGCCGTGTCCTCAAATCCGTAGCCGTTCTTACCACAGAAGCCGCACGACCCCGGCGAGAGTCAGAATGAGCACCATATTCTCGAAGGCGCGTTGATTGATATGTTGCAAAATGCGGGGTCCGAGTAATGCCCCAGGGACCAATGCAAAAAGGAGAATTCCATCCATCACAAGCGATGCCGGCGTGATGAGTCCCAAATTGACGCTCAAGGGTACCTTAAAGACATTGACAAGCATAAAAAACCATGCGGCCGTTCCAAGGAACACGAGCTTGGGCAGGCCGAGAGCCAGGAGATAAATAATCATCACAGGTCCGGCGGCATTAGCCATCATCGTGGCAAACCCGGCCAGAATGCCGATCGTGGCTGCGAACCAGGCCGAATGCGGCAGGCGGGCGGCCAAATCGCCTTTCTGACGTCCGCGCCACCAGTTCAAGGCCAGCATTGCCAGCAGAATCACTCCGATCATCCGTTGCACTTGTCTATTGTTGACTTGGCCGAGCGTAAAATACCCCGCAATCACACCGGCGATGACCCAGGGAAAGAGCCGCCACAGGTGCGGCCAACTGGCGTGCTTGCGGAAATACACCACCCCAAAAATGTCTCCGCACAGCAGCAACGGGAGGAGTGCTCCGGTCGATTCCCGCGCCGGCAGCACGTTGGCAAACAGCGCCACGGGCAGGATGCCCAATCCTATGATTCCGGTCTTGGACAAACCGGAACTAAATGCCGCCACCGCCAGCAAAATCAATTGCCAATATGTTAAGTGCACCGCCTTAGACTAAAGAGCACCGAAGGAAGAAGGAAGAAAAAGGCGCCAGGCCGCTTTGAGCATGGCATTCTATGTGCGACGTTATATTCGTATGACACCATTGAAGCGTCATCACGTGGGAGGGCCGGAGATTGTTCAGTTCGCATGGTTGTGGGGAGAAAATCTCGTCGGCCCCTTTATGGAAGGACTCAACCGTGCGTTCAGCGCAGTCAAGGGAAAGGCCAGGGGCTATCGCTCCAGCGTTTAACTCATGACCATGCTGTACTTTGTGGCCGGCAAACTCCGACTCCCTCACGTTTGACTTCTTCCGATGAAACCTATTCCACCGAAAATAGCGAGGAACCTAGTAAGGGCTTATCAAGGCTTGAACAATAAAAAAATTGGGATATTCAGCGTGGTAGGCAGCAAAGAACGGGCCTGTCCGGAGCACGGGCGTCCCCCGACCTGGCGCAGCGCTACCCGAGCCTCTGCCAATTGCTCCAGGGACCGAAGGTGCGGGCCAGCCACAATCCTCCTCGACTGTCGGCGGAGGCATGGTATGCTGGGTGAGTTATGGGAACACCTGACGAGCGAAAAAAGATCAATCTGCGCCGCCCCGATGTCATGGAGGCGGTTCAAGCTCAAGTGCTTTCGCATTACAGAAGTGGATTAGTCAATCGCATCCGCGAGAAGGGCCACGTCCTCTCCGCCGATGGCCTGCTGACCATCAAATTGGCCAAGGAATTTGGCTTCTGTTACGGCGTGGAACGGGCCATTGACCTCGCCTACGCGGCCCGCCGCGTCTTCCCGCCGCCCAAGTCCATTTACCTGCTCGGGGAAATCATCCATAACCCGGAAGTCAACGACCAGATTCGCAACATGGGCATTCACATTATTTCTCCCAAGCCCACGGAGGACGAATTGGCCCGGCTGCACGAGGGGGACGTCGTCATCATCCCGGCTTTTGGCACGGAAGTGGAAACCAAGCAAAAGCTGATCGCCAAAGGATGCGAATTGGTGGATACCACTTGCGGGGACGTGATGAGCGTCTGGAAGCGCGTGCGGCAATACTCCAAGGAAAGCGTCACCAGCATCATCCACGGCAAAGCCAAACACGAAGAGACCAAGGCGACCACTTCTCAAGCGACGGCTCACGGGCCGGGCCATTACCTTGTCGTATATACTTTGTCGGAGACCGATTACCTCTGCAATTACATCCTTCACGGCGGCGCCAAACAGGAGTTTTTGGACAAATTCAAAGGCGCTTATTCCCCCGGTTTTGATCCCGATGTTCATCTCACGGCCGTCGGGGTGGCTAACCAGACGACCATGTTGCGCGGTGAAACGGAAGAGGTCCAACGCCGCATCAAGAGCGCCATGATTGTCCGTTACGGTGAGGGCGAATTGGACAAACATTTCCGCTTTTTCGACACCATCTGCGGCGCGACGCAGGATCGACAGGACGCGTTGGAAAAATTATTGCGCGAGCCGATGGATTTGCTGCTGGTCATTGGCGGTTACAATTCCTCCAACACCTCGCATCTGGCCGAAATGGGCGAAGCGCGGTTGTCCACTTTCTTTGTCAAGAATGCGGCGATGATGGTTTCGGACCAACTCATTCGCCATTATAGTTTGGAACAGCAAAAGGAAGTCGAAACCGCGGGCTGGCTGCCGCCCGGCAAAATCACGGTCGGCATCACCGCTGGCGCGTCCTGCCCCAATAACCTGATCGAAGACGCGATCAAGCGGCTGTTCGAGTTGCGGGGCATTTCCGTGCAGGAATTGCTGGCCAACTGAGTCCTTTCCATGCCTTGTTCCAAGGAAGAACTGGAAAGGCGCGAGCGGCAGACGCTGGCGTCCTACGCGCAATTAAGCAGCGAAAGCCGGGGCCGCGTCTATGCCGAACCGGCCCCTGTCTGGCGCACGGAATACGAGCGCGACCACGACCGGGTCATTCATTCGCGCGCGTTTCGGCGGCTGGAATACAAGACCCAGGTTTTTCTCAACGGCATGGGCGATCATTTGCGCACGCGCCTGACCCACACCATCGAAGTGGCCGCCATGGCCCGCAATCTGGCCCGCGCGTTGCGTCTCAACGAAGACTTGGCGGAGACCATCGCGCTGGCCCATGACTTGGGCCATTCTCCTTTCGGCCATCGGGGCGAGGCTGTCCTAAACAAATTGATGCGCAAGCACGGCGGCTTCGAGCACAACCGCCAGAGTTTGCGGGTGGTCGAGGAACTTGAGGAAAAGTATCCGAAATTCCGCGGCTTGAATTTGACTTGGGAAGTTCGAGAGGGATTGATCAAACACAAAACATCTTACGATCAACCCGCGCTGCGCAAAGGTTTCGCTTCTAAATCGCCGTCGCTGGAAGCGCAAATCGCCAACCTGGCCGACGAACTTATCTATGGCAGCCACGATCTGGACGATGGGTTGGAAGCCGGCTTGCTTTCGGAAGAGGAATTGCGGCGGCATGTCCGTGTTTTCGCCCAGGCCTCGGCAGCGGTGCGCAAGGAGCATGGGCAATTGCCGGAGGAAGTCCGCCGTTACTTTATCGTCCGCTGTATTATTGACGACCAGGTTCACGACGTGGTCGAGACCAGCGAAGCGGCCATTCTCGCCTCGCGAGTCAAGACGGCGGACGACGTTCGGCGGCAGCCTCGTCCACTGGTGCGGTACAGTTCGGCGCGGAAAAGCCTTAATGCGGAGCTGAACCGCTATTTGCACAAGAATCTCTATTCCAATCCCGCCGTGGCGGAACCGAATGCCCGCGCCGTGAAAATGTTGGACGATTTGTTTCAGTATTATGTGGCGCACCCGCTTGAAATCGGCGAGGCGTCGCGCAAGCGAGCCAGGAAAAGCGGCTGGCCGCGCGCCATCTGCGATTATCTTTCCGGCATGACCGACCGATACGCCATGCTGGAGCACAAGAGATTGTTTGGCTCGCAAGCATGAACCGCCCTCAGTTCATCGCGGCGTTGCTGTGCGCCGGCATTCTGGGCGGCTTGGGCGCTTACTTCGCCCGCGAAAGCGCCGTGAAATATCTATTGGCGCAAAGTGCCGCTCTGCAAAAGCAGTTGCAACAGGCTGAAGCAGGCCGCAATGCCGCCCTGGCCAAAGTCGCCAACAACGAAATGGAAATGGAAAACCTGCGCCAGGATTCAATGGCACTGGCATTGTTGCGCGAACAATTGAAAACCAATGCCCCGTCCATCAATTCTCCGCCCGGCTTTTACGCCAGCACGAACAGTTCCCTTTATTTGACATATAGCACGCCCGATCCGGTTTTGCGCTTATTTATGCGCTCGGTCATGGTGGGTGGCGGCGACGCCAATAGCAAAGGCCAGGCGATTTTCCAGAAGATTTGCGCCGCGTGCCATCAGCAGGATGGCGCTGGCAAGGAAGGTGTCGCGCCGCCGCTGGCCGGTTCTGAATGGATCAATGCGCCAGGCGGCGAACGATTGGTGCGCATCGTATTGAACGGCCTGAGCGGCCCGGTTCAAGTGCAAGGCAAAACGTGGAATCTTGCCATGCCGCCGTTGCGTGAAAACCTGGATGATGAGCAAATCGCGACCGTGCTCAACTACATCCGTTCGCAGTGGGGTGGCGAAGATGCGGTTTCCATCAAGCCCGATGTCGCTGCCACCGCGCGTCTTCATGCCCATCCTCAAACGCAAACAGCCGATGAACTTCTGCGCATATCGGCGCGGTGAGAAAGGCTGTCAGGATTCGGCCAAGGCTGAGGATGAGTCTCTTTGGGAAATGAACCGCACTCACCGCGGAATTACGCAATTCTTACCCCCTGTTTCAAGAATTCTCTGACACCAAAGAAGGCGTCCAGACTTGAATGGTTTGACAGAAGTTCGGCTTTGCGTTCTAATATCTCATCTTGGTAAAACGCAACCAAATATGTGCCTTCAGCGATGCCATCGCGCGCGAATTTCGGCCGCGCAAGATCATCCTTTTTGGGTCGTATGCATACGGCAAGCCTACCGATGATTCCGATGTTGATATGCTCGTGATTATGCCGTTCAACCGGAAACAGGGTCGCAAATCACTGGAAATTCGGCAGCGCATCCAGACCGATTTTCCGCTTGACCTAATTGTCCGAACTCCCGAATGCATTGCCCAGCGGCTGCAATGGGACGATTGTTTTATGCAAGAGATTCTCGCCAAAGGAGACGTCCTCTATGAAGCCGCTGACGCGGGAGTGGGTGGAAAAAGCTGAGGGCGATTTCCAAGTTGCGACCCAGATCATGCGAATTCGCAAGAGGCGGGTCCATGACGCCGCTTGTTTTCATGCCCAGCAAACAGTGGAGAAATACTTCAAGGCAAGATTGTGCGAGGGTGGAATAACCTTTCCGAGGACCCATGACTTGACGGTTTTGCTCAAGTTACTGTTGCCACTGGAACCACTATGGTCAGTTTTTCTCCCGCAGGCACATCTACTCTCGGATTACGCAGTCGATTTCCGATACCCTGGTGATACTGCAACTTTGCCTGAGACCCGATTAGCTCTGAAAAACTGCAGCAGTATTCGACGCGAAGTCCGGTTGAGCCTTGGTTTAACGATTTGAAGCCGAGCATTCTCGAATGGCACGCCAAACAATGAATTCCCAAACGCTAACGTCATCTCAGTGAGGCCTGGCAACATCGCTCTTTCTTGCAGAAAATACTTACACCCAATTGATTTTTCCATTATATTGTTGGGACAATGAGCCAGTTTATAAAGGAGAAGCTTCTTGTGTTGGTTTTGGCGGCGCCATTATTGGCCACCAGCGCACGTGCAAATATTTACGTCACAGACCTCAAGTTGAATGGCAGTGAACCCCTGGCCATCGCCGCCGGTTTCAGCGCAATCAACATTACCTACATTCTTAATGAACCCGCCACCCTCGGTGTGACGATTAACATCGCTTTCGGAACTAATTTGATTCGCACACTTACCGCCGCACCGGGCGCTCAAGGAGCATCGTTCGGGCACAATTCAGTTCCTTGGGACGGCAATGACTCCACCGGCCTGCCCGCTCCTTCAGGCAGTTATGTGATCAGCGTAATCGCGGCGGCCAATGGCCATACGAATTGGGCGCAAATCAGCCAGGACGCCAATGCCGGTAATTACGTCTTTGATCCTCGCGGGCTGGCCCTGAACAATTACTCAAACAGTCCTTATTATGGCCGCATTTTCCTCGGCAATGCCGGCACCGGACCCCATTCCGCCACGGTCCCTGGCGACCAAATTACAATCCTTAAGCTCAACGCCGACGGCACTTTCGCCGATGAAGGATCGAATGGCGACGGCGGCTACGTCATGACCGATCTTGGCGACAACTCCGTGCCGCAGAAGATGAGGGTCGCTGCCGACGATCGCCTTTATATGATGGATTTGAGCAGCTATAGCCAGCTTGTCGCCTTCGATATGTTGTTGAGCACAAATGAAGTCGTGCTCAGCCCTGGCAACTACCTTGAAAATCCGTTCTGGGCCGATTCTCTCAGCCTGGGAGTGGGCTGGTTCTCGATGGATGTTACGGATGCCAATGCCACCAATGGCCTCATTTGGTTGGGCCAATGGGATTCGGGCGGCGCCGGCATCTGGAACTGGCATTTGACCAACGGAGTTGCCGATCCCACAAATGATGTCGGCAACTGGGCTGTCGCAGTCGGAGGTAATCTGAGCGTAGCCGCTTCGGGCGGTTTGATGGTGGACAGCAATTACGATATATTCGTTGGCCAATACTTGACAGATTCCGGAGATCCCAATCCTGATTGCATGGAGTTTACTAATTGGAACAATGGCCTTTCCTATGGCGGTGAACCAGTCACTAATGGCGCGGCCTGGAGCGTCGGTGGCGGCGACAACACATTCCTGGGCGTTTATGACACGACCATTGATTCCCGGCAGCAGCCGAAATACGTCGCCTGCGCCCTCAACGGCGGTCCCGACGGCGGCATCCGCATCCTCAATGCCACCAATGGCGCGGTGGTGGTGACCAATCTGGATGCAACGAACCTATATTATGTAACGGCCTGGGACAACGTGGGGAATCTTTACGCAGCCTCGGGCACGTCGCATCTCTTGCGCGTTTTTTCACCGCCCGGCCCGACCAACCAGGCGACTCTTACCGGCGCAATTCAGATTGAATCCGCCATTACCAGCATAACGCTCAGTGGTAATAACCTAATCATCGATTTCGTCGCCTCCCGAGGGGATAGCCCCGGCCAATTTACCTTGCAGAACGGAGCCACGGTCAACGGCAGTTTTGTCAACGTTTCTGGCGCTGTGCCAACCCAGATCAGTCCGGGTTTTTTCACGGTTTCAACAACAAAGCCCACTGCTTCCGTGCAGTTTTATCGCATCAGTGGAGGCACGCCGTAGCCGGGCGCGTTGTTGACGCGAGCCGGCGGCCGCTCGATCTTTTGACTAGCCAAAGGAAACTTTTCTTTCCACATTGCCGCCTAGATGGCATCCGCGCCAGTCATCCAAACTGAAGGCCTTTGCAAATTATTTGGCCAGCAGCGCGCTTTGGATAACGTCACTCTGAAGGTTTTCCCAGGTTCCATCGGGCTGCTCGGGCCAAACGGCGCGGGCAAAAGCACCTTCATGAAATGCCTTCTGCAATTGCAGCCGATCACTTCCGGCTCGGCCAAACTTCTCGGTCGAGAAGTCGGGCGTGAAGGCAGGGAAATCCGCAAACGGGTTGGTTACGCGCCGGAACAAAATTGTCATATTCCTGGCATGGTCGGTTGCGAGTACGTCACTTATTGCGCGCAATTGTCCGGATTGCCATTTCAAGCCGCGCGGCAAAGGGCGCATGAAATGCTCGACTTCGTTGGCATGAGCCAGGAACGTTACCGCAAGGTAGACAGTTACTCAACCGGCATGAAGCAGCGGCTCAAGCTGGCCCAGGCCATTGTGCATGATCCGGAGATCGTCTTTCTCGATGAACCGACCAACGGCCTTGATCCCAAAGGGCAGGCGCAAATCCTGGAACTGGTGCAAGGCTTGTGGAGGAACTATGGGATCACCGTGATCTTATCTTCACACCTGCTGCACGATGTCGAACGCGTCTGCGAGCAGATCGTCATCATCGCCCGGGGACGCGTCCTGGTGCATGATACACTGGAGAACCTTAAGGCCCGCAAGCGCGGCGCGGCGGAGGTCGTGCTGGCTCGCGGCCATCGTGAATTGCAGGCTGCCTGCCGTGAAAAAAATTGGGCCTGCGACACGCTGCCCAATGGCCATCTGCGTATCGAGCATCGCGCGGATACGTTGAACCCATTGTTGACACTGATGGACGAACTTCATCTGCCCCCGCTCGAAGTCATTCCCAGCCCCAATGCGCTGGAAGAAACCTTCGTGCAAGCCCTGGAGATTTCTCATGCCGCTGCATGATGCCCATTACCAGCACTGGGACGGAGTGCATACCGGCATTTGGACCCGGCGCTGGGTGATCGCCCACAACGGTCTTGTGGCCTGCCTGCGCAACAAAGCCCTGCGGAGTTTGATGATGTCATGCTGGTTCGGCGGATTGATGATGGCGGGAGCCCTCTTTTGCATTGGACAATTACTCGTGCCTGAAAGCAGCGTCGCGCTATGGGTGCCCAAGATGAATCCAAACGTCCAGGCCTTCGTTCGGATGTTGACCTCCTGGCTTCAGGACCACCCCGAAATTTCGGTTGGCACGACGCAGAACGTGCTTTTTTATTATTACTGCGTTTATTCCCTGCCGCTCAGCATTTTTGCCCTCGGCATGGCGCTGCCGACGCTCGTCACGCGCGACCTGGCCAGCAATGCTATTGTCATATACTCCTCCAAAGCAGTCACACGCGGGGATTATCTGCTTGGCAAGTTTTGCACGGCTTTCGGTGTCATGGCGATGACGTGGCTGGGACCGGTTTTTTTTGGTTGGTTCATGGGAAATTTGCTCGCGCCGGATTGGAAATTCTTTTGGCACGCGCGCATTGCCTTAGTCCACGCGCTGGTCTTTGGGTTGTGCAGCATGGTGATCCTATGCTCGCTGGCCCTGGGGGTTTCGGCCATATCAAGGCGTGAAAAATCGACTCCCGCCATTTGGTTCATTTGGTGGGCGTTGGGACTGGCCATTCAGCCAATCGCGCTCCACACAAAACCGTGGCTGCGCCATGTGGGTTTCGGATACGATTTGCGCCAAATTGGTTTGGCCGTTTTCAATCTCGGCCGTGACTTGAAAACGGCCCAGGATGGCATTCCCATTTTCGGCCAATTTTTGCAGGGAATCAGTGCAGAAACTCGCTCAGCCATTAATGATCCCACTATCTTCGGCGCTCTCGGGGGCCTCGCCATCATGTTAATCGTGATGGCCCTCATCATTAGAAAACGAGTCGTCCCCGAATGAACACCCTGATTGAAGCGCAGGAGTTGAGCCGCTGGTACGGCATCGTCATGGGCTTGAACAATGTCAGTTTCCAAATTGAACCGGGCCTGACTGGTTTGGTCGGTCCCAATGGCGCGGGCAAGAGCACACTGATTCAAATCATCACCGGCCAGCTCAAACCCAGTTCCGGAAGTTTAACTGTTTTCGGCCAGGAACCGTGGAATAATCCTTCCTTGCTCCGCCGCATCGGTTATTGCCCGGAAGGCGAAGCGGTGGCGAAAGAATTGCGGCCGCTGGAATGGCTTGAAGCGCTCGGCCTGCTTTCGGGTCTGCGCCCGGATGAAGTCAAAGGGCGGGCGGAAGCCATTTTGGACAAGGTGAAATTGCCGCGCGAACATTGGGGCAAACGCCTGGGCCAATATTCCAAAGGCATGAAGCAACGGGTCAAATTAGGCCAGGGCCTTTTGCACGACCCCGACCTTTTGGTGCTGGACGAACCGATGAATGGTCTTGATCCAATGGGCCGCCAGGAAGTGGCCCAAACGTTGAAAGACCTTGCCGCCCACGGGGTCAGCATTCTCATTTCCAGCCATATTCTGGCCGAGTTGGAAGCGCTCTGTAACAACATCCTCGTCCTGAACTGGGGCCGCATTCTCGCTTCCGGCAGTCAAAGGGAAATTCGCAGCGACATCAAGAATTGGTCTGAAGAATTGGAAATTGAATGCGATGCCCCGGAAAAACTCGCCCGCTATCTCTTCGATGCGGGCGTCCTGGCCGGCTTCGATTTGCCCCCCGAGAAAGAACTGCTGCGCATTCGAGTCAAGGACGCTGCCTCCTTTTATGAGCAATGGACGGGCTTGTTGCTCCGCAGCGGCATAATGGTCCACGCCATCAGGAGCCGCAGCCGCTCGCTGCAAAATATATACGATAAGGTCACCACATGAGCAGCAACGCCTCTTCGTCAGATACCAAGGAAAGACTGCTGCCTGGTTTCGCCGGCGCATTTCGCGGAGTTTGGCTTATGACGTGGCGAAGCCTATGGGTCCCGCGCAAACTTCCCGGCCAATTTGGGGTGATGCTAATAATCCCAGGATTGATTTATATCACGATGATTTCACGAGAGACCTGGATTCATCGACGCCTTCTTTTGGGAAACGCTGACCGCATACGGGCGAGCTTTTCCCGGCGCTTGGACAACGAACATATTACCTGCCAGCAAAAGACAATGGAATCCATTGGGAGTATTTTGTCCGACGAAATAGAGAACGGTCAAAAAACTTGGCAGGAAAATGCGTCTGAGTTGCCTGAAGCGCGCCAGAAGCGGTTGAAAAACCACATCACCGAGTGCTACGACAACATCAGAACGCGGGCCAAGGCTGTGCTTGACCCGAAACAGCAAGAGCAATTTGAAATCGCCCTACAACCTTACCACGACAGCGCGCTCAGACGGGCCAGCGAGGTCCTGGTCCCGTGGGGGCGAACAGAGCCGTTTTATCATTGGCTGATTGACTTTTACTTTTTCTTGATCCTGCCGCTGGCCTGTGTTCGTGGATCTGCTCCGCTTATTCGCGATGAATTACAGGCCGATACACTTGGGTTTCTTATTACGCGGCCGGTGGGGCGGGCGCGGCTTCTGATCGCAAAATATGTCGCCCAGGTTTTGTCGCTCGAAATCGTCCTGTTGCTGGAAACTCTCCTGATTTTTGCTGCTGGCGCTGCCAGAGACGTCCAACCGTTGGGCAATTTACTTTTGCTCGTGTTGGGAGTGCAGATCTTCGTGGTCCCGGTTTGGAGCGCGCTCGGTTTGCTCTTTGGCCAATTGACTGGCCGTTACATGGCGTTGGCGTTGGTTTACGGCGCTGTCGTAGAGTTCGGCATTGGACGCATCCCCACCAACATCAACACCCTGTCAATCATGCGCCACCTTCAGATCCTTTTGAACCATAACGGCGAACTGCATCACATTTACTCATGGCCCGAAGACGGAACGGCTATGGCCATCGGCGCGTTACCTGTCGCGGCTGTGCTATTCTTGAGCATTGCCGCGCTGCTGTTCAGCCTCATCGAATATCACCACGCCGCCGAAATGCAAAAGTAAGGCTTGGGCCGCAGGGAGATTGCAGATGACAAATTCTCAATTGCCAATTTACAATCCGATCAAGAGTTTGACTTGACGCGATTGCCTTTGGCCGCTCACTGCTTCTGGATCGTCACGTCAATCAAACCAAGATCGGGTTCTGCCAGCTTCGCGAAGGCGGCATGACTAAGATCAATCTTCCGGCCCCGGGCGACGAGGCGTTTGGCTGGGCCGCGATCTGTGACCTCCACGACCACGCTGCGGCCGTCGTGCGTCACGACAACTCTCGTGCCCAGTGGATAGAACCACGACGCCGCGGTGAGTTTGTCGGGATTGAAAGGTTTGCCGTTGGCCATTGGCAGGCCGCGATGTTCGTCGCCGTACCATGACGCCATATCCGTTGCATTGCCGGTGAGGCAGCAAAGGACAAACAAGGCTGCTAGTTTCACATGCTCATAACGGCAATTATGACGGTGACCTTTAGCCTTTTATTTTTGTTGACTCGGTCAGCGAGGAAGCGGTTTGGCTGCCGGCTAAAGTCCCGGTTAGGGGGAAGTGTGTGCTGCTCAACCTCCAGTAAGGCCCTGCCAGGGGGCAAGATTCAGCAAAAAGTTCTGCGCCCTTACTCCGCCGTCCTTGGTTTCTCCATTTCTGCCGCAGTGGCCGGATCTTGCTCACTCGCAGGTTGCACCAGCCGGCCGAAGCGCGGTATCTCCGGCCAGTGCCACGCGACTGCCGCAACCACCAAAATGGTCGCAATTCCGCCTGAAACCACCGAAAAGACCGGGTTAGATAGATGGCTCACAATGCCGGACTCGGCTCCGCCGAGTTCGTTGGAGGTTCCAATGAACAGGTTATTGACAGAGGAGACTCGGCCGCGCATGGAATCCGGCGTCAATAATTGCACCAGCGTGTGCCGGACGATGACGCTGACGTTGTCGGCGAAGCCGCAGATGAAAAGCATCAAAAGTGAAAGCCAAAACAATCTCGAATAACCAAAACCGACCGTGCCCAGCCCGAAAATTGTCACTGCCGCGATCAGCGACCGCCCGGCCTTTTGCATCGGCGGCCGATGGGCCATCATGATCGCGCAGAGCATCGACCCGACGGGCAACGCAGCTTGCAACAGGCCCAGTCCTTGTGGCCCGACCCGCAGAATATCCTTCGCATACACGGGCAGCAGGGCCGTAGCGCCGCCGAAAAGGACTGCGAACAAATCAAGCGTGATCGCTCCCAGAATAATCCGATGGCTGAAGACGAAGCGGAAACCGCCCAGGAGGGTTTGCATCGAAACCGGTTCCTTGGGCGGAGGCTTGCTGTGCGCGCACACCAGGGAAATCATGCCCAGGCAGATCACGGACGAAACCGCCGTAAAAAGATAAACCACGACTGCATGGTTCGTCAGCGCGATGAGCGCCCCGCCCGCCGCCGGCCCGGCCACCGCCGAAAATTGAAATGTGCTCGAGGACCAGGTCAATGCCACCGGAAATTCCGGCCGGGCCACCAACTGCGGCAGGAACGAGGCGCTGGCCGACCACAAAAAGGTTCGCGCCACGCCTGCCAGAAACAGGCATATAAACATCCACGCCACCGGCGCTTGTTTCCATGAAATCAAGGCCAGGCCGATCGACGTGCATGCCAGCACCGCTTGCATGGCAATGATCACACTTTTGCGCTCGCGTGTGTCCGCCACATGCCCCGCGGGCAAAGTCATCAGCACCATCGGAACAAAGGCGGTCAATCCCACCATGCCCAGCAACAACGAAGAATGGGTCCGTTCGTAAAGTTCCCAGCCGACTGCCACGGTCAACATCTGCTGCCCGAACGAAGCGACGAAACGTCCTATCAAATAATACAAGAAGTCCCGGTTCCGCAGGATAGCGTACGGGCTTGGAGTCGGCTCCATTACACGTCGATCCTTCCGTCAAATACAAACTCAGCGGGGCCGGTCAGGCCGACGTTGCTAAATTGCCCGTTGGCCTTTTCAAAACTGATTTCAAGCATGTCTCCGCTTTGCACCTGGACCTGGATGGGCGAAGGAAAACCGTGCAATTCCGCCGCGATTAGAGCCGAGGCTGTCACGCCCGTGCCGCAGGCGAGAGTTTCGCCTTCGACGCCGCGTTCGTAGGTGCGCACGCGAATTTTGCCCGCGCCGAGCACTTGGACGAAGTTCACGTTAGTCCCTCGCGGAGCGAAATGCGAATGATGCCGGATTTCGGCGCCTAACGGCTGGACCATGGCTTTGTCGGCATTGGCCACAAAAAGCACCGCATGAGGCACGCCGGTATCAAGCGAATGAATCTCGGCCAATCCTGTGCTTAATTTGACTTGCTGGCGCAGGCGCAAATCTCTTGGCGGCGTCAAATTAACGGTCACATCGTCGCCTTGGAAGCGGGCGGTGATGACGCCGGCGCGCGTTTCAAAAGAGAGATTTCCATTCGCGCTGGTCAGGCGGCGCACGAACTTGGCAAAGCAACGCGCGCCGTTGCCGCACATTTCCGCCGAACTTCCATCGCTATTATAAAAATCCCAGGCCCAATCGGCCCGGCCTGACTGGCATGGCACCAGGAGAATCACGCCATCGGCGCCCACGCCCTTATGCCGGTCACATAGCCGCACGATTTGCGCCGGCTGCAATTGAATCTTGCGCGAACGATTATCGATGAAAACGAAATCGTTGCCTGCTCCATTCATTTTGGAAAAGTCAATGACCACGCCAGAAATTAACCCGCCTGCAAGGTCTGTTCCAAGACGAAACTGAACAAGGCCTTAGTCCGGCAGAGTCGCAACCAAACTGAGGAGGGACTGGGCAACTGAGCGGTTGGGGAATGTTGGGCAAGGGAATAATTTCAAGACATTGTCTTTTCTTCATTCCCTTGCCAACCATTCCCCTGCCCGTTCTTCTTATTGCGTCTTATTCTGCCGATGTTTCCTCTGCCAAAATCTTCTCGAAACGAACGACTTTAAAATTTTGGGAATCAGAAAATCAGGAATTCCTTTCGTGATTTCCTGAGTTCCAGATTTGCCCTCTCTTCTGCTCCCTGTGTTCCTTCGCGGCAACCTCAAAGCGCTACGGCGGCGTCGGCCCCAGATTGACCTGGCCCAATCCGTTGGGACGAATCCATTTGCTGAACGCGGCCCGAACTTCCGGCGCCGTCAAGCGGAAGAACTGCTGCGCCGCCCGCATGGGCTCGTCCAGCGGCAAATCGTGAGTGGAACGGTAGAGAAAGCCTTGCGCGATGCGTTCCGTGCTGGATTCGGATTGGGGAATCCCCCGCAACAACATTCCCTTGGCCTGATGCAGTTCCTCCGGCGTGACGTCCCGTTCCTGCATCGCCTTCAAATTGGCCACGATCATGGTGCGAGCTTTGCCGACATTCGGCGGATCGCAGCCGTAATTGGCGGTGTAAATGCTGCGCGTTTCACCGAAAGTGAACGAGGAACCGACAAAATAAACCAGCCCCGCCTCCTGCCGTAAATCATGGAACAGGCGCGTCGTGGAAAATCCGCCGCCCAGCACGCTATTGCCCAATAACAGCGCATAACGGTCTGAATTGTTCAACGTCAGTCCGACGATTTCAGTCAAATCAACCGTGTCCTGAACGCGGCTCGAATCCGGGACGGTCGTGCTCCACGGTTCGTTGGACGGCACGGCTGGCCAGAGCGTGTCCGGCTTCGGTCCTTCCGTCTTCCATGAACCAAAATATCGCTCGACCACCGCCGCGGCGTGATCCGGCGTTATATTGCCGATGACGACAATTGACGTCAGGTCCGGCCGAAAGACGGTTTGATAATAATGCGTCACATCCGCCATGGTCAGGCCCTTGATGCTCTCCGGCGTGGCATGGCGTTGCGCCGGATCGGTGGGCGGAAATAATCCTTTGGCGACGGCGCGCTGTTGCAAAAAGCCCGGGCTTTCCAATTCGCCAGCCACTTCCGCCGCCAATTGCGGTTGCAGGATGGTGAAGGCATTTTCCGGCAGCGCGGGAGAAAGTTCATTGTCGGCCAGCAGTTGCACGCCGCGCTCAAAGTTTTCTGTCAATACTTGCAACGAAAAATCGCTCCCGGCCGATTCGTTGGCGGCGATATCGTCCAGCGCCTTTTGAAAAGCCACGCGGTCCAGCGAACGGGTGCCGAAGGAAAAGAGTTGCCCCAACATCTCATCCGCACCGTCCTTTCCCTTGACGGTCTCCAAATTGGGATTGCTCTTAACACGGCCATAGACGCCGACGCTGTCACTGACTGATTCCGGTTGGACAATGAGTTTGAGGCCGTTTGGCAAAACGGTGACGGTGGGATGAAGCGTGGAATGAGGGACATCGAGGCGCTCGACGGCCTTGGCCGCCCAATCCGGCAGTTTGACATGTTCCGCCTCGGTTGGGGCAAACGATTCCGTCCCTCCAAAACCTTTTTCCGAAACAGGCTTGCCCGAAGGACGCGGTGAAAGAATCGCCGTGATGGCGTGATTGGTGTCCAAGTACTGCCGCGCGACGCGATTCACATCCTCGACGGTCACCTTTTTGATTGCCGCCACGTCATCCTCCGGAGATTGCCGGCCTTCGATTACCACCGCTTGCGACCAGGCCATCGTCAAACCGAAAACGGAATTCTTCTGAAACTCCAGGCTTGCAACCTCCCGCCTCTTGGCGGCTTCGACCAGATCAACGGGGAGGCCGTCCTTCAAATCGGCGGCGAGAATCTCGTTCACCTCCGCGACTAATTTCTCCGCATCCCCGCCAGCAGGGTAATCGGCGTTGGCGTAGGCCAACGCGGCCCGCGGCAAAGTGTCGTAAGAAAAGGACGCCGCCAGCGCCTTGCCTTCCGGCACCAGACTGTAAAGGCGGCCGCGCTGGCTGCTCAGCGCATCAGATAAGACCTCCAGCGCCGCGAAATCCGGGCTGTCAAAACCAGGCACGCGAAAGGCGATGATCACCGAACCATAGGGAAGATCAGTTTCCACTTTGAGGGTCTGCGGTTCCACCGGTTGGAATGAAAATTCCGGGCGTGGCGGAAGATCTTTTCGCGGCAAGTTGCCAAGAATTTCCTTCACCTTGGCCAGGGCATCGGCCGGTTGCACGTCGCCGCAAATGACGAGCACGGCATTGTTGGGCACATACCATGTATCGTGAAATTCCTTAAGCATCGCGCCCGTCGTCTTGTCAAATGACGGGCGGGAACCCAGCGCATCCCAGGTATAGGGCGTCCCTTTGAACATGAGAGCTTGAAGATTCGTGTAAAACACATAAACCGGATTTGACAAATCCTGCGCCACCTCCTGCTCGATGGCCCCGCGTTCCTTGTCCCAGTCCTTCTCGGTGTCATCGATGCCCTGCATCCTTATGGCTTCAATGTGCAGGGCAAGATCGAGATTCTCCGCTGGCATGGTGAAGAAATACTGCGTGACCATTTGCTGGGTGTCGGCGTTGACGTCTCCGCCCATGGCGGCGCTGATATTATCCAATTGGGACGCGTTCAGGCCGGGGCTGCCGCGAAACATCATGTGTTCATTGGCGTGGGCCGTGCCGGGAAAACCGGGCGGCGTCTCGTCGGAACCGACCTTGTAATTGATCATCGTGGTCACCACCGGCGCGAGAGAATTGCGCACGATGATCACCTGCAATCCATTGGGCAATTCGGCGCGCAAGACATTCTGGTCATTGGCCGCGCCCCTTGAATTTGGTTTTGGAATAGGTGCGGGAGTTTGTGCGTTCGCCCCGGCACAACCCAAGATTGAAGCGGCGGCAACCATCGACGCCAGCCATTTCCGAAGACCGTTGAAATTCCACATCCATCCGCCAACCATTATTTTCATCGCCAAAATGTATCACTCACTTGCCAAAAGGAAAGACGAACGAACATTGCCCCTCACCGACGCTCCCGCCGATAATTGGCTGGTGGTGTCGATCCTCGCCACCAAAGTTTGCGCCCTGATAGCTGTCTGCAAACATCTTCCATCGCAAGACTTAGCCAATGCCGCTATCATTAAGGGACGCCTTTCGTTGGTTTCCTCGCTCGGTCAACAGTTCAGATATGCGTATTGACAAAAAATGCAACTTGGATAAAATCCCGAACAATAAAAGGGCGAACCAGTGATTTTTGTTCACCCTTCACTGTGCGACATCGGTATTTTAGATGACGCAGTAAACAATAGAGCACTAATACTAAGATGCCACTAATTACGATCCTTGGGGAAGCGGCTCTGCCATTATTGCCTAAACTTCTGGAATATTCGAAGAAGGTCCCCGCGATTGCAGAAGTGCTTTCTGACGCCGGTGGGTACGCCACACGAGTGGGAGATTTGATAGTATGGCATAGCCCCTCTGGCCAGAAGGTGTTGGCAGGGCTGCAATCGTTGGGCGATAATCAAATGCGAATTCAGCAAGCCATTACCTCAATTGAAAGCACTCAAATTGCTGCCAACGCTGCTTTGGGGTCACTGCAGCACTTTGCTTGTGCGACTCTTGGAATTACTTCTCTTACCGGAGCTTTGATGCTTTGGAGGCTGGAAGCACTAAATAGACGATTCGACAAATTAAGTAGTCAGATTCAAGATGTGGACGACAAATTAGACGCGCAGAATAAGGCTCATCTCCGTAGCGCGATACAAAAGCTCCAGGAATATGACGACAATCCCGATGTTGCTACACTTAACAAGGCGAAGGATGAGGCTCAGCATGCAGCTAATATTTACGGGCAATTAACGGCAAATGAGACGAGGCAAAAAGAGCCTAGAGCCTGTACTTAACTTTTTGTAAAAATAGTCTGTACAATGTATATACATCCCTGCGATAAGCTGGGGATGAAACAAAGACAAAAGAGTTATCCAAGCGATGTCAGCGATGAAGAATG